>OJLA01000021.1_pt1 | contig 140423 bp, 99 predicted proteins | sample 1596611 | NCBI WGS metagenome assembly OJLA01 (sample SAMEA4350168, study PRJEB24818) | metagenome | biome: human; feature: gut; material: faeces | place: Denmark | collected 2013-09
CTGATTACGAAAACCTTCTTCCCATGACAATATGCAAATAATAATCGTTAAATTTATGGACTCTTTTTTAGACGGGTGCCAGCAGGCACCCGTCTAAAAGGTGACACCCTAAAATTGGAAACTTACTTATCATAAAAGCCAGGTTTTTATTATTTTCCTGTGTCAGGCTTTTCTTAAACATGTTAGTAAAACCATACTGGCCTGTCAGATTCAGCAAATATTTATATCCCAGTTCAAAACCTACTCCATACTGCAAACCTACAGCACAACGGTTCATCAATGCTTCGTCAGCTCCATCTATCTTCTTAAACAGTTTAGTTCCAACTTCAGCACCTCCTGATTCCACAGTCGCTTTTCCGCCCAAACCAAATCCTACATAAGGACCGGCATTTACAACAAACGTATTACCTTCGCTGATAGGTAATTTTATAGCAGCCAATAAAGGAATATCCAGATAAACAGGATTAATTTTCGCATCAACACCTTTCTCAGATCCTTTACAACCTTTGCTTGTAAAATTCAAACCGGTCTGGAAGGCCCACATATCAGTAATGGCATAATCCATTCCTACTCCTACCGAATAGCCAATCTTCAAGTCTGCATCACTATTGGTGATGTTTGCCATAGACATACCTGCATGTACATCAAATTTCGCCTGAGAAAAACCGGCAAGTGTACACAATCCTAAAACAACAGTTAATAATAACTTCTTCATAACTGATATTGTTTTTATAAGGTTCTCGTCCCCAAAGAATCTTAGTTTTTGTTTCCGAAGTGCAGGGACTGCTCTTTACAGGCACACTTCTGTTTGTTTTGTATCTATTAGCAAAGATAATCAATTCTTTCAATATAACAAATTTAAAGGAGAAGAACACAATATTGAACACATCAGTCTGTTCATAAAAAAATCCGTCCGGATTCCTCCGAACGGATTTCTTAACTTAATAAATATTTTACAACTTAATTTTTTTCTTAACAGCCTTCGATTCATTATGCAGACGGTCGAGTGCAGTCACTACATAGCGGTACTTAGTCTTTCCGTTTTCATAAGGAAGTTTATAGAAAGTATTGGTAGTGATTTCAACAATATGAGAAGGATCATTCAGATTAACCTTTTCATCGTTATTGAAGCGATATACTACATAACGCACAGCCTTGTCCATTTCATCTTTCGCCTTAGGAGCTGTCCAGAACAAAATATATCCGTCGGCAGTCCACACCGGTTTCAGTTTTTTCACTTTACCCGGAGCCTCTTTATCGATAAAAGGAGAAGCCGGAATCAAAGTTGGATATTTGTGGTAGACATTTGCCAGAACCTCACGATAGTTGCCTTTATTTTCTACTACTGCAGCAGCATACCACTGACAGCTTCCCTGTACGGTTGGAAGCATACGCTGCAAGTTATATTTGGCAAGCATCTGGTGCTGTCCCGGATTTTTCAGATCTGGCTTTGTTACAGTACGAACTACGTCTTGTCCGATAAACAGTGGACGTGCGGCAGAATGACGCGCCCACCAGCGGATCAGTTTATCATAATCTGCTGCCGGATGACCGATTTCCCAATAGATCTGAGGGATATTATAATCTACCCAGCCATTGTTGACCCAAAGCAGTACATCGGCATACAAGTCATCGTAATTCTGAAGTCCGTTTGTATCGCTGCCATTCGGATCTGATTTTCTGTTACGATAGATACCGAAGGGAGAAACACCAAACTTAACCCATGGCTTACAACTGCGTACAGTTTCGTGAATTTCTTTTATCAAGACATTGACATTATCTCTACGCCAGTCGGCCTTGTTGGTAAATCCGCGACCATAAGCAGCAAAGCTGATGTTGTCTGGAAATTCTTCTTCCGGATTCGGATACGGATAAAAATAATCATCCATGTGAATAGCGTCAATATCGTAACGAGAAACGATATCTCTTACAATCTTGCAGATATAAGCTCTCGATTCAGGATATCCGGGATCGAAATACAGCTGTCCGCCGTAACGTACAAACAAATTAGGGTATTTATTATAAGGATGCATAGGCGACAATGCCGTAGTTCCCTTGGTCTGTGCACGATAAGGATTTATCCATGCATGAAGTTCCATGCCACGCTTATGACATTCTTCCACCATGAAACGAAGCGGATCCCAGCCTGGCTGAGGAGCTTTTCCCTGCAATCCGGTAAGGAAACGGCTCCAGGGTTCATAGGTCGACGCATAAAGAGCATCACATTCGGCACGAACCTGAAATATAATCGCATTGATACCCGCACCTTTCAGGTTATCCAACTGACGGATCAGAGTCGCTTTCATCTGTTCTGTGGGCATACCTTGAAACTGACCGTTCACACATTGTATCCACGCACCGCGGAATTCACGCTTTGGATGCATTGTCTGTGCCTTAACACTTCCGGCAACAAATAAAAGCATTGCCAGCCAAATCAATAAAACTTTTGATTTCATATTTTTTATACATTATAATCGAGAGGGCAAAGATAAGGAAAAAATAATCAATAACTTACTTTTTCCTCGAATCGATAAAAGAATAAAGCAATGAGGACCTGTTTTACACATGTGAAAGCAATAAGCAGAGTTTTTTCCAAAATTGAAGCTATTAACACTCCTTATTTATCTTTTGTTTCACGATATGCATAAAATTCACTATTTTTGTCTATCAAAAACCAAACGAATCCAAGCATGTCTGACAGTAAATATATATCTATAAAAGGCGCGAAGGTAAACAACCTGAAAAATATAGACGTTGATATTCCACGTAATAAACTAGTAGTCATTACGGGGTTGTCCGGTTCCGGAAAATCCTCACTGGCATTCGACACATTGTATGCCGAAGGACAGCGTCGCTATGTGGAAAGCCTTTCATCGTATGCACGCCAGTTCCTGGGACGAATGAGCAAACCTGAATGTGATTTCATCAAAGGTATTCCTCCTGCCATTGCTATCGAACCGAAAGTAATCAGCCGGAATCCGCGTTCTACTGTAGGTACATCGACTGAGATATACGAATATCTGCGTCTGCTGTTTGCACGTGTCGGCAAAACTTATTCGCCGATAAGCGGTCAGCTTGTAAAAAAAGACAGCCCCGAAGATATTGTAAACTGCATGCTCTCATATCCGAAAGGTACACGCTATACGGTACAGACTCCTATCATTCCCCGAGAAGGACGCAGTGAAGCCGAACAGATAGAAATGGATATGAAACAAGGATTCACCCGTCTGGAAGTAAACGGTGAAATGGTTCGTATGGAGGATTATCAATATAATCCTGCCGATACGATATACCTGCTGGTGGACCGTATGAGCTGCGATGATACAAAAGATGCAATCAGCCGCTTGACCGATTCAGCAGAAACAGCTATGTACGAGGGTGACGGAGCTTGTCTGCTGCGCTTTTACCTGCCCGACGGAAGTACCAAACTACATGCCTTCAGTACAAAATTCGAGGCAGACGGTATTAAGTTTGAAGAGCCCAGCGACCAGATGTTTTCGTTCAACTCTCCTATCGGCGCATGCCCTACGTGTGAAGGTTTCGGAAAGATTATCGGTATAGACGAGCATCTTGTCGTACCCAACCGTGCATTGAGTGTTTACGACGGTGCTGTGATGTGCTGGAGAGGAGAAAAAATGAGCGAATGGCTCACCGAATTCCTGCGCGAAGCTCCGGCGCACGATTTTCCTATATTCGAGCCTTACTATAACCTGACTCAGGCACAGAAGGATTATTTATGGCACGGACCGCGTGACAAAGTCTGCATCGATTCGTTCTTCAAGATGCTGGAAGAAAATCAGTATAAGATACAGTACCGCGTAATGTTAGCCCGTTACCGTGGTAAGACAACTTGTCCGGAGTGTCATGGCAGCCGTTTGAAGAAAGAAGCGCTTTATGTCAAAGTGGGAGGACGCACCATTGCAGAACTGGTAGAGATGCCGGTTTATCAGTTGAAAGAATTTTTCCGTACCTTGCAGCTCGACGAACATGACAAGATGATAGCCCAACGCTTGCTGAATGAAATCAATAACCGATTGACCTTCCTGCTCGACGTCGAACTTGGATATCTTACATTAAACCGACTCAGCAACTCACTTTCCGGGGGAGAAAGTCAGCGAATCAATCTAGCAACCTCACTGGGAAGCAGTCTGGTAGGTTCACTTTATATTTTGGACGAACCTAGTATCGGACTTCACAGCCGAGATACAGACAAGCTTATCAAAGTACTCCGCCAGTTGCAACAGCTGGGCAATACAGTGGTAGTGGTAGAGCATGATGAAGAAATCATCCGTGCTGCCGACTATATTATAGATATCGGCCCTAAAGCCGGACGTCTGGGAGGAGAAATTGTTTATCAAGGAGATATGAAAGACCTGCATCCCGGAAGCAACAGCTATACTGTAAAATATCTGCTGGGAGAAGAAATCATCGAACGACCACAGACACATCGTTCGTGGAATAATTATATAGAAATAAAAGGAGCCAGAGAAAACAACCTGAAGGGAATCGATGTACGCTTCCCACTTAACGTAATGACGGTAGTGACCGGAGTTAGTGGTTCAGGAAAAAGTACGTTAGTGCGCGACATCTTTTATAAGGCACTGAAGCGTGAGTATAGTGAAGGCAGCGACCGTCCGGGAGAATTTATTTCACTGGAAGGTGATATCCAGATGATAAAGGACATAGAGTTTGTCGACCAAAACCCGATAGGCAAATCCTCACGCAGTAATCCTGTCACCTACATCAAGGCATACGACGAAATAAGAAAACTGTTTGCCGACCAGCCTTTGGCCAAACAAATGGGGTACTCGGCAGGGTATTTCTCGTTCAATACCGAAGGAGGACGTTGTGAAGAATGTAAAGGAGAAGGTACTGTAACGGTAGAAATGCAATTCATGGCCGATCTGGTACTGGAATGTGAATCATGTCATGGAAAACGTTTTAAGAGTGATACCCTGGAAGTACGTTACGAAGGGAAAAACATCTATGACATACTGGAAATGACAGTCAACCAGGCTATCGAATTTTTCGATGAACACAAGCAGAAGAAAATAGTAAAAAAACTGCTGCCGCTACAAGAAGTTGGACTCGGATACATCAAACTGGGACAATCATCCTCTACTCTTTCGGGAGGAGAAAACCAGCGTGTCAAACTGGCATATTTCCTGAGTATCGAAAAATCTCAGCCAACTATTTTTGTATTCGACGAACCGACAACAGGATTACATTTCCACGACATAAAGAAACTGCTAGAGGCATTCAACTCCTTAATAGCACGAGGACATACGGTTGTCATAATCGAACATAACATGGACGTTATCAAATGCGCCGATTATGTCATAGACCTCGGTCCGGAAGGTGGAGATATGGGCGGTAATCTCGTAGTATGCGGCACCCCCGAAGAAGTAGCTCATTGCGGAGCATCATATACAGGGCAGTATCTGTTAGAAAAGATACAAATTTAGCCCATACACATACAGAAAGAAAGTATATAGAGTAATTTTGATGTTTTTTTGTTAAGGTTCAGTAAACAATATTCCTCACTATATTGTTTAATTAATTATTTATTTTAATCAAAAAAAGAGAGATTTTATGAAAAAAAAGTTGTTTTTACTCTGTACTTGCTTCTTCGCCTACATCAGCATAGCGATGGCACAGGTATCGAAGGTGACAGGTGTTGTCATCTCAGAAGAAGACAATCTTCCTATCGTAGGAGCTTCTGTCCTAATAAAAGGGACTAATACAGGAACCGTGACCGATATCGATGGGAAATTTACACTTGGCAACATTCCGGCAAATGCAAAGAAAGTGATAATTTCTTTCATCGGTATGCAAAGTCGCGAATTAGACATTAAACCGGAATTAAATGTAATCCTAAAATCGGATACAGAAGTTCTGGATGAAGTGGTGGTTACCGGTTATGGAGTAACAAAGAAAAGTACATTTACGGGAGCAGCCAATGTAGCAGGTTCTACTACACTTGAATCACGCACCGATGCAAACTTCATGAAAGCGCTCGAAGGAAGTATGCCGGGTGTGCAAATGAATAATTCAACAAGTATGCCGGGTGCTCAAGCTAACGTGTATATCCGAGGAGAAAGTTCTGTTAATTCGGGTACACAACCGTTGTATATCATAGACGGTATGCCTATGAACTCGGATACTGATGCTGAAACAGCAAGTTACAACCGTGCATTCAATCCACTGGCAAACATTAACACGGCAGATATCGAATCGGTAACTGTTCTGAAAGATGCCAATGCTACTGCTATCTACGGTTCGCGTGCCGCCAATGGTGTAATCGTAATCACAACCAAAAAAGGACAGGAAGGAGCTATGCATATAGACTTGGATATCAAACAAGGCTTTACAAACATTGCTCCAAATAATTTTTCTTTCTGTAATGCACAACAGACAGCCGACTTGTTTGCACGTGGTCTGGTAAACAGTGATCCGGAAAAGTACACCTACGAATCGGCTATGGCAAAAATAAAATCAGACTATAACTGGGACGGTACACAAAACTACGATTGGCTGGATGCTATTACCCGTACCGGTTATTATCAGGATTATAACATCAGCTTCAGCGGAGGAAATGGCAAGACTCGCTATTATGCCAGTCTGGGATACCTGAATCAGGAAGGTGTTGCCATCAACAGCGATATGAAACGTTACTCTGCCCGCCTCAACCTGGAAACATCTTACAAATGGTTCAACTTCGGATTTAACACATCATTTGCTCTGGCAGATATGGATGCATTCTCTCAATCTACCGGAGGATCTTATTCGAACCCGTTTGTCAGTGCTACACTGAAAGCAACTCCACTCGATCCTTTTTACAACGAAGATGGAAGTTATAATACAAGCATTTCATACAACCCATTGGCTGTTTACGATAAAGAGGCCGGAGATATTTATAATACCAAAACTACCACAATCAATTTAAATCCCTATTTCGCCATTAATTTTGGAAAAGGTTTTATTCTAAAAACCTCATTAGGTATCAACTCTTACGGCACACGCCAATATGACTTCTGGAGCTGGTACAACAATCAGGGAGCAAGCGACAATGGTCGTGGTACGCAGTATAATTCGAATACCACAACGATAACATGGACAAACACATTGAACTGGCTTTATACGTTCAATGAAAAACATAATGTTTCTGTCATGCTGGGACAAGAAGCACAATGGAAAAACTACTGGAACGAAGAGTATGCCGGTATCAACTTTCCATTGATGGGCTACCGTGAACTGAATATGGCAGGTTCTTCTTATGGAATTCCTTCATACAAAACACGTAAAGCACGTCTGGCTTCCTTCTTCCTCAATACAAGCTACGACTATCAAGGCAAGTACTACGGACAGGTCAGCTACCGCCGCGACGGTTCTTCTGTATTCGGAAACAACAACCGATGGGGTAATTTCTGGTCTGTAGGAGGAAAATGGAGAATCTCGGAAGAAGAATTCCTCAAAGACAACGACGTATTTACCAACTTAGCAATCAGAGCCAGCTACGGAACTGTAGGAAATCAGGATATAGACTGGTATGCATCACGCGGATTCTATAAGGCTGGATACAATTATAACAACGAACCCGGTATCGCTCCTGAGTCGTTAAATCTTCCTGCCTTGGGATGGGAAACAAGCAAGAAGCTGAACATCGGTCTTGATATTACACTGATCAGAAAATGGAATCTGACTGTTGACTTCTATAATGAAGCTACATCAGACATGTTGTTTGAACTTCCTATATCTAAAGTTACAGGACTGGATAAAGTATACCAGAATATCGGTTCTATGCGCAACAGAGGTGTGGAAATCGGCTTAAACGGTACTATCTTACAGACAAAGGGATGGACATGGACTGCTTATGCCAATGTTACATTCAACCAAAACCGTGTCACAGAACTGTCAGACGGAAAACCTGTTGAAGATACTTATACTATCATACAGGAGGGATATCCTCTACGACAATTCTATATGGTAGAATATGCTGGTGTAGATCCAGATACAGGCAATCCGTTATGGTATAAAAATGCTACTGGAGATGAAACAACAACCAACTGGAATGAATGTGCCAAAAGATATCTTGGATCGGCTGATCCGAAAGCTTATGGTGGTTTCGGTACACGTCTTCAGTGGAAGAACTTCGACTTCTCTGCTGACTTCAATTACCGACTGGGAGGAAAAGTTTATGCATCATCAAACCGTTTCTACCTTTCGGCCGGAAGTCAGGGTAATATAACTCCTGCAACTTATTTATATGAAAATGCATGGACAGAAGAAAACCGGTATACAGATGTACCTAAGTATGTATACGGAAACACATCGGGAGAAAACAACCATTCTTCACGATTCCTTTACAGCGGCAATTTCCTCCGTGTAAAGAACCTGCAATTAGGATATACTTTGCCGAAACATCTTTTGAAGAAAATACTGATAGACAATATGCGTATCTATATATCAGCAGACAATATCTATACTTTCAAGGCAAAAGATTTTGTAGGATATGATCCTGAAACATACACCAACGGATTGATAGCCTTCCAGTATCCTTCCACACGGACATTCCTGGCAGGTATTACACTTGGTTTCTAACAATTATGTTTAACGCATCAATATTGAAAATTAAATATGAAGAAATTTATATCTCGACTACTTATTTGTACAGCCTTGACAGGTTGTCTTGCTTCCTGCAATAATTTCTTCGATACAGAATATAATGAAGGAATAGATGTAGACAACGGACTTACCAGCGTAGACAATATAAAATATGCCCTAAATGGAACTTATTATCAGTTATTCAGATTCTATTTTGCCGGAAACTATTCACTGACTATTGGCGATATGGCTGGTGACATGGCATACCTGAATGGCTCGGCTAATCACTGGACCACCATCAACCATTATAGCGTAACTGCAGATGATTCTTACCTCAGCAGCATATGGGAATACGGATATAAGGTTGTAGACAACTCTGCACGTATCATTAAAGCCGGAAAAGAACTTGAAAGTACTACCGCCGATTCGGACAAGGCAGCACTTAAACAATATCTGGCAGAAGCATACGGATTAAGAGGATATGCAATGCTGGCTATGACCAACATCTTCGGCAAGCAGATCAAAGTCAACGAAACAACAGACAACAGCGATGCACCGGGTATCGTTATCATTGATGAACCGATTCAAGCTTTCGAAGAAGTCAGCCGTTCTACAGTTGGAGCATGCTATAAAGCCATACTGGAAGATTTCAACAATGCACTGACTTGCTATAAAGAAAGCGGAACCGACGGCAGAGAAACAAATTCATATTTATCGGTTGCTGCGATAGAAGGCTTAATGGCACGTACATATTTATATCTGGAAGATTTCGAAAATGCAGCAAAGTATGCCCAATATGCTCTTGAACACTCGAACAAGAAAGTTGAAGCCTACACCGAAGACAGTTACAAAAAATTGTACACAGGAGGCGACAGTAATACAGAAAGTATCTTCCGTCTGGCAATTGACGTAAACAACAGCTGGTCGGCCAACTCTTGTGGTAACGTATGGACTACGTATGGAGGACTTCCCAGCCAGCGTATGAGAAACTTAATAGCTGATACAGACTGTAGAGGCAGCCTCTACCTGCCGACAATCAAAAAAGGCTCGTACACACAAATGCAATATGGAGGAAAGTTCTGGTATGGAGGAGGAAATACTGCATATGCAACCAACTATATCGTTAATGCTCCCGAAATGGAACTAATCATTGCAGAAGCAAAGTTACGAGCAGCACAACCAGACTTAAACGGTGCTAAAGAAGCTCTGCTGACTGTAGCCAAGAGAAATTCAAACATTACCAGTACCGACGATTTAGGAAATACCAAAGAAGAAGTATTTGCATTCCTGAAAGACGAACGTGCACGTGAATTGTTCCAAGAAGGTTTTCGTTTTTATGACTTGCGACGCTGGGGTGAAAAAGCCGATGTATATGCCAACGTCGAAGATCAAGTATCGTATAAATACACAAACTACGATATATCTCAGTTCTGTTATCCAATTCCAAATGATGAAATCAATGCAGGATTTGGTATAGAACAAACTCCAAACTGGAACAATTATCTGCCTAAATAAATCTAATTTCGGCAAAGCCTTATAGGTCAGCCCACAAATACAATCCGTTTTAATGAACAAACTGAGTTTCAATCCCCAAACTCTCCCGTTCATTAAAACGGATTTTTATTTTTAGCCTCAACAGAAATTGAGTCAATTTTTCCCAGATTTTTTATCCCCTTATTATAAATTCTTTTACCTTTGCAATCAAAGGGTTAGTCAACACACAAATAATACTATAAAAACATGAACAAAAAAATTAAAGCACTTGTGGGGTTAGGTATGCTTTTATTTACCGCTCCTGTTATGGGACAACAATTTCCTTATCAAAACACCAGTCTTACTCCTGAACAACGGGCATCCGATTTACTTGAACGGTTGACCCTGGAAGAAAAAGTTTCTCTTATGCAAAATGCTTCTCCTGCTATTCCACGACTAGGTATCAAAGCCTACGACTGGTGGAACGAAGCTCTTCATGGAGTAGGCCGAGCTGGAATTGCCACTGTATTTCCTCAAACAATCGGTATGGCTGCATCGTTCGATGATGAATTGATTTACAAAGTCTTTACAGCCGTTTCCGATGAAGCCAGAGCCAAATATACAGAATTCAGTAAATCGGGTAACCTGAAACGCTATCAGGGACTGACATTCTGGACTCCCAATATCAACATATTCCGCGATCCTCGCTGGGGAAGAGGACAGGAAACTTACGGAGAAGATCCTTATCTCACTTCACGAATGGGGGTTGCCGTAGTTCAAGGTCTGCAAGGTCCGGATAATATGAAATATGACAAACTTCATGCATGCGCCAAGCATTATGCCGTTCATTCAGGCCCCGAATGGAACCGACACAGTTTCAATGCCGAAAACATTGCTCCACGTGACTTGTGGGAAACTTACCTGCCGGCTTTCAAAGCACTGGTTCAGGAAGCTGATGTAAAAGAAGTGATGTGTGCCTACAATCGTTTCGAAGGTGAACCTTGCTGCGGAAGCAACCGTTTGCTGATGCAAATCCTGCGTGATGAATGGAAATACAAAGGTATAGTAGTATCCGACTGCGGTGCTATCAGTGACTTCTGGCGCAAAGGCGATCATGAAACGCATCCCGATAAAGAAACGGCCAGTGCAGGAGCTGTATTGAGTGGTACAGATCTGGAATGTGGAAATAATTACAAATCACTTCCGGAAGCTGTACAAAAAGGACTGATAGACGAAAAACAAATTGACATTTCTGTAAAACGTCTGCTGACAGCTCGTTTCGAATTAGGCGAAATGGACGAACATGTCTGCTGGGACAGTATTCCATATTCTGTAGTCGACAGCAAAGCACATAAAGACTTAGCACTGGAAATTGCACGAAAAAGCATTGTCCTCCTGCAAAATCGGAATAATATCCTGCCGTTGAAAGAAGACATGAAAATCGCTTTGATCGGTCCTAATGCCAACGACTCTGTCATGCAATGGGGTAACTACAATGGTTTTCCTTCCCATACCTCTACCTTGTACGAAGCTTTGAAAGAACGTATTCCGGCAAATCAGCTGATTTACGACTTCGGATGTGACCGTACTTCTGGTATCAGTTTGGAAAGTGTATTCAGCCAATGTAGCATCGATGGGAAACCTGGATTCCGCTCTACCTATTGGAACAACATCAAGATGGAAGGCAAACCTGCTACCGTCACCCATACCAGTACTCCTTTCAAGTTTACCACATTAGGAGCAACAGTATTTGCAGCAGGAGTAAATATTCAAGATTTCTCTGCAAGCTACGAATCGGTATTTACCGCACCCGAAACAGAGGATATCAATTTCCACTTCGAGGCAGCAGGCATAATCCGCCTGAGCATAGATGGAAAAGAAGTAGCCAGCGGAAAATATCTGAAAAACAATATGAATCTGTATACGCTGAAAGCTGAAAAAGGAAAAACATACAACATTAAAATAGACTTTATCTTCTACAGCAAAGACAGAGCAGCCCAACTGAATTTTGATATGGGACGCAATGTTCCTGTAAACCTGCAAGCTTCCATCGACAAAGTAAAAGCAGCCGATGTCATTGTCTTTGCAGGAGGTATTTCACCTTCTCTTGAAGGAGAAGAAATGCCAGTAAATGCAGAAGGTTTCAAAGGCGGCGACCGCACAACAATCGAACTTCCTGCTATTCAGCGACGATTGATAAGTGAATTGAAAAAATTAGGCAAGCCGATTATCTTTGTCAACTATTCAGGCTCGGCTGTCGGACTGGAACCCGAAAGCAAGATTTGCGATGCCATTCTTCAGGCATGGTATCCTGGTCAGGCTGGAGGAACAGCTGTTGCCGATGTTTTATTTGGCGACTACAATCCTTCGGGTAAACTTCCGGTCACTTTTTATAAGCATACCGACCAGCTTCCTGACTTTCAAGACTACTCGATGAAGGGACGTACCTACCGTTATATGACAGAAAGTCCTTTATACAGCTTCGGTCACGGATTGAGTTACACCAACTTTACATACGGTCCAGCTACATTAAGTCAGCAAACAATCAGCCAAGGTAAAGAAGTAACACTCACAATCCCCGTACAAAATACCGGAAATTATGACGGAGAAGAAGTGGTGCAAGTATATTTAAGTTGCCCGGGAGATAAAGAAGGTCCTTCACATACACTCCGCGCCTTCAAACGCGTCCACATTGCAAAAGGACAGCGCGCAAATGTTTCTTTCACCCTCGACAGTGAAACATTCCAATGGTTTGATACAAACACCAACACCATGCGTATGGTAGAAGGTAATTATGAACTGCTTTACGGAGGTACTTCACGTATAGATCAATTACAGAAAATATCTATTAGCGTAACAGACTAAAAGACATATCATTTGAGTAAAAATCATCTCGAAGGGTAATATCCGGATACGTTAAATCATTTTACTAGAAATAACTGAGTAAATGATTTAATATATCCGGATATATACTGATTATATGAAGAAAATACCAATTCATGAGTAGTGGAAAATAGAACATTTTCTATCTTTGTAGAAACAAAAACATCATGCAAATCAATAGAATACTAACAAAAACATTCCTTATCTGTCTGATTTATTGCTTGTCTATACTTCCGGCAAGTGCCCAGACTAGTGTCTTATTTTCTACCGACAATCAAATATCAAGCAGCCTGATCAATGATATTTATCAAGACCAGAAAGGTTTTATCTGGATTGCTACAGAATATGGATTGAATTTATTTGACGGAAATAAGTTTGTAACCTTCCACCACATAGAAAATGATTCTACCTCACTTCGTAACGATTATGTATTTTCAGTCTTCGAGGATAGCAAAAACAATCTTTGGGTAGCTTCATTGGGCGGGCTGATGAAGTACAATCATAATACCAATTCATTTACAGAAGTACCACTATACATAAATTCTACCCAGGTTACTACCATACACACTGTTCAAATTATCGAACGCAAGAATGGAGAAATATGGGTTGCATCTTCTGGAGGAGGTATATTCAAAGCCAACGCAGAAGCAGAACGTTGCGACTGTGTAATGGATTTCTATAAAATGGGTATGCTGCATCTGACTTCTATGTTAGAAGATAACGAAGGGAACTTATGGATGGGAGCAGAAAATGACGGATTGATTTGCTATAACCCTGAAACAAAAGCTGTCCAAACTTTCCGTACTCCTTTTATCAGTGAAAACAACATATCCGATCTGGCTAAAGGAAACAGTGGAAACATTTATATCGGCACATTGACTGGAGGTCTTAATATATACAATGCAAGTAGCAAAAGTTTTACACAAGTTCCTTACAAAGGAAGAAACAACTTGCAAATCAAGACACTGAAATTTATAAATAATCAACTATATATTGGAACCGACGGAGAAGGACTAAAAGTGTATTCATTGAAAGACAAAGAGATTCAAGACCACCCTCTTGAAAACGCTCCGATAAATATTAACGACGGTAAGGTACACTCTATCCTAATGGATCGGGACAAAAATCTTTGGCTTGGTCTGTTCCAGCGGGGAATTGCTTTCATCCCCACCAAACGTAACCCTTTTCTTTACCACGGACAAAAACAAATACACGATAACCCCATCGGTCATAACTGTGTTATGTCTGTATTCCAAAACAGCAAGAAAGAACTGTTTGTCGGAACAGACAATGACGGATTGTATGTCTTGGATAAGAATTTCAATCAGATAAACCACTTTACTCCCGAAGGAAGTCCAAATAGCGTTGCCAATACGATACTAAGTATCTTCGAAGATTCAAACAATGAACTTTGGCTTGGTTCATACACAAAAGGAGTTGCACGGTGTAACCCTGCAACCGGATTCTGTGAATTTATTCCAGAACTGATAAATGAACGTATCTTTTCTATCACCGAAGATCATAATCACAACTTATACTTCAGCACTTATGGTTCTGGATTTTATGTATATAATAAGACCAACAAACTATTGAAGCGTTATAACAGTACAGAAGAAAGTACCGGAATAAGGACTAAGGATGAACTTCCCAATAACTGGATAAATTCTTTGTATTGTGATAAGGAAGGTATGATCTGGATCGGACATTTTAAGGGTATCAGTTGTTTTAATCCACAAACAGAAAGCTTCATCAACTACACATCCAATAACTATATCATAACAAGATGCATCGGTTATGCCATAACTGAAAGCCACGACGGAACGATATGGGCAGGAACATCAAATGGTTTATATTCGTTTGACCGGAAAACTAAAACAATAAAACGCTATACACAGCAAGATGGACTGAGTAACAACATTATTTGCGGTGTATGCGAAGATAATAATCATAATATCTGGGTAAGCACATTCAACGGAATCAGCTGTCTGAATAGAAAAGAACAAAGTTTTACCACTTACTTTTCAGGCGACGGACTACAAGGAAATGAATTTACAAGAGGAGCTTTCTATCGTTCAGTAAGCGGTGAAATTTTCTTCGGAGGAGTAAATGGAATCACCAGCTTTATGCCGGAAAAAATAGCAAACAATACTCCTACTCCCTCTATTACAATTACTGAATTTATCGTTGCTGGAAAATCAGTAAATACCAATACACTGTCAGGAGGAGAACCTATTACCCAAAAAGCTGTGATAGAATCGGACAAGTTCCGGCTAAACTATAAAGATAATACATTCAGCATATCGTTTTCTACATTACAGTTTGACAACGTACGTCAGGTTATCTATAAATATCGTATCAAGGAGCTGGATGAAGAATGGTTGTCAACAGCACCCGGAGTCAATACAGTGACATACAACAACCTGCCTCACGGGAAATATACATTCCAGGTATATGCTATCAATCATGGTTACAATTCACCTACCCGCAGTATCGAAATCATCATCACTCCGCCTTGGTTCCAATCATGGTGGGCATATATTATATATGCCATACTGACTATTTTCATCATACTGGCTATCATCGGAAACTTGCGTACACGCTTCGAACGCCGTAAAGAAATGGTAGAACGTAAGCATGCCGAAGAAATAAGCGAGGCTAAACTACAGTTTTTTATCAATATATCACATGAAATTCGTACTCCTCTCACGTTGATTATAAATCCGCTTGAAAAGCTGATAGCCAACTGTCATGACTCAGAACTAGAAAAGAGTTATATGATGATTTACCGTAACTCACAGCGTATTCTTCGATTAATCAACCAATTGATGGATATTCGTAAAATAGATAAAGGACAGATGAATCTGAAGCTAAGAGAAACAGACCTGGTCGGATTCATTGATGATGTAGTAACTACATTCAGTTACCTTGCACAAAACAAACATATCACACTTACTTTCCAACATCAGGACAATCGGTTAAGTGCATGGCTTGACCTGCATAACTTCGACAAAGTACTGATGAATCTGCTTTCGAATGCCTTCAAGTATACTCCCGAAGGAGGAAATGTTACGATTTCACTCACTACAGGAGAAGATGAAGAAGCACATCTTCCGCTTAAGAAATATATAGAAATTAAAGTAAGCGACACAGGAATAGGCCTGGATGACCAGCAGATAGAACGCATATTCGACCGATTTTACCAAATCAACAATGATATTACACGCAATCAGGCCGGAACCGGAGTAGGACTCCACTTAACCCGGTCACTGGTAGAGCTTCATCATGGTACAATCATTGCCCGTAACCGTACAGATGTACAAGGCAGCGAATTTATTATCCGCATTCCACAAGGTAGTGACCATTTGAAAATGGAAGAACTGGAACAACCAGATACAACTACCTCAGAGAATAATCCAACGATTACTACTACCACAACATCTGAACAGCCAGTTAAAACAACAGAAGAAACAGAAACTGAAAAGAAAATCAAATCAAAAAGCAACTTCCACATTCTGATAGCTGATGATGAAAAAGAGATTCTGAACTATCTGAAAAATGAATTGTCGGCAGACTATAAAATTCATACTTGCAACAATGGACGTGAAGCCTACGAATATCTGCTAAACAATCCAACGGACTTGCTCATAAGTGATGTAATGATGCCTGAAATGGATGGTATGACATTATGCAAAAAGATCAAGCAAAATGCCAATATCAACCATATCCCTGTGATTTTACTGACAGCTAAAGGACGTCCGGAAGAACAGGTAGAAGGTATCGAAATCGGAGCTGACAGTTATCTGATCAAACCGTTCAATATAGAAGTATTGAAGAGTACGATTGGCAATCTGCTTTCGAACCGACGACTGTTGAAGAATAAGTTCAGCGGAGCTCAGGAGCAAAGCGACAAAGTTCAGAATATCCAACTGAAATCGGCAGATGAAGTATTGATGAACAAAATAATGAAAGTCATCAATGAAAATCTGTCAGAGCCTACCCTGAACGTAGAAATGCTAGCGAACAGTGTAGGATTAAGCCGCGTGCACCTGCATCGTAAGCTGAAGGAACTCACCAATTTATCTTCAAGAGATTTCATACGCAACATACGTATGCAACAGGCAGCCAAGCTACTGAAAGAGAAGAAACTGACGATTTCTGAAGTAGCCTATGCTGTAGGCTATAACAACCTGTCGCATTTTTCGAATACATTCAAAGAATATTTTGGATTATCCCCTAAAGAATACATGCAAAACGCTCATGAAGAAAATGCTACAGAGAATGACATAATAGAAGAATAAATCATCAGCCACATCGAAAATCAGATAATATTACAAAAAAGAAAACTCCAGCATATCGTTCTAAAAACATGCTGGAGTTTTCTTTTTTTCTGTACAAACTTCTTTATTCTTCGTACAAACCTTTTTACCTTTTCGTACAAACTATTTCAACTTTTGTACAAAAAACAGACCTAATCCGCTGTTATTATCAGGAAAAGCAGAAGGACTATATTTCAGCTCATTCCTTTCTTGGCAATATATCTGCCCCTGGACATTCAAAATTCGTAATAGGCAAATGTACCTTTTTCAGTTCTTTCAGCCGGAAAGTTGCCTTTTCTATATCTTTGGGAAATTTCATTTTCGAAAAGCTCTGAAAATACAACAAGCAGGCATCTTTCCACCAGACGGCATCATTTACCTGAATATCCAAGCGTTTTGCAACTGCTTCATAACGCTCTGTATCAATATACGGACGCATCTGATTCCATGTATCGCGAAAACGCCGTACCTCTTTCAGCCCCGTATCATACTTATAACACAGTTCTTCCCACAGCGTATATCCGTCTTTCAATTTATATGTCCACGGAACATGGTGAAACCAAAGCAAAAATTCTTCGGGGCATGTATCCAGCGTTCCCCATATATTCGCCAACGAATCGGGATATTGCGAAACAGCATTACTACCTGTACCACTTCTGTCAAAGCCAAGTCCTTCACTATCTGCCCGATGATAATACGAAGGAAGCCAGTCGGGACGTGCCCCTTCTATCTCACACCACGGTTCTGGTCCGTAATGATGTCCCCACGCAAATATATGGTGTAACCCCAATGGCATCATATAGTTAACCACCGCTTCACGACTTTCCAGCATAACTTCACGCATTGGAACAAGAAAATCTTTGTTCGATGTAAAGGTCTGTTTCAACCATTCATCGGCAATTTCTTCCGACGACAGACGAGGATTCCAGGCAAGTCTGCCAAAAGTATACCAGTTAGCCTGTGCAAAATCGTGTCCGCACCAATTCACATCATCACCAATATTAGTCACACCTGCTACGGCACGTAACATATCTGGATCAACATATCTGAAAAATTCTTTCCACATCGGAGCCAGATAAGCCAAATGATTGGAATGCCCAAGGTATTCTTGTGTAACCTGAAATTCTGCCATTAATGGTGTATGTTTCATCGCCCCAAACAAAGGACTATACGGTTCACGCGGCTGAAAATCAATAGGACCATTCTTTACTTGCACGATAACGTTGTCGAGGAACTTTCCATCCAGTGGCTGAAACTCCAGATAAGCCTGTTTCGCACGGTCATTGTCGGAAGGACTATATACAAAAGCTCTCCACATTACGATTCCTCCATACGGTTTCAATGCCTCTGCAAGCATATTTGCTCCTTCAGCATGTGTACGATGATAATCACATGGACCAGGCTGCCCCTCGGAGTTAGCTTTCACCAAAAAACCGCCAAAATCAGGAATCTGCGAATATATTTCGTATACTTTTTTCTTCCACCATTCTGAAACCTCGGTATTTAAAGGATCTGCTGTAGCAAGTTTTCCTAAAACCATAGGAGAGGCAAAATTTACAGACAAGTAGACTTTTAAACCGTATGGCCTGAAAACATCAGCCAGCGCTTTTACTTTCAACAGATAAGCATCCGACAATATTTCCGGAGAAGCATTGACATTATTTAATACCGTACCATTGATTCCAATCGAAGCATTGGCACGTGCATATGCTTCATAACGAGGAGATAACACATCAGGCAGTTCTTCCCATTTCCAAAGCGAATGCCCAGCATAACCGCGTTCTATTGTTCCATCCAGATTATCCCAATGATTCAGTATTCGGTATTCATATGCCGGCTTTTCCTTTATATCCAGATGGCCTAAATCAATATCCGTTTCCTGTAAACGAATCAGATGATAAGCAGCATAAAGCAGTCCGGTTTCCGACAATGAACCGATAACTATATGATTTTTATCCGTACGGATAGTATAACCATCTTTTCCTAAAGCAAGGTGTTCCTTATCTGCACAGAGTTGTAAAGTGACAGGAACACCTTTCCACGACCTATTCAGTTCACGCTGTGCAATATTCAACGTCTGCGAGTGCAACAAACAATCAATTGTTGCACTCGCAGTAGTATCTTGACGCAGCCATAAACGACTGCCGTCTTCTGCGGATGCTCCTAAAGTCCATCCGCAGAATAACAGACCGAGAAATAAATTCCTGATCATTCTCCTCCTCCATCTATTGTAATAATCTTACCTTCAGCATCATATTCCAGTTCCACAACTTTTAAGCTACGTAACCATGTTTTTCCTCCAGAAGGTACACAATCGTGGTGAAACAAATACCATTTTCCTTTATATTCCACGATAGCATGATGAGTAGTCCATCCAACTACCGGAGTAAGAATAACACCCTGGTAAGTAAAAGGTCCGTATGGATTATCACCGATAGCATAACATAAGAAATGAGTATCTCCTGTAGAATACGACAGATAGTACTTGCCATTATATTTATGCATCCACGATGCTTCAAAAAAGCGGTGAGGATCACCAGCTTTCAAGGGTTCTCCATGTTCATCCAAGACAAGGACAGCACGTGGAGCCTCTGCAAATTCCAGCATATCATCACGCAACTTGACTACACGACCGGGTAATGCTGGTTCATTGTCTGCCGGCAGGCAAGGATTCTCTATAGCTTTATTATCACGATAACGTTGTAGCTGTCCTCCCCAAATTCCCCCAAAGTACATGTAATGACTGCCATCGTCATCGCAGAATACGGCAGGATCAATGCTGTAACTACCTTTCATCGGATCGGATTGTGGGATAAAAGGTCCCTCAGGTCTGTCACTTATAGCAACTCCCATACGGAAAATATCATTCTGGTCCTTCATTGGGAAATACATGTAATATTTACCATTTTTGAAAGCTACATCGCAATCCCATAATTGTCTGCCTGCCCAAGCTATATCTTCAACTTTCAAAACAACTCCGTGATCTACAATCTCTCCATGCATCACATCATCCGTTGAAAACACATGATAGTCTTTCATATTAAAATGATCACCATTATCATTTTCAGGCACTCCACTTTCCCAGTCATGAGACGGATAAATATAGAGTCTGTCATTAAAGACATGTACAGAAGGATCTGCCATATAATCACCTGGAACTAAATATCTTGCTTCTTTTTTCATGATAATATCAAATTTAAATTCTTATAGATAAAACTGATTATTATTTCTTTTCTTCTGCCGGCAACTGGCTCTCTGCCATAATTTCTTTTACAAAAGGTTTCGGTTGATAGTTACGGTCGAATAACAACGGATAATCATGACGTCCTTTCACCGGAAAATCATTTTTCCATGAATCACTATCACTTACTCCCCATGCAGTTACACGACTAATCACATCAGCATGTTTCTCAAATAAGCCGAAGAATTGCTTCATACGGTTATTCCATGCTTTAGAAACAGAATCGGGCAATGTTTCCGGATAAGGATTCAACATTTTCTGATAAGCTACGGTATCCGAAATATTAGCACTTTGTTTTACTGTCGGCAAAGCGCTCATGTCCCACTCAGTAACCATCACTTTTACTCCAGTTCCGGCAAAGGCCACTATACTTTGTTCAAATTCATTAATATCAGGATAGTCCATTCCCATATGTCCCTGCATACCTACAGCATCTATGCGAATCCCCTTTTCTTTCAGACTGCTGACAAGCTTTACTACTCCTTCACGTTTGCCTGGCATATTCATGGCATAATCATTGTAATACAATTCTGCATCCGGATCAGCTTCATGCGCATACTGAAACGCTAACGGAATGAACTCTTCTCCTAAAATCTCATAAAATTTACTTTTACGATACGAGCCGTCTTCTAGAATAGCCTCATTTACAACATCCCATCCCTTTATACGTCCTTTATATCGGGTTACAATTGTTGTAATATGATCTTTCATGCGTTGCTTAAGCACTTCAGGAGTCACATTATTTCCTTTTTCATCCACACAGAACCACGGAGCCAATTGTGAATGCCAGATAAGGCAATGCCCGATAACAGCCATACCATTTTTTTCTCCAAAACTGACAAATTGATCAGCCAAGGTAAAATCGTAACGATCTTCTTCCGGATGAATCACTTCACACTTCATACAGTTCTCAGCTACAATCGAATTGAAATGCTGTTTCACAAGTTTTATCGAACTGGTATCAACACCTGAAGACTGATTAACATTCAACGCTACTCCCATCAGGAATTTATCACCAACAGCATCCTTCAGAGAAGGTTCTTCAACTACTGTTGCCTTTTGATTTCCACAAGCAGCAACAAAAGCTGCTATCAATAATGCTGATGCAATGTGTTTCACTCTCATGATATGATTTTTCTAAAGGTTAATAATCGTTTTTACTTCTACGTTCGGCAAGTTCTGCCTGCATTTTCTCATTATATTTTTTCGTTATCGGATAGAAGAATAAAGCTATCACTCCGACAAAGAATGTTGCTGCTGGAATAAGACTTGACGAAAGTATAATTCCATGAATAGCCGAATCACTTTGAGCAACTCCTGCTCCTGATATATAGCCAAAGCCAGACAACAAGAAACCTAAAATAGCTCCTCCCACACCTAGTCCAGCCTTAAGAGCAAAAACTACTCCAGCAAACACAAATCCGGTAGCACGACGATAATGTACATATTCAGAATGATCGGCTACGTCAGCTATCATCGCCCACAACAAAGGCACGGTAGGTGCATAAGCCAAACTCTTCAGGAAGTTCAATACAAACATGAATCCTATATTGTCCTTTGCCGGGAAGTAGAACATGGCTGTAAAGATAGCAGTCAGCGTTAAACAAACAATGAAGGTTTGCTTCTTTCCGTACTTATTAGCCAGATATTCTGATAACAAAATTACTCCGAAAAATTGAACCAAAGCTCCTAACATATTAAAAACTCCAAAACCAACTTCGTATGCCTTATCAGGAGAACTGACTATCAGTCCAAAAGCATTTAGTATAGAATAACCTATTGAATCTTGAGCCTCGGTTGCAACCAATCCTAACTTATCGAGAAAAGCATATAACGCCCCTGCATCTACATAATTTTCGAAATAATAGTTCATTGCACTTCCCCACATTGCCAATGTTATAAAAACAAACAGTGTCAATACAAACATAGCCCGCCACGGCAAACTGCTCAATACATCCTTTATATCCTGACGTGTATTGTTTTTCTGTCCGGCAGGAGGAGTTATTCGTTCTTTAGCAGAAAAAAATACGGTAACAAGAAAAATGAAACCTATTATCGCAAACAAGGAAATAGTACACAACCAGCCATGAGCTTTATCTCCACCATCGGAAAACTTGCTGACCAAAGGAAGTGTCAGCCCCTGAACAACAAACTGGGCAATAGTAGAAAAGATGAAACGGATAGAAGTAATACTGGTACGTTCTTTGATATCGGCAGACATCACACCTCCCAAAGAAGAATAAGGAGTATTATTGAATGAATACATCGTCATCAATAATGTATACGAAATAGTAGCATACAAAGCCACAAGCCCTTTATCCTCAATACCCGGATTATAGAATGCCAATACATAGAATACCATAAAAGGCAAAGCGGTCCATAACACCCACGGACGATACTTTCCCCATCGGGAATTTGTTCTGTCGGACAAGATACCAACGGTCGGATCAACAAAAGCATCGACTATACGCGCCACTAACATGACTGTACCCGCTATCGCTCCTTCCAGACCGAATATATCGGTATAAAATTTTGTTTGATAAATCATCATCATCTGGAACACGAGGTTCGCAGAACAATCTCCTAACCCATAGCCAATTTTTTCGGTCAGAGTTACTTTCTGGTTTTGAATTGTGCTCATAGTATATCTCTTTTTTTGTTTTATCATTCAGCAGACAGTACAGCTTCTACAAGTCGCGTTCCTGCTGTTTTCTTATCAAGCGGATGAATATCATTCCACTCACCGGTATCACTGTTCTTTATTAATGTAGCATGGTCTACCGATTGAGCAGCCTTTGCCTGCTCAGCCCGAAGTGCAGCCCAGCTTGCACGTTCCGGATCATCAGGCGCCAAGAAATCAGCCAATTCAACAATATAAAAAGGCAACTTATCATTTTGGAAAAGCTTTCTCCAGTCTTTCATCAAAGCAGTCAGCAAAGATGAGTATTCTTGCCATTTTCCAACATTCGATTCTCCCTGATACCAAACGACTCCTTTAAACATGTAATTTTCTAAAGGTGCAATCATTCCATTGTATAGTCCTACCGGTACATAATGAAAGTTGGTTGATGCCGGAGCAGAAGGCATTTCCGCTCCTACATGATATTTCCACGACGGAGATAATACGATTTCATCTTTTCCACATATCAGCTTATAAGGCTTTTCTTTCACAAAAGAGGGATATCCTCCGTTGCTGATCAGACGTACGGTAATCTGGTTCTGTCCTGTTTTCAAGACTCCAGCCGGAACCTTATAAATACGGGGAGGATACTGATAAGAGGTTGTTCCTACCAGGCATCCATTGACGTATACCGAATCAGCGTCAACAATACAACCTAACCGAAGTATGGCCTCTTTATTATTCCATGATTCTGGAATATTTATCTGCTGACGGAACCAGTGCGAACCATTTATCGGACGCCATCCATTCGTTGCCCATGAAGAAGAAAACATATCAACTGTTTTCCATGATCGGTCGTCGAATGATGCCGCATACCAGGGAGTTTCAGTGTGAAGTCCTTTATCCGATTTATATAATTCTTTCTGCCATTCCTGCTGATGCATTCTTTCAGACTGTTTAATTTCAGTTACCAGATCATCACACTCATACATTGCTTTCTGATTCAGATATGACGGAAAATCTTTCAGTCCAGACTCACTTATCCATGCTTCGACAGGTGTACCTCCCCAACTGGAATTGACAATTCCGACAGGAACTCCTGTTTGCTGATACAAGAGTTTTGCAAAGAAATAACACAAAGCCGAGTAATTCATTACATTATCTTTAGTAAGAGGTACCCACGCCGCTTGCTTTGTATCAGTTTGAGGCATCTTAAAATCATAACAATAGGGCACTTTTATATAATGAATCATCGGATTTTCATAACTGTTTACTTCTTCGGCAAACTTATCCATTATACGAGATACCGGAAGTTCCATATTCGACTGACCGGAACAAAGAAATACATCACCTATTAATATATTATGCAAAGTCACTTCGTTTATTTGCATATCATACGGACCTCCAGCTTTCCAGGCAGGAAGCTCAATCATCCAGCAACCTTTCTCATCGGCAACAGTACGAAATGTTTTGCCACGGAACTTTAATTCCACTTTCTCACCCACATCGGATTTTCCCCATATCTTTACCGGACATTCACGTTGCAAGACCATTCCATCTGCCAGTAATTTGGGTAAGGTAATCTTTGCTCCGCAGTCAAAAGCGGAGCAAAGAAATAATAAAACTAACCCTAACTTAATATTAAACCAATCTGTTGTTTTCATTCTATACTTTTCTTTTTGTTTTTCATGATACACAAAAGTATAAGGAATAAGGTCATTTCATTTCACTTATTGATTCAAAGCCTTGCTACCAGATTACATCGCGCCCCATGTCTGTTACATATACTTTTCTCAGTGTTACATTTATGACCTGCAACATATTCTAGCTTTGTTTTCATACAAAAACATACTTACCTTTGTACGAACCAAAAAGTAACTTTATACCATGAAAAAACTTATTTTATTTGCTGTACTTTCCCTATTTCTTATAAAGGGACATGCTACAGATCAGTTTGTATTCTTCCAAAAAGAAACAGGATATTTTACATTAATCAATCAATGTACTCCTTGCCGCATTGTGACCGACAGCAATGAAGACGAAGGAATCCGAATGGCGGTTGAAAATCTGAAAGAAGATTTTTTCCGCGTATCTGGTAATCGTCCTGTTGTATCATCATCTGCTGGCAATGATTCTGTTTGTGTCTATGTAGGAAGCATGGAAAGTCCGATTATACGCCAGCTGATAAAAGATAAGAAGATTTCAGAAAAGGAACTTGCTGGAAAAAATGAAAAATACATTATTAGTTTGCTGGAACATCCACAAAAAGGAATCGCCCGTGCGCTGGTGATTGCAGGAAGCGACAAACGAGGAACAATATACGGCATCTACGAACTCTCACGTCAAATGGGAGTTTCTCCCTGGTACTGGTGGGCAGATGTTCCGACAGTACATAGAGAAAATGTATATATCCGTCCCGGAAGTTATTCTGACGGGGAACCTAAAGTAAAATACAGAGGCATTTTTCTGAATGATGAAGCTCCGGCATTAAGTGGATGGGCACATGAAAAATTCGGCGGCTTCAATAGTAAGTTTTACGAAAAAGTATTCGAATTGGTTTTACGTCTGAAAGGTAACTTCATGTGGCCTGCTATGTGGGGAAATGCCTTCTACGATGATGATGCAGAAAACGGTCCTCTCGCCAATAAAATGGGGATTATTATGGGAACTTCTCATCATGAGCCTATGGCTTTGAACCAGCAAGACTGGAAACGGAGAGGAAGTGGCAGATGGGATTACCAGACAAACTCCAAAACTCTTCAAGAATTTTGGACATTCGGTATGGAACGTGCTAGAAACTGGGAAAAAGTAGTTACGGTAGGCATGCGTGGCGACGGTGATGCTCCAATGGGTGGAGAAGAAGGTAAAGACCACGAATATACTCCCAATGAAAAGAAAAACATAGCTTTACTGAAGAGAATCGTCAATGACCAGCGACAGATCATCCGTAAAGTGACCGGAAAATCCGTCGATAAGACACCACAAGTATGGGCTCTTTACAAAGAAGTTCAAAATTACTACGATAAAGGAATGAAAGTTCCAGACGATATCACTCTGCTGCTTTGTGACGACAACTGGGGAAATATACGAAAACTTCCTGACCTGACAGAAAAGCCTCGTAAGGGAGGATACGGTATGTATTATCATTTCGACTATGTCGGCGCACCGCGAAATTCAAAATGGATTAACATCAGTCCTATCCCGAGAGTATGGGAACAGATGCATCTGGCATACGAATACGGTATTCGACAGTTGTGGATTGTCAATGTAGGCGACTTGAAACCAATGGAATATCCCATTACTTTCTTTTTGGATATGGCATGGAACCCCGACAGATTTCAAGCAAACAATCTTCAAGAGCATACCGAATCATTCTGTCGTGAACAGTTTGGAACGACCTATGCCAAAGAAGCCGCACGCATCTTGTCGCTTTATCCTAAATACAACCGCCGTGTAACCCCTGAAATACTTAACTATCAAACTTACAGTTTCAACTACGGAGAATGGGAAAAAGTTGTAAACGAGTACAATGCTCTGGCACGCGATGCCGATAACTTACTACAAGAAATGCCCGGTAATTATCGGAACGCCTACGAACAACTTGTGAACTTTCCGGTGCAGGCATGTGCCAATCTGTACAACATGTATTATGCACAAGCCATGAACCACCGACTGGCAAAAGAAAACAACCCGGAAGCCAATATATGGGCAGACAGAGTAGCCAGTTGTTTTAAGCGAGACTCTTTGCTCATGCAATACTACAACAAACAGATAAGCGATGGGAAATGGAACCACATGATGGATCAGGTACACATCGGTTATACATCATGGAATAATCCTCCAAAGCAAGTCATGCCTGAAGTCGTACGAATATCTCCAGAGAAATTCCCTCATACATTTGCCGAAAAAGATGGATATGTTTCAATGGAAGCAGAACACTATACCCGTGCTGCGAATGGAAAGGAAACACAGTGGATAATAATTCCGGATTTTGGAAAAACACTTTCCGGTGTAACCACAACTCCTGTAACTGTTTACCCTGAAAATTGTTATCTGGAATATGATATTGATTTCACCAAAAGCAACAACATCAATGTAACTCTTCTACTCGCTCCTACACTGAACTTCAATCATAACAAGGGCTTAAGTTATGGCATCAGTATGGATGGAGAGAACGAACAAATAATCAACTTCAACGGACACTATCGTGGAGAGCTTGGCGAATGGCAAGCGAATCCGATAATTAAATCGGAAACACAACACAAAGTAACAGCAGGTAAGCATACTTTACGTATACGCCCACTCAATCCAGGTATTGTATTCGAAAAGATTCTGATAGATTGCGGAGGATTGAAAGACAGCTATTTAGGAGCACCAGAGACATTGAATTATACAAACATGCAAGCATCCAAGAAATAATCTTTATCTTATCGGTAACCTACGTCAGCAGACTCACCTAAAAATCTGCTGACGTTTTTTTATTTTATGCTGATGTTTTTCAGAAAACATCACGACGTTTTTTAAATATTCGTACAAAAAAATAAGGTACTCTCATAGAGTTTCCAAAGAAAGTAATAAAAGCCTCATACATGTATGCTGCTATTTCTTTACTTTTGCAATGAAAAAAAGAAAAAACGATCATGATCAGAGCGGTTACCCTACAAGATACTTCTGCCATAACGGCAATTTACAATGAATATATCGCACATAGTACGAGTACTTTCGATATAGAACCTGTCAGCGAAGAAGAGATGCAAAAAAGAATCTCTGAAATTTCAGCGCGATATCCGTATTTTGTATACGAAACAGACGGAGAAATTGTGGGATATTGCTACGCACATCCGTGGAAAGAACGGGAAGCCTACAACCGCACACTTGAAACGACTGTATATCTGTCGCCTGCCCATACGGGAAAAGGACTGGGCCGGCTGCTCACGCAGCGTCTGATAGACGAATGCAGACGACGCGGCATACATGTCCTGATAGCCTGTATCACGAGTGAGAATACAGCAAGCTGTGCCTTCCATGAAGCCTTAGGGTTCAGAAAAGCGTCTTCGTTCGAAGAGGTCGGTATGAAATTCGGACGATGGCTTGGGGTGACAGACTACCAGCTTATTCTGTAAACCAACATTTATCTGATGCTGTCGGGATATAAGATCATCTCCCTAGCCTTCCCTTTTACTGTTATCTCCGGACGAACAGCCGCAGCTTCCTCTTCTGTAAGCAATCCTTTTGCACACAGTCTTTCGGCTATCAGGCGGAAATAACCTCCTTGTGAATCACGCAAAGTAGCATCTTCATTGAATGAAGAACGGAAATGTTTGGGCTTCGGTACAATGGAAGCCAGAAATATAGCTTCTTCTACGGTAAGGTCGGAAGGTTCTTTTTCGAAATAAAAATGTGAAGCTTCACAAGCACCGTATACCAAAGGAGCCCATTCTACCAAATTCAGGTATACTTCGTACATACGTTCCTTTGAAGTGAGATGCTGGTTTTCTATCAGCCATACGATAAGAGCTTCCTCCAGCTTTCGGGCAATATTTTTATGACGGTTCAGAAAGACATTCTTTACCAGCTGCATGGTAATAGTGCTTCCTCCGCGTGCAAAGCGTCCTACCTGCAAATCGTAGGCAAGAGCTTCCTGAATAGCTCCAGGAAGAAACCCTTGATGATAATAAAACCCTCCGTCTTCCGACTGCATGATTGCCATCTGAAGCAAAGGAGAAATACGGTTGAGCGGACGGAAATTAGGATTCGACGGTCCGATAAAGAATGTTCTTACCGGCAAGTCGTTCTCGTATGCCGTATATTCAAACTCCTCGTTCATCTTGGTAAGTTCACTGCCACCCAGGCTTTCGATACGGAAACCATGCCCGCGCAGATCGGAAGAGAATTGCAGACTATCCAGATGATTGAAGTCAACATCCAACAATAAATCATAACTCAGTTTGCCTGATGTACGAATACCCTGTACATGGCGGAACAAACCTTTTGGCAAGGAAGCAAACAAATCTTCGGAAGGGAAAGGCGAACGATGGATGCTTGCCGTATAATGCCACTTTTTTTCTTTTTCTACCCGTAAATAAGGATGGAAATCAAGGCGGTTGAATATAACAGTAGAAACACTGTCCAATTCGAAATAATTACCTCCTACATGGCAGGTATATTCCAGCTTTCCTTTATCTAGATCAATCGTATCGGGTGAAAGTGCTGTATGATAAACCTCCAGCCCGTCTACAGATGCCATCCCCTCCAGTGTAAGAGGCGTAGCAGAAGCAGACTTTTCTGAAAGCTTAAAGGCTATGGAATCGAATGCAACCGTCGCATTATAATGGGGACGGATATAGGGAAGTATGATTTTTTCATCTGTACTGCCGGAAGCAATGCTGCCTTCTATCAGGCGCATACTGCGTGCAAGCGTACCTCTTACTTTCCATTCTCCCTTTACAGCTCCCTCTTCCACCTGAATGGCAGAAGCAAACTGACTGTTTGCCAGTATAAGCTCAGGAATATAAAAACTTGTTTGCAGCAAGTCCCGGCGCGCCGTCACACTCAGGTTGCGCAATTCTCCATTTTCCGGCAATAATCTGAATACCAGGCTAAGTATTTTACTTACCTGCACATCGTATCCAGCCAATACACTTTCTACTTTACCCGAATCAGCCTCCGATACAGTCTGTTGACGGAAAAGAAAATCATAGTTCGAAACATTACCTTGCTTTACAAAAGAAAGTTTCATACCCTCTACATCAACCTGATGTACGGAAACTCTTTTTCTAAGCAAAGGAAGCAAATCGATATCGATCTCGGCTTTTTCGAGAGTCAGTAAGGTATCGTGATCTTCAGGAACTACCGTCAATCCTTCCAGGCGGATGACAGACAAAGAAGGCATTCCCAATTCACGATAGGCAATACGCAAGTTATAACGCTGCTCTAAAGCAGCCAACTTTTCATCGGCAACACAGCGCAACAGGGCTCCCCGAAAAAGAAAGAGTCCTGTTCCTGCCACAAGCACAACTGCAATCAATCCTGCGGCAATCCATTTAAGTACTCGACTTTTCATAATATCTTTATTGATATCTGCCGCAAAAATACGTTTTACTTACATGTTGTGCAAGAAAGATTTTTCTTTTATTTGTTTAACTGGTTTCCTGTTTTCTTTTCTTTCCGGACGAACAGACGGACGGTTATCCTTACGTTCTGTCCTTGAAGGTCTTGTCACCCTGTTGGGAGCTTTATCCGACGGTCTGGAAGTACCGGGTCTGACCGAATGGTGATTTCCGTTTTGAGGCGGACGGATACCACTTGCATGAGGCGGACGTTTGTCTGGCTTTGGTACCGGTTTGGGAGCAGGTTTTGCACTTATACCCGGACGATATGGCGGACGTGCCTCAGGACGATGAGAGGGTGCTGCCGGAGCTGAAGGTCGTGCCGGAGTAAAATAATATCCGGGATTCTTAACCGGCCGAGGAGCGATAAAGTCATGTTTTCTGAACTCCGGACGAGAGTGGAAATGACCTTTATACACCGGATGATGATAACGACCGGTATAATGCGCACAGTAATAGCCTGTATTCCGGTAAAAACGGCGACTGTGTGCTCCATGGTAAGTAAGATAATGTACCGGACGTCCGAAATAGAAGAAACTTCTGTTAGGGTATACCTTATACACCCGCAGATAACAAACATTATTCATCGCATAAATCGGACGGAAAAAGTATTCGATTGCAAGAAAACGAGTGTATGCCGAACTGGAAAGAATCCAGCGAAGGTCATCGTTTCTTTCATCCAAATACCGATAATAAGCATCAAGTGCAGCAGCATCGGCACATGCCATACCCGTCAGATAAGGATCCACTCCACTCAGAAAGTCAAAGTTTATTTCAAACAAATCATTGTACTGACTCTGGTTCAGATTCAGTTCGAAAGCCATACGGTCTGTCAGAAAACGAGCATTTACGCGTATATCGCCTAATGACGAGGCATTTGCCGGCAAACAACATGCACAAAGCGCAAGGCAAAGTAATAATGCGAACTTCTTAATCTTCATATTCAATATCTTTTTAATTTCCTGATACAAAAATAGGAGGATAAAAATCCTCCTGCAACGGAAACTCTCCATTTGCCGATAGGGAGTTTCCTATTTCTTTTAGGGATAATCATCTGCGCCGGCGCTTACGATGCTGCTTGCGTTTACGCTTGTACGCCTGAATACGGCGGTGTATCTGCCATCCGCTCAGTCCCGCTACAACAACCAGAATAAGAATAACAATCCCGCTATTCAAATTATCCCCTTTGATACGTGACCATATTTCAAGCACATTGACCGTCTTGTCACCAAAATCGCGTATCATGGAACAACGGTTTACGACAGAAATATCAGGATATTGCGTATTGCGTAATTTTACATCACGTCCTTCCGGTCCGAAAAAGTAGCTTGCATCCACCGTTTCAGTCAGTGTTGTATCAATGCATGCTTCCATGATTTCGGGAGCAGCTATTGCGCTGACATAGCCATTTTCTTCCATATTGCGCAAAGCAATATCGGGACGGCACAGAAAGTTGATAAAGTAACTTGCAGCTTTTACGTTCTTGGCATACTTCGGAATCACCCATCCGTCGTACCAGATATTACTACCTTCTTCAGGGATAGAATAAGACAAATCGACACCCACCTGTTCAGCTTCTTCGATAGCCCATTGTGCATCACCGCTCCAAGTCATATTTATCCATGCTTTTCCCTTTGTCATCATCTCCTTTCCGAAATCGGCTTCCCAGCCAGCGACATTGGGTTTCAACAGTTTCAGATACTTTTCTACCGTATCCATAGCTGCCGGAGAATAATCGTTCATCAATTCAGGAACAGTAACGGTACTGTCGGCAAGCTGCTTACGGTAAGCATACAGCATAGCTGTACCATAAGCATCACGATAGGCGTCTTTCATCAGAATACGTCCTGCAAAACGTTTGTTCCACAGACAGCCCCATGTTTTCATATCCTCGGCAGTAACATACTGAGTATTGTACAACAGTCCGGCAGTTCCCCACATATAACATACAGCATATCGGCTTGCCGGATTTTCAGCAGTTCCCAGTTTATTTATTTGTCGAAGAATATACGGAGAAATACCTTTCATGTAATTAGGAGAATGCGCAAAGGTAGTATCGATAGGCAGCAACAAACCTTTATGCAGCATTCGTTCGATGATATATTCCGAAGGACATACCACATCAAAATCCTCATGCCCTTTTTCGATTTTGGTGAGCATGATTTCGTTTATATCGAAAGTCTGATAAACGATACGTATATCTTCTCCTGTCTGTTCTTTATAGTATTGCTGAAAATCTTCCAGCACGCCTTCACCAATATAGTCTGCCCAGTTATATACTTTCAATATATTCTGGCGTGACTCATCAGCATTATAGCAGCTTGCCATCGTAAGGCAAGCCCACAGACATACGATAAATTGATATAATCTTTTCATTCTATGTTTCAGCACACGGTTTCTATTCCGGCAAAGCCTTATTTCTTCTGAGCTTTTCCGGCTCTGCGGTTAATAATAATCAACAATACCAATATAACAACAAACGTAAGGGCGGACAACGGACGAAGCTCAGGAGTCAGTCCTCCCTTTCGGGCATCGGCATAAATATAAGTAGAGAGGGTTTCCAGTCCCTGATTACCGATGGTAAACACTGTTACGGCAAAATCATCGAACGAGATAGTCAGTGCCAGCAGGAAACCGCTGATCATACCCGGACGTATCTCAGGAATAATCACTTTCCAGAGTGCCTGCATCGGTGTAGCTCCCAGATCGAGTGCTGCTTCATACAGGTTCGGATTCATCTGTTTCAGACGGGGAAGTACACTCAGCACCACATAAGGCGTACAAAAAGTAATATGAGCCAGCACAACAGTTGTAAATCCCTGTGTTACTCCCAAAGAAACAAACAGCAGGAACAACGATATACCCGTAATGATATCCCCGTTTAAGATAGGAATCGTATTGATAAATCCTACAGCTTTCCGGCTGCGAGCCCGCAAGTTGAATATGCCAATGGCTGCAATACTTCCCAACAAAGTAGAAACCGTAGCAGCAATGAAAGCAATGGCGATCGTATTGATACAAGCATTCATCAGCGAATGGTGTGCACCGGTATTCATCAGTGACTCATAAAGCTTAAATGAAAAACCTGTCCAGTTGCCCAGCACTTTTGCTTCGGTAAACGAATAAACCACAATAATCAGAATAGGTGCATAAAGCAAAATCAGCAATATCCACAAATATGTCTGCTCGATGATTCTTCTTACCATACACCACCTCCTCTCTCCGACTCATCCTTATTTTCGGGAGTAAACAAGGAAGTTGCGGCAATAAGGAACAACATGATGAGCGAAAGAGCTGCTCCGTAGTTCCACAAGCTGTTGTTTATATTTTCCTGTATGGTAGTTCCGAAAAGCTTGATATTGTTCATGGTCAACAACTCGGCAATGGCAAAAGTCGAAATAGTAGGCATGAATACCATCATGATACCGCTTACCACACCCGGCATGGACAAAGGAAATATAACCTTCCAGAATACCTGGAAAGAGTTTGCTCCCAAATCCTGTGCTGCTTCAATGTAACTTCGGTCCATCTTTTGCAAGGTATTGTAAATGGGATAAATCATAAAGGGAATAAAATTGTATATCATACCGAAAATCAAAGCTCCCTCTCCCAACGGCAGTCTGCAAAAATCGAACAACGCTACCGTGGCAAGTGTACGTACCAGAATGTTTACCCACATCGGAAGGATAAACAGCATGATCAGCGTACGCGAATAACTCAGATTCTTGCTGTTGTTCAGAATCCAGGCTACCGGATAACCCAGTAATATACAGCCAAGAGTAGTAAGAATGGCAATACCTATGGAGTACACAAATGTATTGACAGACTCCGAATGAGCAAAAAACTTACTGAAATTAGCCAGTGTAAGATGTCCCATATCGTCAGTAAATGCATATACTACAATCAGCAACAGCGGAATAATTACGAATATGACCGAAAAAATGAGATACGGCAAAACCCAACTCTTGCGTGAAGAGAAAAAATGTTGCAATTTCTTCATTATCCTTATATTAACATATTACACGAATAGCCTCAGCAGGAATAGTGATACCTACACGGTCACCATCGTCCCACACATCATTAGTATCGACGAATACATTCTCGTCCCAATCGGAAAAGACAGTAAGATGATAATGGTTTCCTTTATAAAGTATGAATTTCACTTCACCGGTAAGCATACCGTCTTCTTCATTATCCTGCAAAATCACTTTGTCGAAATCGACCTCTACCTTCACATTTTTCCAGTCACGTGACGAGTCACTCATGTCCACCCGGGGACATTCGAACTCGCAACCGAGAAATTCCACATGCGTTTCATCCACCATGGATGCCTCAAACGTATTACATACACGTTCCTTCTGCATGATATGTATGTCCATCGGCTTAATCAGCAGACCGACTTCCGAACCTGCTTCGAAAGCATGATAATCTTGTACCAGAAACTCATAATCGCCCACGGCAACTGCCATTTCGTAATGCACTCCCTTAAAGATACACGACTGAACGATACCGCGAAGCTGTGCAGCATCGGAAACAGGAAATATATACAAGTCTTCCGGACGTATCACCACATCGACAGGAGCATTTTCTCCAAATCCCTTATCCACACACTCAAACTCCTGACCGCAGAAACGAACCAGACAGTCACGCACCATCGTACCGTTCAAGATATTACTTTCACCAATAAAATCGGCAACAAACGAATTGATCGGCTCATTATAGATATCTGTCGGTGTACCTATCTGCTGGATTTTTCCTTCGCTCATTACTACGATAGTATCACTCAGTGTCAATGCTTCTTCCTGATCGTGAGTAACATAAACAAAGGTAATGCCCAGACGGCGGTGCATTTCCTTCAACTCCATCTGCATGTCCTTACGCATTTTCAGGTCGAGTGCAGCAAGAGGCTCATCAAGCAACAACACTTCCGGCTCGTTTACAATAGCACGGGCAATAGCCACACGCTGTTGCTGTCCGCCCGACAAAGAGTTTACGTCACGGTACTCATAGTCGGTCATACCCACCATTTGCAACGCAGCCTTCACCTTTTTCTCCATTTCTGCCTTAGGCATTTTTTTCAGCTTCAGTCCGAAAGCGATATTATCATATACATTCAGGTGAGGAAACAAAGCATATTTCTGGAATACCGTATTCACCGGACGACGATGCGGAGAAATTTGTGTAATCTCCTTCCCACCAATGTACAACTCGCCCTCCGAGGCAGTCTGAAAACCTGCGATAAGCCGCAGCAAAGTAGTCTTTCCACATCCGGAAGGACCAAGAATTGTCACAAACTCACCTTTACGGATAGATAAGTTTATATTATCGAGTGCCGTTTTTTCACCAAAAAACTTCGACACATTCTTTACTTCAATAATAGGTTTATTGTCTTGTTGCATACACTTGTTCTGATTTCAGCCTGCAAAGGTACACATTATTATTAATTTATCCCGCCAAAATAAAACAGTTTTAGCAGTACAACCCAACGAGAATATTTTTAATTCTCTTTTCTGAAATCGAACATCAGGTTCAGACGTAACCCTTCATCTCCCTTCTTGATACGTATATTTCCCGGCTGACTGTTCGGACCTTGTTGTTCAATCGGCTTGAACGAACAGATGGCAGGGATATCAAGCAAGAACGATATATCCCCTTCAGGAAATTCGGGCATGGTCCGTTTTGCGCTGCCTTTCGGTTCTTCGGGTGTAAAGACACGATAGAAAATACCGTCCGTACGCGAATAAACAGTAAAAGGTGCTGTATCGCTTTCGAACGTAGCCCAATACATATTGGCATGATAGCCCTTAAATTCAGGGTAAACGAGATTGTCGTAACTCTCGCCCGTAACGGTATTGTTGTAATCTTTATGCCAGATACCATAATTCGTACCCGGAATACGGTTTTTCCACACCCTATAAGGTCCTCTGCCCAGCCATTTCATTCCCTTACAAATGCGTTCCGGATAAGAAAAAGTCAATCCCAGATTATATACCTCCGTATCCATGAAAGCATCATCGAAACCTCCGCCTCCTGATGCACGATTCAGCAGTACCGCATCCATGTAAAGCAATCCCTGAGAGGTAAGCCGCCAGACAATCGAATCGGCTCCTCCCTTGTAGCGGGCACAAAAAACGGCTTCTTCCGAATCCTGACGCACATAACTGATGGCAGGCTGGCAGAGCATCTTCATGCCGACTGCTACCGGACCATTGGTTAAAGGTATCTCAGTATTCCCCGAAAGCACACGGAGAATCATCCCCGTAGCCGCATCGAAAGTTACGCTTACCTTCTCACTTTTCAGTACAATTTCTTTTCCGTTGTTACGTGCCGAAACAGTATTGCCGGACAAGCCTGTGGAAACCTGTGCCAAATGACGCTGAAAATACGGATTTGCCAACCGGATAGGAAAAGACCAATCACAAATACGATGTCCGTCCCTGTCGAAGGCTTCCAGTTTCAATACATCTCCTTCAGCAAAAGAAGCCGGCAACGAAAAACGAGCTTTGCCTGTTTCACCCGGAGACAAGGCAGGAAGCGTAACCTCGCCACGCGCCAATATACGGGAAACAGCTCCCTGCATAGGAATGTCACACGACAAAACTTCATAAGTCATCCGGCAATCTTTTAAATTGGTATAGATATATTCATTCGAGACGAAAAAGCTTCCATCGAAATGTTCTGTTATAAGCAAGGGTTTTATCTGTACCGGCGACCACTGGGAACGTATGGCATAGAAACTTCCTTCCTTTTCCCTGCGTGGTCCCACAACACCATCGGGAGCATTCGATCCGTCCGAATCGAGCACGCCTCCTCTGTCGGAACGTTTGGGAGCCTCGTCACAGAATACCCAGATAAAGCCTCCTGCAAACATGGGATTCGTCATCCACCTGTCCCAAAAGTCACGAAGTCCGGCTCCTCCACCCTGATCGTACATGGCATGCATAAACTCTGTAGGCATAAACACCTTATATCCGTTAGTAAAGCGTGCCACACCTGTAAGGTAGGCCGGATAATGATGCGTATCAAGTCCGTCGAAATCAGCCCAGGGATGGATGACATGCCGACGCTGAAACTTATCGTATTTACAGAAAAGGCTGTCATTATCGGTATTCCATCCGCCTTCGTTTCCGTTACTCCATAAGATAACCGACGGATGATTCACATCCCGTTCTACCATTTCCCTGATCAGCCGTGCACCGGTTTCCGTATCATAACGTCCATGCCAGCCCGAAAGCTCATCGATATATACCAGTCCGAGAGAGTCGCACATATCAAGAAAATGTTCATCGGGCGGATAATGAGAACGTACAGCATTCATATTCATTTCTTTAATGAGCAGAGCATCCTGACGACTCATGGCTGCACTTGTAGTCCGTCCGCCGTCTACCGAAAACGAATGCCGGTTGATACCTTTCACAATCAGGCGGGTTCCGTTCAGATAAATACCGTCTTGCGGAAAAAACTCAATGGTACGGAATCCGATCCGTTCTTCACGAACCTGAATAACGTTTCCGCTACGATCTTTCAGTTCCAAACGCGCCACATAAAGTTCCGGAGCTTCGGTATTCCATACTTTTACATCCGACCATTTGGATGTAAACTCTGTTTCTCTGCCGAAGGTGGCAAGCGGACAACTGACCTGCTCTTTGCCTTGCAGTGTCCGTAAGGGCTTTCCGTCTTTCAACTCTCTTATGGATACAGCCAGCACATGTCCTTCGGCATTGCCAGTCGTGCGCACCGAAGCACGCAGCGAACCGTCTGCACGTGCATCGAGTATAAAATGTTCCATCGAAACAGCAGGAACGACCTCCAGCCATACCGGACGATAGATGCCCCCATACAGCCACCAGTCGGCACGTCGTTCGGCAGCATTCACCGACTTGTTTGCAGACTGCTTGGCTACTTTCACTTCGAGCAGGTTTTCCCCCTCGGCTTTCAGCAGTGAAGTTATGTCATAAGAAAAACGATAAAAAGCTCCCTGATGGATTTGTCCTGCCGATTTGCCATTTACCCAAACTTCGGCATCGGTCATCACTCCGTCGAAAAACAGTTTAATGCGGTCGTTTTTTTCACAATCGGGAGTAAGAAAACGATAGCGGTATATACCTGTTTCATCACTGGGTTTTGCTCCTTTGATGGTATAATAACGTCCATAAGTGTATTCTCCAAATCCTTGCAATTCCCAGCAGGAAGGGACTTCTATTGATTTCCACTTTCCGGAATTTTGTCCTTTGGAACAATAAAATTCCCATGTACGGGTATAGTCTGTACCTGTCCCCGACAGGTAGATACGTTCGGGATGTGGAGCCTGTGCCTGCATATTCAGTGCAGAACAGATGCCTAGTGCAAGCAAAGCACGACGGATAATGTGTGTTTTCATATAAAAAAATGCCTGAATTGGATTCTTTCAGGCAAAGATAAGGATTCGAAAAGAGCAGGGAAATAGAAATTTGTACACTTAGATGTATATTCGTGCATTTCAATGAATTACACTTACTGTATACGGACCTAAAAAAACATGCTCTTCTTTTCCGGAAAATATGCTCTTCTTTTGATTAAAATATCAGCATCTTTTTCTGAAAAGATGCTGATATTTTCAGAGCAGGAATAAATCTGTGTGATTTATGTCCGGAATGGTATTCTGGTTTCCTGCTGTTACCCCGGTTATCGGATAGTCACCATGGTAGCTCCGAAACCGTATTCACGGAACGAAGCGTCCTGACTGGGATAGTTTTTATATTTGCGCTTGAGTTCATCAAGTATGGCACGACGCAAGACTCCATCACCTTTTCCGTGGATAAACACGATTTTCTGTCCTTTCTTATTCTTGTATTCTTCCAGTGTCTTGCGGAATACATCAAGCTGATAGTTCAGCATTTCTGCATTTCCCATACCTGTAGTATCGTCCAGCAGTTCATGAATGTGCAAGTCTACTTCTACAATATCATTTTTTACCTTGTGCTGTTTCTTTTGCAGCTTGGCTGGAACATCCGACACATTCTTCTGCAACAGGGCTTCCTTGATATCGTTGGCAGAAACATATACTTGTTTTACTTCTTCATCATCGCGCACAATATCGTATATCAAAGCCGGTTCGGCAAAGAAATCACTCTGCTGGAACGTATGCAACTTGTAGAATTTTACGGTATCAATACGCACTTCCGTATTGATGGCATTCTTCAGAAGGAAAGTACGGTCGTCTTTATAAGCAAGCAGCTGCACGGCTACATGTTCCATACCGTTCAATGCACTCTTTTCGAACTCCTCCAGATGCATCTTCATATTCGGCTTGATGGTTCCTCTGCTGCGCAGTGTCCAGCTTTTACCTTCTGCCGACAAATACAGATAATCGACAAAATAGTTGCTGTCGTTCACCAGATAAGCATCAAAAGCAGTCGATGAAATGGCCTTTACATCCTGAGGCACATAAGCCAGATATACGTTCAATACATCATTTCCCCGTATCTCCGGAGCACGGTATGTTACAGGCTTTTCTTCCTCTATTTCTTCTTCGGCTGCTTGCGGTGCTTCGGGTTTCTTTGCCGACTTAAGCGGAATATTATAGTCATCCGTCTGAATGACAACACACTCCTTTATCAGCATAGGTATCTCAAAACCGTCTTCACCTTCTACCAGCGCAACATCTTTTCCCTGAAATCCTCTTACTATTCCTCCTCCTACTTCGCTAAGGAAGCGGACTTTATCTCCTATTTTCATATTTTCTTCTTATTTGGTTTATTACGCAAAAGTAAGGATTTTACTAGTGAGTAATGATATTTTTACCTACTTTTTAAAGCAATGTTTTTCCTTTATCTATATAGGAAATATTTGAAACCTGCTTCCCCAAAAGCGGACTTCAGGCAGTTTTTCCGATAAAAAACTGCCAGCTCATGTATCAGAAAGTGTATTCCGAAAGAAACAAGAATAAAAAAAGTTATTCTTATAGGACTGAGAACAAAAACCCGAAAGAAATTCAGTAATTTTGCAGATATAAAAAAATACTACTCAACACTATGACAGAAACTAAGCATATAAAAATCAGCGATTATAACTATCCGCTACCCGATGAACGTATTGCTAAATTCCCTCTTCCTGTACGCGACCAGTCGAAATTACTTGTATATCGTCACGGGGAAGTGAGCGAAACTGTATTTACTTCTTTACCCGACTATATGGAACCGGGTATGCTGATGGTTTTCAATAATACAAAAGTTATTCAGGCACGCCTGCACTTCAGAAAGGAAACAGGTGCACTGATCGAAATATTTTGTCTGGAACCTATTCAGCCAAACGATTATGTACTCAATTTCCAGCAGACTCATCATGCCGCATGGTTATGTATGATCGGTAACCTGAAGAAATGGAAAGAAGGACCGCTGCATAAAGAGATGACGGTAAAGGGAAAAACAATCACGCTGACTGCTACACGCGGAGAATGTCACGGTACAAGTCATTGGGTAGATTTCACCTGGGATAATCCGGAAGTTACCTTTGCCGATATACTGGAAGTATTCGGCGAACTGCCTATTCCACCTTATCTGAATCGTGAAACTCAGGAAAGCGACAAGGAAACTTATCAGACTGTTTACTCTAAAATAAAAGGATCGGTTGCTGCTCCTACTGCCGGACTGCATTTTACAGAACGCGTACTGGCATCGCTCAAAGAAAAAGGTGTAGACTTGGAAGAAGTCACGCTGCACGTAGGAGCCGGAACATTCAAACCGGTGAAAAGCGAAGAAATAGAAGGTCACGAAATGCATACAGAATACATTTCGGTCAATAAAAGCACTATAGAAAAGCTGATTGCACATCGAGGAGAAGCTGTAGCCGTTGGTACAACTTCCGTACGTACACTCGAAAGCTTATATTATATAGGAGTAACTATCAGCCAGAATCCCGATGCCAGTCAGGAAGAATTGCACGTAAAACAGTGGCAACCCTATGAATCGGATGTTACACTCAGTACCATAGAGTCACTGCAATGTATATTGGATTATATGAACCGCCATAATCTTGACGCACTCCATACAAGTACGCAGATTATTATCGCTCCCGGATACGAATACAAAATAGTGAAGCGCATGGTCACAAACTTCCACCAGCCTCAAAGTACACTGCTTTTGCTGGTTTCGGCTTTCGTAAAAGGTGACTGGCATAAAATCTATGATTACGCACTGGCACACGATTTCCGTTTCCTGAGCTACGGAGACTCTTCGCTGCTTATTCCTTGAAGCACTCTTTGATATAAATCAAGAAAAGGGCATCGGAAGTCATTTTTTTCTTATTAGATGAATAAAGAATAAACAAAACCCTGTAATTTTGTGTTGTAAAACATAAAACAAGGATAACATTAACTAGACTAACCCCATAAAAAGAGGGGAAAAGCAATACTAAATTAACCTAGTAAACGCAAAAACAAAAGAAAGGGTAACAATTATGAAACAGGTAAAAGATTTATTCAAAGCTATTAAGAAAAACTTGAATACAAGTGCAATGGCAATGTACGGTCAGTATACAAGATAATATACACCGTACTGATTTTAGAAAAACATCAATACATCATCCATAACCAGAGGACGAAAGATTTTCAGATAAAATCTTTTGTCCTCTTTTTTTATATTCAGTAAACTGAAGCTTTACACACTCTTACAGACTATTCATTACCACCAATCAAGATATCTTCTCCCTACCTTCTCAGCCTAAGGGATATTCTATTCTTCCATTCAGACCATGCAAGTTATCGCATGATATCTTTAAGACACTCATATTTCTCCAGAAATAAGACGAATGATCGGGTAAGGCGTGAACCATTTGTTACGTTAATCCGTTTTAATCTTGAGCTCCAAATACGTATCGAAAGAATATATAAAAGAAAAAAGCATCTTGGATTTTCTCCAAAATGCTTTTAATCTGTTGGGCTACTCGGACTCGAACCAAGAAAAACAGGACCAGAATCTGTTGTGTTACCATTACACCATAGCCCAAACTTATATTTACGGTATCCTCTCCATGAAGACTTCCGCTTTTGTAAGATGTTGGGCTACTCGGACTCGAACCAAGAAAAACAGGACCAGAATCTGTTGTGTTACCATTACACCATAGCCCAAAATCTATTGTTTTGTCAGCCTCATTTGATTTTGACGGTGCAAAGGTACAACTTTTTTATAATATACCAATATTTTGGAGCTTTTTTTCAAAAAAATACAAAAGAAAAAGAGAATTAAGCCTCATTCCTTCGTGATATACAGAAAAGCAAGTATATTTGCTACATTAATTTATATATGAATAATAAATAAAAACGGAAACAATAATAATGGACGAAACAAAAGACTTAGTAAAGAAAATTACAGAAGGCATTCAAGAGAAAAAAGGAAGAAACATTGTAATAGCTGACTTAACCAATATAGAAGATACTATTTGTAAATACTTCGTTATTTGTCAGGGAAACTCTCCCAGCCAGGTTCTGGCAATCGTTGACTCAGTAAAAGAATACGTCAGAAAGACAACCGGTCATAAAGTATACGGAATGGATGGTGTGCGTAATGCACAATGGGTTGCAATGGACTACGGAGATGTACTGGTACATGTCTTTTTACCTGAAATGAGAGATTTTTACAACCTGGAACATCTGTGGGCAGATGCCAAATTAACATCTCTCCCCGATATTGACTAATTTCATAAAAAAATTGTATGAGCGAAAATTTAAACAACAATAAACCTAAGATTAATGTACCCCGACCCAGTTTGAGTTGGCTGTACGTTATAATAGCACTTGTTTTTGGTTTTCTTTATTTCTCGAGCGAAGACGGAAGCGCTAGCAAGGAAATAACCTATACCGAATTCAAGGAAATGGTAAGCAAAGGATATGCAAGTAAAATCATTGCTTACGATGACAACACCGTAGATATGTTCATCAAGCCTGAAAACATTGTTGATGTGTTCGGAAAGGATGCTAATAAAGTAGGTAGAAGTCCTTCTGTAAATGTCAAGATAGGCTCAATGGAAGCACTCGATAAATTCCTTGACGAAGAACAAGACAGCGGAAACTTTACAGGTTCTATCAGCTACGAAAAGCAAACCAATTATTTTGGTATGATTTTCTGGAACATTGCTCCTTTCTTATTATTAATAGGAATATGGATGTTCGCCATGAGACGTATGAGTGGTGGCGGAGGTCCGGGAGGAGCCGGAAGTGTGTTCAGTGTAGGAAAAAGCAAAGCACAGCTTTTCGAAAAAGGAGCAAACCGCATCACTTTCAAAGATGTTGCTGGTCAGGCAGCAGCCAAACAGGAAGTAGAGGAAATAGTAGAATTTCTGAAACAACCTCAAAAGTATACAGAACTGGGAGGAAAGATACCTAAAGGAGCCCTGTTAGTAGGCCCTCCGGGAACAGGTAAGACATTGCTTGCCAAAGCTGTTGCAGGCGAAGCTGACGTACCTTTCTTCTCTATATCAGGTTCCGACTTCGTTGAAATGTTTGTCGGAGTGGGAGCTTCACGCGTACGCGACCTATTCCGCCAGGCTAAAGAAAAGTCACCTTGTATCATCTTTATCGATGAGATCGATGCCGTAGGTCGTGCCCGTGGAAAAAATCCGAGCATGGGAGGTAATGATGAACGCGAGAACACCCTGAACCAGCTGCTTACAGAAATGGACGGATTTGGTTCAAACAGTGGAGTTATTATCCTGGCTGCAACCAACCGTGTAGATATTTTGGATAAGGCCTTGCTTCGTGCCGGACGATTCGACCGACAGATTTATGTAGATCTGCCCGACTTGAACGAACGTAAAGAAGTATTTGGCGTACATCTCCGCCCATTGAAACTGGATAATACGGTAGACGTTGACTTGCTGGCTCGCCAGACTCCGGGATTCAGTGGAGCTGATATTGCCAATGTATGTAATGAAGCTGCTCTGATAGCTGCCCGCCACTCAAAACCGTCAGTAGGTAAAGATGACTTTCTGGCTGCAATCGACCGTATAGTCGGTGGTCTGGAAAAGAAAACCAAGGTTATGACAGCAGCAGAGAAACGTGCCATTGCGCTGCACGAAGCAGGACATGCTACGATTTCATGGTTCCTGGAACATGCTAATCCGCTGATTAAGGTTACAATCGTTCCTCGCGGACGTGCATTGGGAGCAGCATGGTATCTGCCTGAAGAACGTCAGATTACAACCAAGGAACAGATGCTGGACGAAATGTGTGCTACGCTAGGAGGACGTGCTGCCGAAGAAGTATTTATCGGTCACATCTCAACCGGTGCTATGAATGACTTGGAGCGAGTAACCAAACAAGCTTACGGCATGATAGCATATGCAGGTATGAGCGACAAGTTGCCTAACTTATGTTATTACAGCAATGACGAATACAGCTTCAACAAACCTTACAGTGAGCATACTGCTGAACTGATTGACCAGGAAGTGCAGAAGATGATCAACGAACAATATGCTCGTGCCAAGGCATTGTTGCAAGAGCATAAGGAAGGTCACAACCAGTTGGCACAGCTTCTGATAGACCGTGAAGTCATCTTTGCAGAAGATGTAGAAAAGATATTCGGAAAGCGTCCATGGGCATCTCGTTCGGAAGAAATCATGGCTGCTGAGGAAAAAGCTCTTCCTGCTCCCGAAAAAACAGAAGAAGCTGCTACAGCATCAGAACCGGGAACTAAGGAACAGACTGAAAACTCCGGAACTTCTGCTACACAAGATGAGGAAAAGCAAGCCTGACAATCATCTGATAAACAACAGATAACATAACTTTTGTCATTCAGAAGGCTCCAGACGAGCTTACTGAATGACAAAAGTATTTTTAATAACAAACATTAAAACCTTACTGCCGTGAAAAGCAATTTTCTTCAACGAGCCATCACAGGAGTGATATTCGTAGCCGTGCTTGTAGGCTGTATTCTGGGAGGGCCCATTTCATTTACAATTTTGTTTGCATTGATCAGTGCACTTACGATCAATGAATTCGGAAACATTGTCAACCGAATGGAGCATACGCGCATGAACAAACCTATATCCATTCTGGCTGGTTTGTTCTTATTCCTCTGTTTCGGATATATCGGAGTAGTGCCGGGAGCGAATGAGATATTTATCCCTTATCTCTTCCTGATACTTTATCTGTTTATCAGTGAATTGTACAAGAAGCAGCCTAATCCGCTCAATAACTGGGCATATGCCATGATGAGCCAGATATATATTGCCTTATCATTCGCTTTGCTCAACGTGCTGGCTTACCACAGCAGCGCAACAGAAAGTGTATCTCAGTATAACCCCATACTGCCCTTGTCCATTTTTATCTTCAACTGGGTAAACGATACGGGTGCTTACTGTACCGGCATGCTGTTTGGAAAACACCGCCTGTTCGAACGTATTTCCCCAAAGAAATCGTGGGAAGGTTCTATCGGTGGAGCCGTATTCAGCATCATTGCAGCCATCGTTTTGGCACACTTCTTTACATTCCTGAGCACTGGTGTATGGATTGGACTGGGACTGACTGTAGTAGTATTCGGAACATGGGGTGACCTGACCGAATCGCTGATGAAACGTACCCTCGGCATTAAAGATTCAGGCAATATCCTGCCTGGACACGGAGGTATGCTCGACCGCTTCGACAGCACCCTGATGGCCGTTCCAGCAGCTGTAGTATACCTGTATCTGGTAGGACTTATCCTTGCATAAGAGCATAAAAATCGCCCTTCATTTCTTCTATACGTTTCAGATATGCATCTTGCTATGCAATCAACTGATTCACAACGTATTGATAAATAGAAGAAATGAAGGGCTTATTATGTCTGAAATTCGTACAAAAAATAAAAAAACATCAAGAAGTTTTTCTACACTTTTGCTCTTCTTTCAACAAAGTCTCCATGTAAAAACAGAAGCCAATGGTATCAGGCTTTGTGATTCGACTTTAACAAAGCTGTAATCTGAGATGCAGCACGCTCCGATGCTCCGGGTTCTCCTAAAATTGCTATCAGCCGGTCGTATTCTGAAAGCATAAGCGAACGTCCGCTTCCTCCCGGTACAATCTTAGCCAACTCCTTTTTTATATTGGCAACCGTCATACCGTCGGCAACCAGTTCAGTCACCACTTCACAGTCGGCTATCAGATTTACCAATGAAATGTATTTCACCTTCAAGATATGCCTGCGAAGAAAAGAAACCAACTTGCCTGCTGCCGTATAGTAACACACTACCTGAGGTACACGGAACAAAGCCGTTTCGAGCGTAGCTGTTCCCGAAGTAACCAGTGCAGCCTCAGCCTGCTGCAACAAACGGTAAGTCTGCCCGAACACAATCTTCGTACTGCTGTCGATATATTGTTTATAGAAATCAGGCTCAATACCAGGAGCTCCCGCCACCACAAACTGATACTGCGGAAAACTGCGTGCCGCCTCAATCATACGCGACAGATTATCTTTGATTTCCTGCCGGCGACTTCCTGCAAGTAAAGCTATGATCGGTCTGTTTTCCAACCCATTGGCAGCAATAAACTCACTGAAAGTTTCCTGACCATTCTTCCGGAAATCATCCACAGCGTCGACACAAGGATTGCCCACATAATGCACCGGATACTGGTGTTTCTTGAAAAAATCGACCTCGAAAGGCAGGATAGAAAACAGTTCATCTACATCGCGCTTGATATTTTTGATGCGATATTCCTTCCAAGCCCAAATCTTAGGCGAAATATAATAGTAGACAGGTATCCGCGTATGCTGTTTGATATATTCGGCTATCTTCAGGTTAAATCCCGGATAATCAACGAGGATCAGCACATCCGGCTGCCACGCTTCAACATCCTTCTTGCAGTAATCCATGTTACGGAAAATAGTACGCAAGTGAAGCAGTACGGGAATAAAACCCATATATGCCAGTTCACGGTAATGCTTTACGCAAGTACCTCCCACCGCCTTCATCAGATCGCCTCCGAAAAAACGAAATTCGGCCTGCGGATCTTCGTGCTGCAAGGCACGCATCAGGTTCGATGCATGCAAGTCGCCCGATGCCTCTCCTACTATCAGATAATATTTCATACGTTCCAGTTCCAGTGTTTCAAGTCTTCCATCAGCGAATATGCCGTCACATCAATTTGCGTAGGAGTAATAGCCACGTAACCGTGTTCCAACGCCCAGTGATCGGTATCTTCAGCATCAGGCTCGTTATTCTGATACTCACCTGTCAGCCAGTAATAATATCCGCCACGCGGATGATCTGCCTTAACAAATTCATTGGTCCATACCCCATCAGTCTGACGGCAGATACGTACACCTTTCAGTTCGTTTGTATCAGGGAAATTCACATTCAGACACTTACCTACGGGAAGTCCCTTTGCAAGCACTTCTTCTACAATGCGGCGCACATAAGGCAGCGTTGCTGAAAAATCAGCATCCGCACTATGATTACAAAGCGAAAATCCTACCGAGGGGATTCCTTTCAGACATCCTTCTATCACCACTCCCATCGTACCAGAGTAGTGTACATTGACCGACGAGTTGTCGCCATGATTAATACCTCCTATCACCATATCGGGCTTACGGGGAACCAAAGCGTGCAAAGCAAGTTTGACACAGTCGACAGGACTTCCCGAACACTTATATACAATGAGTCCCGGCTCCTGACGCATCTTTGTACAGCGAAGCGGATGCTCGGAAGTAATGGCTCCCGATGAACCCGAACGCGGCCCGTCGGGCGCAATAACAATGAGGTCGGCAACAGTGCGTAACGCAGCGATAAGTTCTTGTATTCCTTTGGCATTCACGCCATCATCATTCGACAGCAATAAAAGAGGTCTTTCGTTTGTCATATATTTCTCCATTAATAATCGCCGGTAAAGTTACAACAAATATTAATCTTCCCAAACCACGACGAATAATTACAGATAAATCGTTATCTTTGCCTCGCCGAAGTTATTAACAAAAGCCGTAAGTTATCAACATTTTCAAGAAATGTAGACATTTGCTGATACATAGTTTCGACGATTATTTGTTACTTCGCAATCAGATAAACTGATTAATATGGGAAAAATTATTGCTTTAGCCAACCAAAAAGGTGGCGTAGGTAAGACTACTACAACCATTAATCTGGCTGCATCATTAGCAACTCTCGAGAAGAAAGTGCTGGTAGTCGATGCCGATCCGCAGGCGAATGCTTCATCCGGTCTGGGAGTAGATTTAAAAGAAATAGATTGTTCTATCTATGAATGTCTTATCAATCAGACCGATATACGGGAAGCTATTTACACGACCGATATTGACGGATTGGATATTATTCCTTCTCACATCGACCTCGTGGGAGCAGAAATCGAAATGCTGAACCTGGAAAACCGTGAGAAGATTATGAAAAAGGCATTAGAGCCGATGAAAAGTGAATACGATTATATTCTGATAGACTGTTCACCGTCGCTGGGGCTGATTACCATCAACGCACTGACAGCTGCCGATTCGGTCATCATTCCGGTACAATGCGAATATTTTGCACTGGAAGGTATCAGCAAGCTGCTGAACACCATCAAGATAATCAAGACAAAACTGAACCCTTCGCTGGAAATAGAGGGTTTCCTGCTTACAATGTTCGACTCACGTCTGCGTCTGGCAAACCAGATATACGACGAAGTGAAACGTCATTTCCAGGAACTGGTATTCAAAACCATTATCCAGCGAAACGTCAAACTGAGTGAGGCTCCCAGCCACGGAATACCTGCCATCTTGTACGATGCGGATTCTACAGGAGCAAAAAACCACCTGGCTTTGGCAAACGAAATTATAAACAAAAATTAAGAAGCATAGAAAGCTGAAAGAATAAACAAATATGGCCGTACAGAAAAAATTTGCACTGGGCAGAGGACTCGACGCGCTGATTTCTACAAACGACGAGGTTAAGACTTCGGGCTCTTCTTCCATCAACGAAGTGGAACTGAGTAAAATCTCGGTAAACCCGAACCAGCCACGCCGCGAGTTCGATCCGATTGCCCTGCAAGAGCTTGCCGACTCAATAGCTGAAATCGGCATCATACAACCTATCACTTTACGCAAGCTGAATGAGGATTCATATCAGATAATAGCAGGAGAACGACGTTACCGTGCTTCTATACAGGCAGGGCTGAAGACTATTCCTGCTTACATCCGTACTGCCGACGATGAGAATGTAATGGAAATGGCTCTGATAGAGAATATCCAGCGCGAGGACTTGAACTCGCTGGAAATAGCTCTCGCCTACCAGCATCTGATCGAACAATATGAACTGACTCAGGAACGTCTGAGCGAACGTGTAGGCAAGAAGCGTACTACCATCGCCAATTACCTGCGACTGCTTAAACTTCCTGCTCCGATACAGGTTGCACTGAAAAATAAAGAAATAGATATGGGGCACGCACGTGCCTTGCTTGCACTGGATGACCCGAAGACACAGATACGTATTTTCAACGAAATAATAACCCAAGGGTATTCGGTCCGCAAGGTAGAAGAAATAGTAAAAGCCCTTTCAGCCGGCGAAAGCGTAGAGTCGGGAGGCAAGAAGATTGCTCCCAAAGGCGCCAAACTGTCTGAAGAATATACGATGTTGCAAAATCATCTGTGTACCTTCTTCGGTACAAAGGTGCAGCTTTCGTGCAGCAACAAAGGAAAAGGTAAAATCAGTATCCCGTTCAGCAACGAAGCTGATCTGGAAAGAATCATGGAGATACTGGACTCATTGAAACCAAAAGAATAAAAAGGACAAGTTTTGAGAGAACGATCGTTTACATATGTATTGTATATCGTACTGATGCTCTGTTTCGCATGGGGAGGAAGTACGGAAGGATATGCACAACGTGCACTCAAGCACCGGAAAGGCTTACTGAATGCCGATTCGATACGCGCGCAAAACGTGGCCGACAGCCTTGCTTTACTCGATACGCTAAATATACGTCAAAAGCGCATCGAAGAACTGGAAGCTCCGGTAGATACGGCCAGACTTATGCGTCAGAGTGACTCTTTGCAAAGCCGGAAACCTGTAACCATAAAGGAGAAAAAGAAATGGCTTCCCACTCCCAATAATTCTATCTGGCTGTCGCTTGCCATACCCGGAGCAGGTCAGATATACAACCGGAAGTATTGGAAACTGCCTATCGTTTATGGAGGTTTCGTGGGATGTACTTATGCATTGACCTGGAACAGCAAGATGTATAAGGATTATACACAGGCATATCAGGACATCATGAGTGACAATCCGAATAACGACAGTTATATGGATTTCCTGCCAGCCGGATATACCAAAGAAGATGTACAAAACAGACTCGATTATTATCAAGAGTTGTTCCGTAAACGAAAAGATGTCTTCCGTCGTCAGCGAGATTTAAGTATAATTGCTTTCATCGGAGTTTATCTGTTGTCGGTAATCGACGCATATGTCGACGCTGAGCTATCGAACTTCGATATATCGAACGATCTGGGAATGACACTGGAACCTGCAATATTTAACGATGCATACCGCAAGCTTCCTCAAGGAATAGGCTTGCAATGCAGTATTAGATTTTAAATTATGAAAAAACTATGTATTGGCATACTCGCCTTCCTTAGCTTTTCGCCCCTCTTTGCCCAACAAACGGAAAAGAGTATTGTCGTCCGCTCCAGTTCAGGTGTGGAGGCAGCTGCCGATTTGCCCGAAGGTATGCTTTCTGAAACAGACAGTTTATATCTGGACTGGATTTCGAAAAATTATATCAATCTGGGAGAAAACTGTACTGCGACTTCTACCAATCCGGAAGTAAGCGACTCTATCTACATGGATCGTCTGCAACGTATTCCGGCCATCATCGAAATGCCGTATAACGAAGTGGTGCGCAAATTTATCGACATGTATGCTACCCGCTTGCGACAGAAGGTTGCATTCATGCTGAGTGCTAATAATTTCTACATGCCCATCTTCGAAGAGGCACTCGACTTGTACGACCTGCCGCTGGAGTTAAAATATCTTCCTGTCATCGAATCAGCCTTAAACCCGATGGCAACTTCCCGTCAGGGAGCCGTAGGCTTATGGCAGTTCATGCTGGCTACAGGTAAAATTTACGGACTGCAAGTAACCAGCCTGATCGATGAACGTCGTGACCCGATCAAGTCTACTCGTGCCGCAGCACGTTATCTGAAAGACTTATACGATATCTACCACGACTGGAATCTGGTACTTGCGGCTTACAATTGCGGTCCGGGCACAATAAACAAAGCTATCCGACGTTCGGGAGGAGAAAAGGACTTCTGGAAGCTATACAATTATCTGCCTCAGGAAACTCGTGGATATGTGCCGGCATTTATCGCTGCAAACTATATCATGACCTATTATTGTGAGCATAACATCAGCCCGCTGGAAATGAGAATGCCGGAAGGAACAGATACTATACACATATCTCGTCCGCTCAACCTCCAACAGATAGCTGCCGTATGCAACTCAAACATCGACGAGCTTCGTGCCTTGAATCCGGAGTTTAAAAAAGATATCATTCCTGGAAATGAGAAGCCTTATGCGCTTCGCCTGTCCAACAAGATGATGAGCTGTTTCCTCGAAAACGAAGACAGCATCTATAACTATAAACCAGAGGTTTATCAGACACGACGCAGCAAAGTAGAAGTAGCCGATATTAAATCGTCTGCCAAATCAGGAAAAGCCGTTTATCACAGAATCAGAAACGGAGAAACTTTGGGAGGCATTGCAGCCAAATATGGAGTAAGCGTATCGCAGTTACGCAGATTGAACGGAATCAAAGGCAGTAACATACGTGCCGGAAGATCACTCCGCATCCGATAAGTATCATATTTTTACACCGAAATATCATAAAAACCATCCCGACAATCCCAAGATTTGTCAGGATGGTTTTTCATTTTTCTATCATCCTTTTCCATAGCTTTGTAAGAAAAAACTTCATTCTACTTGTTAAATTCTTTATTTTCTTTATTTTTGCAATATAGATTAAGGGAGTAATACAATGACGGATGAAAAACTTACACAAGAGCAAGCAGATGAAAAGCAAATAAATGATGCCTTTCAAGAACTTTTAGATCGATACCTGGAAAGCAAGCACCGCAAAAAAGTAGAAATAATCACCAAAGCATTTAATTTTGCCAAGCAAGCACATAAAGGTGTACGACGCCGTTCGGGCGAACCTTATATACTGCACCCTATTGCGGTAGCACGCATTGCGTGTGTAGAAATCGGACTGGGATCTACCTCCATCTGTTCGGCTTTGCTGCATGATGTAGTAGAGGATACCGACTATACGGTGGAAGATATAGAAAATCTGTTCGGACCTAAAATTGCACAGATTGTAGACGGACTGACAAAAATATCAGGAGGTATTTTCGGCGACCGTGCTTCGGCTCAGGCTGAAAATTTCAAAAAGCTCCTGCTTACAATGAATGACGACATCCGAGTCATTCTGATAAAAATAGCCGACCGTCTGCATAACATGCGTACCCTCGGTTCCATGCTTCCCAGCAAACAATATAAGATTGCGGGAGAAACCCTTTACATCTATGCTCCTCTTGCCAACAGACTAGGTCTGAACCGCATAAAAACAGAACTGGAAGACCTGAGTTTCAAATACGAACATCCGGAAACTTATAAAGAGATACAAGACAAGCTGCAAGCTACTCAGGCAGAGCGCGAAAGCGTCTTTACCGAGTTTACAGCTCCTATCCGTGCACAACTGGATAAGATGAAAATACCTTATCGCATTCTGGCACGTGTAAAATCTCCTTATTCCATCTGGAACAAGATGCAGACCAAGCATATCACGTTCGAAGAAATCTACGATATCCTTGCTGTGCGCATCATCTTTACTCCAAGAAACGAAGAAGAGGAACTGAACGACTGCTTCGATATCTATGTAGCTATCTCGAAAATATACAAGCCTCACCCCGACCGTCTGCGCGACTGGGTAAGTCATCCGAAAGCTAATGGCTATCAGGCACTGCACGTAACACTGATGAGTAACAAAGGGCAATGGATTGAAGTGCAAATCAGAAGTGAACGCATGAACGACGTTGCCGAGCAAGGATTTGCAGCTCACTGGAAATACAAGGAAGGTGGAGGCAGTGAAGATGAAGGCGAACTGAGCAAGTGGCTGAAGACCATTAAGGAAATTCTGGACGATCCACAACCTGATGCGCTCGATTTCCTTGATACCATTAAACTGAACTTGTTTGCATCCGAAATTTTTGTATTCACCCCCAAAGGAGAAATCAAGACTATGCCGCAAAACTGTACGGCACTCGATTTTGCTTTCTCTATCCATACATTCCTGGGCAGTCACTGTATCGGAGCTAAGGTAAACCATAAACTGGTTCCACTAAGCCACAAGCTACAAAGTGGTGATCAGGTAGAAATACTTACTTCCAAATCACAAAAGGTACAGCCTTCGTGGATAAACTTTGCCACCACAGCAAAAGCCAAAGCTAAGATACAAGCTATTCTGAAGCGTGAAAAGAAAGAAATGCAGCAGAAAGGTGAAGATATGCTTACCGATTTCTTCCATCAGGAAAACCTGCCGTCAAATGATGAGAATATCAAGAAACTCTGCAACCTGCATCACGTAAAGAATTACGATGAACTAACCTTAAATATCGGTCAGGGAATATTCTCATTAGGTGAAGCAGACAAAAACGAGCTGAAGGAAAAGCCATCGCCTACCAACTGGAAGAAATATATCAGCTTTGCATTCGGAGGAACCAGTAAAAACAAGCAGGAAGAGAAACAAGCTGAACAGCCTGCACTGAATATAGACAAAAAGAAAATCATCAAGCTGACTCCTGATGCCATTCAGAAAAATTACATTCTGGCTGATTGCTGTAAACCGATTCCGGGGGATGATGTACTTGGTTACATTGACGATAACAACCGTATTGTCATTCATAAACGCCAGTGCCCGATTGCAGCCCAGCTGAAGACCAGTTTCGGTAACCGACTGCTTGCTGTAGAATGGGAAACAGGCAAAGCATTAAACTTCCCGGTCAATGTATACATTAAAGGTATAGACGGCATAGGAGTCCTCAATCAGGTTACACAAGTTATATCTCAACAGTTGAATGTAAATATTCATAAATTGAATATTGAATCGAACGATGGTATTTTCGAAGGTCGCATTCAGCTTTACGTACACGATGTAGATGATGTGAATACCATCTGTACAAACCTCAAAAAGATAGATCACATCAAGAAAGTAACCCGTATCGAAAACTTTGAAGATACAATTGCCGACTAAAAAGACGTATCTTTCTGATGATGACAATAACAGATTACAACCATTAAGACGAAATAAAGATATTCAGCAAATATCCCTAAAAAATACAATGGCATATGAAGATGATAAACCATAATCACTTCATATGCCATTTTTATTGTTGTTTTTCGTTGTTTCCTCGCATATACGACGTCCGGAAAAAGTCTGATGATCGCTTAAAAAGACCTAGAATTAAGTCACCAGCCAAACAATTCACACCTGCAAGCATCAGGTGAGATAATCTAACTCCTTACGCATACTGAGCAAATCTTCTTTGATACGCCGCAAGCGGTCGATGATTTCGGCCGTATCACGAATGCTTTCTTTATTCTGCTTCAAACGCTGTCTGGCTCCGGCAAGAGTCATTTTCTTTTCTTTTACAAGATGATATACCAGGCGAATATTTTCAATATCCTCTTTCGTATACTGCCGGATATTTCCTCCCGCCTTCTTGGGAGCAATTATAGGAAACTCCTTCTCCCAATAGCGCAAAAGTGACTCGTTTACATCAAACATTTCCGCCACTTCACGAATAGAATAATATAATTTCAAATTTTTATCGCTCTTCAAAGCCATGTCCTTTCTGTTTAGTCTGTAATATTAATCGAATACCTTACCGTGGTTGGCAGCAATCTGAATCATCTTGTCGTAATCATCCGCATCCAAATCCATGAAGTAATAGTTCACCGGATTCATAATCTGCCCTTTCAGATGCACTTCGTAGTGTAAATGCGGTCCGGTACTCTTTCCCGTACTTCCTACCTTACCAATAGTTTCTCCACGCACTACTTTCTGCCCTACCTTCACATCAATTTTACTCAAGTGAGCATATCGGGTAACATAACCGAAACCATGATTAATGACAATACAGTTGCCATACAATCCTTCCCAGCCTGCTTTCTGTACCGTACCGTTTCCAGTGGCATACACCGGTGTACCCACGTTTGCCGAAAAGTCCATGCCCGCATGAAACTTAACAGTCTTATAAATAGGGTCGATACGATTTCCATATCCCGAAGCCGTCTGCTTCAAATCCTTGTTGGCCACCGGCTGGATAGCAGGAATACATGCCAGCATATCATCCTGTTTCTTACACAACTCTACTACCTCGTCAAACGATTTCGACTGCATATAAATCTGACGTGAAAGTAAGTCCATCTTCTGAGTAGTATTCACTACCAGCTTGGCATTTGCCATATCCATCAAATCCTCGTAACGGTTTGTTTTACCATAACTGGCCGAACGCAAGGCATCCGCCACGAGATCTGCCTGCATAATCACCCGGTACAGATTATCATCACGCTGCTGAAGCTGCTGCATCACACCAAGAGCCTCGTCCAGACGGGTAGATAAAATATGATATTGTGAAAGTAAGCGCGAATTTTCCACACGCAGGTCCTTTTCCGAAGGAGAACCGAAAATCAGCAACAGGATGATAAAACATCCTGCACCCAGTCCCATACCCACAAACAGACGCCGCAAATAGCTCATCGCCCGCTGGCGCATAGTGGGATAAATACGGTCGTATGTACGCGTTTTCGGATTATAAATATAATAGACTTTACGCATTCAAATCTAATTTTGAAAAATTTTAAGATGCAACATGTCAAGTTTTTGCATCAAACATACGGACAAAAATAATAAAACCGATTATCTTTGCAAATCAATTTTGAGAATATTAACTACAAGACATTATAAGCATTATGTTGACAGCAAACGAAATTCGCGACTCATTTGTAAAATTCTTTGAGTCGAAAGGACATCAGATTGTGCCTTCAGCACCGATGGTCATCAAAGACGACCCGACATTGATGTTCACCAATGCAGGTATGAACCAGTTTAAAGATATTATTCTGGGTAACCATCCTGCGAAATACAAACGTGTAACCGACTCACAGAAGTGCTTGCGTGTGAGTGGAAAACATAACGACCTGGAAGAAGTAGGTCACGATACATACCATCATACCATGTTCGAAATGCTGGGTAACTGGTCTTTCGGCGACTACTTCAAGAAAGAGGCTATCAGCTGGGCATACGAATACCTGGTAAGCGTACTGAAACTTGATCCGAAAGATCTGTATGTAACCGTATTCGAAGGAAGCCCGAGCGAAGGTATTTCCCGCGATGACGAAGCAGCAGGCTACTGGGGACAATTCTTCCCAGAAGATCACATCATCAACGGTAACAAACACGATAATTTCTGGGAAATGGGTGATACAGGTCCTTGCGGTCCTTGTTCAGAAATTCATATCGACTCGCGTTCGGCTGAAGAAAAGGCTGCCGTTCCGGGACGTGAATTGGTTAACAAAGATCATCCGCAGGTTATCGAAATCTGGAACCTGGTGTTCATGCAGTACAACCGTAAGGCTGACGGAACCCTGGAACCGCTTCCAGCAAAAGTTATCGATACCGGTATGGGATTCGAACGTCTGGTACGTACTTTGCAAGGCAAGACATCCAACTACGATACTGACGTTTTCCAGCCTATCATCAAGGCAATCGGCGATTTGTCTGGCAAGAAGTATGGCGACGATGAAAAGGTAGACGTAGCTATGCGCGTAGTAGCCGACCATATCCGTACCATCGCTTTCTCTATTACCGACGGACAGTTGCCGTCTAATGCAAAGGCTGGTTACGTAATCCGCCGAATCCTGCGCCGTGCCGTTCGCTACGCTTACACTTTCCTCGGACAGAAACAAGTATTCATGTATAAGTTGCTTCCTGTACTGATTGAAAATATGGGTGGTGCTTATCCTGAACTGAAAGCACAGCAGGCATTGATCGAGAAAGTTATGAAGGAAGAAGAAGAATCATTCCTCCGTACACTGGAAACAGGTATCCGTCTGCTCGACAAGACAATGGCTGAAACTAAAGCTGCCGGTAAGACTGAAATCAGCGGTGTAGACGCATTTACACTGTATGATACATTCGGATTCCCATTCGACTTGACTGAACTTATTTTGCGTGAAAATGGTCTGACTGCCGACGTAAAAGGCTTTGAAGCTGAAATGCAGAAACAGAAAGAACGCGCACGTAATGCTGCTGCCGTAGAAACAGGCGACTGGGTTACACTGAAAGAAGGAGAAACAACTTTCGTAGGTTACGACTATACTGAATACGAAACAAGCATCCTGCGTTACCGTCAGATTAAGCAGAAGAATCAGACACTTTACCAGATTGTATTGAGCGATACTCCGTTCTATGCAGAAAGTGGTGGTCAGGTAGGTGATACCGGTGTATTGGTAAGCGAATTCGAAACTATCGATATCATCGATACCAAGAAGGAAAACAATCTTCCTATCCATATAGCAAAGAAACTTCCGGAACATCTGGAAGCTCCGATGATGGCATGTGTAGATACAGACAAACGTGCAGCTTGTGCAGCCAACCACTCTTGTACACACTTGCTGGACGAAGCATTGCGTCAGGTACTGGGTACTCACGTAGAACAGAAGGGTTCTCTTGTTACTCCTGACTCTTTGCGTTTCGACTTCTCTCATTTCCAGAAAGTAACTCCGGAACAGATTCGCGAAGTAGAACATCTGGTTAATGCTAAAATCCGCGAAAACGTTCCTTTGACTGAATACCGTAACCTGCCTATCGAAAAGGCAAAAGAACTGGGTGCAATCGCTTTGTTCGGTGAAAAATATGGCGACGAAGTACGTGTCGTACAGTTCGGTTCATCTATCGAATTCTGTGGTGGTACTCACGTATCGGCAACAGGAAAGATTGGTATGGTGAAGATTATCTCAGAAAGCTCTGTTGCTGCCGGTGTACGCCGTATCGAAGCTGTTACAGGTGCGAAGGTTGAAGAAATGTTCGATACTGTACAAGATACTATCAACGATCTGAAAGCTTTGTTCAACAACGCTCCCGACCTGAAAGCCGCTATCTCGAAATACATCGAAGAAAATGCCGGTCTGAAGAAACAGATGGAAGAATTCATGAAGGAAAAAGAAGCTGCTGTAAAGAACAAGCTGATTGAAGGTGCAAAAGAAATCAACGGTGTGAAAGTTATTCAGGCTGTTCTTCCGATGCCAGCTGACGCAGTCAAGAATATTGCCTTCCAGTTGAAAGGACAGTTCCCTGAAAACTTGTTCGTAGTAATTGGTAGCGTATTCGAAAACAAGCCGTTGCTTACTGTTACCATGAGCGACGATCAGGTGAAGGCCGGACTGAATGCCGGACAACTGGTTCGCGAAGCTGCCAAACTGATCCAAGGTGGTGGTGGTGGTCAGCCTCACTTTGCAACTGCCGGCGGTAAGAATCCTGACGGACTTAGTGCAGCAGTCGACAAGATTGTAAGCCTGGCTGGTTTCTGATTGTAAATTACAAGAATAAAATACAAAAAGGTTCTATCATTTTCCCGCTATGGGGTGATAGAACCTTTTTTATTACAGATTAGGATGATTAGCGTACAAATCAATTATTGCAGTCTGACAAGAATCTTCAATCCAAAGATAGAGTATTGATGAACAAGCAATTATCCTACAGAATTCAGCTATGCAGGTTATCTACAGGAACAATGCTGATAAGCTCATATTCATATATGTTTATCGGACACTTATCTAAACCAATAGCTCTTCTTTCTTGAATTGGAATTCCGGCCTCTACCTTTTCTTCTTTCCGAACGTGTTTCTCTTATCCTACAAATCCAGATAAGTCTTCAGTGCCTTTATATATTCTTCCATCGCTTTTCTGCCTGTTTCTGTAATCCGGCACGATGTACGAGTCTTTTTTCCGACAAACTCTTTCTCTACCTGAATGTATCCCGCCTTGCTCAGTTTATCCAGTTGCACACTGAGATTACCGGCAGTAGATTCAGTCTTCTCTTTCAAGTATACAAAGTCGGCCTCATCTACCGATAATAGGATAGACATAATCGCCAGACGCAGTTGCGAGTGTATCAACGGATCTAGTTCAGCAAGCATAAGCAGCGGCTTTTTTATTCAACAAATGTCCTGGTATCACCATCATAAGCAAGAAAGAAAAACCGAAATATAGATTCCATTCCGGAGCCACTCTACCGCCATTTGTCAGTACCATCAGCATATAGACAGCAACCAAAAAGGCAACAAGAGGTGAATACACCAGGGCTGGAACCCGAACAATCAGACCGGTAATCGAAGTTCCTATACCCGCATATAGTAAACACAGCGGAAGCATCAAGCCAAAATTGCACGAACCAATCACCATACCTATCAGTAGCATGGCCACAACAGTCAGTCCGAACAACGATCCTACGATGCACCAGGTATGAGCAAGCATCTTATCCATATGTGTTACCACAGAAGGTTTCTTACGAACCTGAAGCACTTTCATAACAATGGCAGGAATAAACATCAAAAACCACAAGGCGTTCCACAACGGTCTGCCTGTGATATACACGGCTGCATATACAACTACAGAAAGCACTACTGCAGCATATCCATAAATCAGAAAAACATTGCCACTACCCCGTTCCAAATTTTCTTTCGTCATTTGAATCATCTGGGAAATCAGTTCCAGACTTTCTTTTTCTGTAAACATCTTCTTTTCTTCCATACTCCTTACATTTTTAAAAGATAAAACAGTTTATTTTATAAACTACCACTGCAAAAAAAATAGAAATCCGCGCGTTTATTCCTATTTCTATTACATCACAAATATAAAGTAGTTTATTTTATAAACCAAATATTCTGTTGTTTTTTTCTGAAAAAAGTAAATTTCCTACCAAGTCAATTGTAATAAAGCACAACTATCCATGAAGATTTTGCTGTGACCAACGCATAATAAAACATTTCTGTCCGACAAAACATTTTCGAAAGCTCATAGTCGCTTGTAATATAGCAGTTGGTTTATTCATCGATACAACAGAGTTTTCAAAGCCTTAAATACAACTGAGAATCAAGCTATTGATATATTTATCACACAGCGATAACAATAAAAAAACTCTTCCCAAAGGCTTTTAAAAAAGACCTTCAGAAAGAGTTTCTATAATATCAGCAATTTCTGCCCAAAATATCTCGATGTTTTTTTATTTTCTGTACAAAAGTTCAGCAAGTTCGTACAAAAATTTTCAGAGAAATTATGTACTCCGTCGCAAGCCCAGCAATCAAAGATTACCGAAATATGTATCGAGCAACTTTTTCGCAGCCGAGAACGAAGTAGCCTTTCCTTGCAATACCTCCTGTTCCTGAGCTGTAAGCATCGAAGCGATAGCCGGATTGTTGTAGAAACTATCACGCAAATGTTCGTTTATCGTTTCATACATCCAGTATTTAGCCTGTTCATTGCGGCGGTAATCAAAGTATCCGTTCTTCTTCACAAAGTCGATATAACTGTACACCATGTCCCAGATCTCCTTGATTCCGATACCATAAAAACCTGAATATGTCAGCACCTGTGGTGTCCATCCCGATTCAGGAGCCGGAAACAGATGCAGTGCATTGCGGAAATGAGCAGCAGCCAGCTTCGCCTTCTCGATGTTATTACCATCAGCCTTGTTGATGATGATACCGTCTGCCATCTCCATTATACCACGCTTGATACCTTGCAGTTCATCTCCTGTTCCGGCAAGCTGTATCAGCAGGAAGAAATCCACCATCGAATGAACGGCTGTTTCGCTCTGTCCTACTCCCACTGTTTCGACAAAAATTTTATCGAAACCTGCTGCTTCGCACAAGATAATCGTTTCACGGGTTTTACGGGCTACACCACCCAGCGAACCGGCAGAAGGGCTGGGGCGGATAAAGGAATCTGGATGAACGGAAAGTTTTTCCATACGGGTTTTATCTCCCAAAATACTTCCTTTCGAACGCTCACTGCTCGGGTCGATAGCCAGTACAGCCAGCTTACCTCCACGTTCCAGTACATGCAGGCCGAATACATCAATCGACGTACTCTTCCCCGCTCCGGGAACACCACTGATACCCACACGGATAGAATTGCCTGAATACGGCAGACATTTTTCGATAACCTCCTGTGCGACTGCCTGATGCTCGGGTTTCACACTCTCTACCAGCGTGACAGCCTGACTAAGTACGGTTACATCGCCTTTTACGATACCTTCCACGTACTCGCCTACGGTAAACTGACGGCGCTTGGGTTTCTTTCTCAGGTTCAAATAAGGATTTATACTGGAGGGTTGTTCGATACCCTTGTTAACAGTCAATCCCTTGTACTCCTCACTGTTCTCAGGGTGTTCCATAGTCTTAGTATTTTAAGTTGATAATAATAGCCTTACGAGAAATCTTAAGGCTGTACGATTTTTGCCTTTACCCGAATGGTAACCGACGGTTTATTCGGGTCGTTGGTAATCATCAGTACACGGGGAGTACCTTTCACACGCGAAAGGTTCTCACCAAGTACGGTAATCTTCAGCTTAGCAGATTCACCCGGCTTCAGTACCGTTTTCTTCAAATTGACGGCTAGAGCGATGTTGAACACCTGCATATCCTGAATCACCAAATCGGTCTTTCCCGTATTAGTAATGATGACATTCTGCGATTTTTTCTGTTTCGGTTTCAGCGGAGGGAACTCCAACTGTGTAGTAGAAAGCGAAATCTGCGGAGGATTGTTCTTCTGCTGTTCGGTCAGTCCGGAGAAATCCGGCAACAAGACTGTCGATACAGGTATTTCGTTGTCGCTTCCCACTTTGTCGCCCGGATAGCGTGACAGATACACCGATGTACGGGTAATACCGAACTTTGGAAGTTTTTCCGTATCGAGCGTAACGATAATCTTACCGTTCTTACCTCTTCCCAGCACTTCGGGAACTGCCTTTGCACTCAGATAAGGAGGTAGATGCATCAGCACCGGAGAATAAGCTTTATTGGATGTATTGGCTACCAGAATACTAAATTCAGGATGGTCGCCTTTATTGACATCTTTAAATTCTATTTCATCTTTGTCCAGACGGATTGCACCAAACCCGAAAGGATGGGTAAACGAATAATTTCTGGCATCGGCTGTTACTTCACCATTAAATTCCAGATAAATAGGACGATAAGAAGCGTTGCAGTAAATACCGACTTCTTTATAGAAATGTCCGATAGCCTCTGCGTCGAAAACGGCTGTTACCGTACCTTTTCCACCGGCAGGTATCGGAGACTTAGTCCAGTCGACCTCCGTACAGCCGCAGGAAGAAGTTACTTTCGAAATAACCAGCGGTTTGTCACCCGTATTCGTGAAATTATAAGTAATGGTCATCGGATTGCGCCAAAGCACATATCCCAACTCCTGCACATTCTTGTCGAATGTTATTTTCGGCTGTGCCTGAGCAACCAAAACTACGGCAAACAATATATTGAATAGAAATAAAATGCGTTTCATCTTTCAGTGTGTTACTTGTTTAGAGTGAACAAAGATAAAGAGAAAATCAAAGACGAACAAAGGTTGGTGGTGAATTAATATAAATTTGCCGATACAGCGGTAAAAAGAAATACAGGCTGATGCAGATTTTTCCATACCGGAAAATACATCAGCCTGTACTGTTTTCTAATGAATTATTCTACTGTCAGAGATTGTCCTCCTGTGTGTCCGCTGAATTCGGGAGCATAAACCGACTGGATGGTTGCCACACCAGCCTGATAATTTCCCGCACGGTCTAAATAAACTTCATACTCCAGCATATATGTACCCTTCGGCATCCGGTCGATAAAGAGTTCGGTCGAAGCATCCCGGTTCACCTGATAATATCCCAGACCGTTGTTCCAATGATAGCCGGACAACTGGTTTTCCGGTTCCATACATGCCGCACGCTCATCCTTTATCCGGATAAAGTCCATGTCGCGATCAGCCTTTACCGTCAGTCGTACAGTCAGTTTATCTCCAGCATGCAAGGCAGTCTTCCGCGAAACCTGCTTACCGTCGAGCCAATACTCACGTACTATTGAAACGCCGTTACCTTTTGCCGGAAGTACCTTATCCATATCCTCCAGATACTGCGCATATACAGCTCCCCAGCCTATACCGGTTCCCGACTTCGAAACGACAACACGTTCCACACGAGTATCCGTTCCGGTCAGCGTCTTTCGGGTATATCCTAAAGCATCGTCCGGAGTACGTACCTCGATATTACCGGCTACTGCCTTCATCTTTCCATTCACCTGCAACTGCTTACCGGAGCCATTCAAGAAAGCATACACCGCATCTGCTGTTGCAATACCGCTTTCCCATACCTGAACCTGCTTCTGTTTGAGCAGCCAAAGCTTCATACCGGCCAGCATATCCGCATCGGGAGCAATCTGCCGGATAGCCTCCATAGCAGCCACCTGTGCAGGGATTCTGTAATTGCTCCATGAATAAGGTGCTTTCGGTGTATCGAAATAGACTCCCAGTTGCGGCGTGCTTACCGTATACTCCTTAACAGACTGAACCAGTTCCTGAGCCTGACGCTTTCTGCCATCAGCCTGCATAATGAGAGCAATCATCGCCTTCTCCCCGATAGAATACTCAGCCGAACGGTTTTCCAGCTTATCCGTCATATAGGCGTTTATCTGTTTATCTGCCAACGAAGCAGCCTGCCCGTCGAGGGCACAAACATACAGATAGTGTACCACCTGCCCGTTGGGAACAAGATTTTTCGCACCTTCCTTTTCCGCCTTTTTCATCATTTCATAATCTTCTTTCACTGCGTTCTGCAAATAGCGCAAAGCCTGTGTATACATCGGAGCGACCTTTCCGTCGAGCGTCACGTTCATGTGCTGTAAACGTGCCAGCATCTCCACAATCTGCGTTGTAATATACCGGCTACCTGTCATACCCTTATACCAGCTCCATGAGCCATCGGAAAGTTGCAGTTCTTGCAAACGTTCTACCGAAGTACGCAGGCGGTTGTCCATCGAATTCAGATCGAACAACAAGGCTATACGCCGTTTCTGCTCACCTTCCTCAATTGCTTCAGAAAGCCACGGAGTTTCTTCCAGCAACAGATTCTTCAAATCCTGATTGCGTTCGAGATTACTCAAAAGCGTTTCTTTACTTCCCCCCTGAGCAATCCAGGTATCAAACACCTGTTTGATGCGGGGATTTGCCTTCACAATAGCCTCAGCAAGTGAATTGGCATAATAGGCAGTTGCCCACGACAATGCATCTTCTTCTGCCGGATTGCCGATAACAGGCAACGCCTGAACAGCATACCAGTCGGGATTTGCAGTCAGCTCCACTGTCAGCCGTCGTTCGGTAGCCGTTTTGCTCTGCTTGTTGAACAAGTCTTCGGTTCCGACTTCCGTCATGCTTTCTCCACTCAATTGGACAGGAATGGTTTCCGTCATCCACTGCTTGTCGGTCAGTACCGGCAAGTAATGCTGTTCGCCGTCGCTATATTCTCCAGCCTCGGCCGTAATCCGGCATACCACCATATCATATTTATCAGGAATCTGGCAGTCAAACCGTACGACTCCCGTTGTTCCTTCTGCCACACTGAACGGTTGCTGATAATCGTAAACCACTTCTTCTGTCACCGGATCGTATAATTTGATACCGGCATTCCCTTCAATCTTGTCCATCGACAGATTGACCAGCGAAGCAGCAATAACGGTTCGGTCACCTTTGCGGACGAAGCGCGGCATATTAGGTTGCACCATAAATGGCTTGCTCGTCTTCACGGTCTGCGTCAGCATGCCGTAATCGACATCCTGTGTATGCGCCAGTCCTGTGAACTTCCATTCGGTCAATGCATCCGGTACGGTAAAGACGATACTTACCCTACCCAGTGAATCAGTCCGCAAATTCGGATAGAAAAAGGCTGTTTCGGCAAAGTTCTCACGCACCGGAATCATCGTTTCTTTACCATCTGTTCCTTCGACAGCTGCATCATTTTCTACAATCTGCAAGACTTCTTCTACACCAGCACTGCCGCTTTCTTTTTTAAAGCCGGACGATACAATATCCGGAGAGGCGACTACCGCCGATTCCTCAACAGTCATGACAGGCTGATATTTCACCTCTACGGCATTTCCGGCATCGTGTTTCGCCAGAATACGGGTTGATGTGCCAGCCAAATTGATGCCTCGCATATAAACATTTCCGGAAAAGACCAGCAAAGAACTGTACTCACCATTCAGCAGATTCAGTCCGGTGTATGTCCTTACGTATGGAAAACCTGCAAACATGCCGATTCCCTGGTTTGCCGACAACATACCTGCATAAATCCATGGAACAGGGCGAGAGAACCACAGATTAAAACGCCAGTCGTGCTGATACAGCTTATCGAGCGAAGCATCGTAAAGGGATGCCATCACATTAGCTTTTACCGGATTTCCGGCCGCATCTGTAATATACATGCTCCATTCTTCCTTATTGCCCGGCTGCAACTTATCTCTGAAAGTTTCCCACTTCAATGTCAGTTTCTTTTCCGGTTCCGGCCGGATGATTGTCGCCTGCTTGCTATACAGGCTGCCATTCCGCATGAAAGCAAAGTTTACGGTAATACCATCGCCATACACCTCCTGATACGGATAACTGAATTTCTTGATTTCATCATTCAGTGTCAATCGCTGAGAATCTATCCGTTTGCTTCCACTGTACACATCGACCAGCAGATACACATTCTTTTCACTGGTTCCCACATACAAAGTTGCCGGAGCCGATTCGTTAAACTCGGTTCCATCCTGATAGAACCAGTCGACAGCAGGATACGGGAGTCGTGTATCCAGACGCGAGAACAATGTAAAATCTTGCTCTGCCGTACATACTCGTCCCTGCGCATCCGTTGCAGAAATTTCAATGCGATATCTGCCCGAAGGCAATGCAAGCAATTCGGAAGGAACAAACGAACGTTGAGCTTCCGCCTTGCCTTCCAGTTGCAATCCGGCTTTCTTGCCCGCTTTATCCAATGCAAACACACGGTAAGCGACCTCTGTCTGTACAGGAGTTCCATTCAGATTCAATGCCATAAACTGCACCTTTTCCTGTTTCTCACGCATGACCATACCCGACAGTCCGCGTATCTGCAAGCCCAACGACTGCTTACCCACCGGAAGTGACAAGGTGTTTGTCTGTGTTTCAGCCGCTCCATCGGTTACCTCTGCCTGTACTTCATATACATAATAACGGTGCTCCAGCATATCCCTTCCGGTTGTTTCCGGGGCAGTAAGCACCACACGGACACTAAAATTTCCATCAGCATCCGTCTGCACCTCACCGTTATCCAACTCTACCTTATTCATACCTCCCATACGGAACCACATATATTCCGAACGGGATATCGTATATTTTACCTTTGCCATACGGACTGGTGCTCCGGCAAATGTCTTTGCTTCTCCTTTCACCACAATGGAATCGCCCATATTATATGTGTCTTCGTACGGAGTAAAGACCACATCAAAAGTAGGACGCTTGTATTCCTCTACCTTGATAATGGCAGAAGCTCCATCCATCGACACATAATAAGTACCGGGAAGCAGGTTCTGTGGCAGCACAAATTCACCCGACAATACGCCAAAGTCGTCTGTCGATACGGTATATTCGGCTACATTACGCTCGGAAGAATACAGTTTCAGAGAACTTTTTTCGCCCTTTATCACACGAAGAGAATCACCGTTCTGTTCGTAAACCATACCGGAAACATATACTTTCTGTCCCGGACGATACAACGAACGGTCGGTAAACAGATTTACCTTCTTCTTCCATCCCTGCACTGTTTCTCTGACAAACGAAGCATTTCCTCCTATACTTGAAATAGCAGTGAAATCATTTCCTGCCATACGGACATTGTAATAAATCCTGCCCGAACGGGGAACATCTACCGTAACACTGCCTTTACCATCGGTCTTATATACCTGAAGCACATTGTATTCATTTCCGTTCGACCGATACGTAACCACTTCTGCACCCGGAACTGGTCTGCCCGTCAGTTTATCTACAGCAACAAACTCCTTGCGTCCCTCTGACACAGGAATACTGATGCACTGATAAGGAGAAACAAACAACAACGAATAATCAATACCTTTCGCACTCCCTTGAGGAATTTGCTTTAACATGTAAATTCCCGCTTCGGGCAATGTATAATGCAATACCGTATCACGCTTTTCGTAATCGGGGGTAGAAGGCAAAGCGTAGTAACATGAAGCCACTTTTGTACCGTAATTCTGTATCAACGTTTCTTCCTTCAGATTGCCGCGAATCAATGAAGAAGCAGGAGATATATTCAGACGATACAATTCGAAAGACACTCCTTTCAGATTGGCATACGTCAGGTTCATATCCGCCTCATAGTTGGGATATACAAAAGGAATATTCATTGAAAGATACGGACTGGAAGCAAAATCAATGTATGAACGCAACTGAGACACCCATTCGTGCTTAGGATATTTTTCAATTCCTTCTCGTGCCACCTCAACCGACTTAAGCAGTTCATTGTTCATACGATAGACATAGGCCAGCTTTACATATACATCGGCACAGACCGGCAAATCCTTGTATTCTTCTGCCAGCTTACGCAATTCCTCCGCTACCTGCTCCGGGGTCAGCGCTTCACGTACAATGCTACTTCCCGCCCCTTCCCAGCAGTACAACAAACGGGCTTCCTTAGTCAGTAAAGCTGCCTGACGGTTGCTTTCACCGTAGAAAGCAATCAGTCCGTCGTACAGTGACAATGCTTCCGACACACATTTCAGTCTGTCGGAATTAAAACGATAAACAGACAAACGTTCAATTGCCTGCCGGGAAAGCAAGTCGAACATATTATCATCCAGATACTTTTCACTCAGCTCGCCTGAAGTTGTCATCGGACGGAAATCCTTGGCAGAAGCCTTACCCAGTACCTCTCTGTCTTTCAGCGAAAGACGGAAATACCGTATTGCATCATCTTCCGTACCCAACTGCTGATTATCCAGTATCAGGCTACCCATTACATGATTCAGTGCAGCACACCCCACCCTATCTGTTTCGCTTTCTGCCCATTTCCGGATACCATCGTACTCTGCCTGTGCACTGTCCGGAGTAAGCTGGATGCGTGATTCAGCACGCACAATATAGGCCTTCATCATCTGAGGGATGTTCTTTTCACTCTTTGCTTTAGTGTATATTTTATCAACTACACCAATAACCGTTTTCGGCAAGTCCTTCTTTTGGGCTGCTTCTACTTCTTTCCAAAGTTCATTATAACTCTGTGCCTGCAATACAGATGGAAACAAACTGAAAAACAGTATCAGCCAGCTCATCAAATGTACTTTCTTCATATCGCATATAGTTTGGTTTCACATAACATTGTTCTATAAAGAAAAGAAATTTTCACTTAAATGCTGCACAGATTTTAATTAAATTATCTGAAAGACTAAGTAAGTTACCATAAAAGACATTGAAACCTTATCCCAAAACATGCTGATGTTTCTTCTAAAAGATGCTCATGTTTTCCCCAAAAAATGCTGATGTTTTACAGAACTTCTGCCCGTATTTTTCAAAAAAAAATCCTTCGCGCTCCTGTATTTCCAAAGAAATTCCAAGAAGCGCAAAGGATTATGAAGGCATCCTTTAACGGGCTGTGGTACAAAATTTTCTGTCGTATCCGACACTATCAACGGGGTGCTTAAACCTTTCTGTCATTACATTTTCATAAGCATATCAGTTTGCCTTCCAAATTATATAGAGATTGTGTACTGTGTTGATTTTCAATTAAATTAAACGATATTCATCATATACACCCCAACAAATAAAAAGCGCCCACCTTATATATATTCACATCTATTGTTTCATATCTTATATCCGATTATAAGCCTTCATTCAGATAGACTTCCAGATTGGTATATCCTTCACGACTTAACGTTACTGCTGGTCCATCTGCCGGATTCTCGGGATCCAGTCCGTGTTTTCTTTCCCACACATCGGGCATACCGTCACCATCAGTATCCAGAAGAGCCTGCAAATCGGTATTTCCGCCGGAAAGGTCCACCCATGGTGATGAAGCTCCTTCAGGCATGACATCCTCGGGCAAGTCGATTATGCCAGGCGAACTGGCAGCCTTTTTATCAATGCTTCCCATATAAGTCGCCGTACCGGTACGAGTTTCTCTTACAATCCGCTCATCGATTTCATCTCTCCATTTGGAACATCCGGCTGAAGCCAGCACTTTCTCGAAGGCTTCGGCAGCTGTATGTGTGGTAACAATACCTTTTTCCAATGGAGCTTTCAGCCGTATCGTATCGCGTGTGACGGAAGAAAAGTATCCGTCGGCACTTGCCGTATCGAGCTGTTCGTATATACCTTTCGTCCAGTTATCGGCTGAAACTTCGGGAAAGCCTTCTACTACATTACCGTCCACATAAAACTTTCCCCACACATGCAGCATGGGATGCCAGATATTGGGCTCCCCTTTCTTATTATAACAATATTTTCTAGAACGCACACCGACAGAAGCAATCCGATAACGCACCTTGTTATGAGGTGTGGCAGGACCGGGTTTATAATAATTATTCACGATATTGACTTTCATTCCTTCGCCTCCATAGCAGCCATTGCCAGCCCAGTTGTAGTACACATTGTTACGGATATCCACATACTCTCTGGTCTGTGTTCCCGGACGAGGTCCCATACGCGGAACTCTACTCACATGATGTGCCATGAGATTATGATGGAACGAGGCATGATCTCCTCCTACTATACCGCCATATCCGTGCGCTCCCTTGGCATGACCTCCGTTATTCAGACTTTCTGAGATGATACACCATTGTACGGTAGTATTCTCATTTCCATATACAGAGCAAGTTTCGTCTACCGACCAGCTGATGGAGCAATGGTCTACAATGATATTGCGATGATCGGTAGCTCCAAGTCCGTCGGGTTCTCCCTTGATTTCGTTGCCAACCCGAAAGCGTACATAACGGATTATAACATCGTCTGCCTTGATAGTTACCGGATAACGTGCAATACATACTCCACGTCCCGGAGCTGTCTGTCCGGCAATGGTCAGGCTATCGTTCACTATTTGCAAGGGACGGTTCAGAAAAATGTTACCCGAAACATCGAACACCACGGTACGTGCCCCTTTCTTATTTACAGCATATCGGAGAGTTCCTTCCTGCTCTCCATCTTCGAGTGTGGTAACATGATATACCTTACCCCCTCTTCCTCCGACAGTGTATCTTCCGAATCCTTCAGCTCCCGGAAAAGCCGGAAGAGCAGTTCCACCGTCAGCTGCAATCATCGTTCCAGTTGGGAAAAACAATAATAAGATTAATAAAAATAACGGATGTTTCATAACTATCAGATTTTATTCCTGCTGTTTTCGATAACGCAAAAATAAGATACCCCTGAAGAAAAGGCGTGCATTATTTAAGTAAACAATGTATACTATTTAGGCAAACCGGCGATATGAATAAATATTGCATGACATACGGACTATTTTTCAAGACAAAGCAATGGCGCCATCAGCAGCCGGACGATAAATCGTACAGCAACCAATAACTCCATGCCTTAATCAACAACTATTTCCAGAAATTACTGCTGTTGTTTCTTTATAATATCCTGCACCAGACTATGCAGATACATTTCAAGATTTGTATATTTTCCAGCCGGATCGAGTGTATTCGCATTACCGTCATCCGGATTATTGGCATCGAGCCCGTATGCCGTTTCAAAAGCATCAGGCATACCGTCGCCGTCTGTATCGGTCACATCACGCGAGGTATCTTTCGCAAGTTCCGGATAAGGATTGTCACCCAGTTCGGACAATGCCTGCAATACATCTTCAGGTTCGTTGATGTATCCAGGCTTATTTCCTGAAGCCGTACACGTAGCTTTTCCTTCTTTGACATCCGAAAGGACAAGCTCGTCGATTGCATCCCGATAATTGCAGGCTCCAGCGTAGTTCAATACCGCCTGATAAGCTTCCTGCGCCGAATGTTCGGTTGTCATTACCGGATCGACTACCGGCGACTCCTTACGGATAGCCTTCATGGTTTCTTCAGTCCACAGATTATCTACCTTACTGCCGTTTTCCTGCTGTGCGTAGATACCTTTTGTCCAGTTGTCTGCCGTAACATCATCGTGTCCTTCCACCACGTTTCCCGTTACATAGAAAGTTCCCCATTTATGCAAGGAAGGATACCAGTCGTTGTAAGAACCATCGTCTTCAGTCACATAATCGAGAGTACGAACACCAATCTTGGCTATACGGTAACGGATACGGTCTGTTTCCTTACCCGAATTAGTAGCCGGTCCCGGTTTATAATAATTGTCTACAATATTTATATTCTGATTTTCGGCTCCGTAACAGCCCTCTCCTGCCCAGTTATAGAATACATTATTCCGGATATCGACATACTCATTAAGCTGTGTGCTGGCGCGCGGGCCCAGACGAGGAACACGGCTTTCGCAATGTGCTATCAAGTTATGGTGATAGGAAGCTTTGTTTCCACCCCAGTTTCCTCCGTAGCAATGTGTACCCTTGCCATGAACCGATACACGAAGTGCCTGAGCCGCGATGCACCACTGCACGGTAGAGTTCTCCATACCGTACACCGAGAGACATTCATCCACACTCCAGCTCACTGAACAATGGTCTATGATAATATTCTTTTTATCCATACCTCCCAGTCCGTCGGGTTCTTTTCCACTGTCATCTCCGGGACGGAAACGAAGGAAACGGATGATTACTTCATTCGAATTGATGACAAAAGCATAATCGGCAAGACAAATACCTCCCGGAGAAGTCTGTCCGGCAATAGTCAGATTATCGTTATTGGTTTTTAAGTCGGCTTTCAGATGAATGGTTCCTGCAACATCAAACACGACTGTCTTTGCACCTTTCTGTTTCAATACCCAGCGTAATGTTCCCTCTGCCGGATTGTTGGCATCGTCGTCCAGACTGGTCACGTGATAAACCTTTCCTCCTCGTCCGCCTACGGTATTCTTTCCATACCCTTCTGCACCCGGAAATGCAGCAAACTCTACCGGATCCATCTGCAAAGGTCCATCAGGATTATCTTCACCTCCTGGTTCCTCGGTTTCTCCACTCTCTGTACCTCCACCAGCAGGCTGTTCTGGTGTATCATCCGAACATGCTGTTCCTCCCAAAGCAGCAAGCAGACATGCACTGAAGAGGATTCTTTTAAAATTTCTGTTCATAATATTAAATGTTAAGTAATTTAGAACTTGTTTCGGAAGCAAATTTAGGGAAAGGCAACTATACGGAGTTGCACAAATTGATTTATGATGTACAAACATTAGTCAATCGTACATAAATATACCTCGCAGAGAAATTGTACAACGAATTGCATAAATACTATACAAGGCTTTCTGGTATACGGGCTATTTTTGTGAACAACACTCAAAATTGTATCTTATGCATATCCTGAAAACTTCAATTTTAAGCGGTTTACTGCTGACAGCCGCTGCATGTATATCCTGCCAGACATCAGAACCGTGTTCATGGAAGGAGATGGAAAAGGTGTACAACCAGATTTCTCCTCCAACTTTTCCCGACAAGACGTATGTGATAACCGATTATTACAACGGAAAAGATTCACTATATACCGATGCGATTAATCGGGCCATCGAAGCCTGCTCTTCACAAGGAGGAGGAACCGTACTCGTTCCCGACGGCGAGTTTCTCACGGCTCCTATCCGCCTGAAATCGAACGTCAACCTTCACCTGTCGAACAGTACCATTCTGAAATTTACAACCGACTACAATCTGTTCGAAACCGTACTTACACGTATAGAAGGCATCGACTGCCATAACATATCTCCGCTGATTTATGCATACGGAGAAAACAATATTGCCATTACCGGAAAGGGGAAGCTAGACGGACAGGCTAGTACAGACAACTGGTTTGCAGAACAGCGCATCCGTGGCATTAAGTCAGAAAACGGAGAAACGGTCAACGAAAAGACCTTGCTATACCAGATGAAAGAAGATTCTATCCCCGTAAAAGAACGCATCTTTGAAAAAGCGAACGGTATCCGCCCGCAGTTCATCAATTTATATAAATGCAAGAACATTCTGCTGGAAGGATTCACCATCAACCGTTCTCCGTTCTGGCTTATCCATCCACTGCTGTCGGAAAACGTAACCATAAAAGGTGTGAAAATGCAAAGCCACGGTCCGAACAATGACGGATGCGATCCGGAATCGTGCGAAAACGTGCTGATAGAAGACTGCGACTTTGACACGGGCGACGACTGCATAGCCATAAAATCGGGACGCGATGAAGACGGACGTTACTGGAACATTCCCTGCAAAAACATCATCGTACGTGAATGTCGCATGAAGGACGGACATGCAGGAGTAGCCATAGGAAGCGAAATAACCGGAGGATGCCATAATGTATGGGTAGAGAACTGCCAGATGGACAGCCCCGAACTGGACCGTATTATCCGTATCAAGTCCAACCCTATGCGTGGTGGAAACGTAGAAAACGTCTTTGTACGGAATATCACCGTAGGCGAATGTAAACAATCTATTCTGGGTATAGAGCAAAAATACTGGCATGTAGACGAAGGTCCGTATCTGCCTCTCTTCGAGAATATCCACCTGGAAAATATTACCAGCAAGAAAAGCCAGTATGTGCTTCATCTTGACGGATTTGACGATAAATCTCAGATACGCAACATCTACCTGAAAGACTGCTCATTCGAAGGAGTAGAAAAGCCGGAAATCAACAAAGTAACAGGAGCTGAAAATATCCGTTTCGAAAATGTAACTGTAAACGGAGAACCATTCCACGAAATGTAATTATTTCGTGGAATGATTTTCCTTATATTCCGTAGGCGTACATCCCATTGCAGCCTTGAATACACGACTGAAATACTGGGGAGAAGAAAATCCACACATATAGGCAACTTCCGATACCGTATATTCTCCCGACTCCAGTAGCTGCACCGAACGTTTCACACGCATATCTTTCACAAAGTCAATCGGTGAAACACTCAGAATCGATTTTATCTTCCGATAGAACATCGAACGTCCCATTCCCATCGAGTCGGCAAGATCCTCTATCTTAAAGTCCGGATTATTCAGGTTATCTTCTACACTCTGTATGATATTCTTGATAAACTCTTCATCAAAATGAGTGATTTGCGGAAGTGAAGGCGACAGATCCTCCAGCCGGTGTTCCTGCTTTTCTTCAGTTGCCGTTACGGTCACCTCGTCCAGACTACGCCCTGCCAGCAGGAAGTCTTTCAGGTGAGTGCGCTGCAACAATACCGATTTCAGACGTGCACGTAAATAAGCAGAACTGAACGGCTTCGTAATATATCCGTCGGCACCATACTCCAGTCCCTTTATACGATCGTCCAGCGAAGCCTTTGCCGACAAGATAATAACAGGAATATGGCAGACATTATGATTTGTCTTGACAGCATTCAGCAGTTCAATACCATCCATTTCAGGCATCATGACATCACTAACCACTACATCGGGCATTTCTGCCAGAACTTTTTCCAGTCCGATTCGTCCGTTCGGAGCCTCCAGTACACGATATTCTTTCTGAAGGATATGAACAATGAAGTGACGCAGCTCATCATTATCTTCTACAACCAATATCGTTATATCCTTCTGATCTTCCAGTTCTTCGGGCATCTACTTCGGAAGAAACATCCCGGCTGCCGTCATCCAATATAAACTCTACATTCTGGTCATTGCGATAAGCCTCAGCCCTCAAAGGCAATGAAACAGTAAAAGTACTTCCTTGTCCCAACGCCGTATCAACTTCAATCTTGCCGTGCATCATCTCTACCAGATTGTGTACCAGCGAAAGTCCTATTCCTGTAGAAACCGCCGAGCGTTCGCTTCCAAGTGTTTCAAAACGGTCGAACAGCTTGCTCAGCTTTCCGATATCGATGCCTTTTCCCTCATCTTTTACCCGGATCAGTACATTATCCGCCTGCATCTCGACGATAAGCGAAATAGATTTTCCCTTGGGAGTATATTTGAAAGCATTCGAAAGCAGATTGAACACCACCTTCTCTACCTTATCTACATCTGTATAAATCTTGATTTCTTCCTGAGGTGCGACAAAACGGAAATCTATCTCCGACTGATGTGCCATGCCTACGAAATCGGAGTATGCCTTGTGGGCCAAAGATGCGATGTCGACCAGCTCTATATAAAGCTTCATCTTATTGTTCTGGATCTTACGGAAGTCGAGCAGCTGATTGATGAGCTGAAGCATACGTTCTGTATTACGCTTGGCCACCTGCATGTTCTCCTGTCCTTCGGGTGAAAGCTTTTCCTGTTCAAGTACTTCTTCAATCGGACCTTCGATAAGCGTAAGCGGAGTACGGAGTTCGTGCGATATATCAGTAAAGAAACGGAGTTTCATATTTGTAAGCTGTTTCTCGAAACCGATTTTTTTACGCAACCCCCATATATACACTACAATACCCGAAACCAGGGCCAAAGCCAGCAGAAACAAGATAATGTACAAGACCCATGCCCAACCTGTTTTCCAGAAAGTAGGTTTCACATGAATATGCAATACCTTGATATTATCCGACCATACTCCGTCGCTGTTGTTCGATTTCACTTCCAGATCAAAATCTCCTGCCGACAGATTTACAAGGCTTACCGAACGGTTCTTTCCGATATACGTCCATTCATCACTCAAATTCTTTATCCGATAAGCATATTCCAGATAAGCAGGCTTGGTAAAATCGAGTGCAGCAAACGAAACCGTAATGTTACGTTCATCGGGTTCCAGTGTCAGCGTATCGTTTACCAGTGAGTTTCTGACTGAGATTCCTCCTCGTTTCTGAATGTTGAAACTTGTAAAGGCTATGTTTGGTGCATAAGCAGTCTTTTTCAACTGTTCCAGATCGATGCGTAACGCTCCTTCATTGCAGCCTACATACATGTTACCCGAACGGTCTACCACCGGAGGTACTTCGGAAAGAATTAAATTGGAGTTGACATTAAAGTGGTCATACACTTCGAAATCAGGCTTTTCCGGAGAGAACTTACAGATAATATTCTCGAACATAATCCACAGTCTGCGTTTGTTATCCTCTACCATGGCAAAGGCTATGTCCGAAGGCAGACCGTTTTTCTTATTGTAATGGAAAAAGTCAATCTTGTCGGACAACAGTCCTCCCAGTTCCACCTGACTGATTCCTCCACAGAAGGTAGTAATGTATACTTCTCCGTCGGAAGTTTCCAGTATATGCATCACATCGTTATCACTCAAACTGTTCTCACGGTTCGGTTCACAGTAATTCAAGTAAAAATGAATATCCTCAGGATTGTCAAACTGCGAGGAGAATGAAATCAATCCGTCGGTCGTACCCACAAGTATCACATCATTCGACAACGGACAGACGCTGCGCACACGCATACATTTTCCGGAGGGATAATTTTTTTTCAGCTTGTTGGTAACATTTATAAAGTGCAGATTCTCCGGCTCACCTACGGCAAGATTCAAGCCACCCTCATATGTTCCTACCCAGATATGCCCGAAACGGTCTTGTGCTATAGAATAAACCGAATTACAGTTTATCCCGTCCGGATTGTTTTCCTCAATCTGATAGTGTTTAAAGACATACCCTTCTCCACGAGGTTTGCCTACAAACAACCCGTTACCGCGGCTTCCTATCCAGAAATTTCCACGGCTATCTTCAAAGAAAGAATAAATGTTAGCTCCAAACACCACCGAACCGTCTTTTACGATTCTGCCGTCAGGACTCAGGTTTCCGCAATATCCGAAATCTTTATCGTACACCTTCACCATTCCGTCCTTCGATGCCACCCAGATTCTTCCGCGCGAATCGATGTACAAGCCCCTGACCAATGCACTGGACGTGTTGAGATACTCAAAATTTGTATTCAGAAAAGCAATACGGTCAATTCCACCTTCCTGAGCCATCCATACATTTTTATGATTGTCTATGTAATAAACCCGGTTGATACCTTCGTACATCGTTTTGGTAGCATCGTTCAACATATAGCTCTGTTGAAACACATGCTTTTTAGGATTGTAATACGAGAAAAAGCCATTATTAGAATACGCCCATATATGACCATACTCATCTTCATGGATAAAACAGGCTTCATCTTCACTTGCCTGTCGGCGGGGATAGTCCAGAAACTCAGCTTGCCGGCACTTCGGATCCAACCTGACTATATGCTTGAACTTGTTTTGCACCCATATATTCTTTTTCGAATCCTGAAAAATATAAACCGGCTGAAAATCCTCCTGAGTTTCGTCGAGTAACAATGAAACCGACTTTCCGTCTGCCGGATTATAAACCGCAAAGCTTCTCTTCATCAATATACCCAGCAATCCGTCGGAAAGAGGAAAAATCTGCCGGATATTTTCTGCCGGACGAGATAGACGTACGTCAGACAGTCCCTTTTCCGGAAGGTATTCCATCAGCTTGTTTCTACTATCTGCCACGAAAAATCGCTTGCCGACACTAGCGGTATATCGATAAGCATCATTTCCTTTCAGTGCGTTATTGCCATATACAAAATATCCTTTGTCTGTCAGCACCCACTCATTGCCCTGCATATCGAGTGAGACTGTGAACACATATCGTTTGCGTTCCGCATCCGAATGGGTAGGCAAGTATACCAGCCCTCCCTTGTCTTTATACCTGAAACAATCGATACGCCACAAATCACCATTCGTACCTACAATCCACACCATTCCGTTTGGAAGGGTGATAATTTTCGAGGCAGCCGTACACAACTTTACCTCCGGATGATAGACAAATACATCCTCAAAACACTCCCGGCGTATATCGAACAGATACACCCTTCTGTCGTAACTCTGGCACACCAGCATCTGATTACCTCCGAGTTGCAGATTCACCAGACGGTTATACTGAAGCTTGACCTTGTCTGTAGGATATGTCTTATAGTTTTTAAAGGAATAGCCATCAAACTTTTCCAGTCCGTTCCAGGTAGCCATCCAGATGTAACCCTCATTGTCCTGCAAGACTCCCTGCACCGTATTCTGCGACATACCGTCCTTCACCGAATAGTGCTTCACATTGACAAGTCCTTGCGCTGCCATGTAACACAGGCTGCACACAGCATATATCACCGTTAGAAATAAACTTTTCCCCATACAAATTCATATCGTTTTAGATACGGCAAAGATATAAGAAAGTTTATAACTAAAAAAAATCCTGAAAAACAAATTTTCCCATTGCATCACGAAAGCTTTCTTCCGGACAAGTCCGGCAAAATATCAAGATAATGTATGGAAAACTACCCGACGTTTTTTTAAAACTTCATATAAAAACTTGCTGTATTTTCCTGACGTATGATATACTACCTGCCTAAACCTTACCGAAAACCTCGGCAAAGCTATTAAAAAGTGTGAAGTAAACGAGAAAATATCTGCAATCGGCATTTTTCGATGTAACGCACGAAAGGGGGATTGCATTTTTTTATACCTTTGCTTCAGGTAAGTATGAATAATAATAAAAACAAGCATATCTACACAATGAAAAAACTGATTGCATTATTCTGCCTGCTGGCTTTCGTTATCGGAGCACAGGCACAGCGTAAGGTCAGCCTGCAAGATGTGGCACAAGGAACCTACCGTGCACAAAGCATCTACGGCATCAAACCAATGCTGGACGGAGAACATTACACGCAGATGAGTTCTGACAAAAAACGTATCGTGAAATACTCGTTCAAAACAGGCAAGGAAGTAGAAGCGATATTCGATGTTACTACGGCAAGAGATTGCCCCGTGAAGTCGTTCGACGATTATATCATGTCGCCCGACGAAAAGCTGATTCTGATTCAGACAGACACGAAACCCATCTACCGTCATTCGTTCACTGCCGAGTATTACATATACAACGTGAAAAACAACAAGATGGAATCGCTTTCTAAAAACGGTCCTCAGCAAGTTCCACTGTTTTCACCCGACGGCTTCCAGGTTGCTTTCGTACGCAACAACAATATTTTCCTTGTGAAGCTGCTTTTCGGCAACAGCGAATCGCAGGTTACAAAGGACGGTGAATACAACAAGGTACTGAACGGTATCCCCGACTGGGTATATGAAGAAGAGTTCTCTTTCAACCGCGCTTTCGACTTCAGTGCCGACAGCAAAATGATTGCCTATATCCGTTTCGACGAGAGTCAGGTTCCCATGTTCAGCTTCCCGTGGTACAAAGGTATGGCCCCCGAAAAGAGCCAGTATGCCACTTATCCGGGAGCTTACGAATACAAATACCCAAAAGCCGGCGAAATGAATTCGAAAGTCAGTGTGCACGCATACGATATCAAGAGCCACGTTACACGTAAAATGGATTTGCCGCTCGACGAAGACGGATACATTCCACGTATCAAGTTTACTTCCGATCCTGAAAAACTTGCCATCATGACACTGAACCGCCACCAGAACCGGTTCGACATCTATATGGCCAATCCGAGAAGCGCACTGTGCAAGCTTACTATACGCGACGAAGCCGAACAGTACATCAAGGAACAGGCTTATTCTGACATTGTTTTCTATCCGGAAAATATCGTAATGATGAGTGAACGCGACGGATACAATCACTTGTACTTGTATACTATCGGAGGAAACCTGATCAAACAAGTTACCAAAGGTAAGTTCGAAGTGAAGGATTTCCTGGGATGGGATAAGCCAACCAATACGTTCTACTATACCAGCAACGAGGAAAGTCCGTTGCGTACGGCTGTCTACAAGACCGATGCCAAAGAAAAGACTATCAAACTTTCTACTCGCACCGGAACCAACTCGGCCATATTCAGTACCAACCTGTCGTATTATATCAATAACTTCTCTAATATCGACACTCCTACACTGATAACGATAAACAATAACAAGGGTAAGGAGCTGACTACACTATTGGACAACTCGAAACTGAAATCGGAAGTTGCTACACTGAACATGCCGAAAAAAGAGTTTTTCAGTTTCCGTACAACCGAAGGTGTAGAGTTGAACGGCTGGATGATGAAACCTGCCAACTTCGATCCAAGCAAGAAATATCCGGTCATCATGCACCAGTACAGCGGACCGGGTTCGCAGCAGGTACTCGACAGATGGGGCATCGGAAGCTTCAGTGATGGAGGCATGTTCGAAGCTTACATGTGCGACAAAGGTTTTGTCATGGTATGTGTCGACGGACGTGGTACAGGCGGACGCGGTGTGGACTTTGAAAAATGTACATACTGCTTCCTGGGAGTAAAAGAATCGCACGACCAGGTAGAAGCTGCCAAACATCTGTCCTCACTGCCTTACATCGACGGAAACCGCATCGGTATCTGGGGATGGAGCTTCGGAGGTTACAATACACTGATGTCGATGAGTGAAGGTACACCTGTATTCAAGGCTGGTGTGGCGATTGCAGCTCCAAGCGACTGGCGCTTCTACGATACAGTATATACTGAACGCTTCATGCGTACACCGAAGGAAAACGGCGACGGTTACAATGCCGGTTCGGCTATCCTCCGTGCTCCGAAACTGCATGGCGACCTGCTTCTGATACACGGAACAGCCGACGACAACGTGCACTACCAGAACTGCGCCGAATACAGTGAAGCACTGGTACAGGCAGGCATACAGTTCGACATGCAGGTATATACCAACCGCAATCACAGCATCTTCGGCGGCAACACACGCAATCATCTGATGAACCGTGTAGCCAACTTCTTTATCGAAAAGCTGAAATAAACATCATAATCATACATTGAGAGTCATGAGGAATTAAAAATTCTACTGCCGATACAAGGCGGCGGTTTTTAATTCCTCATTTCTCATTCTTAGACCAATATACTATGGAACACGTAAAAAAGCCTGAATGGCTGAAAATAACTATCGGAACCAATGCACGCTATACCGATACAAAACGCATTGTCGATACGCATAAACTGCATACGATATGCAGCAGCGGCCGTTGTCCGAATCTGGGCGAATGCTGGGGAAAAGGAACGGCTACTTTCATGATAGGTGGTGCTATCTGTACCCGCTCATGCAAATTCTGTAACACCCTCAGCGGGAAACCGCTTCCGCTCGACACTCAGGAGCCTGAACGGGTAGCCGAATCGGTCCGTCTGATGAAACTGGATCATGCCGTTGTCACCTCGGTAGACCGCGACGATCTGCCTGATCTGGGAGCAGCTCACTGGGCTGCCACAATCAAAGCGATAAAAGAAGTCAATCCGAATACAACACTGGAAACACTCATCCCCGACTTTCAAGGCAGGGAAGAACTGATCCGCATGGTAACCGACGCCCGTCCCGATATTATTTCACACAACATGGAAACCGTACGCCGCATCAGCCCGCTGGTAAGAAGCGTGGCAACCTACGACCGAAGTCTGGAGGTTATCCGCCAGATAGCCGAGAGTGGAATAACGACCAAGTCGGGCATCATGGTAGGACTGGGAGAAACTCCTGAAGAAGTAGAACAGACCATGGACGACCTGCTGGCAAACGGCTGCCGCATTCTCACCATTGGACAATATCTCCAGCCGAGCCGGAAACATTATCCCGTTCACGAGTATGTCACACCCGAACAATTTGCCCGCTACAAGGAAACCGGAGAAAAGAAAGGATTTGCCACAGTAGAAAGCGGTCCGCTGGTACGTTCTTCCTATCATGCCGAAAAACACATCCGCTATAAGTGAACAATTCGGAAAAGAACCTTGTTACACCTATAAAAAAGACCACGGCAGATGATGAAACTTATATTAAAATACAGAAACAAGATAGTATCGCTCGGACTGTTGCCTATCATAGCAACACTGATATGTTTGCATTTTTTCCAAAATACAATAGTGCTGGGAATAGGTTTTATAGTCTGCCTCGGTCTGCTGTTATACGGCATTGTACGCCTGAAGGATCTGAATTTTTTCCTTCTGCTAGGTAGTATAGGCATAGGTTCCTGCTTCGTACTTCGCCTGTTTACAGGCTACAAATTTATTCCATACGGAAGCATTACTCCCATACTGGAGCTGTTGCTGCTCATTGTGGCATTCATCCATATCACAGCTCCCGAAATCTACAAGGAACTGCAAGAACGGCTGCATCTGAGAAACTGTTTTTCTTTTGTTCTGGAAGCAAAAACCATCGTAATACTTTCATCACTGCATCTTACTATCCTGCTTTTTGTAGACCATATCGAACATCTGTTTTCGGAAGACGGTTCTTTCTTCCTGATGTACGGCATACCGGTTATTATCTATGTGCTGTGCCTGGTCATCAATGTAGTAGGAATCCATCTCGCACTTCAGGAAAACTTCCGTTATAGTCTGGTGCGCATTGCAGTAGTACACGACGGAAAAATCTACCTGAAACAACGTACCGGATGTCCTGACGAAAAATACGAAAACGCTCCCATGTGGGATATTGCTGTAGAAAGTCCTTTTGAGGGACCAATCGAAAAGAGCAGCGAATACGCCGCACGCATCGCTAAAAAAATATGTGCTTCGAAAAATACTACCCCACGGCTTATATTGAAATATACAACTACATCATGCGATGCCGACAACCAGCAACGCGTATCGTTGTACATTCTCCCTCTCCAGAACGAAACAGACCTACAGAAAATAACCGGAGGCAGATTCTTTTCTTTCGATGAAATAAGCGAAACCGCTGCACGCAGATACAGTCCTTCCCTGCTTTCGGAACTGGATACACTTCAGATGGCAGCAGAAACGTGGAAGGCATTCGGTGCTTCCGAATAGTATTTTTATTTATAAATCAAAAATATGCACGGTATCTTTGAAAGGTCGGGCAAATGACCTTTCCATTCCTGAACAGTCTTGGTTTTGATATATTCCCCCTCACAGGTAATATTGGCAGCCACACAAAGTTTGGTTTGCGGACGGCAGGCTTTCAAGATATCCTCCAGCATCTTGTTGTTACGGTAAGGTGTTTCGATGAAAAGCTGTGTCTGATGCTCACTGTATACCCGCTGTTCCAGTTCCTTCAATCTTTTCTGACGTTCTCCCGGTTCGATAGGCAGATAACCGTGGAAAGCGAAACTTTGTCCGTTGAAGCCCGAGCCCATGACCGACAGGATAATAGACGACGGTCCCACCAAAGGAACCACCTTCAGATTCTTGCGCTGTGCGATAGCTACAACATCTGCTCCCGGATCGGCAACGGCCGGACAACCTGCTTCCGAGATTACTCCCATGGAGTTTCCTTCCTGCAACGGTTTCAGATAACCCGAGATAGCTTCGGGTGACGTATGTTTGTTCAACGGATAAAACGTCAGTTCGTCGATATTGATATCCCGATCCACTTTTTTCAGGAATCGGCGTGCCGAGCGCACATCCTCTACGATAAAATGACGAATCTGCAGAATGATTTCTCTATTGTACGAAGGAAGGACTTTTTCTACCGGAGTATCACCAAGAGTCACCGGCAGCAAGTATAATGCTGTATCCATGATTGTCTATAATCTATATTTTTGTAGCTCAGTCTAAAGTCAGATTGCCGAAATCAGTACGTTCCAGCAGTGTGGCAATACTCACGTCAGAGTGTTGCTTCATGTATTTTTCTACAAGCTGCATTCCCAGCCATAAGCCTATTACCGGCGGAATCTTCTCACCGTTGAGTACCATGCTCGGATCGGAATGTGTATATGCACGAATCAGCATCGGGTCTGTACTCGCGAGATGTCCCCTTTCTTTCATCCATTTCCACATCTCCTTCTCATGTTCCTTGCACCAGTCTTCTTCCTCGCTGCTATATCCCAGCATTGCTCCGTTCGATTTCATCTTAAGTACCTTACGCACTACCCAGTGTATTTTTCCCTGGTGCATGATGACATCGTATAGCGAACGGTGTCCCGGATGCCATTCAAACGGATATAAGCTAAGCAGATAGAAGGTAAAACAGTCGGGAAGTATCCGGTCCGGATTCATCGAGCGGCGCTGATAGTCGTAATAATACCGGCGATAAAGCGGATAGTCTTCGCCCATGTACTTGTCAATACTGAAGCCCAGCAAGCTGTCGCCCACCACTACCGACTGGTTGAGTGCTGAGATTTGCGAGTAGACTGCCGGTATGGGAAATGAAGGTATCTCTTCCCGCAAACGGTGAAAACCTTCGGTAAATCCCTTTTCAAGGGAAGTCATATCTTTGAACTTCTCGGTCGCATCCTGCATCAGCCGGAGCAAAATTGTGTCCGAGTAATACTCACACAAGCGTTCGTTGATAGCCGGCTCGTCTACTGTACCCAGCATGAGCACATCTTCTATCAGAATCTTGGTAGCACGCGGACAGTCGAGGCTCATTTTCTGCAATGCCGAGAAGCTGTTCATTGCCGTGGCCTCAAATTGCAGACGGTCGTAACGGAAAACCTTTATATTCTTATTAAGCAAAACATCGCCGTCTTGCTCTCCTGTATGACAGGAAACAAGTACGACGATGCTTAGTAATATGAATATAAATTTTCTCATGTAAACAGTTTATCCGTCAGATATTATCCGTAGATAATATTTCCGTTTTCGTCTTTGTATTCATCCAGACCCTTTTCGTAAGTAGCCATAGCACGAAGACTCATACCTATGCTAGAGAAACCTCCATCGTGGAACAGGTTCTGCATAGTGACTTTACGAGTAAGGTCAGAGAACATTACGATACAGTAGTCAGCACATTCGTCAGCCGAAGCATTGCCCAGAGGCGACATGCGGTTGGCGAAGTCGAACAGTTTATCCATACCTTTTACTCCCGATCCGGCAGTAGTCATGGTAGGCGACTGTGAAATGGTATTGATACGTACGTGATGTTCGCGTCCGTAAATGTAACCGAAGCTACGTGCGATAGATTCAAGCAAAGCTTTCGCATCTGCCATATCATTGTAACCGTAGAATGTACGCTGTGCAGCTACATAGCTCAGTGCAACGATAGAACCGTATTCGTTGATAGCATTCAGTTTTTTAGCCGACTGAATCATCTTATGGAATGAAACGGCTGAAATATCCAGCGTTTTGTTCAACATATCATAGTCAAGGTCATCGTAAGTACGTTTCTTACGTACGTTAGGTGACATACCTATAGAGTGCAGTACAAAGTCGATTTTACCTCCCAATACCTCCATTGAACGCTTGAAAACGTTTTCCAAATCTTCTACGCTTGTAGCGTCTGCCGGAATCACTTCGCAATTCAGCTTTTCTGCCAATGCAGAAACTTCTCCCATACGGACAGCAACAGGAGTATTGGACAAAGTGATCACTGCTCCTTCTTCAACAGCTTTTTCTGCAACTTTCCATGCAATAGACTGTTCATTCAGAGCACCAAAAACAATACCTCTTTTTCCTTTCAGTAAATTATAACTCATACTTTTTTTATTATAAATTTGGGGCAAAGATACAAACAATTCTGTTAATCCTGACATTTTCAGGCATGAATCTATGAAAAATGAACAATATTCCCCCCTGCATACCAAAGAATGCATCTTTTGTCAATTTTTCATATATAAAAACACAAGATTGCACATTTTTTTCACCTATTGAATCAAAATGTTCACATCGTTTTCATGCGAACCTGCTAATTTTGTAAACATCAACAAGAGGTTTTTCATAATATTTATTAAGGTTAGAAATTAGGTTAAAAAAAGGTCTTTATTATCCTGCCTGTCAACCTTCTGTGAAAGAACGTTGCCGGGCGCTAAGGATAATAAGTACATTCAAGAAAACCTCACCTTTATTTAAATAGAGTAAAAGAACAACAAGATAAACATAAATATTAGCGCTCATGATTACATTTAGCAACTTAAGACAATGGGCTTTATCAGTATGCATCGCAGCTTCTGCACTGGGCTACACAAACAGTGTAACGGCAAAAAATGCAACAGAAGCCGATAACATCTACAGTGAACTGCCATTTCAGATGAATAAGGTTCAGCTGCCGGTATTTCCCGATTATTCGCGTTCTATTACTGAATTCGGTGCTGTAGCCGACGGTATTACGCTCAATACAGAAGCTTTCGACAAAGCTATCAAGGCCGTAGCCGAAAAGGGTGGCGGTAAGGTTATCGTACCTGCGGGACTGTGGCTTACCGGTCCTATCGTACTGCAAAGCAACATCAATTTATATCTGGAAGAAAACGCACTGGTTCTGTTTACAGCCGACCACACTCAGTATCCTATCGTCAAAACTTCATTCGAAGGACTGGAAACACGCCGCTGCCAGTCACCGATATCAGCTCTCAACGCTGAAAACGTTGCCATCACCGGAAAAGGTGTGATGGACGGAAACGGTGATACATGGCGTCCGGTAAAGAAAGACAAAATGACTGCCAACCAATGGAAAAAGCTGGTGGCTTCGGGTGGTGTACTCGATGAATCAGGACGTATCTGGTATCCGAGCGAAGGCTCTATCAAAGGAGCTATGGCATGCAAGAACTTCAATGTGCCCGAAGGAATCAATACCGATGAAGAATGGAACAGCATACGCGACTGGCTGCGTCCGGTTCTGCTGAGCTTTATCAAGTGTAAAAAGGTGTTGCTGGAAGGCGTAACCTTCAAGAACTCTCCAAGCTGGTGTCTGCATCCGCTTTCTTGCGAAGACATTACCATCAACAATATCAGCGTATCTAACCCCTGGTACTCACAGAATGGTGATGCACTCGACCTGGAGTCTTGCAACCGTGCACTGATTCAGAACAGCAGCTTCGATGCCGGCGACGATGGTATCTGTATCAAGTCGGGTAAGGACGAAGACGGACGCCGTCGTGGTGAACCTTGCCAGAATGTCATCATCCGCAACAACGTAGTTCTGCACGGACATGGAGGTTTCGTTGTAGGTAGCGAAATGTCAGGTGGTGTAAAGAACATCTACGTAGACAACTGTACATTCCTGGGAACTGATGTCGGCTTGCGTTTCAAGAGTACCCGCGGACGTGGTGGTGTAGTAGAAAATATCCATATCAACAACATCAACATGATCAACATCCCGAACGAAGGATTGATTTTCGACTTGTTCTATGGCGGAAAGGCTCCGGGTGAAGGCGACGGTTACAACAACCCGACAGAACAGAAGATTCCTGCCGTAACAGAAGAAACTCCTGCTTTCCGCGACATTTTCATCAAGAACGTTACAGCAAAGAACGTAGGACGTGCTATCTTGTTCAACGGTTTGCCGGAAATGCCTATCAAAAATATCCACATCGAAAACGTAACCATGTCGGATGCTAAAGACGGCGTAATACTGAACCGTGCAGATGGTGCTACACTGAAAAACGTGAAAGTCATTACTACTAAAGGTGGAAACAACCTGAAAATGCAGAATGTAACAAACGTTACTGTAGGCGACAAACAATATAAAAAGGTAGGAAACCAGGCAGAATCGTATAAATTCTAACCCGAATCCTTCCGTTATCAGAAATAAGAACGACGAAGGGTCTGTAAACATCCGGTTCAAGTCACGCAAGCTTGGTTCTCATGTTTACAGATCCTTTCTTCCTTTTCGGAACTTCCGACTATAAAATCATATACTACTCCGACAAGTTCTTTGATATCCGGAACTTATCGGATACCGATAAAATGCTGAATATATTATGAAAACATTCTCTGCAATCTGTCTGGCACTGCTGGCAGGAGAACTGAGTGCATCGGCACAAGGTCAGGAAAAGAAAATAGAAGTCATCGTTGAAAATCCGTGGAACGCTGAAAAGGTGGACGAGCCTGTCGTTATTGATCTCAGTTCCCTTGGAGCAGGATTTACTGTCAAGTCGGCTACTGTTTTCGACGGGACAAACGAAATTCCCTCACAGCTCGACGATATGAACGGTGACACCCGTGCCGACGAACTGGCTTTTGTCATCAACCTGCCGGCTTCGGGCAAGAAGACACTCAACGTCACACTATCCAGTCTTAAAAGCGACAAAACATATCCGGCACGTGTGTATGCCGAAATGTTGCTCCGCACTTCCAAGAAAAACAAATATGCCAAAGGATATGCCATCTATGCCGACGGTGCTTCGGACACTTACAACGTACAGCATCACCACGGAGCGGCTTTCGAAAGTGAGCTGGTAGCATACCGCATTTATTTCAATGAGAAACAGACTACCGACCTGTACGGAAAATTCCACAAAGGTCTGGAGCTGGAAGAAAGTCAGTTCTACCCTACCGGCGAACAGTTGAAGCGCGGCTTCGGCGATGATGTCATCAAGGTAAACAGCAGCTGCGGAGCCGGAACACTGAGAGGATGGGACGGTACACAGTCTACACTTATCAAACCGGTTGCCGTACGTGGACAGCGTATCCTGGCTTCAGGACCGGTACGTACCATTGTCGATGCAGAGGTAAAGGGCTGGCAGTATCAGAACAAGGAACTGAACATGATAAACCGCTATACACTGTATGCCGGACACCGCGATGCACAGGTAGATGTGCTGTTCGATGCTCCGCTGGATAAGGAAGTATTCTGTACCGGTGTGCAGAACATTACAGGACACGCCGACATGTTTTCCGACCATAACGGACTGGTTGCAAGCTGGGGTACAGACTGGCCGGTAAACGATACAGTGAAATATAAAAAAGAAACCGTAGGACTGGCTACTTATATTCCCAAGAAGTATGTGGTAAAAGAAACATCCGACAAGGAAAACTTCCTTTATACCATCAGCGCTCCCGGAAAAAGTTCGTTCCGCTACTATACATCATTCACCTCGTGCAAGGAAACCTTCGGTTATCCCGACAAGGAAAAATGGTTTGCCTACGTACAGGAATGGAAAAAGGCGTTGGAACAGCCGGTCAAAATTACAGTCGTCAAGAAATAGTCACAACATAAACACCACATCGGGACACAGAAGTTAAAAAAGACAAAGCGAATGGAGGTTTCAGGCACTTCGGACGTATTTTATAAAAGTCAGACGATGTGAATAACACACAAATGCGAACAAAATAATTTATTAACTAAATAACCATAATCCATGAAATCAATCGTATTCTCAATCTTACTGGGAAGCTGCCTCGTACCCTCGGTACAGGCACAAAACTATGTATCGAAGGTATGGGTTGCCGACCAGGGTGACGGAACATACAAGAATCCGGTACTATATGCCGATTACTCCGATCCCGATGTTTGCCGTGTAGGCGATGACTTCTACATGACCTCATCCAGCTTCGGATGTCTGCCGGCTTTGCAGATTCTCCACTCCAAAGATCTGGTAAACTGGAGTATCGTGAGCGCAGCCGTTCCGGCTTCACTTCCACCTCATACAGATGTGACGCCTCAGCATGGCAACCGTGTATGGGCTCCGTGTATCCGTCATCACAACGGTGAATTCTATATATTCTGGGGAGATCCTGATCAGGGTATCTTCATGACAAAGGCTAAAGACGTAAAAGGTCCGTGGTGCGAACCGGTACTGGTAAAGGCTGCCAAAGGTATCATTGATACTACTCCGCTGTGGGACGAAGACGGACGGGTATATCTGGCACACGCATATGCCGGAAGCCGTGCCGGACTGAAGAGTGTGATCGCCGTATGCGAACTGAGTGCTGATGCTACCCGTACCATCAGTCCGTCACGTATCGTTTTCGACGGTCATGAGGCACATGAAACTTGCGAAGGACCGAAGTTCTACAAGCGCAACGGATATTATTATATCTTCCATCCGGCTGGTGGTGTTCCTACAGGCTGGCAGGTTGTACTGCGTTCGAAAAACGTATACGGACCGTATGAATGGAAAACCGTGCTGGCACAAGGCAACAGCCCTGTCAACGGACCTCATCAGGGAGGCTGGGTAGATACCCCAAGCGGAGAAGACTGGTTCCTGCACTTCCAGGATGTGGGTGCAGCCGGACGTCTGGTTCACCTGCAACCGGTAAAATGGGTAAACGACTGGCCTGTAATCGGTGAAGACAAGGATGGCGACGGTTGTGGCGAACCTGTACTGACTTACAAAAAACCGAACGTAGGAAAGACATATCCTATCTGTACTCCGCAGGAAAGCGATGAGTTCAATACAAACGAACTGGGCCTGCAATGGCAATGGAATGCCAATATCAACGACAAGTGGTACTTTGCCGATCAGGAACATGGAGTATTGCGCCTCTATTCTTATCCGGTTCCTGAAAACTACAAGAGCCTGTGGGATGTGCCCAACATGCTGCTGCAAAAAATCCCTGCTCCAAGCTTCAGCGCTACCATGAAGATGAAGTTCTCTCCTATCGCCAAGTACAAAGGCGAACGTACAGGACTGGTAGTTATGGGTATGGACTATGCAGGTATCGTGCTCGAAAATACCGAAAACGGACTGGTTCTCTCTCAGGTAGAATGCAAGAAAGCCGATCGTGGCGGTCAGGAAACCGTAAACGAAACCCTTCCGCTGAAAGGTAATGAAATTTACCTGCGTGCCGAAATCACTACTACGGGTGAAAAGATCGGCAAGAGCGAAGGCGGACACGACCTGGTGGTAAAATGTCAGTTGAGCTACAGCACCAACGGAAAGAAATTCCACAAGTTCGGAAAAGAATTCCAGGTGAAAGAAGGCAAATGGATAGGTGCCAAAGTAGGTACATTCTGCACACGTCCGGCCATCAAGACCAACGACGGCGGCTGGGTAGATGTTGACTGGTTCAGAATCGACAAGTAAAAACGTACAAAAAAATAAAAAACTTGCCCACGTTTATCACAAAACATGGGCAAGTTTTTTTATACATATCAGCATAAAAAAAGCCCGGAAATCTCACGACTTCCGGACCCCAAATATGCTAAAATACAAAATATTCTATCTTATGATTCTCTTACTTCCCATCCCAAAGCACTAGCTCCGAGTACGGCAGCATCAGCATCTTTCAACTGAGAAAGAAGCAATTTTGTTTTTCCTTTATAGATATTCAATACATTTTCTTCCAATGCTTTCTGGATAGGCTTCATGATATAGTCACCCGACTTAGCCAGACCACCGAAGAGAATGATTGCTTCAGGGCTAGAGAATGCAACGAAGTTAGCCAATGCAGTACCCAAAACTTTACCGGTAAATTCGAAAATTTCCAAAGCCAGCTTATCGCCTTTTACAGCTGCATCGTAAACATCTTTCGACTGGATTTCTTCTGACGGGATGTTTCTCAACAAGCTTGGTTCAGAACGTGCAACGAGGAATTCGCGAGCTGTACGTGCCACACCTGTAGCCGAGCAGTAAGTTTCCAGACAGCCTTTACGTCCGCATCCGCACTGACGTCCTGCCGGATCAACAACAACATGGCCAAGTTCACCAGCAAAACCATCGTGACCGTAAACCAGCTGACCGTTGATAACGATACCGCTACCTACACCAGTACCCAATGTAATCATGATGAAATCTTTCAGACCGCGTGCTGCACCGTATGTCATTTCACCGATAGCTGCCGCATTTGCATCGTTTGTAAGTGCTGTAGGAATACCCAGACGTTCTTCGAACATAGCAGCCAAAGGAATAACTCCCTTCCATGGCAAGTTCGGAGCAAATTCGATTGTTCCACTATAATAGTTACCATTAGGAGCACCTACTCCCATACCTTTAATCTTTTCTGCACCGCCAAACTGCTGGAGCAACGGAAGAAGCTTCTTGCATACAGCGTCTACATATTCGTTTACTTCAGCGTACTGCTGTGTTTTTACAGAATCGGAAGCCAATACATTACCACGAGAATCTACTACTCCGAAAACAGTATTAGTACCACCGATGTCCATTCCCACCACGTAGGGTTTTTCCATATTTATTGTCATGACATTAAATTGTTAAAGGTTAGTTATATGTGGCAAATGTACGCAATCGGAGAAAACCGAACAAATTTTTTTATAAATTTATTCAACCCTCGTGTAACTTTTTATATCTTAGCCGCGTCTAACGACACGTAACCTGACACAAATCAATCTTAATCATGATACGCTTACAAGGCATCAACAAGACATATCACAACGGAGCACCGCTACACGTGCTGAAAGGCATAGATCTCCGCATCGAGAAAGGTGAATTCGTTTCTATTATGGGGGCCTCCGGATCGGGAAAGTCTACCTTACTAAATATATTAGGGATTCTCGACAACTACGATTCGGGCGAGTATTACCTGAACGATGTGTTAATAAAAAATCTGAACGAAACCCGTGCGGCGGAATACCGGAACCGCATGATCGGATTCATCTTTCAGTCGTTCAACCTGATTTCGTTTAAGAATGCCATGGAAAATGTGGCACTGCCGCTGTTTTATCAGGGAGTGGGCAGAAAGAAACGAAACGAACTGGCTATGGAGTATCTCGACAAGCTGGGACTGAAGGAATGGGCACACCACCTGCCCAACGAGCTTTCGGGCGGACAGAAGCAGCGTGTGGCCATAGCCCGGGCACTGATATCGAAGCCTCAGATTATCCTTGCCGACGAACCTACGGGTGCACTCGACAGCAAAACGTCGGTAGAGGTAATGAACATCCTGAAGGAGCTGCACGACAAGGAAGGACTGACCATCGTGGTTGTGACGCACGAAAGCGGAGTAGCCAACCAGACCAACAAAATCATCCACATCAAAGACGGAGTGATAGAGCGGATAGAAGACAACATCGACCACAATGCATCTCCTTTCGGCAAGAACGGATTTATGAAATAAACGCACACAGAACCAGCCATGACCGACTTGATACAGGAAATATACGGAACCATCATGCGCAACAAGTTGCGCACCATACTGACGGGATTTTCCGTAGCATGGGGAATTTTCATGCTGATTGTATTGCTGGGGGCAGGAAACGGACTTATCCATGCTTTCGAGGGACAATCGCAGAACATGAAAATGAACTCTATCAAAATTTATCCGGGATATACATCGAAACCGTTCAACGGACTGAAAGAAGGCCGAAGACTCTCGCTGAATGAAAGCGATCTTCAGCTTACCGCAGAAGCTTTTCCCGATAAAGTCATCACCACCGGAGCCAGCATCAGCAAGAGCGACGCCATCCTCACCTTCGGCAAGGAACACGTTTCCATTTCGCTGGAGGGCGTCTTTCCCAACTATACGGAACTGGAAGCTGTAAAACTGAAACAGGGACGTTTCATCAACGACCGCGACATGAAGGAACGCCGGAAGATGATCGTACTGCACGAAAAGACTGTCAAGATGCTGTTTCCACGTACCCAGGCGATAGGAAAGTATATCGATGTACAAGGAGTGGCCTATCAGGTAATAGGCATCTACACCGACCAGAACAGTTTCTCGCCCTCGGCACTTGTTCCCTTCACGACACTTCAGCTTGTATACGGCAAGGGCGACAGTATAGACAACCTGACATTCACTACGCAAGGGCTGACAGACGAAGTCACCAATGAGAAATTCGAGCAGAGCTACAGCCGTGCCATGGGACTCCACAAAAACTTCGATCCTACCGACCAGAGTGCCATCTGGATGTGGAACCGCTTCACTCAATACCTCCAGCAAGAATCGGCAGCCCGTATGCTGCACATAGCTATCTGGGTAATCGGTATATTCACCCTGCTGAGCGGCATCGTAGGGGTAAGCAATATCATGCTTATCACCGTACGCGAACGTACCCACGAGTTCGGCATCCGGAAAGCTCTGGGAGCCAAACCGATGTCTATCCTGTGGCTCATTATCTCGGAGAGTGTGGCCATCACTACTTTTTTCGGCTATATCGGCATGGTGGCAGGCATTGCCGTCACAGAATATATGAATCAGATAGCAGGCAGACAGACCGTCGATGCGGGTGTGTTCAGCGTAACGGTTTTCGAAAACCCGACAGTAGACCTCAGCATAGCTGTTCAGGCCACACTCACACTGATAATCGCCGGCACGCTTGCCGGACTCTTTCCGGCACGTAAGGCAGCCCGTATCCGTCCTATTGAAGCATTAAGAGCAGACTGACATGAGAAGAGTAGATTTTGACACCTGGGAGGAAATCCTCCTTACCATTACACGTAACAAGACACGAAGCGTGCTTACTGCCTTCGGTATCTTTTGGGGAATATTCATGCTGGTTGCCCTCATGGGCGGAGCTCAGGGTATGCAGGACATGCTTTCACGCCAGTTTCAGGGATTCGCCACCAATTCCGGCTTTATGGCGACAAACAAGACCTCGAAAGCCTACAAGGGTTTTCAGCAGGGAAGGTGGTGGAACATGGAAAATCAGGATGTGGAACGCATACGCAACTCTGTGCCAGGCATCGATGTTGTGACTGCCACCATCGCACAATGGGGAGTAAATATCGTACGCGAGGAATACACGCTGTCGGGAACCCTGAAAGGACTTTATCCGGAATACGACAAGATAGAAGAACCGATTATCCGTATGGGACGTTCGCTGAACGAAACCGACATACGCGACCGCCGGAAGGTGTGCGTCATCGGGAAGCGTATCTACGAAACGCTCTTTCCCAAGAAAGACAATCCGTGCGGACAATTCATTGAGATAAATGGCATCTATTACCGTGTAGTAGGCGTAAACGAGGCTACAGGCAACATGTCGGTCAACGGACAGTCGGAAACCTCGGTGGTTATCCCGTTCACCACCATGCAGCAGAACTATAACCGTGGCAAGCAAATCGACATGCTGGGATATACAGCCAAGAAAGGATATTCCATCAGTCAGGTGGAAAAGGATGTGGAACGTACCATCAAGCTGGCACACGCCATTCATCCCGACGACGAACAGGCAGTCATCCGTGTAAATGCGGAAGCAATGTTCAGCATGATGGACAACCTGTTTACGGGCATCCGGATGCTGGGATGGCTCGTAGGACTGGGTACACTGCTCGCCGGAGCCATCGGAGTCAGCAATATCATGATGATAACCGTCAAGGAACGGACAACTGAAATCGGTATCCGCCGCGCCATCGGTGCACGTCCCGACGACATTCTGCAACAGATTCTGCTGGAAAGTATGGTACTTACTACGCTGGCCGGTATGGCGGGCATATCGTTTGCCGTCTTCCTGCTCAACATCGTAGAAACGGCCACTTCAGAACCGGGACTTCCGGCACATTTCCTTATCAGTTTCTGGCAGGCTGTCGGAGCTTGCATCCTGCTCGTTGTTCTGGGACTGCTTGCAGGACTGATACCTGCTTACCGTGCCATGGCTATCAAACCGATAGAGGCGATACGCGACGAATAAACGCTTACCTGCTGTTAGTAATGAAGAAATAAAAACATAAACCAATTTATATGAAGAAGTATATCAAAATAGGCATATTGGTGCTCATCGCACTGATATTTATAGGAACATTCGTTTTCCTGTATCAGAAGTCACAGCCTAAAGACACGAAGTACGACATTCAGAAAGTAGAAACCACCAATCTGGTACAGACTACCGTAGCAACGGGAAAGATTGAACCGCGCGACGAGGTACAGATCAAGCCGCAGATTTCGGGTATCATTGCCGAAGTATACAAAGAAGCGGGCGAGAAAGTAAAGAAAGGTGAAGTCATAGCCAAAGTAAAGGTTATCCCCGAACTGGGACAACTGAACTCTGCCGAAAGCCGTGTCCGCCTGGCAGAAATGAACGGACGTCAGGCAGAAACCGACCTGACACGTATGGAAAAGCTTTACAACGATAAGCTGGTAAGCAACGAGGAATACGAAAAGACACTGCTGGCTGCCCGTCAGGCACGTGAAGAGATTCAGGCAGCCAAAGATAATCTGGAGATTGTTAAAGAAGGTATCACCAAAAACAGTGCTTCGTTCAGCAGCACTCTTATCCGTTCTACCATCGACGGTCTGATACTGGACGTACCTGTCAAGGTGGGAAACTCGGTTATCATGAGTAACACATTCAATGACGGTACGACCATCGCTACCGTAGCCGATATGAGCGACCTGATTTTCCGCGGCAACGTAGACGAAACAGAAGTAGGACATATCCGTGAGGGAATCCCCGTAAAAATCACTCTGGGAGCCTTGCAGAACATGAAATTCGATGCCATACTGGAATATATCTCGCCCAAGAGCGTAGAAAACAACGGAGCCAACCAGTTTGAAATCAAGGCAGCCATTACTGTTCCCGACAGTGTCACCATCCGTTCGGGCTACAGTGCCAATGCCGAAATGGAGCTTCAGCGTGCAGATAATGTGCTGGCTGTACCGGAAAGCACACTGGAATTTTCGGGAGATTCTGCCTTTGTCTACGTACTGACCGACAGTGTTCCGCTACAGAAGTTCGTACGCCGTGCTGTCAAGACCGGTATCAGCGACGGAATCAAAATGGAAATCAAACAAGGTGTCAGTGCCGGCGAACTTGTCCGCGGACTGAAACACGAAGACTAATCTTTATGCAATCATGAAACTGAAACAATTATTTATCATAGCTTCCGTTGTCACAATGCCGGCTTATGCCCAGCAGAAATGGGACTTGAAGCAATGTATCGAACATGCCATTGCAAACAATCTGACCATCAAGCTACAGGAAGCCCAGCGCGAGCAGAGTAAAGTAGAGTTGAGTACAGCCAAAAACAGCTTCCTGCCCGACTTGAACGGAAGCGCATCGCACTCATTCAATTTCGGCCGGAGTCTTCAGGCAGACAATACCTATCAGAGCCTCAACACCCAAAATACGGGACTGAACCTGAGCACCAACATTCCACTGTTCAGCGGACTTCAGAAAATAAACAACGTAGCACTCTCGAAACTGAATCTGCAAGCGGCTATGGAAGACCTGAACAAAGCCAAAGAAGATATCAGCATACAGGTCGCTTCGGCCTACCTGCAAGTGCTTTTCAATGAAGAACTGGTGAAAGTAGCCAACGAACAGCTTGCGCTGAGCAAGGAAATGCTGGAGCAGAAAACAGCTTTCTACAAAAACGGAAAGGCTTCGCAGGCCGAGTGGTATGAAGCCAAGGCTCGTGTGGCACAAGACGAACTATCAGCCGTACAGGCGGAAAACAACCGGCGTCTTTCGCTGCTCGACCTGAGCCAACTGCTGGAGCTTCCCTCTCCCGATGATTTCGCTATCGTATCACCGGCTACCGACTCCATTGCCGGCCTCAAGATACAGACATCACCGGCCGAGGTATATGCCGAAGCGGTTCTGACCAAACCTTCCGTCAAGGCAGCACAGTACCGGCTGGAGGGAGCAGAAAAGAGCATCCGCATGGCTAAGGGAGCCTATTATCCGCAACTCAGCTTCGGAGCAGGTATCAGTACCAATTTCTATAATGTCTCGGGCATGGAGAACGGTAATTTCGGTTCACAGTTGCGCGACAACTTCAGCCAGTATATCGGTTTCTCGCTCAGCGTTCCAATCTTCAACCGTTTTGAAACCCGTAACCGCGTACGCAGCGCCCGTATCCAGCAACATACATACTACTGGCAACTGGAGGAAAGTAAAAAGAACCTCTACAAAGAAATACAGCAGGCGTACTACAATGCCGTAAACGCCGAAACCCAGTATCACAGCAGCCTTACAGCCGACGAAGCGGCACAGGCTTCCTTCCTGCTGATGAAAGAGAAGTACACCAACGGCAAGGCAAACGCTACGGAGTACAACGAATCGCGTACGGCCTGGATGAAAGCCGTTTCCGACCGTCTTCAGGCCAAATACGACTACCTGTTCCGCACCAAGATACTCAATTTCTACCGGGGTATTCCACTTACGCTGTAATACAACCCGAAACGATATACGTCTATATAAAAAGAGAGCCGCAGGCGATACTCCACGTACGACCTGCGGCATTTTTGTTGTGTATATTTCGGAAACTCGATATCGTGCCTACTATTTTGACGATACAAAAATAGGGATGTCATGTTACATCCCTATTTCCTGTGTGTGATAATATTATTTAGAATCGGTTACAATCGGAGCAATCCATGCTTCCGCCATTACTTTCCTGCCACCAGAGCAGCAGCTTCCAAAGGTTGGTCGGTCGTGATATAATCTACATTCAGGTCTATCATCTTTTTCATGTCTTTCTCATTGTTCACAGTCCAGACATTAACCTTCATGCCCAGTTCGTGAGCCTCTTTCACCCATTCCGGATGTTTTTCGAATGCTTTATAATGATAGTCTATGCCATTAGCACCCTTTGCCTTTACGTCCTTGGGAGCGATGTCACTCTTCAGGTAAGCGATTTCCGATTTGGGAGTAAGACGAGCAAGCTGCTCACAGATATTCATGCTGAATGAGATATATTCCACCTGCTTTTCCAATCCGTATTCCTTTACCATTTTTACAGTAGTTTCTGCAATCTGGTCTTCCTGTGCCTTTGTTTTATGAGGCTTGATTTCCAGAATCAGCTGTACATCCGGCAATTTCTTTCCGGCTTCCAGATAATCGGCAAGCGTAGGAAGTTTCTCACCGTTCTTCAGTTTCAGGTCCTTCAGCTTATCGTAAGCCGTTTCACCGATAACCAGTCCGTCTATCGCATCATCGTGGTTTACTACCACCACTCCGTCGGCTGTGAGCTGTACGTCAAATTCAGAACCATACACTTTAGCTTCGGCAGCTTTTTTCAATCCTGCAATAGAATTCTGTGCCGAACCTTCTGCTTTCCAGAATCCGCGGTGAGCGATCACCTGTGTCTGAGCCTGACCTGCCAGTGTAAAGAGTGCACAGGCACAAGCCATCAGTAAATTTCTTGTTTTCATAATCATCGTTATTTATTTTCAGTTTGTTTATCAGAACGCATATCTCAACCCGACCTGAACCTGATAAGGAGTACCGTTCAGACTAGACACACCGGTATTTGCATTGACATTGTATACATACTCTTTTTTCTCCTTATCGAAGCTCTTGATGGTATAAATCTTCTGAGCTCCCAAGTTATGTCCTGCCCCCCAGTCCTTGTTCAGCATATTCAGTACGTTGAATATATCGACCGAGAGTTCCAGACTGTGTTTCTTGTAGAACTGGAATTTCTTAGCCAGACGCAAGTCGAGTGTACCGTAGAATCCGTTTACTCCACCGTTACGTTCGGCTACCTTTCCGAAACTCTTGCGAATATAATCTTTTGTACTTTCCTCTACATCCGGATTAGAAAGAATATTGTTAATACCGTCTTTCAGATACTGCGGAGTATTCGGATCGTTCGGATTGTAAATATAAGCCAAATCATTTGAATCTACAAAGTCACCGTTCACATTTCCACCTACGATGAGTGAATAGCGTGTACCGCCGATACCTGAGAAGCGTGCCCCCACACTGATTCCCCAGAAAGTAGGAGCTGTACCATATACTACCACTTTATGACGGAACTGATTGCTTGAATAGCTCATCTGGCTCAAATCACGCGGATCGTCTACAACCATCTGAGAAAGTGTAGCCGAGTTTGCCACGTTACCGTTGTAAGAAGTATTGTCTTTTGTATCGTTCCATGTATAGCTGAATGAAAGTTCTCCATCCTTGAAATAACGCCATGTACCATCGATAACGAAAGCAAACTGATTAACCTTACCTTCACTTACCATTTCGAGCACACGTCCTACCTTGTCGCTCTTTCTGCTCTCTTTCCAGTCGGCTACCCCCTTATCGTCGATAGTATTTGCAGGGACATACACTCCACGGTTTCCTTCGGAAGCGATACGGAAGTACGGTTCATCCACCATGTTACGGTCTACATACATATAGTTGTTGCGTCCCAGTGTCATATATCCGGCTACACTCATTTTCAGACGGTCGCTGAAGAAATGTGTATACGAGAGGTTAGCCTTATAGATAACCGGCACCTTACAGTCAGCACCATTCATGTTAATGGTAGAAAGTTTTTCCACATTCGGATTATTGAAAAGTCCGGCTCCCGGTGCTGTAGACGGATCCTTGCGGTACGAAGGGAAATCCGGACGGATGAGGTTCAGCATTTCCTGATAGTTGGAAGCTGTTTTGTCAAGTGTAATATCCAGCGAAGCAGTACGTGTACCGTCGAACACCATGTTGTTGATCATGGCATAGTTGTTGATATCGGAAGCAAAGATACCAGCACCGGCACGGATGATATCTTTATGTTTGTCATTGATATCCCAGGTAAACTGCAAACGCGGCTGAACCTGGAAAGTAGACAAGCCATTGTCTGTTCTCAATCCCAATTCATCGTATACAGTCTGATTGAACGTACCCTTGTTGAAATAAGTAGCATTATCCAGACGCAAGCCGGCAATCAGTTCAAATCCCGGGAAAAGCTTAGTCTGCAACTGTGCATAAGCACCGGCATTCAGAATGTTTTGTTTCACACGGTCGTCGGGAGTAAGATACAGTTCACGAACATAACGGTACGGTTCCAGATTGTCGAAAGCGTCCAGTCCGTTGAAGTAGAAACGTCCGTTCGTTTCACTACCATAGCGTGAGTTCATGTGTGTATACATCATGTCTACTCCAAACGTATAATTGATTTTGTTTGTATTGTAGTAGAAATTATCGACAAGCTGAAGCACATGATTGTAGAAGTTTTCAGGGCAATAACGCTGTCCTCCCAACTGAATGCTGGTAGTAGCCGTCTTACCGTCAATCTGAGATTCTACATTGCTGACAACAGCTCGGGGAATATTGGAAGAAGGCAACTCATCGCCCGGCATAGATTCTTCCAGCGTATAAAGGTGCTGCAACTTCAGTTCATTGGTTCCTTTCGGACCTGCTACCGAACGCAAGGTAGCCATGGCACTGTTGTTCAGCGAATGTACATTACCATAAGTTTCGTACAGACAGATAGAGGTATTGTCCCCCAATCCCAGATTATTCATATCGTTTACAAAGTTATCTGTAAACGTCAAAAGATTGGTAGCATTGATCTGCCAGTCTAAACGGGCAAATACGGCATCAGTGCTTTGCTTCTTATCGAAAGCACCAAACTGAGGATTGGATGATACTCCATATTTATCGCGTGCAATTTGTAAGAAACGGTCGCGTACGTCTGTGGTCAGACTATAACGTTTTTCATCGGCAGCACTCTGGATATCGGCAATATACAGCGGACGAGAGTCTGCCTGATGATCCCATGCAATGAAGAAGTGAGCACGGTCTTTTACCAGCGCGCCTCCCAGTGAAGCACCAAACTGATAAGTAGAGAAGTCATTGTCGCGCTTGTTTCCGCGGATATCATACGGACTGGACAACCAGTTGGCACGGGCAAAAGTAAACGCGCTACCGGTCAGCGTATTGGTACCCGACTTGGTAACTGTACTCACCGTACCACCTCCGGCACGTCCGTTGGTCACATCGTACTGATTGGTTACCACCTTAAACTCACGGATAGCCTCCATAGAAATAGCATACGGCACACCGTTTCGGCTTGTCGTACTACCTCCCGAAGTCGGATTCTTTGCCGTCATACCGTCGATGGTATAGTTGGTAGACGATGCAAGCTGTCCTGACAGGCTGGAGCCGGTACTAAGTGGAGAAAGATCTACCAGCGAAGTAAAGTTACGTCCGTTTACAGGAAGCTTTGCCAGGTCGCGTTCCGTAACGGAAGTAGCAGCTCCGGTAGTGGCAATAGTATTCTTCAATGAATTTGCAACTACTTCTACCGCCTCCATCACTACACTCTCTTCTTTCAACTGAAAATCCAGTCGGAGCAAATCTCCCTGATTCAGTGTATATCCAGTTTTCTTCTGATCGCCATAGCCTACGTAAGTTACCGTTATACTGTATGGTCCACCCAGCGGTAACTGCTTGATGGTATATTCACCATTCTCATTTGTAATAGAACCGGTATTAAATCCGGTTGATTCATTCTTTACCTGAATAGCAGCTCCGATAACCCCCATTCCGGTTTCATCGGTTACAATACCCGAAATGACAGCCCGGTTGTCCTGAGCCATCACTTGTCCTGCCGAAAGCAGCAAGACCATAAAAAACAATAAGAACCGTTTAAATTTTGTTGTCATCATATTCTTTAGTTAAGTGTTTCTAAATTGACGCAACAAAAGTAAAAGCCGGGTATTACACCCACATAAACGCGATGTAAAGAAACCGTGTGATTCGTGTGAAGAAACTATTACAGGTCTTTTCTCACGACCTGTATACCTATGAGTACATAAAAAAGAACGTTCCGCCAAGCCTTATAAGCCTGACGGAACGTTTTCCTTATCTCCTCTTATGAACTTTGTCCAGAAACATTCCGGACAAAGCCATGCAAGTAATATCCCAAAAGATTATTTTTTCATTGATTTAATCATTGACTGAGATTCGATAGAAGTCTTAAATGTATACTTCTTATCCAAGTACTTCTTGACAGCAGCTGCGGCAGCTTTAACATCGAGGTTACCAGCTTTCTTAAACAGAACTTTCGAAGTATTCAAATCCAAATACTTGTCAATTTCTTCAACTGGTGAGTAAGTACTTTCATTTACTTCAAGATCAACTGATCCAACTTTAGAATTCTTTTGAGCCTCATCAATTGTCATACTAAGCACTACCCAACTACCTTCTGAAGCAAGCCACAATGACTGTCTATCTGGAGAGCTATAATCAGCAAAAGCATTCAAAATTACAGCATAGAGAGTTTCATCAGTAATTTCTTCACCCGGATTTTGTTCTTCAACTTGCTTTCTCAAATCGGCCAATTCTTTAACTGTTACCGGATAAGTAAATGTATAAGTACCGTTAGTTTCGATGTTATTGAACAAAATCGGTCTGCCTTTCAAATCATCTAGGCCCAAATGTGCAGCGAGTTCATCACCATCAAATGCCAATGCTGTCATGTCCAAAGTCAAGTTTTCAACCACCTGACCTTCTTCTGCTGTAAATCTAGTAACAACCAACTTAGTTGTTGCTGTATTACCAGCGCGTCCGATAGCAGCACAAAATAAGGTATTCATGCTGACACATTGTATTTTCACCTTCCGGTCCATAAAAAAAGGCGGAATAATATCTCGCCCAAGATGAAAAAAAATTCCCCTCACCATCCGGTCGGCATGGCAAGGGGAATATCGAAAAACTCAGGAATTACAATTCAGTCGAGCACATGTTCGGGCATACTGTGTGTTTGGACCATAAAATAGCAGTCGACACCGGTTTCAGTATCCGTAGCGTGCATGACAATAGGCGACACTTCCCGAGTGACTGCCCCACCGTTCATATACTCTCTCCAGTCCCATCCCAGCAACGACTTTATTACAGCAAACATCTGCTGGTTTGTCAAAGATATATCGTACAGACGGATCTTTTTCCCGTCCGTACCCTTTGCAAACGTCAGTTCCAGAAAAGGAGTTTCACCGTCGACATAAAACTTATAGCTGCCACTATCACGCAGCTGCCAGTTTTCGTCGTACAAATAGAAATCTCTATCCTCATTATTTATCAGGAAAAGTTCATCACCCTGAGCGTAAGGTTCATGTACCGGATTGGCTACCAAAAGATTCAGATAAGCGTCTACTATCTTTATTTCCAGACTAACGGTTTCATGGGTAACATTATCTTTCACCGTAACCATTGTTTTCCCTTTTTGTCTGGGAGCTATACGCAGGCTGCCCATCCCGACCGGACTCGACAAATCGACTGTTACCTCCATAATTTCAGGATTCGCCACTTCCACGTCATAATCTCTGTTTCCCCCTCGTACCATGATACTCTTGGTCCCTATCAAAGGACATTCGTAATAATCTTTCTCGAACGAGAGATGGTAAACTTCAGTTGCCGGTTCGTCTGTGTCACTGCTGCACCCGTTCAAACCGAGCAGGCATAACAAGAAAATACATACACTCCATAAAAACGTTGTCTTCATATCCCAATAAATAAAATCAATATATAATAATTTGCCGTTTATTAATATAAGGTAAACTCATCACCAAATATACAATTATGATTATAAAATAATCTTTTTTCCTATAATATTTTGTTTTAAGCATCATTGTTTCAATCTCACACTCAAACAGAGGCAAAAGATATCTCATACAATAATCCCGTTTTTAAACACATTAGCATCAAAAGAATCATTTTCAATTTGTTTTATAGTATATTTGTTTCGTCACATAAAAACATATATACCTGTTGGCGGAATTAAAATAGCGCATATTTAACTCTGTCAATAGGCTTTTCATTTTTGTAGTTAATATATTGGAGGATTGTAAGTGCGCTAATCTTCCCGATAATCCGGGCAAACAATCCATCTGTATCTTTCGCATAATTCCTTATAATCATAAACTGGTCACACAATTGCGAGAATATGGTTTCAATTCTTTTTCTCGCTTTGGCAAAAGCTGGGAATGTTGGCTTCCATTCTTTTTGATTACATCTGTATGGTACCTCCAATCTGATATTGGCAGTTTCAAACAGATCCAATTGCACTTGGGCACTTATATATCCTCTGTCCCCTATGACTGTACAATTACTATAATCCACTTTCACATCCTTCAGGTAATGAATGTCATGCACACTTAGTTGTGCATACGATATTTGTCTATTAAAAAGTTTGGTCACCTTTAATTTACTAAATATCAACAATATGCACAACTTTTTAAACATAAATCTTTTATAATTTAATTCCGCCAATAGGTAATCTATAAGATTTTTACTTTCGCAGTTCCATTTTGAGACAACTCAAAGTGCCTAGTACAAAATGTATACAGCGACTGTTTCAGACCTTACACATCCACTTATTCAACAGCCACTTGCCTTCACGCCCGTCCAGCAATAAAAAAGTGAGGGCTACCCCTATCACTAGGAATAGCCCTCCAATGATTCTTTAAGAGAGAAATTAATAGAGAAAATTATTATTATTCATGATAACCAAACGGAGTTTCCTGATTGGTTACAACGATTACATTCTTCGTATTGCCAACTTCAGTCAGCGTCATCTTTGTTGGATTTACCGGATCGTCAGCAGTAACTGTAAATGTAACACCACCGTTCAGGTATGCAATCGGACGAACCACAGTATTAAATCCGGCATTCCACAAATCAAGTCCTGTCTGGTCACAGTTACCAGGCAAGTTCAGGTTAATCTGATTGTCAGACAAAACAGTCGTTTCCAAAAGCATTACTCCATAATAAGGTCCATAAGCAATGTTTACAGCATTATCTGCATAGAAATAACTACCAAGAATCAAATAATCCAAAGAATTATTACCCGAAATATTGCTGCTCATCTTCTCCAATCCAGAAGTCACATAACTCTGTCCGTATGAACTCATACCGTCGTAAGTAACAAACCACGGTCCACCGTTGGCAAATAACAATGCCGGAGGAGTAGTTTCACCGCTCAATACAGCTTTTCCATCTTCAGACTTCCAAGTACCAGAAGCACTATCGTAAACCAATTTCGATACTTCCATTCCACCCAATGTAATCGGGCTGTAGAATTCCATACCTTCCTTGGTCTGAATGTATGAAAAGACCTCTGTCACATTCTCACCGTCAACTTCATGCGAGATAGCCAGTGTTCGATATGATTTTGTTACGTCATATTTCTCACCATCAGCAGCATAAGAGAAAAGTACATAATTTACTTTTTGCTCAGCTTCCTTGATATCAGTGAGATATGCCTCCCAAGTTTCATTTTCCGGCATCGGAGTCATGGTAATGGTATTACCAGTCTTTTTACCTTTCAATACAACCTGTTCCGGAGTGACCGACTGAATAGTAAATTCATAGTCACCTTCCATACCGAGTCCTGTAGCACCTACACCCGAGGCCGGATCAGAGAAGAAGTGGAAAATTTCATTATAAGTATCTACAGTCAGTGTAGGACCAGCCTGTTCTTTCAAACGGTAGAGACTTGTCGACTTAGCACTGGGATCAGCGATATCAGCACTTACCGTTACTTCACCTTCTGCAGTAAACGACATCAGCACGTTGTATCCGCCAAAACTCTGCTGAGAAGAAGGATAATATTTCATCAACCATCCGTTCGGTGCCTCAATCAAAATTTTCCGGGCGTTTTCCATCGCTTCCTCCACACGGTTCGAAGCCGATTCACCGAACAAGTTTTCCGTTTCTGAAGTACAGCCCGCCAGCAAGAACGAACTGATCAGAGTAAAAATATATAATAACTTTTTCATACTCATTCCGTTTTTATCATTTTAATGTTGTCCAATCCATTTCCAGTATATGCGACTGGCGTTCCTGCACTTCTTCATGCAAAGCCTGAATATCAATTCCCCATGAGTCACTCAGATATTCGGTAACCATATCCAGTTTTTCCTGAATCAATGCGCCACCTACTGTTCCGGCCTGGCTCATGATGTTCTGCCATTCAGCGTCCGATTTTACCACGTAGTTTGCAATGGTTTCTACAAAGTCTTCATCCGGTTTGCTGGAACCATAGGCTGTAACAAATCCTTCCTTACGGACATCCGCATCCTTCAGATTCACCCAACCTTCACCCGAATACTTACCCGGAGTAATATCGTTGAAATCGGTAGAATAATTCTTTGTCTGATGCAGGATATGAGCAAACTCATGGTGCATGGTCTTGAAGTACCATTCATTCAACACATCTATATTCGGATTTTCGACATCCAGTCCGTTTACATTGAACAACGTAATCTTCATACCGCCTTCCGCAGTACCCAATACAATGGAACCGCTGGCTGCGTTATATTCCGGTGAACCTACAAAGTGCATGATTTTCGGACAGTAAGTAGGAAGAAACTCCGGAGCAGCCAGTTTGGCATACACTTCCAGCCACAGGTATTTCACCATCTGCGCCAAAGCAATCGACTTGTTGTAATCAGCTGGTATCACGTTATAGTCCATATCCGATTCGATATCTTCAAAACGATATTTCAAATCGATATTATATGGAGTTGTATAGTTCGTAAGAATCCAGTTATCAAACTCATTGCGCTGAGGAGCCGTCGTATCAAAAATGCTATCAGGCGACAAATCATCTTCGCTGCATGAGGTAGCAGTACACATGGCTACCAATATCAAAAATAAGTATTTTATCTTTTTCATAACAACTATCATTTTAAAGTTCATTTATCGAGGATTAGCCTCCAGACCAGCTTCTATAACATCCTGCGGCAACTGGAATGCGCGACGCGGATCATCTTTCGTCAATACGATCGGGTCCATACCGTCACGGTTATGAGTAATTTCTATACCATAACGTTTAATATCCATCCAGCGTGAACCGTCGTGAATAGTTTCAATACGGCGCATCTGCAACACACAGTGGATCATGTTTTCCTGTTTCTTGTTTACAAACGAGAAGCAAGGATTCAGGTGTTTCTTCACTGTACGCTTGGTTTCATCGGTTACAGGTATCGGTGTATATCCCACACCTTCATAGAAGTCTACAATTTTATCTTCTGTCAGTGTTTCCGGATATCCGTATCTTCCGTCACCCTTCGATGCATCCAGCCATTCGTTCATATATTCTACAGCAGTAGCATAGTCAGGCTGAGCCTTCAGAATATTAGCCTCGATGCAGCAAAGCAATGTTTCGTTGGTACTGAACGGAACGATTACAGCGTGACGAAAACCGATACCGTTTACCTTATCTGTATACTCAAAATACATGCGATACTTAAAGAAACACAACTTCTGTTCCATACCGTTCAGGCTGGCATAAAACAACGGGTTGTTCCATGGAGCGCCTGCCCACAAAGTTTCTGTTTCAGTCACCGTACGGTTCATACCATAACGTTTTGCCATGTTGTAAGGACCGTAAATGTAAGGCCATGAACTGTTGATCGGAGTTATCAGCAAGTTAGCGTCTACCGATGCAGAGATATACGCATCACCTCTTTCATCCAGTTCGGTAAGAGGACCCAGGTCAGCCTGCAACTGGCGAAGTGATCTTGCCGGATTTGTACCCAAAACAGCCTTACCATATTCCAGCACCTTTTCATAGTTTGACTTATCTTCTTTTACATAGAACAGGTAGAAACGTGCGGCAAAAGCATTGGCAGCCTTCTTGTTGAAATGATATTTAGGCACTGAATATAAATTGTCATTAATCAGCGGAAGTCCTTCCAGCAAATCAGCCTCAATATGCTGATAAGTTTCTTCCAGTGTACCTCTGGTATATTCAGGAGCTACTTCTGTTTCCGGTTTCGTAGCGTAAGGAATACCCAATTTTTCCGCAGCGGTAGCCGGATCATAAGCTTCACAGAAGATATTAGCCAAGACAAAATGTGCATATGCACGGCACAACAGTGCTTCACCTTTCTGAGCGTTCAGCGAAGCCGGATTTCCCATCTGTTCGATAGCCTGCAGTGCATGGTTTGCCGAAGCAATCGCCATATAAAGTCCGTTCCACATTCCCTGCGGAGAGTCCTGACTCGTATCTGTCTTGATATCACTCCACAGATAGGCATCCTGTTCCTGCTGGAACTCAAAGCCATACATCTCACCGTTGTCAGCCGTATTGTCCGAAGCCTGCTCAAACATCATTATCGGATAATAGTTAGGATAAGCCGAAACCAGCAGACTGGTAACCTTCGACTCCGTATCAATTTCTGCACGATTATCAGGCACTGTATCAAGGAAATCGCTACACGAAGCGAAAGCCCACGCCATCAATAAAGCAGCACTGTATGTTTTTATATTTTTCATCATAATTTTCTCTTTTAAATCAAATTAAATACCCAATCTCAAAGTCAAAGTAAACTGCTTAGGAACAGGAGCAGCCACACCACCGGTGTTGAAGAATTCCGGATCCTGACCGTTCAGCTTCTTGTCAGCATAAATCAGGAACAGGTTGGTTGCCTGAAGTTTCAGTGACAGGTTGCTCAGTTTCATACGGCTGGCCAGTGATTTCGGGAAATCATAGTTCAGTGAAATTTCCTTCATACGGATGAAGTCACCTTTAGCAATACGTTCTGTAGAGTAGTTGTATGCATTGTATGCGCGGCTCAACTGAGAATCCTGACGGTTCATACGTGTATCGGCGATAACCGGTATGTTGGTAATATTTTCGTCACCCGGCTTAGTCCAGCGGTTTACAAACTCTTTCGGTGTTGCATCCAAGTCAGTATATTCATTGCTGAATACCGGATCCAGACGGATTACATTTCCGAATGAGTAAGTGATAAATACATTCAACTTAAAGTTCTTGTAGGTAAATACGTTACCGAAACTACCGGTAATAGTCGGATCGGTCGGACCTTCGTAAACCAGATGATCTTTAACGTTACGTTCCTGGAAGTTGATGTCACTTACAGTCACTTCACCTTTTTCATTGATGAATGTCGGGAGACCTTGTCCGTTCAGTCCCTGGAAGTCCATAGAGAACAGTGAACGTACCGGATAACCTTCCAGAGCAAAACCTGTACCTGCAATCAGGTCGATAACACGTGAGTTAGCATCCAGTTCGGTAACTTCGTTCTTCGCGTTAGAGAAGATAAAGTCGGTATTCCATTTGAAGTCGCGTGTTACAATGTTTCTTGTAGACAATGTAAATTCCACACCGTGTGACTTCATGCTGGCAACATTGGCATATTTTGAAATCTGTCCACCTACACCCATTGTATTGATGACACCGATCAAGTCGTAGTTGTTACGCTTGTACCAGTCCATAGCCAGATTGATGCGGTTATCCAGGAAACCGATTTCAGCACCGATATTCAACTCATGTTTCTTTTCGTAAGTCAGCTCACTGTTTTCCAGTTCTGTAATCTGAAGTCCGGATTCACTTACACTGGCAAACGGGCGGTAAGAGTTATAACTGTTGACGATTACACGTGAGTTAGAAACCTCAGCCGGACCACGGTCGGCAGTCAGTGAGTAAGAAGCCTTCAGAGTCAGGTTAGACAAGGCCGGTCTCAGGTTTTCAAACCAGCTTTCTTCGTGTACGTTCCATGCACCCGAAACGTTCCATGTAGGAAGCCAGCGTGCCGAACGGCTCTTACCCAGCTTGTTAGAACCTTCATAACGGACTGTACCGTTTATTGTATATTTACCTTTCCATGAATAAGTAGCTGTACTGAAGAAAGCCACGTCACGAGAGCGGGTTGTAGACACACCGTAGTAAGCAGCATTTTCCTCATTACCCTGTTTGAAGTACAGATAGTCGTAAGAAGGAAGCATACCCATATCATACTGCAAACCTACACCCTGGAACCAAGTCTGTGTACGGTCGGTAGCGTTCAACTCCATACCACCGAAGAAGTTGAAGATATGGTTTTCATTAAATACATCATTGTAGCTGGCAGTAGCACGGAAGTCGTAGCTGTTCATGCCATATTTAGTTTCACGGTAGAAACCTCCCACCGGAAGAACCGATACCGGCAACGCGTTCGAAACATCCGGGTCAGTATACAACCACGGGTTAGCGTCACGGATAGTAGCATCATCCATTGCACGGTAAGCCCATGCCTGGTTAGAATAGTCAGTAATCTTGTGAGCCTGAGTAGTAGTAGAATACTTGTAAGCGCCCAGCACACTCAGTTCTACCTTATTGATAGGTTTGTATTTAAACTCACCCTGGAATTTCATATCTACTACATCCAGGTCCATATAGTTATTGTCCAGTTCATGCAAGATATTGAACGGCGCATAGTTACGTACGTAGTATTCATTCGGGTCGAGTGCACGTGAAGTATTCAGCGCGTAAGAATACGGGTTGATATCGAAGTCACGTTTTACTTCACCACTTACAGGGTCCAGATTCGAGCTTAACGAACCCGGTGCACGCTGTTTACGGTAAGAAGCGTTACCGATCAGGTTCAATGAAACTTTCTTGGTAATGTTATACAAAGCGTTCAGGTTGGCAGTGTAACGCTGTACCTTGCTCTGTTTGGTCCATCCCGGGTCGTTCATCACACTCAGTGAAGTATAGTACGAAGCCTTTTCAGTACCACTTGTCATACTGATTGCATGGTTCTGCGAAATGCTGTTGTTGAACAAAACATCAAACCAGTCTGTATTTCTGTATTCAGCCTCACGCAGATAAGCATTTCTTGCTTCCGGAGTGTTTGGCATGCCAAATCCTGTGTTTGCGTCGTAACTGTTGATCAAATGATACATCTTACCATATACACCACTGTTAGAAGCACGGTATACATCGGCAAATGTCAGGTAACCGTTGCTTTCCAGTGTCTTGTATACGTCCATCTGCTCCTGAGAGTTCATGATGTTGAAGTTACGGTAGTTCGGTTTCATACGCATGGTGAATTCACCTGTATAGCTGATCTTGTTAGAACCTGCCTTACCTTTCTTGGTAGTAACGACAATCACACCCGCCATGGCACGAGCACCATAGATAGAAGTAGCCGAACCATCCTTCAGGATCTGGAAGTTTTCGATATCGTCAGCATTCAAACCAGAGATAGCCGAACTGATCAGTGTAACGGCATCACCCGAAGACAAATCGTCAGCACCTACTTCCGTTACATCCTCCATGATGACACCATCTACTACCCACAACGGTTTAGAGCTACCGTAGATAGATGTGGCACCACGTACACGGATTTTCGGAGCTGTACCGAAAGTACCTGATACGTTCTGAACCGATACACCGGCTGCACGTCCTTCCAGGGCACGGCTGATTTCCGGCACACCGTCAAGTTTAGAGTCTTCGGCAGATATTTTTGTTGACGCACCTGTAAATAATCGCTTGTCCATACGCTGCATACCGGTAACTACGACTTCATCCAGTACCTCTGTATCCGATTCCAGTACCACCTTCATATTATTTTTGGCAGCTACTGTCTGCGATTTCATACCGATATAGCTGATTTCAAGTTTATCCCCCTTGTTAACTTTCAGTATAAACTTTCCGTCGATATCCGTAATTGTACCATTAGAAGTTCCCTTAACCAAAATAGAAGCTCCCACGACAGGCATGTCATCCTCCGCAGACATCACGACACCTGTCACTTGTACAGCCTGAGCTATCGCCAGACTTATGCCTATTAACAAAAAGGCACAAAAAAGTGTAATTCGCTTTTTCATATTCTAATAAAATTTTAATAACGGACACAAATATACATATCATTTCATTAAAAAACAAAAAAAATAAAGCAAAATACATAAATATTCTTGCATATTCTATAAATTATCAAATAGACAGTTTTAGCTTTATTTTTTACTATAAATACCGATATTTTACTAACACATTGAACATCTTTATACCCTCTTCGAGAATCTATGGATAAAACCATATAAAAACAAACAATAACAAATATTTAAAAAACAAGGGACTCCTCAAAAGAGTCCCTTAATACAAATTACTATAAACCAAAGATTTATATAAGTGTTAAAATTTAATAATACACATATTTATTTTACATATTACATTTTGACAGCTTTTTAACATAAAAACATATCATTATAACACTGTACATAAATTTTCTTATAATTCCGTCCCAACATCAAAGCAGGGACACACCTTTGTCCACTCTTCCGGTTCTATCACACCGTCACCGTCCAGGTCCGGACTCAGGTCGCGATGTCCTACTATCCGGCGTGTCTGGAAGTCCATGGCAAGCACTCTCACCAGCACCCTGAGCGAACGCTTCTGAAGTTCCGTACGTGTGTCGGCAGGACGTCCCTGCTCGTCCAGTCCTCCTTCGTAGCACACACCGATACTGTGCCGGTTATATCCTTTGGCGTGCGCTCCGGGACGGTCTACCGGACGCATCGTACATATTTCTCCGTCGCGCCTTACATAATAATGATACCCGCATCCGTCGAACCCGCGCTGCCGGTGCATTTCCTCCAGCTGGCGGGGCGAGAGCGGAACATCCGCTCTCGTTGCCGAACAATGAATGACAATCATGTCAATCTTTCTCATTACACCCTCCTTTCTTTCCGGTCAGTATGCAATACAGACACTTGATTATCCTGATCAGAATCCATTTTACCTTTCCAGTCATACATTCCTCCTTGTTTTTTATATTTCACATCTGTCCGCATCTCCCTTCCGGAGTCTTACTCCTCTTTTTTAGGCTTTACCGGCACACGTTCGTAGCTCAGCGAAGTCAGAATGTCCGACAGATCGGCTCCCGGACGGAAGTTGATATGCGCCTTCTTTATCAGTCCGGTGTGATATTCTTCCTCCGTGGCACTACCCTCACCGTTCAGACCGATCTGAAACGAACCCAGGTCGCCCAGACGCACGATTTCTCCGGCACACAGACCGTCACGCATCACCGTACCCAGCGAAATCAGCACCGCCATCGTATCGGCACGTGTCACCGTACACATCTGCTGAATACGGTCCGCCATTTCACGGATTCCCATCTCGCCGCGTGCCTGTGCCAGGGCATAATATTTGGCACTACCTTCCAGATCATTAGGTTTCTTTCTTGCTACTACCGAATAAGTCACTGCTCTTTCCATAATCTTTTTACTTTTTAAATGATTAAAACGAATACCTGTTGAAAGCTTTCAATCTCTTTTCTGTATCACAAAGATACATAGCCAGTTCCGGGCAGTGTCCGTCACCGTCCGCCTACAGGATTGCATTGTTACGATAAAAATAAAAAAAACACAGGCCGTACAGCTCGACGCCTGCCGGTGGAAAACCGTCTGCGTAAATGCTGTACAGCCTGTGGAACCTCTCTGCTACCGCACCTGTCAGTTGGCGCGGCTCAGTTTGATATTGTCGATAAACCAGCGGCGATATACACTGCTGCCCGAAGTAGCGGCAGTTTCACACCGTCGGTCAGCATGTTCAGCGTGTTGCGCACATATCCGTCTACGGTAATGTTCAGGCGGTTCTTCAGCATGGTCAGGTCGAAACCGAAGTCCCACTGCTGGCTGGTTTCCCAGGTCAGGTCCGATGCCACCGGCGCACCCAGTGTAGCATATTTCGCCATCGAGCTGCCCTCGCCGAACGTGAAGCCGGCAAAGTCGCTTACCGAAATCAGACGCATGTATGTATAGTAAGAAGAAACATTCTGGTTACCCAGGCTACCGAACGAAGCACGCAGCTTCAGGTTGTCTACATATCCGCTCAGCGGCTTGAAGAACGGTTCTTCCGAGATACGCCATCCCACAGAACCCGAAGGGAAGAATCCCCAGCGGCTTCCGGCAGCAAAACGCGATGTACCGTCGTAGCGTCCGCTCGCCTCAAACAGGTAGCGTCCCTTGTAGTCGTAGTTCACACGGCCGAAGAAACCAGCCAGCGCATATTCACTCTGTCCGCCGCCCACTTCGGTCAGCACTTCACCCTCGGCATTCTGTCCCACCAGGTCGAGGTCGTCCAGCGAAGTAGAAGTCAGGTTCTGTCCCGCAGCCGAAACATTCTTCAGATACATGCGTTCGTAGTTGAAACCGACCACTCCCGTCACGTGATGTGCTTCGCCGAATGTATCTTCGTAGTTGGCAAAAACGTTTGCCGAATAATAGTTGCGTGTGTTCACCGATTCACTCAGCTTGTTCAGACCGGCTCCGGTAGCATACGACAGCAGCGGTCCGTCCGGATATTCGCGGTAGAACAGGTTGTTCGAACGGTGTGTATTGCGTGTCTGGTACAGACGGTAGGTAAAGTCACCCGTCAGACTCAGCTGTTTGATCGGTGTGATGACCAGTCGTGTAGTATTCGAGAAGTCGTTCGTGCGGTTCACGTTGCGGTGCGATCCCTCACCCAGCATGATATGACGTCCGTTGCCCACCTTATAGTTCAGGTAAGGAGTACCGTACAGCCATGAGCCGTCAGGGTTCTTCATCGGGAAACATGCCAGCGCGTGACGTCCGCTGTAACCGATGGTATCGTCGATGCTTCCGTTACCCTGGAAAGTATACTGCGAGCCATAGAACGAAGTATTGTTGCTCAGCGTAGCATAGCGGTTGATGGTAAAGTCAATCTTCGAACGCAGGTTATACTTGCGGTAGATATCCGGATTCATGTTCAGGATACCTTTCTGGTAATCGTATGCCCCGCTCACCAGGTATTTCACATCCTTCGTACCCCCGCTCAGCGAGATGCTGTGCTGCTGGGTAGGACGACGGTCGTTGTACATCATGTGCCACCAGTCGTAGTTGCCGTAGTACACCCACTGACGGCGACCGTTTCTTGTATCTTCCACTACCCACGGGCGGTCGGGGTTCTCCGTCTTGTCGTTCACACGGGCCAGCAGCTGCTGCATGTCGTAGTCGGTATAATCCACGTAGTTCGTACCGTTCTTCGCACGCCAGAAGGTATTCACCGTATACACCGACCAGTAACCGGTTGTTTCGTAATCGGTAGTCGTGGTAGGAGCCTGCCATCCCAGACGGCCGCTGTAACGCACGGTAGCCTTTCCGTCCTGTGCCGATCCCGACTTGGTTGTGATCAGAATCACACCGAATGCCGCACGCGCACCGTATACTGCCGCAGCCGACGCATCCTTGATGACCGAGATAGACTCCACGTCGTTCGGGTTCACACGGTCCAGTTCACCCACCGCACCGTCTATCAGCACCAGCGGACCGGCACTGTTGATAGAAGTCGTACCACGCACGTTGATGCTGGGCGAGCTGCCCGGCACACCCGACGAGGTAGTGACATTCAGACCGGCTACCGAACCTTGCAGCATGTTTGCCAGCGACTGCGTCGCACGGTTTTCCAGCTTCTCGCTGCCCACCGTAGCCACGGCTCCCGTCAGGTTCACCTTCTTCTGCGTACCGTAACCGATAACCACCGCCTCATCCAGCATGATGGCATCTTCCTGCATATATACCACAATATTTTTCTGTCCCGGTTTCACCTTCACCTTTTCGGTAAGATAACCCACATAAGAGAAATTCAGAGTAGCCCCACCGGCAGGTATCTGAAGCTCGAAGGCTCCGTCTACATCAGTAATGCTTCCCTGGGCAGTTCCGTCGATGACGATAGACACCCCGATAAGCGGTTCCTGCAAGGCATCCAGTACCTTACCCGATACTGTTCTGTTCTGCGCCGACAGCGTAGAAACACTGCCCGTCAGCAACAGCAACTGCAAAAAAACATACGAATTGAAAACTTTCATAAATAAATATTTAGTAAAACATTAAGTAGCTTGTCAGTGCATCCCCGTTCAGCGAGGCAGGTAAGCATCCGTCGAGAACGCCTTCGGGCGCTGCATCTGCTCGGTCCATTCGTGTCCGAACTCATCGCGCACGGTGATAGTCAGATCCACGTCGGCATCCGCCGCCTTCACCTTGAAGAAATGCGTAAACTTTTCGGTAATGAAGCTCGGTGTAGAGCTCAATGTCGACGAGTTGAAACGCTTCACGCTCAGTGCTGCCACATGCAGCGGATCGTAAGCCCATACCTCCTCAGGAGCAAGCTTGTTACCCTTCTCGTCGGTCACCGTCAGCGTCCAGCGCGGATTCCAGTTCCAGATGTTTATCAGCACCTCGTTGTCTTTGTTCACCGGATAAGCATCCACATAGCGCTGGAATTTCGCCTTGACCGAAGCCGGTACACTGGCCGGCATCTGCGGCACATCCGCCATCGAGAAATGCACATTATTCAGGTCGTAGCTGCGGAACTGGTAATCCTCCGTCCATCCCGTAGCCTTGTATATCCATTCGATGTCCGTTCCGTTCACATCCCATACCGAGTATCCGCCCGGTGTTCCGTCGGGACTGATGTGCACACCCGGAGTAAGGTAGCCCGACCACCACCACGAAGCGCATATCGCACCCGCGTTATGTTCGTACACCTCGCGTCCGCCCGTTACGTCATCCTCCGGAGTCACGTTGAAACTCAGGTGCGTATGTCCGGTCACGAAATGCACCTTGTAGCCGTCCAGCACGTCCAGCAGCTGCGTAGTGTTCAGCACGTCATGGTCTATCTTGAAACCTTCCGTCTGCGACGGGTAGAACAGCTGTGCGTGCATCACCACTACCAGCGGTGTCGACTTGTCGACATATGCCAGATCCTTCGACAGCCAGCTCAGCTGTTCGGCCGACACACGCTTCTCGTAGTCGCGTGAGGTAGTGCCGTCGTAGTTGCTGCAATCGATGTCATCCAGCACCACGTAGTGCACCTTTCCGATGTTGAACGAATAATATGTCGGAGCGATATAATCCATGAAACGGCTTCCCGCCTCCTCGTCGCTCATAGCCTTGTAGTCATAGTCATGATTTCCGATAGTATGGAAAATCTGAAGTCCCTTCACCTGATTGTTGATGGTATTCAGGTACTCAGGCAGCGCATAACTGTTCGAATACCAGTACAGGTCCCAGGTCATGTCGCCCAGCGTAATGGCATACATCTTTTCGTGCTGGTGCAAGGCACGGTAGCTGTTCAGATCCTCGGTAAAGTCCATAAACTGTCCCAGGTCGCCCGTGCGGTTGGCCAGATGCATATCGCCCAGCATAAACACCTTATAATTATCCTGTCCTTCCACCTCAGTCAGCGAGAAATCCACACGCTCCGTTGTAGCGGCATCCCCCTTCATCATCTGGTAGAACTGAGGCAAGACTCCCTCGGCAGGAACTTCATATCCCGAAGGAACGGAGATAAACACATACCCCCATTTCTTTTCCGACTGAAGCTGGTAAATACCCCGTTCGTCGGTCACGCTCACCTCTACACCGTCCGATACCACAACACCCTGCACCGGACCGTCGGCTGTCGATACCACCCCGTACACCGTCGTTCCGGCATCCGGCGTGAAATCAATTCCCTCTACAATATTAATATAGGTAGTACCAATCTGTTTCTTGCGGTCACCACGCTTGATGAACACCCGGTACGTACCGCTTTCGCATCCGTCGGTAAGCTTTATGGTAAAACTGTTTTCCGAAACACTCACCAGCACACACGTATACGAGATTCCCCCTGTCGATTCCAGAATAATCACGTCCGATTCCGCCGGCTTGTTACTTCCGGTCACCTGGAACGTATATTCCCCTCCCTTGGCCACTTCTATCAGCGAAGGGCATTCAAACTGTACATCAAAGCTGTCCGCTACAGCTTCCGTCATTCCATCGTTGCTGCACGCCATCAGCGGCAAGACAGCAATCAGCAAAAACCAAAGTAAATACGCTGCAAATTTTTTCATTTTATTTTTAAATTGTAAATTTTCCCAACCTGTTTCTTACCTTTTCATTACCAGTTATCTACATGACAACCAGCGTTTTTCAAGCAATTAAAAATCCTTAATTTTCATTGCGCAAAATTAAAGGAAGCGTATTTCAAAACAGAAACGCGCATGTGGCAATCCTGTTTCAAAACGGTTAAGTTTCCGATGCAGCATACACACAAAAAACGGGGTGTGAACCACGCCGCGATACCGCAAACGTGAGGTTCACACCCCGTGTCAGTTAAAATAAAATCCTTATCCGACCTTTCCTGTTAACAGTTCTTCTTCCAAAAAAGCAAAAACATACTTAGGACTCTGGTAATAAAATGCAGCCTCCTCATTCATTACTTTCTGATACGTATCCGAGTTAAAAACAAATGAAAGCGCCTGTTCCATTGTTAATTCCCTGTTCTTCTCCATCAGTAACAGTGCAAGGTTCTTTACCATATCTGCCATCATTTCCTTTTTCTCATTCATATTCGCTTCAAGTATTTTATAGCACGTTCCGTACCGAAAAAATATTGTATTGTTACTCCTTTCATGTATTGCAAATTACGGACAAGTGTAGGCAAATCAATTGAATGATTTTCATACTTCCATAACTGTACTCCCACTCTATCGTCAGCAATAGGTCCTATTACCACATCATAATCATGAACAGGCTGATCAGACGGATTATTACGGTTTAAAAGTATAAATTTAGCCCATTCTTCAGAGTAATTTTCAAACCTTAATACGCGCAAACTGTCCCATGCCTCTTCGCTTATTTCATATTCCAACACAACAGGGCTTCCGGATTCCAGCTGTTCCATTTTCACATGCGCCATATTTAAAGCCTGATTGTAATCTGCTGAAAGATAAAAACCTCTCCCAAAATCCTTATTAGGTTTAGACTTCAGCAAATCAATTTCCAGAAACTCCTTATTCGTCCCATGATACAGCCTCATACCAGCGCCCCTCCGTGACGGTGACAATACTCAGCTATATCGTCCACCATCGAAGCAAACGACTGAGTATGCACATAATCATAATGGCGATCGATAAAATCAATCCCTTTGAAACGACTCAGGTAATTGAATGCCTGCTTCATCGAAAGTCCGTATTTACGTCCGAACTCCCTGATGAAAATAATCGTCCACTCCATTTTATCCTTTATATCATAATCCATATCTACAGCTGTTGATGATACATATGCAAATATAATGATTTTACTCATTTTTTCCTCATCCGATTCTGAAAAAGCGTCCAGGCCTCCGCCATTAAGTTTCCGATGCAGCATACACACAAAAAAACGGGGTGTGAACCACGCCGCGATACCGCAAACGTGAGGTTCACACCCCGTGTCAGTCAGATACAATGATTTCTTTATATTACGATAGAGTCAGAACAGAATATGATACAGCCTCATACCAGCATCCCTCCGTGACGGTGAGAAACATTCGAAATAAATCAGCGGGGACCAAGGAATCTATCACCGTTAAGATGAATCATATGATCCGGCATATCAGCTATCCAGACTTCCGTTTCCCAAGCAAGTCGTCCGGAGAATTTTTTAAAAGTACCAAAGTCAAGAAAGGCTGTAACATATATACGGCCAGCAGTCACGTTACTTGTCATAGACTCAATCTCCAATATTCTTTTAGGATCCATCGGACCTACAGATGTAACAGCTTCAATAAAGTATATCCAATTCTTATCTTCCCTATACAAAACCACATCAGGCATCTTATCATGTAATGTTATCTCAAAGCCGAGAGAAGAAAGCCTTTCAACATCCTTTATCATATCCTTTTTAATGGTATCCCCCACATACAAACATTCAGAATGAGGAGCAAAGCGTGGCGCAAACTCTTCCAATATGGCTTTCTGCAACTGATTGTGCTTGCCCGGACTAAATGTAAAATCCTTGTTATTGATTCTGACAGGCATCTTTTGCATTTTCTTCTTGGAGGCATATATATCAGACAATGTATCGTGCATACGCAAGAACTGTATAAGAGCGTCACTCTCCTTGTCCGAATCACAATTATCTTTCACAGAACAGATAACAGTTAAGAACTCAGAGGTTATGCGATACCGAAAATTAGGACTATTGGTCGACAGGCCGTTATCTTCGATCAATGCGGCAGTCTTGAAAGGATGAATGACCTGCTTACGAAAAGTCTCTCTTGAATTTTCGGCATACTTTACGCCATAATATTCCGCAATAAACGAGATTATGTCATGTATTCTGATCCATTCATTTGTAGCCTCGGCCCAAGGCGTATCTTCTTTAAGATGAGCCATAGCAAGAAGGGTAAGACAACAGAGCGTACTCTGCTGTCGCAAAGGCATATTGATTCTGCCCAGCAAACTCTTAGCAGTTTCTAATTTATCCATTTATTAAAAATTTCATTACAATTTGTAACAGACAGTTCTTTATGCATCAACTCCCGTCCCATACTTTCTATAATCAATCTATCGGGAACCGGCATTTGATTGATTTCAGTAGAATTTACCTGCGTAGACCCATTCAGTATTCGATAGTATTTATCATAAAAACTGGAATTAAGTAACACGTACAGACCATAAGTAATACAAGGAGAATCGCATTTTATAAAGTTTATTTTATTCTGTGTACTAATATACGGAAATTGCGAAAATCTTTGTTTAAGATATATACCACACTGCAGTCTCCTGTCCTCTTCTTTTGAGGTGAAACGCTTAACCATAAGAAAATCACTGTTCTCCTGCAGAAAAGCCTTCCGGTCTGTTTTTATAACTTCCCCTTCTTTACCCAACGGCCATACTACCCGTCCGTTTCTGATATGCTGTGAATACAAAAGGGGATACGAACCATCTTCCAGATGATCACGAAGCACTTCCCTTGTTCTGAAATCAACAATTACACCTGTTTGCATACGCAGATTCATGTCGGGAAGAGTCTTGTCGAAGCGGTTAATGAGAGAAAGTACGGCAGCGTCAGCTTCGTTTGTAACCAGATATACAAACTGGTTTCGCGCCACCACGGTAGCATAAGGAGCACGGAAAGTCTTCAAATCAGTAAATTGAGAAGTAGAAGAAGAGGTTATATTGATATACTCCGGTGTAGCCGTAGTCTTCTTAACTTTTACGATTACTGTCTCCTGCAATACCGATTCACCCTCAAAAACCTTGTCACGGCTTTCGAACAAGTGCATATCGGTAATAACACAGTTTTTGAAAAAATATTCCCTGAATTTCTTGAAATAAGCTCCGGAGGTCCAGGAACGGGGCACAATATATACCAGTTCGTGTCCTTCCTTAAGGTTATGTATACCCATAGCCCAGAAAAGAAAATAAAGATTAGGAGCGCCATAACATATACTTGGCATCACTCTGGCTTCGTCCGCATCTTTCGGTATTTTAAGATAAGGAGGATTTCCTATGATATAATCATATACATTATCCTGAACAGAGAATAATGTATCCCCTTCAAAATTCTGCGAAGTAATATAATTATCCCTGACTATAGAATATTCAACTCCATACTCAGAATGAAGAGACTCAAGATTAGCCTCCAAAAGAGGTAAGACATTCTCATCCGTTTCATAACAAGTAAGATGAATCCTACCCTCATAGTCAGACTCCACCAACTTGTCAACAACCGCCGCCGACAAGATGCCTGTTCCAGCACCTGCGTCCAACAGGCGAATTTCAGGCTTTGAAAGATCGAAACAGAAAAGCGAAGCCATATAAGAAGCTGTAGTCCCGTTTGTAAAGAACTGACCATATTTCTTACGCTTGGTTTTAGGAACCGAAGCTATAAATTTCTCCGTATTTTCAATAACCGTTTCTAACATCTTTATATTCTTAAATTTTATCAACAATCAGATATTTCATCTCAACAGAAAGAATTTGAGTTTTTTCCATTCTACCTGCTGCAACATTACAACAACAAGCATTTGTCGCACTAAAACTTCTTACTATCCTAAGTTGACAAGTACCTTTGAAACAAATCATTTCCAACCAGTACGGGTTTCCTCCGATTCGGTTTCATAAAATAACTATTTAGCAACAAAAATACGAAATAATCCACTAATTACAGCATTAAACGTGACATAACATGACGAGAATACCGAATCCGACCGTGATGTAACATATACGTATCTTATATTGCCATATAAAAAAACATACACAAACACCGACCTAGCTTACAACACTCCCGACACAGAGGCACAGACCAAGTACGACAGGTATATGCAAGTCATTAAGGCCGATCCATACAACAGTTATGGTTACAAGGCTCCGGCCTTAAACAACCTCGGAGTACTCTACAAAAGTCTGGGTGACCTGAATAATGCCAAAGCATGCTATGAGTATGCACTGCAAGCCTGTCCTACCTACGACATGGCAAAGCAGAACCTTAAGAGTGTAAAAGCCCAGCGCAGAAGTAAGCGATGGAGCACCATCGGAAACATACTCGGTACCGTAGGCGAGACATTAGGAACGATGAGTAATAGCCAGGCAGCAGGAACATACGGCACATATCAGGAAAATGGATCTTCCTACAGCGGATCTTCTTCCGGAAGTTCTACAGGAAGCTCGATGTGTAAACGTTGCCACGGTTCAGGAAAATGTTCGTCAATGAGTGGAACCGCAGAGAAATACTATTGCCATGGTTCTGGTAAATGCGGTTATTGTAACGGTAGCGGCATTGTACGTAATCTTGGTCAGAACATTGTCTGTACAGCTTGTAACGGACGTGGAAAATGCAGTTACTGCCATGGTTCAGGTAAATGCTCCGATTGCGGCGGATCAGGAAAGAGATAATGACAATCGGCTATATCATACATTATATATATCCACTTGCCCGCCATTGACAAATTCACGTCAATGGCGGGTTTCTTTTTAAAGAAACAGCGCGCAGCAATAGCCGCGGGACAGGAACAGGCCATGAAATTACAGAAAAAATAGTGCCTGGAATATAAAATCAAAAAACGGGGTGTGAACCACGCCGCGATACCGCAAACGTAAGGTTCACACCCCGTGCAAGTATATATTAATAGTTTCTTTATCTTACGGCTCCCCCAGTCCCCGCACGATCACCTCCACCTCCGGCTTGAGGAAAAACTTGCGGTGCTTGTCGTGGCCCAGTGCCGCCAGCCCCTCGCGGATGGACGGACAGCGGTACATCCACCGGTACAGATTGCGCCGTGCCGTTTCCGGCGAACGGTCGGGAAAATACAGACAAGCCAGCTCCGACTTGCCGTAGATACGCAGACGGAATTCCCCGTCGCCGTGCTCATTCTCTTTCATACCGCATCCCCTTTCCGGCACGTCCGGCTTCCTTGCGCGGCGATACCCGTTCGAAAGCCGCCCCGTCTAGCATCCCCTTCAGCACCATGCCCGGACGGAAACGCACCCATATCTTGTTTATCATCGATTCGTGGAAGTCAGCCTCCAGCCGCACTCCCTCGCTTTTCACTCCCACCTGAAGCGAACCCAGTTCACCCAGACGGACAATCTCGCCGTTGCACAGCCCGCGGCAGACCTCCTCTTCCAGCGCTACAAGCACCGCCAGCGTATCGGCACGTGTCACCGTACACCGCCGCTGAATACGGCGCGCCATGTCGCCCAGCGTCACCTCTCCCCGTGCCTGTGCACGGGCATAATACGTCATCTCTGCCGAGATATCACGCGGATCAACCCGCGGAACCACCGAATAAGTCACTGCTCTTTCTTTCATCCTCCTTACGCTTTAAATTGTTTGCCGGCGCAGTCACAGGCGTACCCGCGAACTCGCCGATTTTCGTCATGCTGGGATTATACCCGTAATATACCTTTCCCGTCGCCCCGTTGCGGTGCTTGGCTACCGTAGCGATGCCCATGCCCCGCGTAGACCACCCCGTATCGGGATCCACCCGGATGTGATAACGCTCCGGACGGTGCAGCAGAATCACCAGATCGGCATCCTGCTCGATGGCCCCGCTCTCACGCAGGTGACGCAGCTCCGGACTCCCCGCCCGGTCTTCCGCCTGACGGTTGAGCTGGCTCGACACGATGACCGGACAGCCCAGCGAGCGCGCCAGCCCCTTCAGCTTGCGGCTGCACTCCGCCACCTCCTGTTCACGCGTACGCCCCGGATTCACCGTGGCAAGCAGTTGCAGATAGTCGACGATAAGCAAGCCCAGCAGCCCCTTTGCCCGCAGCGATTTGGCGATGACACACAACTGGTCGACGTTGATGTACGGCGTATCGTCGACATGCACCGGCAGCGCGCTCATCCGTTCCGCCGTACGGTGCACATCCTCCACCTCCTCCGGCGAGAGCCTGCCCTGACGGATACGCAGCGGATCGGCCGAACTCTCTGCCAGTACCATACGCTCGCCCAGTTCCGAAGCCGTCATCTCCAGCGTGAAGAACACCACCGGCACACCCGCCATTGCCGCCTGACGCGCAAAGAACAAGTCGAGTGCCGTCTTTCCGTCGGCCGGACGCGCCGCCGTAAAAATCAGGTTGCCCGGCTGCCATCCCCCTGTCATCTCGTTCAGCCGCTGCAAGCCCGTAGGCACCCCCGTCAGCCCGTTCACAGCCAGTTCCTGCCGGCGGTCCACCAGCGCCACCGTATCATCCATCACCTCCGGCATGGGGTGCAAGTGATTCTCCAGCGGCGAATCCTCGAGCAGCGCCCCCAGTTCCCGCTGCGTATCAATCAGCACATCATACACATCACACGTCATATCGTTTGCCGCCGCCAGTTCCCGTGTCAGCACCTCCACCAGCTTCCGCCGCAGGTAATACTGAAACAGGATGCCGCAATGATACTCCAGGTGAGCCGACGTAGCCACACCCGCCGCCAGTTTCGCCACGGCAAACGGACCGCCCGCATCATCCAGCCGTCCCTGAGCACGCAGCTCCTCGGTCACCGTCAGCATATCCACCGCCGCTCCCCGTGCATACAGCGCGTTTATCGCCTCGAACACCACCCGGTGCGCCGTCAGGTAAAACATCTCGGCACGCAGACTTTTCAGCACCACCGCCTGAGCCGAACGCTCCAGCAGGCACGCCCCCAGTACCGCCCCTTCTATTTCTTCCGTATAAACCATCCCCATAATCCTAAAAATATGACTGCTGTCCGATACAGCTTTTCACATTACTGAAAATCCGATTGCCTTTACGGATAATCCCTCCTGTTAAAATCGCCTCTTATTTTTATGTATACCAATAAGTTTGTGAAAATTCAAAACATTCTGCCGGACAACACAGATAAACATATTATCAGTGCCCGATAAACATATTAAACAGGCCGATTATCAGCATTATCTTTATGGATAAGCCTCCTTGTTAAAGCTGGTGTTTAATTTTATGTATACCAATAAGTTATTGATAACTTAAAACATTTCATCAGATAACACAGATAAACATATTATCAGTGCCCGATAAACATATCCTACAGGTTGATTGTCTGTATTGTTTCCATGGATAAGCCCTCCTGTTAAAATTATTGATTAATTCTTATATATCAACAAGTTACTGAGGGTTTGAAAAGTTTTATCGGACAGCAATGATTGACAATTTAAAAAGTTTCATCAGACAACACAGATAAAAATATAATCAATTGAGTACAAAACTCTTCATCTGCAAATACTTCAGTGCCGTACGAGCCCGGTCGATAGACGGCAGCATGCAGAGATACATCTCGATGTTTCCCACCGCCTCCTCGCGCTCGGCCAGCGTCAGCTTCCCCCACGCCTTGCGTGCTGCCTCGATGTCGAGGGCAGGCTGCTGCGTCATGTCGTGATACTGTTCCCAGAACACCTCGAACATCTCGTCGCCCGCGCTCCTGCGCCTTCCGTCCGCACCGTTTTTCACCCGCATGCGGCACAGCGTATCGTAGTGCAGCAGACGCAGCTTCGAACAGTTCTGCACCTTCATCACCTCCACCACACCGTTCTGCTCCAGCTCTCCGATAAAGTGGTTCACATGCCTCCGGCTCCAGGCGAAGCGCAGACTCAGCTCCCTTCCTGAGAAAAACAGCTCGCCCCGTTTCAGGCATCCAGGGGTATCACCCTGATCGGTAAAGCACGCCGCCATGAGCAGATACACATACGCCTGCGAGTCGGAATGCCACTTTCCGTACATTTCGGCAAACATCTGGGTAAGCAGTCGCCTCGAAAGTACCAGAAAGCCCAGATTGCCAGGATTTTTCATAGTTGTTATCACCTCCATAATTCTTCATTTTTTTACGCAACCCGAAAGGGCGGGCCACCACCGTCACCAAAGTGTAGCATAGCAAACCCTCAGAGTTACAAGTTATTACAATGTCCGGCGGGCCACAAGAGCACCACCAGGGTTGCCACCCTTTCCTATTTATATATTAAAAGAAAGAGTAAAAGCAAGGGAAGTTTTTCTCGCAAAGAAAAACGTTCAGCCACGATTTTTCCGTTATCTTTGTGTCATCAACAGAACCTGACAGGTAAACTTCCGTTCTTGTCTTTCATCGGTAAAAATACCGATTGGCAGAGTATTAATTACTGCCCTATACGGCAGAGATAAACCCCGAGAGACAAGATTAATGAAATATTTCGAAAAATTATACGCTTCGTGCGAGCCTACGAAGCAACAGATAGACGAGTGGCTCAAAGAGTTAAGAAAGTTCATCGATACACTGTACGCCCTGTCGCACGTATCGAAGTCGGAAATCCAGCGCATCACGGGCATCGGCACGCACACGTGTTTCGACACCGTCCGCAACTTCCGTTTCAAGACGCTGGCCACCTTCTTCAAGGCAGCCGAACAGGTGTGCGAGATAGATTTCGACGTAACCACCCTGAGGCTGATCATAGAGAGCTGCATCATGCACAAGACGAACCTGATAGTACGCGAGGCCGATCCCGACGAGGAGCCGGGAGAAAACGAGTTCAGGATTCTGAAGCAGCTTTCCGTGGGCACGGACTCCCGAAAAGGCAGCCCGACGGGAAAAAAAGCTGAAAAGTTGAAGTAAACATCAGGAAGTTTACCCGGATATTCGTACAAAAGCTCCGGCTTTTCGTACGAATATTCAAAAAATCTCCGGACATTGCCTGCACATGATGCCGGCATCCGGAGATTTTTTTGTACCAATCGACAAAAAAACGGATAAATTGACAAGCCAGCCCGTTTACGTCCACATTCGGAAAAAGACGGCAGTCCTTGTGTAAAAGGAAAAAATTGAACAATCATATCTAAAAAAAAGGTTAAAATAAACCTTTCTGCATATAAATTTGTTATCTTTGCGCCGAAGAACGACTTCCTATGCGGCTGTGGGAGCGGATCCTAGACAGAAGCACGATGTGCGTCATCTTCCATTTTTGGAGATAACAAACTGATTCATAGTGTTTTTCAGGCGCTAGGAAGGAGAGAGAGGTGCATCCGTACCTCAACAAACATTCAATCAAGAAAAAAGGGAACAAAAAACCAGAAGGACAAACATCCACAGACATGGAAAAAGAACAGGTATGGCTTCCCCTGCAGACGGTGTACAACAAAGAACTTACAGTAGCCGCCTATCTCAAAGAGCAGGGCATCGAGCATTACATCCCCATGACATACGAGCTCCGCGACACCGGGCGCGAGGGTGAATGCACCCACATACTCGTACCCGCCATCCACAACCTGATTTTCATCCACTGTCCTTATGACGCCAACTGGTGCCGGCAGTTCGCCTCCGAAGCCCCGCTGCCCGTCTATTTCCTGAAGAAGGAACGCAACGGCAACGACTACTGCACGGTGAGCGAACGCGACATGCAGAACTTCATGCATGCCACCAACCCCGACATCCAGGGCACGCGGTTCATCGATTCCGAAAAGCTTCGCGGCAAGCGCAGCGTCCCCGTCCGGGTAGTACGCCGCGGTCCGCTCTACGGTGTGACCGGCAAGTTCCTCCGCTACGGAGGCCGCCACTACATCGCCATCGAAATGCCCCAAAGCACCGCCCTGCTCAAAGTGAGCTACACCTGGTGCGAAACCATCGAAGAGTAAATTCAGAAAAACAATATAAAATCACTAACAGACAAGCATGAAACTAAAAGCTTTATCACTTGTTATTTTTATGGCATGTTCGCCCCTGCTCATGGCGCAGTCGGGCATGACCGACCAGCAAGTGCTGGAATATGCTAAAGATGGAGTAAAACAAGGCAAAGACCAGCGTACCATAGCTACCGAACTGGCACGCCGAGGTGTGACCCGCGAACAGGCGGAACGCGTGAAGAAAATGTACGAACAGCAGACAGGTACCGCTGCCGGCGACATGACCGGAACCGCCAAAGCCGAAGCACGCCTGCGCGAGCAGACACAGGAAGACAATTCCACCATGCTCGACGAACAGCCACAGGCACAGGAAGTGGCACAGCAGGACGCCGTATTCGGCCGCAACATCTTCAATACCCGCAACCTTACGTTCGAACCGAACGTCAACATAGCTACCCCGCCCAACTACCGTCTCGGTCCGGGCGATGAAGTAGTAATCGACATCTGGGGAGCCAGCCAGAACACCATCCGCCAGCAGATCTCGCCCGACGGAACCATCAACCTCGAACAGCTCGGCCCCGTATTCCTGAGCGGCATGAGCATCGAGCGCGCACAGCAGTACCTCACCGGCGAGCTCCGTAAGATCTATTCCGACCAGAGCAACCAGATACGTGTCACACTGGGCAACACCCGCACCATCCAGATCAACGTGATGGGCGAAGTGATACAGCCGGGCACCTATGCCCTCTCAGCCTTCTCTACCGTATTCCACGCCCTCTACCGTGCAGGCGGTGTGAGCGGCATCGGTAGCCTCCGTAACGTGAAAGTATCGCGCGGCGGACAGACCGTAGCTACGGTAGACGTCTACCAGTTCATCATGCAGGGCAAGACCCGCGACGACATCCGCCTGGAAGAAGGCGACGTGATTATCGTTCCTGCCTACGAAGAACTGGTACAGATTACAGGCAACGTGAAACGCCCCATGCGCTACGAGATGAAGAAAGGCGAAACTCTTTCTACCCTGCTGAAATATGCCGGCGGATTTACCAGCGACGCCTATACCCAGAGCCTGCGCATCGTGCGCCAGAACGGTAAGGAATATCAGGTAAACACCGTGGATGACACCGACTACAGCGTATGCCAGCTGCACGACGGCGACGTAATCACCGCCGAAGCCATTCTGGACCGCTTCACCAACAAGCTGGAAGTGCGCGGCGCCGTATACCGTCCGGGCATCTACGAGCTGGGCGGCAAGCTGAACACCGTACGCGAACTGGTAGAGAAAGCCGACGGACTGATGGCAGACGCCTTTACCGGCCGTGCCGTACTGTACCGCGAGCGTGAGAACAAGACCCGCGAAGTGAAGCAGATAGACATCCGCGCCATCATGGACGGCAGCCAGCCCGACATCCCGTTGCAGAAAAACGACGTACTCTACATCCCCAGCATCCACGACCTGGAAGACCTGGGCAACGTACAGATATTCGGCGAAGTAGCTCATCCGGGCGACTATCCGTATGCCGACAACATGACCCTCGAAGACCTCGTAATCACCGCAGGCGGCCTGCGTGAATCGGCTTCCGTAGTACGTGTCGACGTGGCACGCCGCGTAAAAGATCCGAAGAGCACCGAAAGCCCCGCTACCATCGGACAGAACTTCTCTTTCGGCCTGAAAGACGGTTTTGTGGTAGACGGCGAACCGGGATTCACCCTCCAGCCTTACGACCAGATATTCGTACGCCGCAGCCCGGGCTACAGCGCACAGCAGAACGTGGTAGTAGACGGTGAAGTGCTTTACGGCGGAACCTACGCCCTCACCAGCAAGAACGAACGCATCAGCAGCATCATCGCCAAGGCAGGAGGCGCCACTCAGTTTGCCTACATCAAGGGAGCCAAGCTTACCCGTGTGGCAAATGAAGAAGAAATCAAGCGTATGCAAGATGTAGTGAACCTGCTCCGCCGTCAGGTAGGCGACGCCATGATCGACTCCCTGGGCATCAACGTACAAAGCACCTTTACGGTAGGCATCGACCTGGAAGCCGCCCTTGCCAACCCCGGCAGCGATGCCGACATCGTGTTGCGTGAAGGCGACGTGATCAGCGTGCCCGAATACAACAACACCGTGAAGATAGACGGCGCCGTGATGATGCCGAACACCGTATCCTACCAGGAAGGCGAAGGCGTGAAATACTACATCAATCAGGCAGGCGGCTACGGCCAGAACGCCAAGAAGAGCAAGAAATTCATCATCTACATGAACGGTCAGATAGCCCAGGTGAAAGGCAGCGGCAAAAAACAGATGGAACCCGGGTGCGAAATCATCGTGCCCAGCAAACGCAAGAAGCAGTTCAACATCGGCAACGTTGTCGGTCTGACAAGCTCTATTGCCTCACTGGCGACCATGACAGCTGCCATTACGGCATTGATTAAGTAAACTACTGGTTATAAACAGCTACAGGAAGCGCGGTAAGGAAGATTTTACTGCAACTTTTCTCACCCACCGAGCCGTGCCGACTGTAGCCTTTTCTATACAAAGCATTTATGAGCGAAAACAAAAACTATCAGCATCCGGACGTACAGGAAGCGGAAAACGATGAACTCGAAATAGACTGGATGGAGATACTGCGTAAAATCATCGCCATCCGCAAGACACTTTACAAGGCAGCCGGCGTAGGAGTGGTGCTGGGCATTATCATTGCCCTGAGCATCCCCAAGCAATATACCGTAACCGTTACTCTTTCCCCAGAAATGGGAGGAGATTCTAAAGGCGGAGGACTTGCTAGCCTGGCTTCTTCGTTTTTGGGAGGAGCAGCAACCAGCAACAGCCCCGATGCACTGAATGCGACTTTGGCTCCGGATATCGTAGCCTCTACCCCATTTATTTTGGAGTTATTCAATACCCGTGTACAGACACTCGATGCGGAATTGGATACTACACTGGTAGCTTATTTGGATGAACAAAAATCTCCTTGGTTTAGCTATATTGTAAAAGCTCCGGGTATAGCAATTGGAGCCATTAAGTCACTCTTTTTAGAAGAAGCCGATACAGCATCTGTTTTAAATCCTTTCCAACTGACTGAAGAGGAATCTGAGAAAGTAGAAGGACTGAGAAAAGTACTTACCGCTGACGTAGACAAAAAAACAGCCATGACTACAATCAGTGTTACGCTGCAAGATTCTAAGGTAACCGCTATTGTAGCCGACAGCGTAGTAGCCAAACTTCAGCAGTATATCATCGACTACCGCATCAAAAAAGCCAAGGAAGACTGTGCCTACCTGGAACAGCTTTATAAAGAACGCCAGCAGGAATATTACCAAGCTCAAAGCAAATACGCCCATTATTTCGACAGTAACCGCAATATCGCTTTCCAAAGTGTACGTGCCGAACAAGAACGCCTGCAAAACGATATGAACCTTGCCTATCAAGTATACAGCCAGGTAGCCCAGCAACTTCAGGTAGCTCGTGCCAAGATACAGGAGGAGAAACCGGTGTTTGCGGTAGTAGAGCCGGCAACAGTACCGTTACAACCTTCTGGAACGAGTCGGAAAGTAATTCTGATAGGGATTGTATTCTTAGCTGTTTGCGGGACTGGAGCATGGAAATTACTAGTCCAAGAGTATTGGAAACAATTCAGAAATGGATTTTAAAAGTTTCACATACTATAAAGTTTATCAATATAGTAATGGATACGCAATCGAACAATAAACGTTTAGCCAAGAATACACTCTTATTATACCTACGTATGATTTTAATTATCGCCGTAGGATTATATACTAGCCGAGTAGTATTACAAACATTAGGTGTAGACGACTACGGTATATATAATGTAGTAGGTGGTATAGTTGCTATGTTGGCATTTCTAAATTCAGCTATGACAGCAGCTTCCCAACGATTTATCTCTTTTGAATTAGGAATAGGTAATCTAAACAAGCTAAAACAAGTATTTTGCACCTCAGTAACCATTTACCTAGCAATAGCAGGGATTATTCTATTGTTGGCAGAAACCATAGGCTTATGGTTTCTGAATACTCACATGAATATAGCAACCGACAGAATGGAGGCAACCAACTGGGTATATCAGTGTTCTATTCTGACATTCATTGTTACTGTAATCAGCGCGCCTTATAATGCATGCATTGTAGCGCATGAACGCATGAAAGCATTTGCTTATATCAGTATCATAGAGGTTACACTAAAATTAGTAATCGTCTACCTACTGCTGATATTACATGCTGACAAGTTGATAGCATATGCAATTCTTATACTTAGCGTATCTTTAATCATACGAGTAATCTATGGCATATATTGCAAACGAAGTTTTGAAGAATGTACTTACAAGTTCAGCTTCAACAAAAAACTATTCAATGAGATGTTTGCATTTGCCGGATGGAGCATCATAGGAAATCTAGGGTTCTCACTGAAAGATCAAGGATCAAATGTCATCTTAAATATATTTTGTGGAACTGCCATCAATGCAGCCAGAGGAGTTGCATTACAAGTAAACGGAATTATCAGTAATTTTTCCAACAACTTTATTATGGCACTAAATCCACAAATAACCAAACAATATGCAGCAGGAAACACCCAAGAATCAATCCAGTTGGTATATGCCGGATGTAGATATTCGTTTTACTTGCTATCCATAATATCTATACCAGTTATGGTAAACTTAGATTATCTGTTATCCTTATGGTTAGGGACTGTACCCCCTTATACAACTGAGTTCTTATTTCTAGCACTCATAGCAGCCTTAGTAAACTCCATGGCAACTCCGTTGGTAACTGCCATGCAAGCTACCGGTAAAATAAAAAATTTTCAGATTATCATTTGCATTATCATGATGTGCGAACTACCCTTGACCTATATTATACTAAAATTAGGATATAAACCCTATATGGCAATGATAGCAAGTATAATAGTCGTAACTATAGGACTGTTTGCCCGACTATTCCTACTGAAACAGTTGGTAAAATCATATAGTATAAAATATTTTACCATCCACATTATTATAAAAAACATTTTGATAGTAGCTAGTTGTCTTGCAGTATCCACTTACATATATGGACATTGGATTAAGATAAATTTCATCAGCTTTATAATAACTTCATTTATCGCCTTTATGATAACTCTTGGGGGGATATATATTTTCGGAATCACCCCTAAAGAAAAGGCTATTGTAAACAACAAAATCAGAAAAATTGTAAAACTTAATGAATGATATCACCAATGAAGCTAACAGGCAGCAAACATAAGTGATAAATATTAACAACTGAAAGAGGTAAAATTCGAGAAAACCAATTTGAACTACTAAGGTTCATCGCTCAGTTTTTAATTGTTTTCTATCATTTATTTTTATGTATTTATACACTAACAGACAATATTTTGTAAGCTTCCAAAACTGGCGTATTGACTAGCATGTCTCTTTCGCATACCTTCGTGCTAAACTTAAAATTCGAAAGATTATGTTTAGCGAAAAAGATTTTGAAAGACTGTGGTTCCTCTACAAAACCGAGGGTGAGCCCAATGGAGTTTCCATCAACTCGTTCTGCATTGGCAACAATATTCCATACACGGCATTCTATGACTGGTTCAAGAAGACACAGAAAAAGGTTGTACCTGTAGAAGTTGAAGGAATTCCGGAAGAGCTGATTCGGACAGGCAATGAAGAACGACAGGAGGTTGCTAAAGACAAGCCCAAACGTACAACTTCCCATAAAGGAAGCATTATGGTGACGATAAGAACTCGTGAGGGCTTGTGCATACAGAAGAAAGGCTTAGACTATCAGGGGCTGAAAACACTGGTAGGGAAACTGGAGGGCTTATGCTGAGTATCAACGGTCTTCACAACCTCTACTACCTTCCTGAGCTTCACGATATGAGATGCAAGGCTCAGCGTATATGCGAGATAATCCGAGGTTGATACCACCGTGATCCATTGAATGGTGATGTTTACATGTTCATGTCTAAAGACCGGCGCAAGGTTCGTATGATACACTATGAGCGCAATGCCTACTACCTTCATGAGAAGTCTTTCATTAAGGGCTATAAGTTCATGAAAATAGAGCGCAAGGACGATGTGACAGTATATAAAATAGACTGGAAAGACCTGGTCACGATACTTGAAACTCCAATAATAACGAGTATAAGAATTTAAAGATAAAACTCTGACAATCAGCGATAAAAATTCTCTAAATATTTGTATATCTCATTGAAAATGAGTATCTTTACATAAAATATCAGAGAACATGGAACTGGAAGAACTCATAGAAAACACACTCAGACGCAAGCATCTTGAAGAGATGATGAACAGCCCCGAAAAGGAGCATACACCCCTTGAAGGTATGGATAATGAGCAGATAAAGAGGTTCGCCCTGTTCCTGTTTGAGGAGAATCAGAAAAAGAGCAGGCTGCTTGATGAAATGATAGCACGACTTGATGAAATAGGAAAAGACCTGAAGGAAGTCAAACGTGAGAATGCCTCTCTTTTGAAGTAAACATCCAATTTTAATATTTATTAAATATTTAACAATTAAGTTATTATCATCTTTGAATAACAAGAAATGACAAGTGTCATACATCAATAAGTAAATCACCATATGGCAAATCTGCATAGCAAAAGGAGTATATGGATAATTATAATAATTTATTGTATACTAAATGCATTTTTTAATAATTATCATATTCAAACCAAAATTCCATTTTATGGAGGAGTTGCTATCCTTTTTTTCTCCTTTCTTTTAATATTCAATTTTAAAAGAATATTAAGACATATAAGAGGAAACAACATTACATCTATAGTTTCAAAACTACTCATGATGTTCATTCTTTCAATTTTATGGGTTTTTATACTTTGGGGGCAATTACCCTGGAGGAGTATGATTGTAATGGGATCCATAGGTGGTATATTTCCTTTAATAATATACTTCACTCTACAGAAATATAAAATATCAACTCAAACATTAGTAAAAGCAATAATTATAATATACATATTGTATGTAATATGTTATTTAATAGGATTATATACTATACCTACACCTTTATTTGGATATACAGAAAGAAGTAGCTCAATAGAAGAAATTGCAGATTCCATTACCCAACGAGGGGTTATTAGATTAGGTGTTCCAGGAGGAGATTTTGTTGTACTAATATTTTTTTTAATTTTAACTCGTTATAAAAATAAAAAAATCTTCTACTTACTATTAATACCTGTCGCAATTACATTATTAATGAGAGGTACAAGAACTCCATTTTTTGCAACTGTCATTATTGCCGTTATCTATTATTTATGGCAAATCAAACATAAATGGATAATAATTTCAATCGGAATAATAATGTATATATGTAGTACTCCTATATATCAAATGATACTTAATAGCGATAGTAATAATGCCATAGTCAAATATGTCCAAATGACATCAAATCAAATTGAACGTAGCAATGAAAAAGAAGAAGATATCCGAATAGAAATGGCCAGATACATGTTTACAGAATTCAATGAAGGTAATATTTTAAGAACTCTATTTGGAAATGGAGTTCCAGGATATAATGGACATTATGCAAAAATCATTGAAAAACTTGGAGATAAGCGAGATTATTACCCTGTAGATACTGCATTTACTACTATATATGTATATTTTGGAATTATAGGTTTAATCTTGTATGCTCAACTATTATGGATAGTAATTAGAACAAAAGTAACACCTGAGGGCTCTTTTGCCAAACTCTATATATTCTATCTATACCTTATATCCCCGGCAAATAGCGCTCTAATATTTTCAGGATCATTGACGCTTGGCATTGCTTTATATATTATCCAACAAAATCAAATTAAAACTAATATAATTCTAAAAAATAAGTAACTCTCTTTATGAAGACAATTTTAACAATTTGTTGTCATGTTGATTTATGCGGTGCAGTACAATCAATGTTGTCTGTCTTAAAATGCTTAAAATTAAAAGGATATCGTATCATCTTATTAATACCAAGTGAAGGCAAGATTGAACAACGTCTGCATGAAATAGATATAGAATACTATATAGTGCCAATAAATTTTAGTGCAACTATGTATAATCCACCATTTAAAAACTATTTCGTTAATAAGATTTACTGGGGACTTTATTTTCTTAAACAAGAAATATTTTGCGATATACAGATAATAAAAGAACTACGTAAACACAAAATTAGACCTAATTTAATTTATACAAATACAATCATACCTACTGCTGGTATTTTGTTATCACTAATTTACAAAATACCTCACATAATACACATAAGAGAATTATCAGACGAAGACTTTCATTTCAATTTTTACATAGGAAAAAATTTATATCTTAAAACACTCAATAAATCTATTACCTACGCAATTTGTATATCACAAGCCGTAAAAAATAAATTTCTCCCCTACTTTAAAACTAAGACAAAACTAATCTATAATGGAGTTCCTTATTATGCACAAACAGATTTTTCTGAAGAAAAAGAACAAAACAAAATAAAAATTTTATTTGTAGGTAGATTATCTAAAGAGAAAGGAATACTAGATATTATTTATGCTATTAATAATTTAAAAGAATCAGGTTATAGTTGTATAGAATTAGATATTTGGGGAGAAGGAATAGATAAACCTATAATAACTAACTATATAAAAGAGCACAAACTAGAAGATGTTATATTTTTAAAAGGATATTGTCCTGCCAATAAAATACCAAGACATCAATATGATATTGCAATCATGTCGAGTCCTTATGAAGCTTTTGGAAGGGTTACAATCGAATACATGATGGCTGGATTACCCGTAATAGGGCGCAATGGAGGGGCTACTCCTGAAATTATCAAAGAAAATGAAACAGGCATGCTTTACAATTCAAAAAAAGAATTAATTGACAAGCTAAAATATCTAATAAACAATAAAGAATATAGATTGCAAATAGGAGAACAAGGCAAGAAACAAGCAATTGAAAATTTTTCTGAGCAACGATATACAGATGAAATAATGACCATTTTCAACTCTGTTCTAAATAATCCATAAACGATATGCTAAATAATGAATTATTAAAAAAAGAGCTTTCATGCTATAATTATATATCATTCGATGTATTTGATACACTTATTTTTAGAACAGTAACGAATTACAAATCTATTTTTGATATTGTTACTATAAAATACCAAGAAAAATATGGAGAGCTTTTAAAAAGCTTTCCTAAAGCAAGAATCTTAGCAGAGCATAAAGCACGAAAGGCCCAAAAGGGAAAAGAAATAAATATTGAAATGATTTATGAGAATCTCCCTTATGATCATATCACCCGAAACAGATTACGAAATATTGAGGAACAATGTGAAATCCAAAATGTAATACCTAACACTATAATGATAGATATACTATTATGGTGTAAAAAACAGAATAAAAAAATAATTATAACAACAGATATGTATCTTCCTCGCTCAGTATTTGAAAAGATAATGAAGAAAATAAATGTTGAGTATGATTATATGTTTATCTCTGGAGAAGAGGGGGAAACTAAACGTACTGGAAAATTATTTCCTATCGTTTTAAAAAAGCTACAAATTCATCCATCTGAACTAATACATATAGGCGACGACCTTAATAACGATATACAAAAACCTAAAGAATATGGAATAAAATCTTTAGAGCGTATCCAAAACCCAATAACTTCACCACAGTATATAAAATTTAATAAGAAAGATATACTCCAAGATCATCTTTATAATTTTATATTACGTCAGAGTCAAAATCAAAACAACATAACTAATGCTTATCGCATAGGGTATTGTGTACTAGGTCCACTCATGCTTGAATTCTGTAAATGGATACATAAAATAAAAAGTGAAGAAAACATTGAATCTCTATTATTTGTAGCAAGAGAGGGATATTTCATTAGACAATGTTATGAGCTAATCTACTCAGAAAAAACAGATTACATACGTTTAAATAGAAATTTACTTCGCCTACCTTTACTTCAATTCGATAATCCCATTAAAAGATTCATCGAATACTTACCTGATTGCCGTGAAATGAAATGGAAACAAATTTTTAATGCTTTACTTATTTCAGATCATACGGAAATCTCACAATATATAAAATCTAAAATTAAAGATTTTGATTATAATAAAGTTATTTTAAAATCAGATTTAAAAGAACATAAATTTGATGATATTCTATCAATATTAATTGAAAAGCAAAAGAATATTATAAACGAACAAGCTTCTTTACTAAATCAATATATAAAAGAAAAAAAATTAACCAAAGGAAAAATTGGATTGATAAATAATAGCATGAATGGTAGTGGACAGTCCATGATTGAAAATTATTTGTCACATAAAAAATTAAGTTCAAACATTATTGGACTTCAATTTGTAAAACGAGAAATATGTATAAAACGTTTAGGTAAAAGAAGCCGAGCTTGGATTACAGAAAACAATATTTCTCATTTTTCTAGTTATATTTTCCAAGTTAATTGCTTACTATTAGAACATCTGTTATTTGAACCTTCAGGAACATCACTCTATTTTAAGGCATCAGAAAGTAATGTAGATGTAGTATGTGAACAACCACGAAGTGAAAGAAATAACTTTCAATTTATAGAGTCACTACAATCAATGGCATTACAATTTATCAAAGACTATCGCAATAATCTCAATTTAAATCTTAAAATGCATAGTTATCATATTTATCTAAATAGTATAACATTTCCAATAAAAGAAGACGCCTTAATACTTTGCCATTTAAATGATGACGATATCAATGGAGATAAATTCTTAAGTGACTATTCTATTCCATTATCCTATAAACAAATAATAACAGGCAGAATACCTGACCAAATACAATGGGTAGAAGGATATCTATCCGCTAAAAACTTTCCTACCATTTATTATTTAATTTACCATTTGAGAATGATGATACGTTGCTATCGTCACTCATTCAAGCATTTTATTTCTGATATTAAATCAATATTTAATTTCCAAAAGATATATTATGATGCAAAATAAAGTTCTTATATATGGCAGCATGTCTTTTGCTGGAATGGGACCCTATGTAAGTGAGATAATAAACACTTTCACACTTGATGATAACATAACTTATATGTTATTTGATATTGAAGATCAATTCTTTGCTAAAAATATAAAATCAGAATTGAGATCACAGTGTAAGTTTGTAAATTATCATCATGGTATCATATCTAAGGCTGATTTCTTTTTAGGCATTTACAAAAGAAAAAATCGGAAGTTCTTATTAAATTACTGTCTCCAACATAACATAACAGCAGTACACTTTATAAATGGTTGTACAGATAATACACTAATTAATAAATTACATAAAAACAACATAAAAACATTAATCACTGTACACGATTTACACCCCCATGAGAGTGACAAAGAATTATACAAAAGGTGGAAATATCATACTTTAGCAAAACAAGAAAAAAAATGTTTATATACTTGCCCTAATCTTGTCACAAACAGTCGAATTCAATATAACGAACTAAAACATTTATTTCCTGAAAAAAATATTTTTTTCCATGAATTTCCTTCATTAGTATCCAAGAATATAAGAGAAGGAAATGATATTCCACCAGAAATACAAAGTATCAAAAAAAAATATATTTTATTTTTTGGACGTATTGAAAAATATAAAGGCATTGATATCCTATATAAATCTTTTTGTAATTCTAAAGAACTTCAAAAAGAATACACTTTAGTAATTGCAGGAAAGGGTCGTTTTCTCATGCCACAAAATGAATACAACTCTAATATTGTATTTATAAATAGATATATCAAAGACACAGAAGTTGGTTATCTATTTAAAAAAGCATCAGCAGTTGTATATCCATATATTTCAGCAACTCAATCTGGTGTATTATCAATATCATGCTTCTTTAACACTCCTACATTAACTTCTGATATACCCTATTTTAAATCAATCATTGATTCATCAGGAATTGCTATTACATTTAATAAAAATGATACAAATGATCTAACCCAACAACTACTAAAATTACTAAACTCTTCGACAGATGAGATGAAAGAAAAGCAACAACAGTTTTATAAAAGTTTTTATTCTGAAAACTCTATTAGAATTATGTTAAAAGAAATCTACGTTCAATTAAAGTAAAATTTCATTTAAAGTATGAAAATTAAGAACTATATAAAAGTAACCATCCAAAATTGGCGTATTGACTAGCATGTTTCTTTCCCATACCTTCGTGCTAAACTTAAAACTTGAAAGATTATGTTTAGCGAAAAAGATTTTGAAAGACTGTGGTTCCTCTACAAAACCG
>OJLA01000030.1_pt1 | contig 124748 bp, 119 predicted proteins | sample 1596611 | NCBI WGS metagenome assembly OJLA01 (sample SAMEA4350168, study PRJEB24818) | metagenome | biome: human; feature: gut; material: faeces | place: Denmark | collected 2013-09
GCTAATTAGAGTTATCTTCTCACTTCTTAAGAATAAATCAATGTTCATTCCACAAAAATAACCATATAAAATTTTCAAAGATCTAGATTATTCAATTATCCTCGTTTTTAAAAAATGATAAAATCGAGGATTTTTATGCTTGATATAAATAAATTTAAATATTTTTTCAAATATCTCTTGATTTATTTATAGTAGGCTTTTTTATCAAAAATTCAACTCAACATCATTTTTAAAATACATAATGATCTACATCAATCTCAATTGATTCAACAGGTGTATCTGGTGTATCAGTCCATCCTTGTATTTTGGCAACTATTGTTAAACATAAACCACTAATTATTAGTAATGAAACTACTACTATTATTTTTTTCATAAACATTACCTCCAAATGTTAACATAAAATAAATTAACCGAAAATGAACGTGATCCACCATTAAAATAAATCGTTTCACCATAAGTAGCAAATGGTGTATATTGCTTCGGAATAGTAGTTTTATTCTGATGTTCAAAACAATAATCTTCAATTATTCCTGTCCAATTCTCACCAAGACCAAATAATTCACCAAAATTTGACCATGAAGAATTGTTAGATAAATTTATAGTTGTTTTACTATATGTATAATTATTTTCTTTTAAATAAGTAATAAAATCAGGTGTTAAAGTTAAAATTCTAGTTTTCTTATTTATAGTTGTATTACATTTATAATTAATTGAAGTATTATTAAAGAAATCAGCAATAGAATCATAAAATTTAAACATCATTATTAATGAATCACTCGAATATGGATAATCGCCATCATCATATTTAACAAATTCACCTTCATCATTAAAATCACCATTTGTTGCATTTTTAACATTTAAAATAAAACAACCATTTTTATTAGCATTTTCAAATCTATCAACTTGACATGATGCTAATAAATCAGTCATACTTCCATCAACATTAACCGCAAAAAAATTCAAATAATACGTTTTACTCCATGTTGTAGATGAACCATCAGCAACTATACTTATAGCACTTCTTCCAGAGGTTGGAGTATTCGTAATTGAAACATCTGAATTTGATTGAGTTAAATTACTAACCGAATAAGATTTATTATCATTTGTTAAAATTTTATTTTCTGACAAATAACAATATATTTTACCTTTTGATTCACTAGGAACTGTTTTAGCTAATAATGACAAGGTTTTTTGTGCATTACGTTTAAAAGAGATTGACTCAGGTATATAATCAATTACACCATCGCTAATTTCTTTTCCATCAACAACAATACCAACATTTTCAGGAGTATTACAGCTCCCGAAAATAAATGACATTGGAATTATTAATAATGATGTAAATATTTTTTTTAAATATTTATGCACATTATCACTTCCTTAATTAAAATACATATGTAGAACTATCTAATTGAATACCTGTTACATTTGTAAGTGATGGAATCTCAGCATCAGATAATTTAATACTTGTAATCTTTTCAAAGCCATCAGCACCAACAAATTTTACTGAAAGAGTACAAGAACCTTCAACAAAACCATACAAACCTCTAACAGATCCTGTTCTTGCCGTATACTGTTCAAAATCATATAATGAAATAAAGGAATTATCAAAATATCCTAATCCTCCCCCATTACCAAAATCCTGAGCATGAGCATCAACCCAACTTGATAAATGATCTAATGAAAAGTTTCCAATTTTTTTCATAGCATTTATGTAAGCTTCATCAAAATCAAACTTAACATAAACCTCAAGAGAAGGCTCACCAGTAGTTCCAACTACATCAAATAAATTCTTATCATAAGATAAAAACCTAAAATCTTGACGACAAGCATCTTGGTCATTCCAAACATCCTCTAAAGTTACATTTGTAGTTGTAGTAGGATTACAAATACTTTTGATTCTTTGTTCGTGTCCAAGTTCATCGTAAGACATTTCATTCCCGTTATAAGCAGTATAAATTAAATCCTCATCAACACCAACAATTCTCTTTTGATAATCTAAAGTACAATTAGCTTGTTTAGAATTATCCTGTTGAGATTTAACTACAAGCTTAATTTGATTATTAAATCCAGCTTTTAATGTGATAACTGCACTTAATGTATCAGCACTTGGAGCAACTGTAACATAATCCGCAATATTTCCATGTGAACCACCATCTGTCCATACAAGCTCCCAAGTAAGCTTCTTATTAACAACTGTATCAGGTAATACAGTTGCTTTTACGTTCAATGTTGCAGCTTGTCCTGCTACATTACGTTTAAAAATAATATTTTGAGGCAAATCAACTGTCTCGCCATAATCATGGTTAACATCATCTGCATCAAAACCTGTATCAACATTTTGTCTTTGCGAAATAAAATGATTAATACTCCAAGTTGTACCAACAATTGTACCAACACCTAATACACCTAATCCTGCACCAATAAATGCTTTTTTTAATTTTATATTTTTAAACATTTCACAAAACCCCTTCTATTTTTTTAATTAATCTTCATAATCAGCATAAAGATCATCAATTGACTTTGCTTTTGATTTACTAAACTCAATCGCATTCTTTACATCAACACGATTTCCATCTTTTATTTCACTTGAAATTAAATAAAGACTCTTATTCATTGCAAAGCATTTGCTAATGAAATTGTTTTGATTTCTACCAAATTTAATGGCCTTAATAACATCACCTGGAAGTGAAATAACAGCCATTGCATATACTGAATCATTCTCATTTCTTCCTAAATAGAAACATCCTTTAATATTTACATTTCTACTTGAATTTACAGGTATTTTCTTTAAGAAATTATCAGCACATAAATTTACATTTGAAACTTCATCCTCAAGTAATGAGAAAGTCACTGGTAATTCAAAATCATCATTAGTCACAATCTTAAAAACAAAGCTATAAAAGCTATCAGACACACTACTACCTTTTCTATGAGAAATAGTACATTTAATTGATTGATAAATCTTATTGTTTTCCTCTACTACTTCTCCAGTAGCTTCATTAACTTTTACACTTTCGGTTTTTACTACCTTTTCATCCTTAACTGCTGTATTTAAATTTTTGTTTTCCATTTTATTTTTCCTCCACATTATCATCATCTATTTTTTAGTATTAAAGACGATCCATACCATCCATGGCATCTTTTTTACTATTTTCTACCTCATACTTATCAAGCTTACGAGGTATATTGTTTGTACCTTTTCTTTTATTTGTTTTTGCAACAGGTACAGTTGCAAACTTTTCTTTATTAGCTTTCCATACTTCAGTAGCATCTTTTCTTGCTGCTAAGTATCCCATACGCCAGGAAGCTCCATTTGAAGTTAAAGGCTCATTTTTAACAGTTGTTAAATCATTACATAGTCTTTTCTTACTTCTTAGTTCTTGTGCGTACTTCTTAGCCTTTTCAGAAGGATTAAGTAATTTAACCATAATTATCTACGAGTTCTTTTCTTAGCCCTAGACTGAACACCATTCTTTTTACACCAAGCTTTTGCACTATCTGAACGAGCACTTAAGTATCCAGCACGATATGCACGTTGACCTGGAGTTAAGCATTTAGCTTCACCATTTTCATCAAATTTTGGTTCAAAATTATTAGTGTGAGCTATATCAAATTTAAGCTCAGCAGCATATTTTGCACCTTTCTCTGATGGATTCAATAAAGTAATCCTATTACCATTTTTTGTTACATATTCTTTTGCCATATTTTAACCTATCCTTTTTTTATTTTTATTTCCTTTTTTTAGTTTTAATTATAAATTATTCATATAAAATTTTATCACGTAAAGAATCAAGCAATGAATATTCCTCTTTAAGAGATTTTATTTTTTTATCAAATGAATCATCGTAAATTTCACCAGTTATAGCTTTTTCTCTTAATTTTATTAAAAAATTAATTTTTTGAGAAATAAATGAAAGACGAATATCTACACACATTAATAATTCATTATATTCCTTTTTATCTAAATTAATACTCATAATATATCCATACCTTCCATTGGATTTTTTTGCTATTTTCAAGCCCCTTTCATAAATCGCTAACAAGCCACCTATGGTGGAACACCACATGAAAACATTTAAAACACATTCCTTTCATTCATTGTAGATAACATACAACTGGCAAATTTGAATTCCAGGTATTAAACATAAAACTCCTAAATGGATCTACTTTTATATTCGCAACTCTTATTTCCATTTCATTAGGATTGAATTCAACCTCATCTGCAGCCACAGGATCAAACTCTAAATTATTATCTATTAAAGCTTTTCCTATTTGTAGGTAAAGCTTTTCTTTTGGTGTCATCCTACTAGCTACTATCTGATGTACTTTTCCTTTAAATCTTAAAGTTGCAGTCACATTAATCATCGTCTTCATTTTGCTCATCACTTTCATAATTTCTATTTTCTTCAAAATATTGACGATGTTCACTAATTAATTCTTCTTCAGGAACATATGATAAAGCTTCAATACCTAATATTTTTGACAAAGGATATTTATCTTTATAATGCAAATACAAATTAAACATACTAAATCCAAACCATCTATACTGGCCAATTTCAGCATATTCGTTATTATTATTTTTTTTATAAACTATAGCAGTAACAGCTGGATTATATCCAACATCAAATTCAAATCTTATTTGATAAGATACGTTTTTTATAAAAAGACCGTCAAAATCAAGAGTATCTAATAAACAACCATCTTTTTCATCAAATTCAATAGTACCTGAATTAAATTTAAATTTAGCAGTTGGACAAAACTTATAAATTCCTTTTATCACATATATTAATTTTTCAAATGAATATAAATTTACAACTTCATTGTATTTATCATAAAAAGTATCTAAATCAGATAAACTAAATCTACTAGTTGCTAATTCTTGTTTTAAACGTTTTAGTCTTTCTTTTTCAAAAGCTTTTTTATTTTCTTCTTCAAGCTCGTTTTGATATTTTTTAATTTCATCATTTAATTTACTAGTAAATTCTTTTTTCTTTGAAGGTATTAATCCATCAGCATAATCCTTAAAATTAACATCCATATAAAATGGTGAACTTATTCTAATATTACCTTCAGTATATACATAAGCTTCAATACTCATTTTAAATTTTTCTAAGGTTGCATTAAAATCAATTTCCATATAACAATATGAATTTTCAAATTTTTTTGTAGATGCAAGCTTTAATTCAACAGGTTCTTTTTTACCAGGATATTTATAAGATATTGAATTACAAAGGTCATTTATTAATCTTACTAGTGCTCCTCTTGGATATGCTGGATCTAGTTCATTTTCAAGTTGCTCCTTAGCTTTTAAATAAGCTTTATTTTCTCTTATTTGTTGCCTAGTCATTGTAGGTTTAAATTCTTTAATCTTATCTTCAGGAACAGCTACAAGTTCAACAAGCTGCGACATATTATAATCTTTATATTCAGGCTTAAGTTCAATATAATAAGTATTAAATGAATCATCTTCCAACTTTGCAAACTTACGATATATTGCAATGAAATTATTAGCGGTTCTTCGTGAAAAGCCATATTCACCTTCTATAAATTCTTCAAAACTTTTATAATCAAGCTGTTTATAATATTGTTTCTTAATAACATAATCAAATAACTTACCTAATTTTAAATAATTATCTTTAACATCATTAATACATTTATTAATTTGATTTCTAATGTTATTGAACACACAAGATTCTTTATAATCTTCTATCAGATGTGCAGCCGGCTGCACATCAGTTGATACAACTTCTGCATCAATTACCTCACTTTTTTTCATCAACATTCACCACCATTAATCTTATTGAACAAATAATCTGATAGATTAAATGCTACATTTTCATATTTAGAAAAAGCTTTATTTAAATCTTTTACATTCATACACACATGAACACATTGTCTATTCCAATAATTAATTTCTTCTAAAGTAAACAACGAAATATATTCTTTATCACGTGAATAGCCATAACCATTTTCGGTCCAAAATTCTATCTTATTTTCTCTTTTCCTGGCAATTACATATAAATTATCAAGCAAAATTATTTAAAGCCTCCTGAAGCATCTTTTGTACTTCTTCTAAATATACATCTACAGGAACAAATAAAGCTCCACATTTCTTAAGGACATCAATCATTGGTACTTCTCTTGTAATACGTTGACCAAAGCAAATATAAGAATCTAAAGGATCATCTGGTTTATTACTTAACATAAAAGCTTCCTGAAAAGTCATTACACTAGCTTCTCTAAATATACTTGTCCATTTATTTCTTTTATAAGTTAAATATTCTATCTTATGATTAGGATTAAACCTAACTGCAATATAAATATTACTTGGATCTTTTGAATACTCTTCTTTCAATGCTTTAATTCTTTTCTTTTTACTAAATAACATTTTTAAACACCTCATCATCAACATCAAATTTTTTTTATTATTTCTCTTATATAACTTGTAAATGGAACTGCTACTTGATTATATCTTCTAAGATATTTATCTAAATTATTAACATCATTACAAATTACTGTCTTTTTTTCACTTGCACAAAACATTTTAGTAAATGTATTTGCATCCTTAATTTCTTCTGAAAAGAATACTTGATTTTTAGTCATAAATAATTTCTTATTTTTGACCATTCTTATGATTATATATAACTCATTCGTGGTACATCACCCCGAATTTCTTCCAATAATTATTTAAATCTTTATATATCAACATTTCTTTATTAGAATATTGATATATTTCTAAAGCACGTTCTAATGCTTTAAGCTTAACATCAAGAGAATACAGGCCTCTATGATATTGCCAAGAATCAAACACAACATGCCAAGCCCAATAAACACCCTGATAAAACTCATATTGTTTTAAATCATGATCATTTATTGTTTTTTCAATTTTCTTTTCTATATCAAGTCCAGGTATCATTGATTTTAATTGTTTATCTGTCATCTTATCGTAACAATAAACAATTCCCTGGGCCCAATACGGCAGCATTCCTATAAGCTCTTTTTCCATCTTTTCATCAATTATCATTTTTATCACCTCAACATCATCAAATCACAAAATGTATAAAAAACATTTGACATAAATAAATATTTGTTATATACTTTGCAACGTAAGAAGTAAAACAGTTAAGCTATTAATGTGTGTTACCTTTTTAAGGTGTACGTGCGGTCACGCGTTTTACTTCTTTTTTTTACGCTTTTCAATTAATGAATCAACATATTGATCATCAATTTTAGACATTTTAAATTTTTTTAACGTATATTGAGAGTATTGTCTTTTAGAAGCTTCATCCATCTGCTTTCTTAAATATGATGAATCGCTTTTACCAATTTCAGGATTTATACTTAATAAATGATTTTTATGATTTTTACCCTTTGAAACAGCATGGGTTATTCCAAAAGACTTATATTTATCATTTGTTTCACCAACAATATAACCTGGGTGTTCTATAACCATACCTCTAGCAATTGTATGTCTTGTTCTAAAATGCCTATCTTTTTTATCAATGTAAAAACCTTCTTTATCAGTTTTTACATTTTTAGTTTTATTTTTATCTCTTTTAAATAACATGCAATCATCTTCTTTTCTCTTTTCATATATCACCTCAACATCAACATTTTACAAAGTGCTAGTTTTAATGTTATAATGACCTTGGAGGATATTTCCTCCTGACAAGGTACGTTTAATATCCTCACAACATGCGGTAAAGGAGAACTAAACATATGACCGACAAAGATTTAATAAAACTAGCTAACATTTTGAAAGGAGAAAATATTGATAATCTTTTAATAACAGATGCTTGGAACAATTATATTTCTGCTGCACCTCTTACTTGCAGGGAAGAAACTATTAAATATTACAAGCATGAGTGGAGTTATGCATTTAAATATATCACTTCAAGAAAACTTGTTTTCTTAAGAGAAATTGATATTAATTTCTTAACGCAGCTCCAGGTTCATTACAAGAATTTGGGATATTCAAATACATCCATCAATAAATTCACCGACATCATCAAGATTGTCTACCGATTTAATTTTATACATGGATTTATCTCAAGTGATCCAATCAGAGATATTAAAAAGCTTAAAGAACAACCCCCTGAAACGATTACTATTGAAGATAAGACACGTACTAAAATCTTAAAGTACTTAGATACTCTTGATAACAAGGATATTTTCAATCTAAGAAACAAGCTTATTATTTATATCTTAGACGAAACTGGTGTAAGACTTAATGAACTTCTACACATTAAAACTAAAAATGTGGATGTAGAAAACAATACCATTTTTTTGGAATTCACCAAAACAGGTAAGCCTAGAGAGGTTTTCTTCTCGGAAAAAACAAAAGGATTTATCAAGCAATATCTTGCTGCGATAAATCCTTCAATGTATTTCTTCCAGGATCTTGTTAATTCTAAACCTATGACAAGAGTCTCAGTTTACAAGCTCCTTGATAAAGTTAAACGAGTCTTAAAAATTGAACAATCAATTACACCTCACAAATGGAGGCATACTCTAGCGACTAACCTGATGAACAATAATTTACCAATAAAGGAGGTTCAAACAGTATTAGGACACACGCAATTGACAACAACTCAACGATATCTTCATTCTAATCAGAAGAAAACAAAAAAGGACGTACTAGACGTCCTCAAAAAAACTAAAGATTAATATGTGACTAAAATTCACATCACCTTTATCTATAAAAAACAGCTTAGCTGTCTAATTTCATTGGAGCAGGTGATGAGAATCGAACTCACGTAGTCAGCTTGGAAGGCTGAGGTTCTACCATTAAACTACACCTGCATAAAGAATGGTCGGAAAGACAGGATTTGAACCTGCGACCTCCTGGTCCCAAACCAGGCGCTCTACCAAGCTAAGCTACTTTCCGATCTTGACAAAATTGCACTTAAAATTATATCAAATCTCATTTGCAATGTCAATAGAAAATTATAAGATATTTTAAAAGATGGCGCACCGTAGAGGACTCGAACCCCTAGCCTTTTGGTCCGTAGCCAAACGATCTATCCAATTGATCTAACGGTGCAAAAGTTGGCGGTTCGGACGGGACTTGAACCCGCGATCTCCAGTGTGACAGACTAGCATGTTAACCACTACACCACCGAACCAATTTTATAAATTACTACTAAATTACTTGCAGCTCCTATATGTTACCATAACTAAAACTGATTTGCAAGAGTTTTTTTATAATTTTAACAAAAAGTTTTCCTAATTTACCTGTAATATAATTTTTTTACATTATTTTTTCATATAAAAATCTTTTCTATTTTTTGAAAACTTATTTCAAATAAAAATAACAAGGAGGGCTATCCCTCCTTAATTATCATTACTTTAATCTATCAATAATAATATGTGCAGCCTTCTTACCATCAACCATACTTCTTACAACAGTATCTGCACCTCTTACAATATCTCCACCAGCTAAAATACGTTCGTCAGATGTTGTAATTCCATCGTTTGATACAATATATCCTGAGTTAAGCTCAATTCCAAACTTCTCAGTTAAATTCTTATCTGGAGACTGACCAATCGCTACAATTACATTATCACACTTAAATTCTTCATATTTTCCTGAGCCAACTGGACTTCTTCTTCCTGATTCATCAGGTTCTCCAAGTTCCATAATTTCACATTTAATAGCTTTTACCTTACCATTTTCTGTAATAATTTCAACAGGATTATGTAAGAAATTAAATGAAACACCCTCTGCCATTGCATCATCAAGTTCATCCTTTGAAGCAGGTGCCTCTTCTAAACTTCTTCTATATACAACAACCGTCTTATCAGAGCCAACTCTTTGGCTTGTACGGCAACAATCCATTGCTACATTACCAGCTCCTACAACATAAGTAATTCCTTGAAGTTTAACACCTTCACCCTCGCCATAGGATTCTTTCATATTTACAGCCTTCAAGAAATCACCAGCACTATACACGCCCTTGGCATCTTCACCAGGTATTCTAAGTGATTTATATTTACCAAGTCCACAGCCAATAAATACCATATCATAATTATTTAATAATTCACTAGGAATAGCTTCATGCTCAGTTACATAATTTACACCCATTCGCTTAGTAAATTCAATATGCTCATTTAATAACTTTTTAGGAAGACGATATTCAGGTATACCATAGCTCATTACCCCTCCTAAATGCTTTTCTCTTTCATAGACGGTGGCGTGAATTCCATTTTTTACAAGTTCAAGTGCACATGAAATTCCTGCTGGACCTGAGCCAATAATAGCTACCTTCTTATCACTCCACGTAGTTACAGGTTTTAATTCAATTGTTTTATTTTCCATTACATAACGCTCTAGTGGTCCTACATGAACAGGATCTTGTGTTTTCATCTTATTACGGATACAATTCCCAATACATTGCTTACGATGATCACATACACGTGAGCAGATTGGCGATAAATTAGTACCATCCATTAAAATCTCATATGCACCATTCACATCATCATTTTTTAAGCAAGCAATAAATTCATTTATTCTCAATCCTGCTGGGCAACCATTCTTCTTACAAAATGGCACCTTACAGTTTAAGCATCGTGAAGCTTCCTTTATTGCTTCATCATGTGTATATGTTCTTGTTACTTCTTTAAAATCTAACATCTTATTCACCTAATATTCCTTTATTTACCATATATAAATCACAAAGCCCAATTGCACACATAGCTTCAAGCACAGGAAGTGCTCTTAATATGATTGCTGTATCATGACGGCCCTCAATTAAAAGGCTTTCAATCTTATCAGCCTTAAAATTATAAGTATTTTGTGCAACACCAATTGATGGTGTGGGTTTCATCATAATTCTTAACTCAATATCATTTGAATTCGTAATTCCACCATTAATTCCCCCATTATTATTCGTTTTCGTTTTACCAAACCTATCAATGTATGGATCATTAAATTCTGACCCATATAGTCCAACTCCATCAAAGCCAACACCAAATTCAACACCCTTTACCCCACCTACAGAAAATAAAAGATGGGATAAAACTGATTCGACACTGTCAAAATAAGGTTCACCTAATGCAGCTGGTACACTAGAAATAGTAATTTTTACAATTCCTCCAACACTATCATGCTTATCAATTGCTTCTTCTAAAATAGACCTAAATTTAGACTCATCAGTACTACCATTTAGATTAACAATTTTCGTATTATATTTAAGTGGTAATATCTTTTTAGCAATTACTCCCGCAGCTACAATACCAAGCGTAAGTCTTCCTGAAAATGAACCACCACCACGATAATCATTAAATCCTTTATATTTTATTTTAGCAGTTAAATCGGCATGTGATGGTCTTGGATGATTAACCAAATTAGAATAATCCTTACTTTTAGTATTTTGATTTAAAAATCTAATTAAAATCGGCGCCCCCGTCGTAAAACCATTAAAAAGTCCACTTTCGATTATTGGCTCATCGGCTTCAATTCTTGGCGTTGTACCTAATCCTTGCGCTTTTCTTCTTAAAAGGTCAGACTCAAAATCATGACTATCAAGCTTAATACCTGCAGGCACCCCATCTACAAGAACTCCTACTGAGATCCCATGAGATTCACCAAAAATTGAAACTCTAAATAACCTACCAATGCTATTCACCAATATCACCCCTTACGTCTTCAATGATTTTATTATAATCAATATCGTATACTTTATCAAGCCAAATATCTTCTGCCTCTGCAGCTTGAAAAATAAGCATTAAAAGTCCATTATAACTGTTCTTATTATAGCTCATAAGCTTAGTCTTAGACGGATTAAAAATAATATCCACAATACATTTAGCTTTTGAAGCTATTTCCTCATCAAGAGGTGAATCATCCATGTGAGGATACATTCCAACCGGTGTAGTATTAACAATTAAATCAATTTTCTTTGATTTTAAATCCTCATATCCTATTATGTTATTTTTAGGATGACGAGATACTAAGGTAACATTAGCATTCATATTTTCTAATGCCTTGGTAATCGCTTTTGAAGCTCCACCAGTACCTAGGACATAAGCATTTTGTTTTTCAACCTTAATATTATAATATTCAAGTTCTCTTTTAAAGCCAAAATAATCTGTATTATAACCAACCACCTTGCCATTTTTCATACATATTGTATTTACAGAACCAATCGCCAAAGCTTCAGGTGATATTTCATCTAAATATTTCATTATTTCAATTTTATAAGGAATAGTAACATTAAAGCCATCATATTCGCCTGACTTTAACTCATCAATTCTTTTTTTTAAATTTTCAGGCGTTGTTTCTAAAAGTTTGTAAGATGCATCAATGTTTTTTATACCAAAAAGATGTTTATGAATTAAAGGTGAAAAACTATGTCCAAGGGGATTGCCAATTAAACCAAAACACTTCATTATTTATTTTGCTCCTTAATCAGCTCTTCTTGATAATCCTTAGAGGCCTTAAGCATTCCTTCTAAAAAAGTAATATAGTAGCCTTCTAATTCTTGATCATTTAGAATTTGCGTATTACGCTTAATAAGTTCATTTTCTCTTTTTAAATCTAAAATAGGAAGATTATTTGATGCCTTATATTCTGCCACCATTTTAGCAGCACTCATCCTTTTTTTGAATAAAGTAATCATTTCCTTATCACATTCATTAATAATTATTCTTGCATCATCTAATTTACTCATAGCTTATTACACCTCCTAAAGAAGCCAATACCTCAAAAAAGTTAGGATAGCTTTTGTTTACTGCTTCTGCACCTTCAATTACAAGGTCTTCTGATACAACTGTTGATAACATCGCTAAAGCCATTACAACTCTATGGTCATTATGAGAAGAAACTACTCCTCCATGAAGACTACTACCATAGATGTCCATACCATCAGGAAATTCCTCAATATGACCTCCAAGACGCTCTACTTCCTCTTTCATCGCACTAATACGATCACATTCCTTAATCCTAAGCCTTGAAGCATCATAAAAATGAGAACGTTCATTTCTTATCGTACTTGCAAGTACAGTTAAAGCTGGACCTAAATCTGGAGATTGAGCGAATGAAATATTAGCACTATGAAGATTAATTGGTAAAGCCTTAAGGCCTTCAGCTTCATGCTTAATAACACCACCAAAATCAGAAATATCAGAAATAATCTTTTTGTCTCCTTGAAATGATGCTAAATTCATTCCTTTAAGTATAATATCATTCCCAAGCATATTAGCAAGAAAGAAAAAAGCTGATTGGGAAAAATCTCCTTCAACTTGATAATCACAAGGTTTAAAGTTTTGATTTCCTTTAATATCTATTTCTTCTTCAAAAACATCAATAGTAATTCCAAATCGTCTTAAAATATCAACAGTAAGATCAATATACCCCTTAGATTCAAGTTTAGTTGTAATAATAATTTTTGAATCTCCATTTAAAAGTGGCAGGGTGTACAAAAGACCCGTAATAAACTGACTTGATACATTGCCGGGAACCTCATATATTCCAGGCTTAAGACTGCCCTTAAGCTTTAAAGGTAAATATGCATCTTTCGGATGTGAATAAGCAATCCCTTTCTTTTCAAACAAATCATAATATACATCAAGTGGTCTATTTACCAATCTATTATGTCCAACAAATGTAATCTCTTCTTTATTAATTAAGGCAATAGGAATCAAGAATCTTAAAGTAGAACCCGATTCGTTTGCATCAATAACATTTTTAATCCTTTCTACATTAGAGCCTTTAATTAAAAGATAATCACTATAACATTCTATATTAGCACCTAACGCCTTCATTCCTTCAATTGTAGCCTTTATGTCCTCAGAATAAGCTATGTTAGTTATTTTAGAAATACCATTTGCTAAAGAGGCCGCAATAATAGCTCTATGAGCAAGACTCTTTGATGGCGGTATTATTACTTCCCCCTTCAAGCGGCCAGGTTTAATTCTTACATTCATAATTTAAAAGCTCACTTTCACTAATTTTTTTAGCAAATACTGCACCAAAATCACTGATTAATATAAAGGAAACCTCACCAGCAATGTTCTTTTTATCATAAACTGTGTTTTTAATAATTTCCTTATAATCATAGTTTTTAATAGGCAAGTCATATTTAAGTAATATTTTTTTTAGCGTATCATAACAAGAAGGATTTGTTAGACCTAAATCAATACCCATTTGTATTGCCATAAGCATTCCATTCGCAACAGCCTCACCATGTCTTAAATGACCATCAAGCTCAACGATATGGCCGAATGTATGACCAAAATTTAAAAACATTCTTTCCTTTAAATCAAAAGGATCAATTTCTACAATGTTTTTTTTAACACATAATGATTCATAAATAATTTCTTCTGTTATTTTAACATCACTATTTAAAAGCATGTCTAACAGTTTTCTATTACCGATACAGCCGTGTTTAATAAGTTCCCCCATACCATTATTAAATTCAACCTTGGGCAAAGTTTCTAAAGCATTAGGATCAATAATAACCTTAAGAGGTTGTTTAAAGGCCCCAATTATATTTTTTCTACCATAAAAATCAATACCTGTTTTACCACCAATTGAAGAATCCATTTGAGCTAATAACGAGGTCGGTATTTGAATATAGGGATTACCTCTATAAATACTTGAGGCAACAAATCCTGTTAAATCACCAATTACCCCACCCCCAAGCGCAATTAGTAATTCTCCTCTTTTTATTTCTAAATCAAGAAGCTTAGTTAAAACCTCTTTATAGGTTTCAAAACTCTTTGATTGTTCTCCTGCTTCAACACATACAGAATAAACTTTAAAGTCATGAAGTTCATTTTTAATTTTATCTAAGTATAATGGACCAACATTAGAATCAGTTATAATATATATTTTTTGCTTATCATAAACTGCTTTAATTTCCTCATTCATCTTATTATAAGCACCCTTTTTAATCACTATATCATAGGAATTAGGTCCTAAATTCATTTTAAGTATCATTTTTCCATCTCTTTTCGTTTATTCTTTGATTTAATAAAGATTTCCTTTAAACCTTCCTTATTATTTTCAACAAGACAAAGTTTAAGTTTTAAAAGCTCGGATTCAAAATTGGTTATCTCAGATAACAAATATTCTCGATTTGCAAAAAATAAATCACTCCATAAATTTTCATTAATCATAGCTATCCTTGTAAGATCTCTGTATGAATCGCCAATAAAATTTTTGGTATCATCTTCCGTATCACTATTTACAAGAGATACAGCAATAGCATGTGTAAGCTGTGAAGTAAATCCTATCATTTTATCATGATATTTAGGGCTCATAAGAGAAATACGCCCAAAGCCTAAATCATGACCTATTTGTTTTAAAATATTAATTTCATATTCTTTATTTTCTACATTTACAATTAAGAAATTCATACCATCAAATATTTTATTATCAGCATATTCTATTCCTGATTTTTCCCTACCAGCCATAGGATGATGTGAGATATAAATTGCAGGTGATGCAAGTTTAATTGCTCTGTGGATAAATGCTGATTTAACACCACAAACATCAGTTATAACCTGTTTAGAATTAAAAAGAGAATGATAGCTTTCTAAAAATTCTAGAATATGATCAGGATAAAGCCCAATAATAATCAAATCCGAAATGGTAATAAATTCAGATGCATCAAGGGAGACGGCATCACACATGTTATGTGATAAAGCATAATCAAGCGTCCTTTGCTTAACATCAACTCCATATATTTTATGCCCAGCTTTTTTTAGCCCCATCGCATAGGAGCCACCAATAAGACCAAGACCTACTATTAATATATTCAAAATATCAACTCCATTTTGTTTTCTACTTTTATTTTATCATATTTAAGCTTTTTTTAAAAGAAAACCTGTTTCATTCATCAGTAATTTATAATGATAATATTTAACTAAAAAGATTGAATATAAGTAGATTTTATTTTGCATCAGATCATTAAAATCCATATCATACATGTCAGACATTTTCATAAGTCGATATGATACGGTATTTCTATGAATATAGAGCTTATTTGCAGCTATGCTTAAGCTTTTATCATAACTCAAATAAAAATAAAGGGTATTAATATTATCCGTTTCATTTTTCATATCATCATTATATATTTTCATAATTTTCAAATCAATAAAGTTTTTTATTTCATTTATATTATACTTATCAGTAAAAAATGGTAAATATATTTTATAATCAGCCTCAAAATAAAGAACACTTTTTTTACTTTCTTCTAAAAATCTAAGTAAATTAGTCAATGCTTTATAATAAATATTAAATGAGAAATAATCTAAAATTTTCTTTACGTAAAGTGCCGTCAAGTTATTATCAATTAATATATCAGTAATTTTACTAAGAGGTATATTATCATTATTTAAAAAAATTAAAACATTATCATCATAAGCAATTACCGCATTAACAGCTAAAACACTTTCTAGCTTAACCTTTAAATAATTATTTTGAGAAAAGCTCGCTTTTGAAAGAGAAATAATTAAAAGACTTGCATCTAAATTAACCTTATAATCTTCAATTTTAGTTTTTAAAATATCCTTCGTTTTATATTCAGAATTAAGCAATGCTTTATAAAAAGTTTGGATATTAGCATCATTTTTCTTATAATCCTCTAAATATAGAATTTTGCCAATTGAGTTAACAAGATGTTTTAATGTATCGTAATCTAATTCATCAAATGTTGAATTTTCCTCCTCTAATAAAACCAAATAACCAAGCATTGTATTATGTTCTATTTTATAAAAAAGTCTTCTTTTATTTTTATTAATTGAATCTAAGATAACATATTCACTCTTATTTTTAAAAGCATTATTAGCAATAGCAATTAATTCAAGTGACCAGACACCAGCGTTAGTAGCTTCCTTATATACATTGTCACCTTTATTAGTTTGAGTATAATACAAAAGCTCATAATTATGATTTATTACTACCATTGGATTTTTTATATAATTAGCGTATAAATCTAAAAGTTCCTTTAAACTATAACACGCTTCCTCTTCCTTTAAAATTTCTAAATTCATATTATCACCTTTTTTTGTGCTATAAGCACAATTATTTAGTGATATTTTACACTATAAAGACATTTTATTCAAGATTTAAAGGCTTATAATATTATTGTAATTTGAAAGGAATGATAAAATGAAAAACGAAAAAAAGCCCCGCAATGTAGGAATTTGGGCTTTTCTAAATAAAATTCCTGCCGGAACAATGTTTGTTCCGCTAGTTATTAGTGCTATTATTTGTACGATAACAGTTGAATGTGGTCTTGGCACAGGAGTGGTTGGTGAAGGACAAACGTTATGGGAATTTCTAGGTAATCCAATGAAAGATCTTTTTGGTAAAACTGGACAAATGCTACTGATTGGTCTAATGCTATTTTGTACAGGTACAATGATCAAACCTCATGATTTTGTTGATGTATTTAAACGTGGATTTTGGTTGCTTCTTGCAAGACTTCTTCCTGCATACATTATTTGCACAGTTGTATGGTTTACTTGTGGACCTAAAGGTTTTTGTGGAATTGATTTTATTACCTTTACATGTGTTGTAACATCTGCTAATGCGGCCTTATATATGGGAATTATTCCTCCTTACGCTGACAATAGTGACCGAGCAGCTTTCCCTGTAATGCTAATATTATCTATGCCTCTTCTACCTTTTATCTTTATAAGTTCATTTGGTAAAATATCTGGAGACGCATCCGGTCAAACCTTAGCTAAAATTGTTCAAATCTTCTCATTATTAATTCCCTTTATTTTAGGCTTTATTCTTGGTAATTTAGATACAAAAATAAGGGAAATATTTAAAGGTGGTAATACTATTATTCTTCCTTTTTTAGGATTCGAATTTGGGTCAACTATAAATCTAATTAATGCATTTAAACCATCAGTATTACTAGCTGCACTATTATTAACTGTTATTTTCTGGGCAATTACAATGATAATCCCTTATATTGTAGATAAATTTGCTTTAAAACGTCCTGGTTATGCATCTATTGGAAGTTCTTCTCTTGCTGGTGTATCATTATCAATTCCAGCAATGTTTAGCCTTTACACATTTAATGGTATTGCTGGAAATGATTTAATTACAAATAGTGTTTCAATTTTAGCATTTGTTTTATTAATCACTAACATTCTATCTCCATTCTTTACTAAAGGAATTATGACTTATTATTTTAAGTCTCATCAAAAAAACAAAATTAGTGATGTTAAACGTGTATTTGAAAGCACTCATCCTGAATTAATAACTGATTTATATGATGAAAATTATGTTTATAAAAAAATTAAGAAATGAGGTATTTAAAAATGAAAAAAATTCTAACCCAAGTTGGTACATTAAATAGTTTAATGATGGGAGATTATTATGCGACAGAAACTGTTGATGAGTTATTAAAAAATGGTGATATTGGTATTGGTACCTATGAAGGACTAGATGGGGAAGCCATTATCCTTAATGGTGTTGCCTATGATTCTCGTGCTGATGGTAAAACCTATGTTATGGATAAAAATGATAAATTACCATTTGCAACTGTAACTAAATTTGACAATAATGTTCCTGAATATAAAGTTTCCTTCAAGGATATTGAACAATTAAAAGATGAACTTGAAAAAAAGCTTCCTAGTAAAAATTTCTTCTATATGATCAAGATGGAGGGTTTATTTAGAGTACGTATTCGCTCATGTTACAAGCAAAGTGAGCCTTATGAGCCATTATATAAGGTTGCCTGTGATCAAAGAGAATATGACTTTGAAGAGGAAGGCTACGTAATTGGTGTATATTGTCCTAATTATGTTCAAGGTATGAATTTACCTGGTTGGCACATTCATTTCTTAAGTAAAAATCTTAAGCATGGTGGTCATATTTTAAAGCTTGAGGGTAATGATATCAGTTACAAAATAAATGACATTGATGAATGGAATGTAATCCTTCCTCATACTAAAGGCTTTGAGACTTGGGATTTAACCGAGGATTTAAAGGAAAAAACTAAGCAAGTTGAAGGATCATCAAAAAAATAGTAAAAAAAGTGATTTGGTTTATATTCCAAATCATTTTTTTTATTACTTTATAACAATATTAACAATCTTTTTAGGTACAACGATTACCTTAACAATTTGATGTCCATCAGTATAAGCCTTAACCTTTTCTAATGATAATGCAATATTTTTAACCTCTTCTTCGGTTGCATTTACATCAATTAAAGCCTTATCACGAAGTTTTCCATTTACCGAAATTGCATATGTAACTTCGTTATCAACAAGTTTATTTTCATCGAATGTAGGCCAAGTTGCGGTTGCAAGACAATCCGTATTACCAAGAATTTCCCACATTTCACTACAAATATGTGGACAAACTGGTGATAACAGTTTCACTAAGCCTTCAATAAAGCCCTTGTAAATAATAGGTGATTTGTAGGCCTCATTAACAAAAATCATCATTTGTGATATAGCTGTATTAAATGATAATGCCTCATAATCAGTTGTGACCTTTTTTACAGTTTGATGATAAATCTTTTCAAGAGAATTATTATATTCAGTAGTGAACTTCCTAGTATAATCCGGTGACGTTACTAAACGATAAACTCTTTCAAGGAATTTATGAGCACCATCTACACCTTCATTTGACCAAGGCTTAGATGCCTCAAGAGGTCCCATAAACATTTCATATAATCGTAAAGTATCTGCACCATATTCATTAACAATGTCCGAAGGATTAACAACATATTCAGGGAAACGTTTACCCATCTTAATTCCATTTGAACCTAGAATCATACCTTGATGAACTAGCTTCTTAAATGGTTCATCAACAGGACAAACACCTTTTTTATATAAATATTTGGTCCAAATACGGGAATACATTAAATGACCTACAGCATGTTCAGGACCACCAATATATAAATCTACAGGAAGCCAATGCTCTAAAAGCTTCCTATCGCATAACTCATGATCATTATTAGGATCCATATAGCGCATAAAATACCAACTAGATCCGGCTGAACCTGGCATAGTTGAAGTTTCACGAACACCATGAAGACCATTATGATTATATTTTTTCCATTCGGTGGCATTTTCAAGAGGGGCTTTACCATTTTTGCCCTTATAATCATCAAGCTCTGGTAAAACGAGTGGTAATTCATCGTCATCGAGAGCGTGAATTTCACCATTATCTAAATATACAATAGGAACTGGCTCTCCCCAATATCTTTGACGAGCAAAAATCCATTCACGGAACTTATAATTGATTTTTTTCTTGCCAATTGAATGAGCTTCTAAATATTCAAGCATAGTTTTAATTGCTGTTGGTTTATCCATCCCATTTAAGAAACCAGAATTAATATGAATTCCATCTTCCGTATAAGCTTCTTTAGTTATATCTCCACCCTCAAGAACAGGAATAATCTCAAGATTAAACTTTTTAGCAAAAGCATAATCTCTTGTATCATGAGCTGGTACAGCCATAATAGCTCCAGTACCATAACTGGCAAGAACATAATCAGATATCCATATAGGAATTTCTTTGCCATTAATTGGATTTATAGCATAGGCACCAGTAAAAACACCAGTCTTATCCTTATTAAGTTCTGTACGTTCAAGCTCTGATTTTGAAGCACAAGCCGCCTTATATGATTCTACTTCTGCTTTTTTATCACTTGTTGTAATTACATCAACAAGCTGATGTTCAGGTGCCATAACGCAATATGTCGCACCAAATAACGTATCGCAACGGGTTGTAAAAACTGTAAACTTTTCATTTGTACCTAAAACCTTAAAATCAACTAAAGCACCCTCAGATTTACCAATCCAATTTCGTTGCATTTCCTTTGTAGATTCTGGCCAATCAATCTTATCAAGACCCGAAAGTAAATCTTCTGCAAAAGCAGGCTGGTCAATAACCCACTGCTTCATATTTTTACGAATAACAGGATAACCACCGCGCTCTGATTTACCATCAATAACCTCATCATTTGCTAAAACTGTACCAAGTTCTTCACACCAGTTAACAGGCATATCAATATACTTAGCATAGCCATCTTGATACATTCTTTTAAAAATCCATTGAGTCCAATGATAAAACTTAGGATCAGATGTCGCAATGGTTTTAGTCCAATCATAATCGAAGCCAAGCTCATGAAGCTGCTTTGTAAAATGCTTAATATTTTCTTGTGTAAAACCATCAGGATGATTTCCTGTATTTATTGCATATTGTTCAGCAGGAAGACCAAATGAATCATATCCCATTGGATGCAACACATTATATCCTTGCATACGTTTCATACGAGAAATAATATCAGTTGCTGTATATCCTTCAGGATGTCCGGCATGAAGACCAACTCCAGATGGATATGGGAACATATCTAGTGCATAGAATTTAGGCTTAGAAAAATCCCAAACATCAGTTTTGAAGGTTTCATTCTTTTGCCAATATTCCTGCCATTTCTTTTCAATTTTCTTATGGTCAAATGTTGTATATTCCATAATTTTTCACCTCAATTTAATGATATATCAATGATATCATAAAAAGTATAAAATTTAAATATCCTTATTTATTTCTAACTATTTTTTTGTGAGTACACTTCTTAGATCTAATTTCTAAAATGATAGATATAATAATAGGAACTATTATAGCCAGTGGCAAGCATATAAAATAAATTATTTTAAGCTTATAAAACATAGAAATATCGTTATTTACCATTAGCATATAGATGCCAAGGCCAATTACAAGGATTAAGGTCATACATAAATTAAGATAATTTAGACGCTTATAATCCTTAATTTTAGCTACATTATATAATTCGATTAATAATATAATAATTGGCATTGCAAGAGTTAGATAACATAAAATAGTTAGATAATTATAATACATTGGATGATCAGACTTAATTGATACTATGATTATTATCGGTGTCATCGTAAGTATTAACAAAAATAAAATAATTGATTCAATAATAAAAGTTTTTTTCATATATTTTAAAAAAAGGGGGATGCAGCTGCATCCCTTATATAATTAAATTAGAAACCAAAGAATTCTTTAGCATTGTTATAGCAAATATCTTCTACAATTTTGCCAAGAGTATCTAATTCTTCTACTGGATATTGACCAGATTCAACTAGGTTACCAAGCATTTGACATAACAAACGACGATAATATTCATGACGTGGGTAAGCTAAGAAGCTTCTTGAATCAGTTAACATACCTACAGATTGAGAAATTAAACCAACCTGCATTTGTGTTTCTAGATTTTGCTTCATACCATCTAGTTGGTCTAGGAACCACCAAGCAGTACCAACTTGAACACGGCTCTTAACACCTTCCTCTTGGAAGCAGCCTGCAAGAACAGTAAGTGCATAGTTATCACGAGGATTTAAGCAATAAAGAATTGTCTTAGGAAGAGCATCATTAGCATCTAATGCACCAAGAAGTGCAGAAAGTTTTTCCATATATACAGCATCTTCAATTGCATCAAAGCCTGTGTCTGGGCCAATCTTTTCAAGCATCTTCTTTGAATTGTTACGTAAAGCACCGATGTGATATTGTTGTACCCAACCATGCTTCTTGTATTGCTTGCCTAAGAATAATAGGATATAACCCTTGTATTGATCTTGCTCATGAGAAGAAATTTCTTCATGCTTCATTCCCTTTAAGAAAACAGCATTTGCTTCTTCATAAGTAGCAGGTGTATAGTGAACAACATCAAGTGCGTGGTCAGAAACACGTGAACCCATTGAATGGAAGAATTCAATACGGCTTGCTAAACAATCAGTTAAATCATTTAATGACTTAATTTCTTTGCCACAAACCTTAGCCAATTGGTTAACCCAACTCTCAAACCAAGAAAGTTCAACATTGATTGCCTTATCAGGACGGAAGGCAGGACGAACAGTTACATTTAAAGTTTTATCCTCCATCATCTTCTTATGCCATTCAAGTGAATCAACAGGATCATCAGTTGTACAAACAGTCCTAACATTAAATTTATACATCATTTCACGAGCAGTTAATGTTTCAAGTTTAGCGTTTGCTTCATCCCAAATCTTCTTGGCATTTTTAGCATTAATAATATCATTAATTCCAAAATATCTTTGCATTTCAAGATGAGACCAATGATATAGAGGGTTTCCTACAAAATAAGGCATTGATTCAACAAATTGATAATACTTCTTATAGTCATCATCCGGACCAGAAATTGAATCCTCTTCATATCCTCTTGCACGTAGGCTTCTCCACTTGTAGTGATCACCATAACGATCTCCAGCTCCTAACCAAGCCTCAGTTAGATTACGGAACTTCTTATCCTCGTAAATTTCTTTTGGTTGAAGATGGCAGTGATAATCAATAATTGGCATCTTCTCTGCGTGCTCATGATAAAGCTTCTTTGCAGTTTCTGTTGTTAACAGAAAATCTTTGTCCATAAATTTTTCCATTTTAATTATCTCCTTAATTTTTATAAAACTACTCCGTCTTTAAAAATTGAAATTTCACGGAAGTTGTTTTTCTCATTCTTTGTTTGTGTACGGCCAGAGGCAATATCACAAATTAAATCAATAAATTTTTCAAGTAATTCATTCATTGAATACTTATCAACTAAATCGCCAGCATTAAAATCAATCCAATTAGATTTTTTTGTGGCCATTGTTGTATTAGTCGCTACCTTAACAGTTGGAATAAAGCCGCCAAATGGTGTTCCACGTCCTGTAGTAAATAAAACCATTTGACATCCAGCACAACCCAAGGTTGTTGTAGCTACAAGATCATTACCTGGAGTACATAATAAATTAAGTCCATGTTCTTTAATTCTTTGGCCCATTTTTAATACACCATTAACAACGGCAGCTCCACCCTTTTGAGTACAACCTAAAGATTTATCCTCAAGAGTTGTAATTCCACCCTTTTTATTACCAGGCGATGGATTATCATAAATAACTTGATTATGCTCTTTAAAATAATGTTTAAAGTCATTAATTAATTCTACAATTTCTTCAAATATTTGTTCGTTTTTTGCACGAGCCATTAAAAGCTTTTCAGCCCCAAACATTTCTGGAACCTCACCTAAAACAGTTGTAGCGCCATTAATTGACAAGAAATCAGAAAATCTACCAAGTAAAGGATTAGCAGTAATACCTGACATACCATCAGAACCACCACATTTAAGACCAATTCTTAATACAGAAAGAGGTTTAGTGATACGTTTATCATTGGCCATTTGATCATAAAGTTCTTTTAATAGCTTAGTTCCTTCCTCAACTTCATCTTCAACCTCTTGGGCAATTAAGAAACGAGTACGAGATTCATCATAATCGCCTAAAGTTTCTTTAAAAGTTGACACAAGGTTTTCCTCACAACCAAGACCAAGAACTAGTACACCACCAGCATTTGGATGTTTAACCATATCTTGTAGTAATGTTCTTGTTAAAGTTAAATCAGACCCCATTTGAGAGCAACCAAATGGATGTTGGAATGTATAAACACCATCAATTTTTGACGTGTCATATTTTTCTTTAAAATTACTAATTATATCATTGGCCATACCAGATACACAACCAACAGTTTGAATAATCCATAATTCATTACGAATACCATATTCACCTGTTTTACGTTCATAAACATCAACTGTACGATCTGACTTATAGCCTAAAACCTCAGGATATTTAGGCTCATATTTATATTCAATAACATCATCAAGGTTAGTAGCAACGTTTTGAGTATGAACATGACATCCAGGTTCAATATCAGCTGTAGCGTGTCCAATTGGATTTCCATATTTTATAATGTTTTCACCTTTTTTGATTGGCCTTAATGCAACCTTATGAGCTTGAGGGATGTCCTCGCATAATGTGATACCCTCAATAACCTCACCTTTAGTAAAAGGACGAAGGCATACAGCTACATTGTCAATTGGATTAATAATAATATAATCTTTCATATTAGCAACCTATAAATGCTAAAGCCTCGCGCATTGGCTTAGTTTCGATTTCATATAAGCAATCTGTAACGAAGTCAGTAACACCCTTTAAATTATTTAAGTTTAATTCCCAGTGATGCTCAAGTCCTAAGAAATCAGTAACAATTCTTCTACAAGCTTCTTTAGAGCCATCAAAATTTGACCATTCTTTCTTGAAAAAGTCAAGTGCCCACTCATCATCCTTTAAAGCAATATCTTCATTACCTCTCTTACCACGATAGAAGGCAATTAAAGCAGCTAAACTAAATAAAGCATGTTTAGGGAAGCTTCCTGCTTCAATGCTTTGAAGTACTACTGGTAAGTTACGAGTTTTATACTTTGTAACAGAGTTTAAAGCAATTGACATTAATTCGTGACGTACAAACGGATTTCCATAGCGTTCAAGTACAGAATTAGAATATGCAACCATTTGGTCATGTGGAATATCAATTGTTGGAATAACCTCATCGAAAATATATTCACGAACAAATTTTCCAAGTTGAGGGTCCTCAATTGTTTCACGAACAGTATCAATACCTGCAAGATATGAAACAGGAACTAAGCAAGTATGAGAGCCGTTAAGAATTTTAACCTTTCTTTGTTTATAAGGAACAATTGAATTAACATATAATACATTTAAACCAGCTTTAGGTGCAGGGAATGCAGTTTCTAATGCTTTAATATCATCGCCATCAATGCACCATAAGTGGAAGATTTCACCTACAACCATTGAATTATCGATATAACCTAATTCCTCTTGACATTCCTTTTCATTTGCTCTTGGATATCCTGGAACAATACGGTCAACTAATGTATTATAGAACTTATTAGCTTTAGTAATCCAGTTAATAAATGCTTCATCATAACCACAAGTGTGAGCTAGTTTAACTAATACTTCTTTTAAAGTATCACCATTATGATCAATAAGCTCACATGGCATAATGAATAACCCCTTGTTTACATCTCCATTAAATGTTTCATAACGAGTATGTAAGAAAGAAAGAAGCTTACCAGGATAGCTCTTAGGACATACTGTAAAATCAGTATCTGTCTCATCATAAGCAATACCAGCCTCAGTAGTATTAGAAACAATAAATTCAAGTTCCTCGCTCTTGGCATAGTCAAGATAATGAGCATATTCAGTAAATGGATTAATTAAATCTCCAATGCAATCAATTACTTGATGAGTTTTAACAACCTTACCATCCATTTTTCCTTGAAGATATAAAGTATATAAGCCATCTTGCTTTTTCATATCCTCAACACGTCCAAATGGCATAGGTTGAACAACTGCTACATTACCATTAAAAACGCCCTTCTTATTCATTGTGTCAATAATCCAATCTACAAAGGCACGTAAGAAGTTTCCTTCTCCAAATTGTAAAACCTTGATTGGGCGATTAACTTTTTCTACTATTTTAGCACTTAAATTTTCCACGATATTAATCCTCCATTATTGTCCGAAATATCGGACATACTATATCATCAAATTCATTGTAGCACGCTTTATTTTTTTTTGCAATAGGTACAAATAAAATTAATTTTTTACCTTTTTTCTAAGAAAAAACTTACCACTATTTGTGATAAGTTTCATTATTATTAATTTTAAAAGAACGATATATTTGTTCAACTAAAATAAGTTTCATTAATTGATGAGGAAATGTCATTTTTGAAAAGCATAGTCGAAAATTAGCTTTACTAATAACTTCATCACTTAATCCTAAGGAACCACCAATAATAAAGGTTATATGAGACGAATTATAAGTCTGAATCTCAAGTATTTTAGATGCAAGCTCCTCACTACTTAACATTTTCCCTTTTAAATCAAGTACAATAACATAGCTTTTAGGATTAAGGGCTTCTATAATTCTTAATCCTTCTTTCTCTTTAATTTGAATATTTAAAGCATCACTTGTTTTATCTTTAATAGGCTCATCTAAAAGTACAATCTCTTCTATTTGCGTATATTTAGATAGTCTTTTAACATACTCCTTAATTCCATCAACTAAATATGATTCTTTAAGCTTACCAACAGATATTATCGTTATTTTCATACTTCGAATACCTCAAGTGGAGTTTGTGACGCATATTCAAACTTAATTCCATCAGTTGATACTCCAACATCCTTAAAAACTCTAATTGAAGTAAGCTTAACAATTTGAACTAAATTACATTCTTCAGAAATATGAGCATAAATTATATGATTAGTATCAGGCCCTACAATATTAGTAAGTGTATAAGCACTGTCTTGATTTGATAAGTGTCCATGATCTGATAAAATGCGCATTTTAGTTTCATAAGGGCGATCTGATTCCATTAAAATTTGGGGATCATGATTCGATTCAAATATATAACAATTTGCATCACTTATCTTATCAAACAATGCATGATGAACATATCCTGTATCAGTTATATAAACAAGCTTTCTATCATTTTGGCTAAAAGTATAGCCAACAGGATCAATAGCATCATGAAAAATTTGCAATGCCTCAATTTTAATATCCTTAATTTCAAAACAAGAATCATGATTAATAAAATGTATATTCTTAATGTCCAGTCTATCTCGAATTCTTGATGAAAGACCATTATAAGTACCTTTTGTCATGTAAATAGGAGCATTTGTTGCATTAGCAATAATTCCTAAACATGATGTATGATCAGTATGCTCATGAGTAATTAAAATACCATCTAAATTTAACAAATCAAATTCGTTATTACTAAGGGCTTCTTCCACTCTTTTTTTAGATATCCCGCAATCAAGTAAAATTTTAGCTGTATTTGTCGTAATAAAGGTACAATTTCCTTTAGAACCTGATGCAATTTGTAAAACCTTCATACTTCACCTCAAAAAATTATAGGGACTCAAATGAATCCCTATAAATAATTAATTAATTTTTAATTCGTCAAGAATCCAAGCACTAGTACCATCTGCTTTTTTAGCATCAAACCAGCCATAGAATACATCTGATTCTTCTAATGTTTCATAAGAATCAATTGTACGTTCTTGAATTGCAAAGACTTCGTTATATCTAGCTTGTTGAGAAGAAGCTGTAACGCTTGAGCCTTCAACATTATTCCATACAATGTTTCCAATTTGCTTATATAAGCGATATGTTTGGAATGTAGAATTTGAATATCTTGACATAACATCAGCAAGTACATTCTTAACAGCTGTTGTAGTTGTAGAACGCATTGATGTTACTGAACCATTATTTGTCATTTCCATAAAGTAAATGAAAATTTGTTCAATAGATGCCTTTTCATCAGAACTATAGCCAGATACATATACAACATCATCATCTGATGTAGTGTCTACATCATTCTTATATACAATTATATCTTGATATTCCCAAGTCTTAACAGAAGCTAATTTTTTCCAATCAGAATAAGAATCATTTGTCTTATTATCATTATAGAAATCTTCAGTACAAATCTTTGTTGTATCTCCTTCTTTATATGAATACATAATCTTTCCATCAGAATTAGTTACATTAGTAGATAATGATGAGTCATTTGATGATTCAAACTTACATGTTGTCTGATTTGTAATATCATAAGCATAAAGCATATGCCAACCATAAGTTGTTTCAGTTAATAGTGATAAATCTGCTGCATTAACATCAATCTTGTTATTAGCTGTTGCCTCTACAGTATGCTCCTTCTTATTATCATCCTTATATGTATATGGCTCATAGTTCCAATATCCATAATCAGATAAATTTTCTTTAACGTCTTTATAATTTTCAGATATAATCTTTGAATATAAATCCTTTACAGCATCAGTAAACTCTTCAACATAATTAGAACCATTTGAATAATCAATTGTATTAAGGTCTTCAGCTCTTAAGGCAAATTCAAAATTCTTTGTAAATTCAGACCACTTCTTATTTTTATAATCTGCACATTGTAATGTATAATCATATCCCGGATTATTGAATGTTTTAGCAATAAATTGTAAGGCTTCAACCTTAGTCTTTGTATTAATAATTGCAGCCTCTTTAACAATTGCATCAGCTAATGTTAAAATATCTTTTCTAAAAATAACCTTATCAGCTTCACTTAAATCGCTATAGAAATCCTTAGGATCATCATTTGTACCATCATGATCATAATCAACGGAAATAAGAATATGTGAGATATCTAAGCTATAATAATTATTATATTTTTTGTCAGCGAATGTTTTAAATGTTGCCATTAAACCATTAACATCGTTAAACTTTAATAGATTTTCACCTATCTGGTATTTAATAGCTTCATTCTTTAATGAATCAGAAGTTGTAACATAATCATCAGCCTTCCAGAACGCTCCATAATAACTATTGAATGCAGAAGTCAAATCAGAAGCCATTAAGTTATAATTTACAATATCATCTTGATTATCAAAACCATATTGTAAAACTAAATAATTGCTTAATCCCATCTTCTTTGAATAAGAAGTATCATTTTTCTTAAAGCTCTTAATTGCAGATTTAAGACCATCCTTATATCCAGAAACAGTATCACTATCAATCTTATCAAGTAAGATTGTCTTAGTTAAATACTTAGTTGCAAGTAGTGATGTAGCCTTAGATACACCATATTTGCTATTTAATTCATCATAAGAATCACTAACAGAATATGAATAAGATGTAGATAATGTACCTACTGTATTATCAGTATAGTTAAGTGTAAATACTAATGAATTATCAAATGAGCTCTTAGATGCAAAATCATATGAATCAGAATATGAATTATAATATTGGTTTTCATAAATTGGATCAAAAATCTTTAAATCTAAAACACTACGTTTAGAATCCGCAGCTAGTGTGTAGCCTGTATCAGATAAAATAGCCTCAATTAAGGTATTACCATATGTTTCAGTAGCCCAATTTTCAACAATCTTATCATCAATATATGTACTATTAAGACGACTCTTTTGTTCATCTGACAAATTGTCCCAATCATCGCCTTCATAAATATGTCCACGATAGCACATATAATAAATATTATCGCCTGAAATATTGAATGGCTCAGATAAATAATACTTTTCGTTTTCATCGGTACTATCTTCATCAACCATATTTTTCGTCATAAAAGTGACAGCAGTTGAACCAATTTCATCTGTCATTTCATCGTTTTCGTCATCAGATCTAAATGTTGTATATTCACATTCATCTAAACCTTCTGGATCAATATACTTAGTCTTATAATAAGCATTAAATAATTCAATATAAAATTTTTTTACTTCTGCTTGAGTTATACCATCTTTATTTAGACTATAATGTACCTTTTTCTCAACAAGATTAATATATTTTTCAGCTTGAGCTTTTGATGCAAACTTAATTACAATCGCCTGATTAACTGTTTTAGCTTCTGACTCTTCATTATATGGATTTCTTCCATCTAGAATATCTTTTGTTGTTGTTAAATTTTGAATTGATGAATAAATGTTTTTTCTAGCATCCAATACAGAATCCTTTGAATCTCCACTACCATCCTTTGGAAGATAATATGTATTTTCAACCTTATTTCCATCGACATCGTATAAATATTCATAATTACGAATATATTCTATATTTTCCTTAGCATATTCAATTTTAGCTAATGTATATGCATATGTACTCATTAAATCAGTTATATTTCCCCAATGATAAACTAAAACATCATTTGTTTCATCATACGTAGGATATAACTCATTTTTATTAGAAGAAATATTAATACCATTACTTGTCAATTGATTATCAATAAATTTTTGAACAGCGACATCCTTGTCATCATCCTCTAAATCAAGATAATCTTCTACAGTTGACACTGAAAAAATTGCATTTAATAAGTATTTATCAAATTCATCTGTAAATTTTGAATTACTATAATTAATGTTATTCTTCTTTATATAGTCATCTAACAATGAATTTTTAATTTTGTTTAATACCGTTGAATAACCATTCATACGAAATTGGTTATACATTTCATTAACTGAAACACTAATATTACTTTGAGATTCTAATGAAGCATATGTTGCATTTAGGTTTAGATTTCCCGTAGGAGCCTTAGTATTGCGGTTTGCATCACATGATGCAAGTGTACCCGCAATAACTGCAACCCCAAGAAGGGAAATAATTCTCTTTGTATTTTTCATATTATTTACCCTCCTTATTACTTACCTTTACATTTTCAATAATATATGATTTCATTTGTGTCCACCAACCATCATATTGATTTAATAAAGTAAAGTATTGCTTAACGTATTCATCAGCATTCTCTTCACCAAAGAATGATAATTTAGAATCACTACTATATACATTAACAGTAGATAGGTATGAATCAGTACTTTCATGATTAGAATCTAATAACGCTTGGAATGTTGTTTTATTATTATAGCATTGGAATACTGAATTTCCGTCAGAATCCGTTTTATAGAAATCATAATTAGAACTTGAATTTCCAAATCCATAATACTTATAAATATCATCATTTTCGGTTAAAGTGTAACCTGTCTCTTTTGTCATCCATGTTACAAGTACTTCAAATTGTGTTGAATCAGATGTATATCTTGTAAATGCAGGTTGGAAATAAGTTGTAAGTGCTGTTGTTACATCAGTAGGAAGTGTTGATGAAGAACCATTAGCTGCATAATCTAGCATAAATGATAATGCTTGATTAATACTAATCTTATCATCTGAATTAAAAATATTAGAAATTTTATAATACTCATCATTATATTTATAAACTAAATTATTGTATAAATCACCATTATTTTCATCCTCTTCATATTTAGCACTAGCCTTTGTTGTAGCTGATGTTAAAAGTGGAAGATTATAACCAAATGATGAGTAAAGACCTTTTCCAGTTTGACCATAATATTCTCTTAATAAATATTCGTTAGGCATTACTCCATCTTTACCATTAAACAAGAAATTCTCTTGATATGCCTTATATGCTGCAAGTTTTAAAACGTCATTACAGCTTGCATAATCTGAAGTATTAGATACTGATAAATCTTCAGTCTTTAGGAAAATACCAGCACGACGATATTTAGCCCACTCAGATTCAGGTTCTGTTGGATTATACTCGTCATCACCTTCATATTTATCATGACCATTAGTAAAACGAGATGAACTATTATATTCAGTTATAATACTAGAAATAGTATCTACATTTGAATTAGATGAATTATCACATAATGTAATGATCTTGTTAATTAGTTCTTTTGCAAGGTCATTGTATGTTTGTCCCGAATTAGGATCTACCTGATTCCAATCAAAATCTGAATCAACATATGAAAGACCAGTTTCAGTACGATCAGGCTCGCCATCTTCATCCATATCTACATAAACTAATAAATTCTTACCTGAAACAGAAAAATAACTATCATAATATGTATTAGCAAATTTAGCTAATATTTCTGCTAAATCGCTATTAGCATAATCATTAATTAATGATGTAGATGCTTCATTAACACAATAATAATCATTAATAATATCAGCCATATTGTTTGTATGGAAATATAACATTAAGAAGTTATATTTACCTAAAGATGCGCTATAACCAGATGAAGATAATTGGTCAGCTGCGAATTTAGAAAGTAAATTATTTAAGCTTTGATAATATGTATCTGTCTTTTCTTTATCATTTTTAATCTTATCATAAGTAGATGTTGATTTTATAACCTGTGTTGAAAGTAAAGATACTGCACTTGAAATACCACTTGTTGGCTCAAGATTATTCCAAATATCAATCATATTTACTGATTTTTCCCACGAACGTGTCTCATCAGTAGAATCTTCATCTTCATATTTAAATGTGGCTACAAGATTTGCAGCTCCACTCTTACGATTCTTAGAATAATCAGAATTAGCAGCCATATAAGCAATTTCAATATCCTTATCGTAAATACGGACTTTAACATTTTTCTTGGCATTTGTCATGCAAGTTGAGATATATGATGAAGTAAGCGTTTCTTTCTTTAAGCCATCATAAATTTCGTTAAGTAATTCATAATAATTCTTTTTACCTTCATTTGTTAAAAGAGGATGATTCTCATCACGATCTTTTAATTCATCATCTTGAACTTCAATCTTACTTGAGCCTTTATACTTGTAAACTTTATAAGTTCCATCTACTTCTTCAACATAGTAAATTTCATTTTCTTGGTTGCTAGTATAGTATAACTTTTGAGAATCGTCTTCTTGACTAATCTTATAAGCCATATAATAGAAATCACCATAGCTTTGAGCTGACGTTGAATAATTATCCTTTGTTGTATCAATTCTTTCGCCATTTTCTTCTTTATATGTTACAGCTTTAAGAGTGTCATATAAATACGTTGATAAACTAGAATTAATTTTATCAAGAGATTCCTTATTATAAGTTAGTTTCTCATACAAATCAGGATTATTTTCCTTTAGGATATTAATGTAATCTAATGCATAATACTTTCCACTAAGATCAACTGTACCATATGTATTAACAAGATTTGCTGTAATTTTTCTACAATTTGAATTATCGCTTGTAATGGTAGAATTAACTGGAAGGCTTTCGCGAGTTGTATAAATATAATTATACATTTGTAAATAAATTGAAAATACAAGTTGAGGACTTGATGCTAAAGGAGTTGCAGATCTTAAAGTATTAGGAGCTGTAAAATCATAATCATCATAGAACTTTGAATACTCTGAATCAGTTTCCCCTTCTCTTTGAGCAATGAAATATAATTGAGAACGATAAGTCTTTAATCCAAATGACTTTAAGACCGCCTTTGATTCATCTTCATTCATAAATCTAATCATAATTGCATCAATATTAGATGCATAATGATAATTACTACTCCAATAATTAATTATTTCTGAATTGCTGAAATAACGTTCCTCATCGTCATCAAGATCAGCATCATGATCAGCAATTTCTTTGTCTAGAACTTTCTTAGCATATAATTCTTGAGCAACAGTTTCATAATATTGAGCAAGTAATGTCTTTTGAGCAGAAGATAATTTTGAATAATCAAAATCATAAGTTCCCTTGTCCTCATCATACTTGTCTTCATCATTATTTGTAGTTGATTTTCTACTTAAAAGTGTATTTAAATCAGCTTCTGTAATAGCCCCAACCTTATTATTAACTGATGTTTTAGTAATAAATTCTTTTTCTTTCGTTTTCTTATTATAAGGGTTATTTAATCCTGTATAATCAGAGTATGCTGAAAGACCATAAACATCACAAATTAATGCCATTTGGACTTTATTACGGTATTTCTCAGTATTTTCATTTGAACTCTCCACAGCTGCTTTAACTTCTTCTAGTTCCTCTTTTACAATTGTACTATTCAATTGATTTGAAAGATAAGTTGAAGAACTCCACTTCAACTGATTATAAAGTTCTTTATTTGTTACACTATATTTGTCACCAAGGGTTAAATATGTATTATCACCATTAATAGAGCTGTATTTATCCTCATTATTTGAGCATGAAGAAAGAGTCAATGCGAATACGCATGACATAAAAGCTAGACTTAATGGTCTTAAAAACCTTGTATTTTTAGTATTATGATTCATGTTTAAGTCTCCTTATAACGAATTTGGCTATAACCATAGCATTTACAATGATAACATTTTTATTGTCAAATTGCAATAGAATAAATGTGGTATTTAAATGTGATTATTGCAATATTTTTTTTACATAATTGGGCTTTTCTTTGCTCACATTATAAAAATCCGAATATAATATAATGAAAAGGAGGGAAAATATGACTTGCGATAATACCCAAGGTACTAATGCATCATGGGCTCTAATTCTTGTTTTATTTATTTTACTTGTAATCATTGGAGCATCTTGGATTATATAAAAAGTCCCATATTAATATGAGACATTAATTAACTAGGAGAATACTCTTAGTTTTTTGGCTTATAAAACTTTGTTTTTTCCATTACTCCTATAATATCTGTAAATTCACCAGGTTTTGTATGTTGAAGTTCGGTTCCCAAAACCCTAAACTTAGAATCGAGAGTATCAATATACCATAACGCTGCGGCTTCAGCAGTTTGTGGCCTTTTGCAAGCACCAAAAGCTGGTTGTCCATGATGAGAAATTACCATATGTTCTAAAAGTAATACCTCTTCTTTATTTTCAAGTCCAAGCTCACATGCAATATCATGAACGCTAAATCCACCGATAACAAGATGTCCAAGTAATTGACCCTCAAGAGAATACTCAGTGTTTTCAACTCCAGTAAACTCAACCGTTTTACCTAAATCATGAAGAATAACTCCTGCAAATAAATAATCTTTATTTAAATATGGAAAATTTTTGGCAAAATCATTAGCTAGATTTAACATTCCTAATGTATGATGCGCTAGTCCACCAACATAATTATGATGCAGTCTTTGACCTGCAGGATATAAAAAGAAAGATTTTTCACATTTTTTTAAAGCCTTTTTAGTAATCTTTAAAATAGTTTCATTCTTTATTTGCATTATATAATTATAAATTGAATCCTTAAGTTCTACTAAGCTATATGGGCAACTATTATCAAACATTCTATATGCTTTATCAACTTCATCTAAATCATCAATTGATGAAACACTTTGGTATTCAAATAAATAAAAAACAGCACGGTCAGAATTATTATGTCTTCCTATTTTAAGTTTATAAATATATCCTACCTTAATATCATTATTCTTATCTTCTGTTTTTACATTTATATCATTAGAGTCACTTAACGTTACAAGAAGATTTAACATTCCATCGGATGTATTGATTCCTTTAATCTTTCCATAATATGTATAATATTCAATATCAGACATCATTATCCTCCTTGATAAAATTCAATATTTCACTTTTTTCATTTTTAATTTTATTTTCTAAAACTGCTTTTTCAAGTTTATGAAGTAATTCATTAATCCAAGGTCCTTGAGGCTTATTTATATATTTAATCAAATCATTAGCATTTACTTTTAAATCTTTTCTAGAACTTATAGGTAATGCTAGTTTTGTTTTAACTAATTCATCAAAATTAGTATTTCTATTATCAACAAAGGCTCTTATTTTATCAGCAAGAATAATTGTATCCAAATCATATTTGTATAAATTTAGATTTGTGAATCCTTCTTTTGCAAGAAATGCCGCATCAAAATAAAGTCTTTTTTTATTATTAGCTACCTTAAATTCATATCCCGTATTAATATATATTGATATCGCAATTATATCATCTATGCTTGGTCTAACATTTGAGTTTATAACATATTCTATGACCTTATTTATTTTTAAATAATTTAAAACACTCGTTTTAATTAAATAAGACAATGCTTTTTTATAATGAGCAAATTTTAATATTTTAGTTAATTCATCAAAAATCCTTTCGTCACTTAAATAGGTGACATATTTAGCTGAGGCTTGCATCCCTTTAAACGTACTATCTTCAATATCAAAATTAAGTTTACTAACTAAATAACAGCCTCTAAAGATTCTTAATACGTCTTCATCAAAACGCTTAAAAGGATCCCCAATTACTCTTACAAGCTTATTTTTAATATCTAATAGTCCATCACATAAATCGATAATTTTGCCTCTTGAGTCTAATGCCAAAGCATTAATTGTAAAATCTCTACGTTTAAGATCTTCCTCAAGATTTTCTACTATTTTTGTAACTGGATGTCTATGATTAATATACTCAATATCAGTCCTAAATGTTGTAATTTCAAATTCATAACCTTCGTACATAACTTTGCATGATAAATATTTATTAGCAGTAGAGTCAATTATTTTAAACAAATGATTTAGATCATCAGGTAAAGCATTTGTTGTTATATCGATATCATTTGACTTAATATTTAGTAGTGTATCTCTAACATAGCCACCTACAATATATGCCGAAAAACCATTTTTTTCTAGTTCTTTAACTATATTCAAAGCAGCAATATATTGTTCCATATTTCACCTCAAAAAACAAGAAAGCCCGAAGACTTTCTTAATTAATCTTTTAAAAAGCAACCAAGACCAATTGCATTAGGGCCAACATGGCAGCCTACTACAGGAGAGCATGGAGATTCAATTATATTTTCGATTCCAAGCTTTTCTTTTATTGTTTCTAAAAAGAACTCTTTTAGTTCATCTCCTGTATATACAATAAATGCTTCAAATTTATGTCCAGCTGTATATTCCTTGAAATGATCACAAACAGCTTCTAATGCTTTCTTAGTGGTACGAATTTTTTCAATTGCTTGAATCGAACCGTCCTCACATAATCCAAGTAATGGTTTAATCTTTAAATACTTACCTAAAAAACCGGCTGCACCAGAAAGGCGGCCATTTTTTACTAAGCATTCAAGTGAATCAACTGCAAACATTAAAAAGTTTCCATTTCGCATTTGCTCAAGTTTTTTTAAAATATCCTCAGTTGGAATATTTTCTTCAATCATTCTAGCAGCTGTAAGTGCAAAATATCCTTCATTTAAGCAAACTGTCTTTGTATCAAAAGGATATATCTTAATTTTATCCTCAAGCATTTGAGCACATTGACAAATACCATTATAAGTTCCTGATAATTTAGAAGAAATAGTTGTTACAATAATTTCATCATAACCTTCATTAGCATAATTTTCAAATATTTCCATTAACTCACCGATTGAAGGTTGACTTGTTTTAGGAACCAAATGCTTGTCAGCAGTCATTTTAGCATAAAAATCTTCAGCTTTTATTTCAGTACCATCGGCTAAAAGCTCTCCGTCCATATCTATTTTAATACGAATTGTATCTATATGTTCATTATGTTCATAGTAATCTAAACAACCCGTAGATGTTGTACACACTAACCGTTTTGACATAATCTATCACCCTATTTCAAATTATATCATTATAATTTGTTTTTTTCAATATTCTTTTATTTTGAATGTTTTAGATGAAAATATGATATAATCAGCTTGGTGATTTAATGAAAACAATTAAGACTACATGCATAAATGAAATTATAATTAACAAATCAATTTTTATAACAACTCTCTTTCGAGTTAATTCTATAGATGAAGTAAACACTTTTCTTGCACAAACGCGTAAAAAGTATTATGATGCAACTCATAATTGTTACGCATATGTTTTAGGTCAAAAGGCTGAAATTCAAAAAGCCTCTGATGATGGAGAGCCTCAAAAAACAGCTGGAATGCCTATGCTCGATGTATTAAAAAAACGTGAATTGACAAATATTTTAGCCATTACAACTAGATATTTTGGTGGTATTTTACTAGGTTCAGGAGGATTAATTCGTGCTTATTCTTCTAGTGTATCTGAAGCTTTAAACAAAACCAATATTTACACATTTCTTGATTACGAAAGAATTAGTGTCAAGATTTCGTATCCTTCATATAATATCATTGAAGGATATTTAAAAAAATATACTATTTTCAAAATAGAATATAGTGATATTGTACGTATTGAGTTAGGTATTGAGCCAAGAAATGTTTCTAGTTTTAAAGAAGAAATTACAAATTTGACAAATGGTCGCTTAAATCTTTCTTCTTTGGGAATTCAAGTGGAGGAAATTTTAACAGAGCATAATGAATCTTAGTTGATTGTCCTCCTCTAATATGTCTTACCTTTTTATTAAAGGCTAAAAGTTCGCATACTTTTTCATATAGTTCTTCGTTTATTAAAGGTAATTTTTCTCTTAAATCTTTATGTACAGTTGATTTTGAATACCCTATCCTTTTAGCTACATCTCTTACCGTTGTATTATTTTCTAATATCATATTTGCCATTTCTAATACTCTATTTCTTATTTTACTATCCATAAGATATACACCTCTACTATATCTTATGGATTTTTCTTTCTTTCATTCAAAAAAGAAATAGCAAATTTGCTATTTCTCAATTTTTGTATCTTCAAGTTTAGAAACTTCTTCAAGAGTCAAACCAAAAGTATTTTCAGGATCTACGTATTCACCATTAACTTTCACTTCAAAAGTCATATGAATAGAAGCCTCATCATCAAATACATTTTTACCAGCAACCCCTATAGTACTTCCTTTTTTCACTTCATCATTTAACTTTAAAGAAGTTGATGCAAGTGATGAGTAATATGTAATAACATTATTATCGTGAGTAATTTCCACAATCGTACCATACGAATCACTCTTACTAATTCCAGTTACTTTTCCATCATATACAGCATATACATCAAATGCTTCATCATTACTTTTGTGATATGTTAAACCTGTTGATTCATAGGCTTTGTTTTCACTTATAATAACAGCAGTTTTTAATACATCATTCGACTTTGTCATATCATAATAAACTCTAATGATATCAATTCCTTCACCTGCAGGATAACCAAATGTGATTTTAATTTCTTCTGGGCTTGTAGGTTGATCTACAGTACCATCATCTGTTAAAGCAGGCTCAGGTTTATCTACATCAATTGGAGAATCATCCTCCTTAAGAGCAATACTAGAAATAATCATAACAGCTGTAAATACAAAAGCAAGAACACCAATAAAAATTAATAATTCTTTCTTCTCGACGAAAAACTGTTTAACCTTTTCCTTCATTATTTCACCTCAATTTTAGTATTATCTAAAATTAGGCAATTATACAAAAATTTACAATTAATTTTTAGAAGGAATAATTACATCGACAAGTTTGAATATGCCTTCAGTTGTAAGATATGATAAAACAAATATTAGCAAAAAATAGCATAGTCTAATTTCTCTTATTTTACCCTGAGGAAATAATCTTTCAATTCTAAGACTTCTTAGCACTATATAATATAAAAATGCCATTGAACACCAAACAACAATATATACAATATTATAAACCACAATATTTCACCTCTTATATTATGAGATATCTTATTTTACCATAAAATTAAAAAATTGGTAAATTATTAATTCAAATGAATTATCTACCAATTTTTATTAATTAAATATAAATCTAATCTTATAAGCTTCCTGCTTTAGTAGTTCTAATATTATCAAGAAGTTCTTTTTCTTTTTGAGTAAAATCAATATTAGCCTTTCGATTAGACTCAAGTCTTTCACTTCTAATACTCTCTAAATGTTCTAGAGCACTTTCCTTTGAATATCCAATGTGAGCACCTTGAGCAATAACAGTAATTATATTTTCCTTAAATTCAAGCATACCATTAATAATTGCAAGGTACAATTCTTGACCTGGAACAACTAACTTGATATATCCATCAGGGATAACACAAACTAAAGGAATGTGATTTTTCATAATTGCAAACTCACCATCTGCATTTTTTATAACAGCATACGTTATCTCATCATCATATAATTTACCTTGGTGGGTAGATACACTAATTTTCATTACTTATTAGCTTCCTCAATTCGTAATGCCTTAGCTCTTGCATCATCAATAGTACCAACAAGACGGAATGCCTCTTCTGGCATATCATCACAGTTACCATCAAGAATTTCTTTAAATCCTCGAATTGTTTCCTTCACAGGAACAAAGGCACCAGGTACGCCTGTAAATTGTCCACCAATAAACATATTTTGTGATAAGAATAATTTAACACGTCTTGCACGTTTTACTACAAGCTTATCGTCTTCTGATAATTCATCCATACCAAGAATAGCAATAATATCAAGTAATTCATTATATCTTTGAATTAATTGTTGAACACGACGGGCAACTTCGTAATGTTCCTTACCTACAATTTCGGGTGATAGTGCACGAGAAGTTGATGCAAGAGGGTCAACAGCTGGATAAATACCTTCCTCTGTTAACTTACGAGATAGATTTGTTGTTGCATCAAGGTGAGCAAATGTTGTAGCTGGAGCTGGGTCAGTATAATCATCTGCTGGAACATATACTGCTTGAATAGATGTAATTGAACCATCCTTAGTAGATGTAATACGCTCTTGTAGCTTACCCATTTCGGTTGCAAGCGTTGGTTGATAGCCTACGGCTGAAGGCATACGACCAAGTAAGGCTGAAACCTCAGAACCTGCTTGTGTAAAACGGAAAATATTATCAATGAACAAAAGTACATCTTGATGCTCAGCATCACGGAAATGCTCAGCCATTGTAAGCCCTGTAAGTGCAACTCTCATACGAGCACCAGGTGGCTCATTCATTTGACCAAAACACATTGCTGTTTTAGCAATAACTCCTGATTCTTTCATTTCATGATATAAATCATTACCTTCACGAGTACGTTCTCCTACTCCTGTAAATACAGATATACCACCATGTTCTTGAGCAACATTGTGAATTAATTCCTGAATTAATACTGTTTTTCCTACACCGGCACCACCAAATAGACCAATCTTACCACCCTTAATATAAGGTGCAAGTAAGTCAATAACCTTAATTCCTGTTTCAAGAATTTCAACATTATTTGAAAGATTTTCAAGCTTTGGTGCTTCACGGTGAATAGGCATACGCTTAACATCAGCATCTATGCCTTCGCCATCAATTGGATCGCCAAGTACGTTAAACATACGGCCCAAGGTTTTTTCACCAACTGGTACACTAATCGGATTTCCTGTATTAACAACAGGCATTCCTCTTACAAGTCCATCTGTTGAATCCATTGCGATACAACGAACAACCTTATTTCCAACATGAAGGGCAACCTCAAGAGTCAATTTAATCTCAACGCCATTATTATCATTGGCACTAACATTAACTTTTAAGGCATCGTTTATTTTGGGAAGATTACCGTCTTCAAACTTAACGTCAACAACGGGACCTTTTACTTCAACGATTTTACCGTCCATTATTCTTTACCTCCTATAGCATTAGCTCCACCAATAATATCAATTAACTCAGTTGTAATAACATTTTGACGAGCTCTATTATATAATAATTGTAATTTTGAAATTACTTCATCTGCATTATCAGATGCACTACGCATTGAATTCATACGTGATGAATGTTCACTTGTTTTTGCATCAAGAATGATACCATAAATCATATCCTCAAGATACATTGGAAGCATCATATCTAATGTTTTTTCAATTCCAGACTCATATATATAATCAATATCCTTTACTTCACCATTTAAAGCTGTAATTGGAAGTAATTCAGTTTCTTTAATCTCTTGAGTTAAACTATTAACATAATGATTATAAATAATTACGAGCCTATCAATTGTACCAACAAGATATAAATCAATAATCTTCTCTGCAAGAGGAACTATATCAATAAACATTACATCATCACGAACTAAAATTGGTTCATGATCAATTGTCGGATATCCCTTTTGTTCAATATAAGAAAATCCTTTTCGACCAATTGAAGTAACTATAAATTCATCCTTTGAAGAGTGAGTTTCTAAAGTTTGTTCTAAAGCTTTAAATGTATTAGCATTATATGCTCCAGCAAGTCCTCTATCTGATGTAACAATTAGGTAGCATGTTTTCTTTACATCGCGTTTAGTTAAAAGAGGATGCGAATAATCAATACCAGCTTTTGTTACCACACTTGTAACCATAGAAGCGACACTATTCATAAATGATTGATAATCCTTATATGCTTTTTCAGCTCGACGAACCTTAGACTGTGAAACCATATACATAGCTTTGGTTGTTTGTGCTGTTGATTTAGTTGAATCAATACGTGTTTTTACTTCATGTAAGGAATTAGACATTTTATCACTCCTTAAATGAATTTACGTTTTTCATTTTTAATGAACTCATCAAGCTTAGCCTCATCAGGTAAAGCCTTTGTCTCACGTAAAATTTGACTAATTTCTTGTCCTAGCTTATTTGTATCCATTGAACGATAAAGTTCAGCTTCAAAACGTAAGATATCGTTAAGTTCAATTGTGTCAAGATATCCTTTTGTTAGGGCATAAAGAATCACAGCTTCCTTCTCAAATGGGATAGTTTCATGAAGACCCTGTTTTAAAACTTCAACAGTACGTTTACCACGTTCAAGACGTGCCTTTGTAGACGCATCAAGGTCAGAACCAAATTGGGCAAACGATTCAAGCTCACGATATGATGCTAAATCTAGACGAAGAGTACCAGATACTTTTTTTACTGCCTTTGTTTGAGCCGCACCACCAACACGTGATACAGAAAGTCCGGCATTAATTGCTGGTCTAATACCTTTATAGAAATAATCTGACTGAAGGAATATTTGTCCATCCGTAATTGAAATTACATTAGTTGGAATATATGCTGAAATATCTCCGGCTTGTGTTTCAATAATAGGAAGAGCCGTAATTGAGCCTCCACCTAATTCCTTAGAAAGCTTAGCAGCACGCTCTAGTAGTCTTGAATGTAGATAGAAAACATCTCCTGGATATGCCTCACGGCCAGGTGGCCTATGTAATAGTAAGGACATTTCACGATAAGCTACCGCATGCTTAGATAAATCATCATAAACAATTAAAACATCCTTTCCTTGATACATAAAATACTCAGCAAGAGATACACCTGAATATGGTGCTAAATAAAGAAGTGGACCAGGATTTGAGGCAGATGCACTAACAATGATTGAGTAATTCATTGCATCATGACTCTTTAAAGTTTCATATACAGAGCTTACAGTTGATTCCTTTTGTCCAATTGCAACATAAATACAAATTACATCCTTACCCTTTTGGTTAAGAATTGTATCTACGGCAATACTTGTTTTACCAGTTTGACGGTCACCAATAATTAATTCACGCTGACCGCGACCAATTGGAACTAAGGCATCTAGTACCTTAATACCAGTTTGAAGTGGTGTATCAACGCTTGAACGTTGCATAACACCAGTAGCTTTTTGCTCAATAGGACGATATTCTGTTGATTCAATTGGACCAAGACCATCAATTGGCGCACCAAGTGGGTTAATTACACGTCCAATAAAATTATCACCAACAGGAACATTTAAAATTTTACCAGTACATTTTACAATATCTCCTTCTTTTACTAAAGAAGAGTCACCAAGTAAAATCACACCAACAGAATCTGTTTCAAGGTTTTGAACCATTCCATAAACATCATTAGGGAAAATTAATAGTTCAGATTGCATAGCCTTGTCAAGACCATGAACAATGGCGATACCATCACCAACCTCAACAACAGTACCAATTGTTTCTGTTTTGATATCATCTTTATAAGCTTCTATTTGTTTTTTTATTAAACTTGAGATTTCAGATAAATTGATATTGCTCATAAAGTTTTTTCCTTTCATTAAATATTGTCCTTTAATGCTTGAAGCTTACTATTTAAGCTTAAGTCGATTGATTTACCATTTGCAATAACCTTAATACCACCAATAAGCTTTTCATCAATTAAAGGATTAATACTAATATGCCTACCTCCATAATATTCAGATAACTTAACTTCAAGATTTTTAATCTGATTATCATCAAGCTTTGAAGCTGAAATTACATCAACAACAAGCATATTATTCTTCTCATTAATTAAATTTGTAAATTCTTCATGAATTTCCTTAATGATTCCAATACGATTATTATCAACTAATACATATAGGAAATCAATAAATGTATCATTCATGCCCTTACATACATTTGTAATACATTCTTTTTTTTGCTTAGATGAGATTCGAGGGTATGTTAAAACCTTCATAAAATCTTCATTTTCATTAATTGCAAGAATTAATGTATTAAATTCATTTTCAATCTCATTAAGCACATTATTTGAAGAGGCTAGTTCAAATATTGCAGTTGCATATTCTTTTGCTAGCATTATTTAGAGGCCCCCTCTATAATTTCATTAACAACCTTAAGGTATTTGTCCTTATCTACTTCATGTTCAAGAATTTTAGATGCTGCCTCAAAAGCAGTATTTACAATCATCTCTTGAATTTCGTGTTGCTTATTTTTGATTTCTTGATTGATTTCAATTTGTGCAGCATTAACGCGATATTTAGCCTCAGCCTTTGCTTGATTAATAATTTCATCACGTCTAGCATTTGCATCCATTTCAGCACTATCTAAAATAGACTTAACCTCAATTTGTGCTTCTGCCATTTGCTTTTTAAGTTCTGCTTCAATAGCTTTAGCATTTTCATTTGCTGCATGAGCTTCTTCGAGTTCTTTATCAGCTTCTGCACGTTTTTGCTCAAGCATCTTAGTGATTGGTTTCCATAATAGGAACCTAACAAGCAAAAAGATAATTAATGTTGAACAAAGTTGAACACCTAAATCAACAGCATAAGTAGCAATATTAGACAAACCATTAGCACCTAGAGGCCCTAAGCAGCCATTAACGAAATCAGAAATATCATTAAGGACATCGCTCAACTCCAATATGTTCATAATTTTGTCTCCTTATTTTTTTTATTTTTTGCTTATTACTTTGACATACACATAATAGCAATGATTAAACCATAAAGACCAGTAGTTTCTGCTACTGCTTGACCAATAATCATTGTTACAGTAATCTTACCAGAAGCTTCAGGTTGACGGCCTACTGCTTCAACAGCCTTTGCTGCAGCCATACCTTCACCGATACCTGAACCTACACCAGTAAATACAGCGATACCAGCACCTACAAATTGCATACCACCAGGGTAGTCTACCAAAAAGTTAATTACGTTTAATAATTGTGTTAAAATTGTTGTTAAAATTTCCATTTTATTTTTCTCCTTAATTAATTATAAATTTTTTCGCTATCATCAATCTTCATAGAAGTGAAGATTATCGTTAACATTATAAATACAAATGTTTGAATGACTCCTGACATCAAGTCAAAGTATCCATTAATAAACGGCATAAATGGGATAGCAAACCATCCAGCCGATCCGACAATAAGCTTAGAAATAACACTACCAGAAAGTAAGTTTCCTGTTAAACGTAGTGTAAGCGATAGTGGAAGTGCAAACTCGCTAATAATATTAATTGGAATAAACAAGAATGCTAACCACCATACCGGTCCAACAAAGCTCTTAAGGTAACCACCTAAACCTAAAGATATAATTCCCGTGATTTGGATAATAAAAAATGTTGTTATACCAAATGCGAAATTAATTACAATATAGGTTGTCGGGGTTGTTTGACAAAAGATTGCTGATATATTAAGTACAAACAAGTATATCGCAACAGTCAAGAAATAAGGAGCATATGTTTTCCATCTTTTACCTATGTTTGTCTTTGTAAAATCATTAATGATTGACACAATCCAAACAATCGGCACAAGCCATAAAGGTGTTTTCTTTTTAGGATCGACCCTTCTAATTAATAGCCCTAGAATAATGATTATAATTGCTAAAACAAGAGTAACTATAAGCATTGATTTCATCTGCTCATTGAAGTTAAATATACTAACTGTATTAAATAAACCAGACAAAATGCCCGATAAAAAGAGCGACTTCATTCATTTTTCACCTTACCTTTCATAACCAAAACAACGGTTAAAAGTATTATTTTCACAAGACTATAACCGATGAGGGTTGCCCATACATTAAACTTAGGTGCTTCACTATTAAAAATATATTGATCTGTTATTATCATTGCAAAGATAGCAGTAAATAATATAATTCTTAATATATAATATAAAACGTTAACCTTAACTGATTTATTATATGGATTCAAAGCATTCTTTTGAATATGTTTTGAGCCTTTAACCATTAAACCCAAATTAAGAAGTGCCGTCATAATACCAATAACATAGCTTATTGACCATGCACTTCTTATAGATTTATTTAATGTAAAAAATAAGATTAACCAACCAATCAAACCACAAATCCAAGATATAGGTGCAACAATTGCAGCGAGTTTATGTGTCTCGTCCATTTTTATCACCACCTAGATTAAGTTTTAATAAGATAATTATCATTGATGCTATACCTATTAATCCGCCAACAACAGCAAGTATAATCGGCCATGGACTATTTTTATTGATTTTATAACCAATAAAAAATCCCAGACCAATTAATACTAAAATAGTTATAAATCCTTGTGTTATAACAGAATAAAGTTTAGCAAATTCTGTATTATTTTTCATTATTTTGTACCAAATAAACGGTCTCCACAATCGCCAAGACCTGGAACAATATAACCATGTTCATTTAATTTTTCATCCAAAGCTGCTGTATATATATCAACATCAGGATGAGCTTCTGACAATGCCCTTATCCCTTCTGGTGCAGCAACTAGTCCAACATAACGAATATTATTTACCCCACGCTTTTTTAACATATCAACAGCAGCAATAGCACTACCACCTGTTGCAAGCATTGGGTCAACTAATAAAACAATCGACGACTTAATATTATCAGGAAATTTTGCATAATATTCATGGGGAACTAAAGTCTTTTCATCACGATAAAGTCCAATAAAGCCAACTTTAGCTGATGGAATAATTTCTCTTATACCATCAACCATGCCAAGACCAGCTCGTAGAATTGGTACAATAACAATATCACTTGCTAAAGTTTTTTGAACTGTTTTACATATAGGGGTTTCAATTTCAATATCCTTAAGAGGAAAATCTCTTGATATTTCATAGGCCATTAAACTTCCAATTTCTTGAACACATTGATAAAAATCTTTAGTTTTAGTTTCTTTTTGTCTGATTTGAGTCATCTTATGTTTAATAAGAGGATGATCAATAATTGTAATTTTTGCCATTCTATTCCTCCTCAATCATACTAATACGACGCTTATGTCTTTCACCATTTGAAAATGGTGTAGCAAGCCAAATATCAGCAATTTCTTTTGCTCGATCATATGAAACATTCTTTTGTCCTAAAGCTAAACAATTTGTATCATTATGCTCACGAGTCAAGCGTGCAGTCGTAACATCTGTTATAAGTGCACATCTAACACCTTTGACCTTATTTGCAACAATCGACACACCAATACCTGTTGAACAAATAACAATACCTCTATCACATTTCTTATTTCTTACAGCTTCTGCCACTTGCTTAGCATAAACAGGATAATCACAAGAATCATATGTATAAGTGCCTACATCTGTTATTTCGTGGCCTTGTTCTTTTAAATATGTAATTAACACATTTTTTAAATCTAAGCCACCATGGTCACAACCAATATACAATTTCATGAATATTTCACCTCTTCTTACTATTTTCCATTTTATATTATAACTCACTTTTATTTTTTTTACAATAATTGTCGATCTTAATAGAAGACGTTTTCATTAAACATTTTTTTCATTTTGTCAAAAATTTATACACAATATAAAAAATGTCTACTAATTAAAGTAGACAAATTTATTATTCTCTTGAAATTGATGAAACATTAGTTGCTTCTATTTCTTTTTCAAGCCCATTATCTAAAGTAACATTCTTTAAAACAACATCTTCAACGTTGTAAAAAATTAAACCTCGATTAGACATGGCCTCAAGTCCAGTCATCATAGCAGGTACACCCTCTTTTGGATTTGGTGCATAACTAAAATCTACATTTTCAATCGTAATTTTTTTAATAGGCATTTCTGGAAGTCCATAAAATGCACCTGCAGCTACATTAACGTTTGTACAATTAATATTTTTAAAATGGAATTCACCTAAATATGGAGTTCGTTCATCAACTGGTAATTTTTCCTTAGACCAAACGTATTCTGTCTTTCCATCCGGATCGCAAAAATAAAACATATTAATAACAAGTGGAGTTAAAACATTAATCATTTTAATATTTTCAAATAGAATACCATCTATAATAGCATCTTTACCACGACCTCTTCTTGTTTTAATGCGAAGTCCACGATCAGTCTCATTAAAAATACATTTAGTTACGTTAATGTTTTTAATTCCGCCTGCCATTTCAGAGCCAAGTACAACAGCACCATGTCCAAAATTCATTGAGCAATTTCTAATATTGAAATTAGATGACGGCTTTTTATACTTTCTTCCCATATAAATCTTACCTGATTTAATCGCGATGCAATCATCACCAACTGAAAAATGGACACCAATTATATCAACATTTTCACAAGATTCAGGATCACATCCATCTGTATTAGGAGAGACTTTAGGAGAAATTAGCTTCATATCAATAAAACGAATATTATTTGAAAAATAAGGGTGTAAATTCCATGATGGAGTATTTGTAACAGTTACGCCTTCAAAAGTTATATTTGAGCATCTAACTAAAAATACACCTCTTGGTCTCCAAGCGATGCGCTTTGTTCTAACGTCAACCCACCAATCACCATTTTGAGCATTACCATCAATAATTCCTTTACCAATAATATTTACATTTGATACTTCAACACCTGTAATAATACTTGCAAAGCAATCAAGCGGATTTCCTTCCCATGAGCCTAAATTATAATCATCAGATTCATCAGTAAGTAGAGTCATTCCTGGTAGAATTGGATACTTATTTCTATCAGTATTTCCAAGTAAATGGACCCCCTCTTGAAGTTCAATAGTAATATCACTTTTTAAAAATAGAGGTAAAACTGAATAGGTTCCACTTGGTATTAATACACGTCCATTTTTTGGACAAGCATTAATGCAAGATTGTATAAATAGTGTATCATCAGTTACTCCATCACCTTTAGCCCCAAAACGCTTTACATCCAATGTAACATATTCTGATTTTGTTTCAAATTCAACACTTGCGGATTCCTCTTGGGTTCTAATTTCAACAATATATTTTGTTTGAGGAAGTAAATCATATATTGAAATAACATTAACTTGTCCTTTTTCTTGATATAATTCACCATTTAAATATATATCATAAAGTGAATCATTATAGTATGGAAGATCATTTTGAAGTTCTAATGTAATACTTCTTTGACCTAAATAAATTATTTTTGCATTCATTATTTATCTTCCTCTTCTTTCTTTATATTTGCAGCACCAATAATTGCTTGAGCTTTCTTCTCTTGCTTATAAAATTTATATTTTTTTATGCCTTTAATAATTAAATTCTTAATTAGAACTGCAATCGCATCAATCAATAAGAAAATCAACCCATCCATAAGAGGTTCAATACCTACAGCATATTCACCAAATAAATTAATTGATATTCCATGTTGTTGTAATAAGACAGTAATCGCCATAATTGGTATAACAATTACAAATGAATAAACTAAATTAAGTAATAATGATACTACTCCCTTTAAATTTATTAAATTGAAACGATAAGTATTATCTGTTGAATTCTTCATAAATCTAACTAATGTTTTAACAATATACTCAAGAAATATGCCTAAGCCAAATGAAACCCATACATAATATTGATCTTCATTTTGAGCAATTGGATTTGCAACTGCAAAAAAATAAAAGGCAGCAGCTGCTGCCCAATATTTTAGCAGAAGAATTTTAATCCATGATGGAATTTTAGCCAACTTATCTGATTGATAAGGATTTTGCTTTTGAAATTCTTCGTTTTTCTTCATTACTATAATGTATCCTTCTTATAATTTTTATCACGTGTAAAGAATGACGCAATAGCACCAACAGTTGGCGCAATTACTGAAATAGTTATACAAATTATTGATACAACTGCATCAGATGCATAATCATGTGTACCATCCCATACGTGGTCACAGCCAATTAAGCAATAAATCCAGAAACATCCAGAAACAACAATAATAGCTGTACAAATTGATGCTAATACTGAAGCTGATAAACTTCTTGTTGATTTGACTTTAAAACCACAAACAATATTTAAACAACCTGCAAGCAACATTATAAAAATCATTAAACCAGAGAAACTATAATCCTCAGTTAAAGCATATGATGCTCTAACATGGCTTTCAAGAAACAATCCAATAAAAATACCTGGAACCATTAACAGTAAACACCAAATAATTGATGGATTATCTTGAATAGAACGATGAATATCTTTTCCAAGACCTTTAAAATAGTTTTTTAGCATAGGTAAAACTTTTTTATACCATGCATTTTTTTCATCAGTTTGAGATTTTGTAGCAGGTTTTTTAGTTACCTCTACTGACTCTGGAGTAACATTATTTTCGATATCTTTTACTTCATTATCCATATATTATTTTCCTCCTTAGTCATTAATTCTATTTTCAGTTTCAATATCAAAGAAGTGAACCTTCTTCATATCAAAGCAACAAACAACCTTTTCACCATCTGCTTCATCTCGATTATAAACCTTTGCAGTACATCTTTCATCGCCAATAAGACCATATAACAAGTTGTAAGCACCAAGGTGCTCTTCATATTCAAGATTAAGTTCGAATTTTGCTTCTGGATTTTCAGATAATGACAAATCATCCATATAAACATAATCTGGACGGGAAGCCATCACAACTTCTTTATCAACATATCCTTTACTCTTAATATCAGCAAACATATCAGGATCTAACTTAAATTCAATACCAGAAGATTCATGTACAAAATAACCGTTTTCATTTATTGTTCCATGATAGAAGTTCATTGGGGGAGTTCCAATAAATCCTGCAACAAACATATTATTAGGCTTATCAAACATTTCCTTTGGTGATGAACATTGTTGAATCCAACCATCTTTCATAACAACAATTCTATCAGCTAAAGTTAAAGCTTCAATTTGATCATGTGTTACATAAATAAATGTAGCATTTAACTGATGGTGAAGTTGTGACAATTCCTTACGCATTGAAGCACGTAATTTAGCATCTAGATTAGATAGTGGCTCGTCTAGTAAATAAACAACTGGGTTACGAACAATAGCACGTCCTACTGCAACACGTTGACGTTGACCACCTGATAACTGTTTAGGTTTGCGATTTAAATATGGAACTAAACCTAAAATTTCAGCAGCAGCCATAACACGCTTATGTATCTCATCTGAATCAATCTTACGAATCATTAATGAGAAAGCAAGATTGTGATAAACAGTCATATGTGCATAAAGTGCATAGTTTTGGAATACCATCGCAATATCACGATCGCGTGGTGCTAAATCATTACATCTCTTACCATTAATAATTAGATCTCCAGAAGAAATCTCCTCAAGACCTGCAATCATACGTAAAGTAGTAGATTTTCCACAACCAGATGGACCAGCCATAACGATGAATTCACCTGGTTCAATATCAATATTAAAATCATATACCGCATGAGCACCATTAGGATATATTTTATTTACATTTTTTAAAGAAACAATAGACATAAATTTATCCTCCTTAGTGTTTAGCATTAATAGATTCTAGATATCCATTTAAATCTTTTGATTTTTTGATACAAATCAATGCTGACAAAATAAACATTGTAGCAGCAGCAGCAAGTAATATAATCATTACAATGCCACGAACATTTCCATTTGCAACTAAAAAACCAGCCGTTGAAATATGACCATATTCACCTGTAGCATCAGAACCATCTGCAACAAATTTACCAAGAACTGAAGCTCCTAATTCATTAGCATACTTAGTTGCAGATGCACTATAATCACTCTTATAGCATTTAGATGCACTTCCACCTAAATCAGATACAAACTTATTCCAATAAATTATTGATTTAAGAGGAAACCAGAAAATCCTAGCAGCACAAACACCACCTAAACCAAGCATTATATATGAATAATTAATTTTATAAGTCTTAACCTTTTCACAGCATAAGAAACCAATTAATAAAATTAAAATATTTCCTAAAATCGCTATAATAGTAAGAGCATTTGAAGGATCAAGCGTATTTAAAGCTAAAAACATCGCTGTTATACTACAAACCAATGCACCTAAACCTAATTTATAAGATAAAGAGTTATTATTATATCTCAATTTTTCGAAGTAAAGAGTATTCTTATCTTCTACATGATTATTTACATTATTTTCCATTATGCAACAACCTCCACATCATTCTTTTTATTTGATTGTAGATATCTTAAAATGCTAAATGCAGCAAATAATCCACAGATTACGATAAAAATAGCAGAAACAATGATACCAATTAAGCAATTACTAGAGTTAACAACTTCATATGCTTTACCTTTAATCTCACAACCTTTATAATAGTTTTCAAGATCAGCAGTTATTTTTGATAAATCACTTTTTAGAAGAATTGACTTAATAAGAGCTACAATTGACATTATAATTCCATAAGTACTAAATAAAAGACCACTAACTAAATTTGAAGTATAGTATTTTTTCCTTGAGAAAGAACCTGTAATTGCAATTACAGCAACTAATACAATACTTATTAATCCTAAATAAAATAAGCAGTTATTAACACTTTGAATATTTTGAAATAAACTAACATAGAAATCTTTAGCGTTCTGTGCATCAGTAAAAACTACAGAATAACAAGTTTGTTCACCTATTACTTCTTTACCATAGAAAGAAAGATATGTGCTATAAAAATTTTCTGCATATCCATTACCATTTATTTGAAACACAGACCATCCTGAGCTAAAAAAGCATAAACTGCTAATTATAACTATACCAGATGCAATTAAAATTGTGAAACAAATAATTTTTTGCCATTTATATAATAAATTATTTTTCATAATTGCCTCCATAAAAATAATTAAATATATGGATGGGCTGTGTTTACCCACCCATATATTAGAAAATAACTAAAATATTATTTACCTAATGCTTTATTATAAGCAGCTAGATAAATTGAATCAATCTTAGCAAATGTATCAAGGAATGCTTGCTTAGTTTCAACACCAGTCTTAGCTTTAGTATTAGTACCAGACCAACCTTCAACAATTAGGAATGAATAACCAGTTGTATCGTTCTTGTTTTCTTTCCAGAAAGCTTCAAGATTAGTATTTTCTGTACAAGCCTTAATAGCAGTTGAGTCTGCACTTGCAATAGTAATATTTGTAGGAACAGATGCTTTAAATCCAGCAGCTGCACTTGTAGTAGCTAAAACAAATGAACCATTTTGAACACAAGTATTAAGTTTTGCAAGAGAATCCTTACCATGTTGAGATAGATTTGCTTGATAATCTAGACCATCAGAACGTTGATGTCCAATACCTTGAGTTGAACCAATCATCTTACGATAGAAGTTATTCCATCCAGACTTAAATGACGCATTATTTAAAATTGAATTAGAAATGGCTACAACATTTTGACCACCAATATCAATTGTACCATTACCAGCCTTACGAGCCTTAGTTGTTGCATCATACTCTACAACAGCCTTACGATATACAGTAGTATTAGGACCATAGTCTTGAAGGTCAGCACCCTCATCAGTAAACATATAATCCATTAGCTTTAAAGCACCATCAATATTATCTGATGAAGCAGGAATTGCCCAACCACCTGACTTTAAAGCACGGTTATCTTCTGTATAGTGGAAATAATCTGTAGTGTTATCTCCATCATTCCATTGAACAACTGGAGGTAAAATAGCTTCAAATGATGTAGTCTTAGAACCACTAGTCGCATCGGCATTAAATACCATTGTTGATGCAGAATAATCATAAGCCATAAATAACTTACCAGCTTTTAATAGTTGCTTACGATATGTATCTGATGCAGTATCATTATTATAACCCTTATAATACTTTTCAGGGAATAAACCTTCATTATATAATTCATGTAGGTTATCAAAAGCATCATATGTTGCTTGTTGAGTACGTCCATCAACTAGCTTACCATTATTATCATAGTAGAACTTTCCGTTTTCTGAGTTCATACCACGAACACCCCAAATTTGCATTAAAGCTGCAATTTGTCTTTGACGATTTCCTGCAGCAGCACGTGGTGCAAATGCATAAATTTCATCAGTACCTGTTAAATATTTAGGATTATATTGAACACAACGAAGTAATGCAATTAACTCATCAGCATTATAGCAAGCTGATTCAGAGCAGAAAATATCTGATAGCTTACTAAAAGTACCATTTGTAAGTTGAGTAGCATAGATTTCGTTTAAATATGCTTTTAATGTTTGAGTATATGTTTGACCATTTTTTGTAGCTAATTTATTTTGTTGAGTAATAATGTTCTTCTCAGCTGGAATAGTTACTTCAATAGTTTCTTTCTTTCCATTTTTTGAAATTGTAACTTTAGCATTATTCATAGCTGCAACTTGAGCCTTGAAGTTAGATGTTTTTGCAGCAGTGGTATCATAATCTCCATCATTATCAAGAAGTTTTTCAACCATTTCTCTGTTCATCATAAACATACATTCAATATTATTTAAACCATCGAAATATGGAGTATAATATACCTGACCATCAGTAGAAGCCATTGACTTCATCATTGATCCAGATGGGTCATTCTTTTCTAACCATTTCTTATAATTAGGTAATTTTCCATCTTTTAATGCTTGTGAAATAGAATATAGCTTACCTGCATTGGCTGCATCAGCAGATTTCTTACCATCACACATCATTAAATCAATTTGATTCTTACCCTTAACAAATCCAGAAGTAGTATATTCTTCCCATTCCTTATCATATGTCTTAGTGTAATCAGCGGCATCTCTAATCTTTAGATTAACAGCTTCACCAAATGCTTTCCATGTTGGAAGAATAGTGTTTTTTGTTAATGTTGTGCCATCTAAAGCATCTGTAGATGTTGCACCTTGATATGTAACACCATAGTGTTCATCACCATTTGTATAGTTAATACTAATATCTAGTGACTCAGTTGGATCTTCTTTGCTACATGAGCCAAGTGATGCGACTCCAGCAATACCTAATGCTGAAAGTCCTAAAATACTTAAAGTTTTTTTCATTTTGTTTTTTCTCCTTTTTCTTTCTATTTTTCTATTCCTTAACTCCACCAAGATTTACACCAGCAGCAAAATATTTTTGCATTTGAGGGTATAAAATCAAGATAGGTACGATAGAACATGCTATCATTGCAAATTGCCATGAGTTTTGGTGATATGGCTTATCCCATACATCTTCACCGCCACCTTTGTCAAGGCAGTTTCGCATATAAACTTGTAATGGTTGATTTTCCTCATCAAGCAATACACTTGCCCAATAATAACCATTCCAACGAGACAATGCATAGAACATTGTAACAGTTGCAATTGAAGATTTTGACATTGGAATATAAATCTTCGTTAATAACTGGAACTCTGTTGCACCATCTATAGTAGCTGCTTCTTCAATTTCTGAAGGAACACCTTTAAATCCATTTCTTAAAAGGATAATATTGAACGCATTAAAGCCAAGTCCAAATATAAATCCCCATCTATTCTTGATACCTAAATCAACGAAATTTTGATATGTTGCAATAAGGCCAGCACTAAACCACATTGTAAATGTTAGAAGAAAATTAAATCCTCTTCCCCAAAGAAGTCTTGTCTTTGATAATGCATAAGCTCCCGTAATTGCTATAATCATTGAAACCAAAGTACCATAGAATGTAAAGAATATTGTATTACAATACGCTAACCAGAACTTTTTATCACAAAGAACATCCCAAAAGGCTTGGAACTTAAATCCAAAGTGATATGTACCTTCTTCAGAACCTTTTACAAGTGGAATGATGATTACTTTTCCAGCTGATACAGCATCAATATCTGATAAAGCAACTGCCAATACATAAATTAATGGGTATACACACGCAAGTCCAAATAATGTTAGGAGTACGTATGACAAAATTTTAAATACAATTTCCGATGTATCCAAACGTTTCATATAAAATTGTTACTCCTTTCATATTAGAATAGTGATGTATCTGATACTTTTCTTGAAATAGCATTTGCTCCAAGAACCAAGAACATTGCGATTATAGAGTTAAACAAATCCGCTGCAGTACCAACTGAGAAGTCGTTTGCAACAGTTTGCTTACGATAAACATAAGTTGAAATTACATCAGCTGTTTCATAAGATCCTGGTTGATATAGAAGCATTACTTTTTCATAACCGATATTCAGGATTTGACCTATACGCATAATAAGCATAATTGTCAATGTTGGAGCCATACTTGGTAAAGTTACATATCTAATTTGTTGTAACTTATTTGCACCATCAATTTTTGCAGCCTCGTAATTTGTTGGCGAAATTGCTAATACAGCCGCAAAATACACAATTGAGCCATAGCCTGCACCTTCCCAAACACCTGATACTTGATAAATAGGTCTAAAGAACTTAGGCATTTCAAGAATTGAATCAGTTGATGAAATCCAGCCAAAATTCATAAACACCTTTGTTAAAATTCCTAAATCACCTTGTGAATTACGACACCAAATTGTAATTATTGTTGTTGTAACTACGGTTGATAAGAATTTTGGTAAATAAGAACAAACTTGAACTACTGATCTATATCCATAGCATTTAATTTCACTAAATAGTAATGCAAGAAAAATGGGAATTGGGAATCCAAATACAAGACCATACATACTATTCACGAACGTATTACGGAATGCCGTCCAGAAGCTTACATCATTAAACAAGTTTTTAAAGCCTATCAAGCCCATCCAATCGTCATGCATAACAGTTGTTGTTGCATTTAGACCATCGTTGTTTTTAAATGCTTGAAGAACACCCTTAATTGGTAAGTATTTAAACATAAACATAAACAATAGTAGTGGAATTAATAACACATAAAGACGCCAATCCTTAAGTATTTCTTTTCCAACACGTTTCCACTTAGTTCTTTCCAGTTCTTCAAGAAGTTGTTCAGTCGATTGTTGTTCAATAGAAGTCACTTTGCTACACACCTTTCATATAATTTATTTGTTTTCGTCATCAGTTTTCTTAACAGTTGAATAATACTTTTCTTCATTTTTTCGTTCATTACATTCACTAATCATTTTTTCTTTTACGTTAACAAGTACTCCTTGGCTTTTTAAAACTAAGCTTCCCAAAATTAAAACAACGTATCCAACAGAACCATATAATAGTGTACTATATAATAGTTGGCCTATTCCTACAAAATTAAGTCCAGTTCCTACAATCAAATTATAGAAAATCATTCCTAATGTCGTAAGTGTAAGTGAAGAAACAATAATTATTGCATCCAAGCTAAGAATGCTGCTTATTTTTGAAGTATATTGCTTCCATCCATTTTTCTTATATAGTAGTAAAGCGCTTACTAATGAAGAAACATATAAAATACCAATAATCCATAAAAGATTATACGAATCCCTAAGAATTTTTTGAGGTATCATAAATTTTCCACTTATAAAATTACCTAAAACGCTAAACGGAGCAACTATTAAGCCTTCTAGTCCCCACCTCGTAGTTGCAACTAATACAAGTAATAATCCAACTACAGGATAAGGAGCAATCGTTGGCAAGAAATTATTAGTTAGATATGTTGCTAAAAGTTCCATACCAAAGCTTAATATTGCTATAATTAGTAAATCAAGTCTACGATAGGTTTTAAACTTCATAAACACAACTCCTTTCAATATGTTCAGACATCGAGTGTGTTTTTTAATTTATAAACTAATTGTATCTGACTTATTCTATAAAAAGTTTAACAACATTCATAACAATGAAACCAACATCAAATTATCATAACTCGTTGAATCCTTTTTATACATCACCTATTTTAACACTTATGAAAACGCTAGTCAACTACTTAATGAAAACTTTTTCATATTTTTTGTAAACGCTTTTTTGCATTTTTTTAAGATATTTCTCAGTTTAAATCTCACTTTATTAATTTTTTTATCTAATAAAAGATTTATTTATTTCCAAATAATATTAAAAAATGATAATTTTAAGAATATATTAACGATAAGAGTTAATTTTTCCACACATTATTAATTATTTATGCTATCATTTAAGAAAATTGAGGTGTTTTATATGGAATTATATCTAAATAATGAACAAAGCCTAAGTAATGTATTAAAAGATGCTCGTGATGGTGATATTATTCACTTAGCTTCAAGAGTATATTATGAAAAAATAAAAATCACTATTCCTAATTTAACTATTATTGGGCATAACTCATCAATTGAATATAAAGATTATTATAATAAAATAGGAAAAGATAATAAAGAGCTTCTTACGGTAAGAACCTATACAATAATGGCTGAAGCGTCTAATATAACTTTGAAGAATTTGACAATTAAAAATCTATCAGTTCCTAATAGAACCTATGGTCAAGCAGTTGCCCTTCATGTTATAGGTGATAATTTCAAAGCAATTAATTGTAACGTTTTGGGTGCTCAGGACACTATTCTAGCTGGTCCAATCCCATATGATTTAACAATTAGATACAAAAATTTACTTTCAAGCGATGAATTAACTCAAAATAAATCACACCAACTATATGACCATTGTTATATCGAGGGTGATGTTGATTTTATTTTCGGATGTGGTATTTGCTTTTTCAATGAATGTGAAATACATTCTATCGGAAAAGGATATATTTGTGCTCCTTCTCACCCTAAAGATTATAATTATGGTTTTGTTTTTTATAAGTGTAATTTAACTGGATCTGATGAAATAACTAATCAAGTTTATTTAGGACGTCCATGGCGCGATTATGGACAAGCTGCTTTTATTAGTTGTAAAGCTTCTTCTCACATTAAGCCTGAAGGATATCACTATTGGCAAGAATCAAGAAAAAACACTTGCAAACTTAGCATATATAAAACACTTAATGAAAAAGAACTTGCTTCTTTCACTAAAGTCTTAAATGAAAACGATCTAGATAAATATGCACTTGATAACGTAATGAAAGGTTAAGCTGAATGCTTAACCTTTATTTTTAATATTTTAGGAAAAATCATAACAAACCCAATTGTCGTTATTGTTGATGATATAATGTCTGATACTGATTCTCCTAAATAACATCCCTTTGTTCCTAAAAAGATAGGAAAAACAACCGTAAAAATAACAGTTAGAATTTTTCTAATTAAAGAAAAAATAATAGCTCTATTCGCATGACCAAGTCCTACAAGCGTATCGACACAACACCATTGAAGAGGAAGTAATATAACTCCTAAACAATACCATCTTATGATATTTGGTGCTACATTTAAAATAGCATTTTGTACTTCTTCAGTTTTTGTTAAAATAAAAAGTTTAATAAAATACTTTGAATAGAACATTGAAATTATAAACATTATTATCCCATAAATATAGCATATCATTAGTTCATATATAAAGCCTTTTCTTACTCTTTTAGGTTCTGATGCACCATAATTATAACTTAAGAAAGGTTGTCCTCCTAAACTAATACCTGAAAAAGGCATTGAAATCAAAGTGAAAAAGCTTAAAAGAATTGAATTAATAGTCAAATATAAATCAGCATTACCATCGGCGTAAATCGATACCATCTTATTCATTACTATTAATATCACACTATCAGTAAAAGTAATTATAAAAGGGCAAAAACCAATTTTCATTATCTTTTTCATATATTTTAAAGAATAACCCTTAAAAGACATTTTAATGATACTTTTATTTGAAATTAAAAAAGAAAAAGCAAATAAAGCTGAAGCTGCTTGAGCAATTATAGTTGCAAGTGCTGCTCCTTTGACTCCCATATTAAAAGGAAAAATAAAAATATAATCAAGCAAAATATTAGTTAACGCGCCAATTATAACCGTTACCATTGCTCTTGTACTTTTTCCTTGACATGTAATAAAACTGTTAAGTCCTAAGCTCATCAAACAAAAAAATGTTCCAAGTACATAAATAGTTATATAATCACTAGCATATTCAAAATTATTTGGAGTTGCACCAAAAGAATATAATAATGGCTTTTTAAATATTAAAAAAACTAACATGAGCACTACTGTAATAATTACTAATAATAAAAAACTATTAGCCATTATCTTTTTAGCATCATCATAATCCTTTTGACCAAGTCTAGTTGCAAATAATGGTGATGCTCCCTGACATATTAAATACGTAAATGATGTTATTAAGGTGGTAATAGGTGCACAAATTCCTACTCCTGCTAATGCTAAGCCAGATCCGCTTTGCATATTTGCAATAAATAGTTTATCCACCACACCATATAAAATGTTAACAAATTGAGCAAACATTGAGGGTATGGTCAATGCTAACATAGCTTTTAGGGGATGTGCCTTATTAAGTAATTCATTTGAAGCCATAAAATCACCAAATGCGATTATATCACTTTATTTTTTTAATTCAATAAATTATTCCTAAAATGCGACACAATTTGACTTTTCGAGAATAATAGATGTTTTTGTAAGATAATTTTTACAATATCTTTTGTCGATTATTCTAATATTTTTTCAACTTCTTTAATTTTTTTTGTATTTTTTCTTGTAATTATGAAGATAAAAATTTATCATATAGTCAGTACAAATTTATAATTGAGGAGGAATGTACATGATAAGGGTTGTTATTGCCGATGATTCTAGTCAAACAACATTAATTGTTAGTGAGTGTTTGAAAATGCAAGCCGGCTTTGAAGTAGTAAAAACTTTTAATTCAGGAAAATCATTGCTAAGTTTTCTTGAATCAAACCAAGTAGATCTTTTAATGCTTGATATAGTAATGCCTGAGGTGGATGGGTTTAAGGTTTTAGAAGACCTTGCAAGCAAAAAAGAAAAATATCATCGTCCCAAAAAAATAATTATGCTTTCATCTTTTAACAATGAATCACTTCTTGTTAGATCATCAGCATTAGGAGCTGATTACTTTATTATTAAGCCAATTGATATGCAAAATTTATTAGAAACAATTAATAATTTATTTAAAGAATTACCTAAGAAAAGTAATGTTAATTTAAATGCACCAGAAAAAGAAATTGATTTAAATGAAGAAATCACAAGTATTCTTCACGAAATCGGAGTTCCAGCGCATATTAAAGGCTATTTATATTTACGCGAAGCAATTACTATGGTTTATAACGATATTAATGTTTTAGGTGCTATCACAAAGGTTTTGTATCCAATTATTGCTAAAAAGTTTAATACCACATCATCACGAGTTGAACGTGCCATTAGGCATTCAATTGAAGTAGCTTGGGGTAGAGGAAATGTAGATACAATTGCAAGTATCTTTTCATATACTGTAAGCTATAACAAATCAAAACCAACTAATAGCGAATTCATCGCAATGATTGCGGACAAGCTTCGTCTTGAACATAAGGTCACAATTTAATTTGTGACCTTTTTTTGTATTTTTTTAGTAAATTTATGCATACTAATTATTGGTGATAAAGTGCGATTATTAGGGATTCTTTTAATTATTTGTTCTTCGATGTTATCAACCATTTTAATTTATCTTTTTTTGATAAATGTTGCAAATCTTCATTTTCATTGGTATATTTTATTCCTTCTGCTTATTATAGCCAATATTTTCTCAATAGTGCCAATTTTAACTGCTAAATCACCGTAACACTTTTTGCTAAATTCCTTGGATGATCAGGATCATTACCAAGTTCTTTTGCTGTATAATAGGCAATTAACTGTACATATCTTGATAGACTCAAAGCACCTAAAAGACCTCCAGGGTATTTATTTTTAAGGAAGAAAACTTTACCTCCTCTTGCTCTTACCTCATTTAAACATGATATTAAAAAGCTATCATTTGATGAAAGGCCAATAACAGCACTTTTATCAGAAATTAACGCTAAGGAACCATGCTTTAATTCTGAGGTTGAATAGCCTTCAGTTGGAATATAAGCAATTTCTTTAAGCTTTAACGCCCCTTCCTTACTAATTATATAGTCGTAGCCGTGACCTAAATAAAAAACATTTTTCATTTTACTAATTTCCTTTGGTATATTATTATCAAAGGTTTTCTTTATTTCCTCAAGATTTTTTACATAGTTCAATATTTCTTTAGGTTCTTCACCCTTAAATTGTTTTATTAATGTATAAAACACTAAAACAGATTGATTAAAGCTTTTTGTAGATGCAACAGCTATTTCTTTTCCAGCTTGCATATCAAGTATTAATGGAATATGTAAGGTCATTTGTGAAGTAAAACTATTTGTAATTAACATTGCCTTTTTAGGCTTAATTTTATCTATTGCGGCTAAAACATCTGCTGTTTCTCCACTTTGTGAAATAAATATAAATGTAGACTTATTATAAATATCATTATAACTATATTCCGTTGGTAAAAAAGCTCTAGCTCTAATACCTAATTCCTGTTCAATCATTAATGCTATATATTCTGATGCATAAAAAGATGAACCACTTCCAATTAAAACAAATTCAGAAGTTTCTTCTAATAATTTAAGAAGTTTCTCATCAGCTTTAAAATTATTAAAAATATTTAATGCTAGTTTTTCCTCTTCTTCAATTTCATCAAGCATTATTTGTTCCTTAGGATCATTAAAATTAAAACTATATGGTATAAAAGAGGATTTATCACTTAAATACATATTAGGCCCTATACACCCAAAAGACATATCACTAATATGCTTATAATACTTTGTATTTTCCTTAAATGCATAAATATCCGAAGCTAAATAATAATCTGTATCGTTATATCCTAATAATAAAGACGATTTATTTTTCATAAAATAAATATTTTCGTCATCTTTTATCATAAAAATAATAGCATATGAGCCTTTAATTATTTCCATTACTCTTTTTATTGCATCAAATGGTGGATATCTTTTTATAAATAAACTCAATAATTCTGTAATTACTTCTGTATCAGTATCGGATAAAAATTGATGATTTTTAAAATATGTGTCTTTTATTATATTTTCATTTTCTAAAATTCCATTGTGAACAAGTATTATTTGCTTATCACCAGAAATTTGTGGATGAGCATTAACTACATTTACACTTCCATTAGTAGCCCACCTTGTATGGCAAATAGCCTTTTTTATCATAAGATTTTCATCTTCAGTAACAAAATCAATTCGACCTATATTCTTATAAATTTGATTATTCTCATAACCAATTCCATAAGAATCATATCCTCTATATTCAAGTTTTTTTAAGCACTTTAAGGCATCATTTATTTTAAATGAGCCAAATTGGGCATATATTCCGCACATTATAGCACCTCAATTTATTTTATGCGCTATATAGTTAATTAGTCCCATAAAAATCATTTTAAAATTTATTTAGCTTAATTTCCATTACATTTATGAATTGCAATTATTAGTCAACATTTAACTTTTGTATTAATTAAATATATGACTTACTGTGATTAAAAAATGTTGGTATTGATATGCTGTAATCGAAGCTAAGATTGGTAAATTACATCCTGCTGATTTAGGACATCTTATCTTTTATTTTGATGCAAATGATGATTTAGAACGAACTGAAAGGGATGATGAAACAATTGGCTTATTACTATGCAAAGAAGCTAATAGCTATGTGGCTAAAACATCCTTAAATAAAGCACAACTACATCTTTGTATTTCTAAATATAAGTTTATTGAGGAACCACCAACATACAGAAGCCAAAAATTAAAGGAAAATAATTAAAAATAATTGCGGTGTGAAAATTGTTATTCAGCAAATTATCTAAGGAAAACAATATGATATCTAATCAAAATAAATAAGGGTATAAGCTATAATAAAACAACTAAAATATTGTCAAAGTAGTTGAGCTTATACCCTTTAATGATATATAATTAAAATTTAAAAAGTTGAATAAAGCCTGAAAAATCAACACTCAATGATTACTATTACGATGATATAATATAAAATCATTTAAGCCAAAAGAATTCAATACTAAAATAAATAATTATAATTAAATTATTGCAAATTTAGATTTTGAAAGATTAAAAGGACTAAGGAAATTAAGTAATATTGCAATTTAATACAAAAAATAAAAATGGTTGGATGAGTCTAATTCTACCGATAATGAGGACAATAGTATCTTTGATAATGAAAGTCTTATAGAAACTCATTAGACTTGTATGCTTTTATATTTAAAATTGAGTGCATCTAAAAATCCAACGTGCATTACTTATTTTAGTGTCAACTAAAAAAAGTCCTCTAATTAGAAGACTTAAATAATAATTTATATAAGGTTTGATCAATTGTAAACTCATCTAAAATTTGTTTAACCTCATCTAATGCTTTTGCATTCGAATTTCCTGTATATTTAGCTCTAACAAGTAGATTTTTAGGTGACGCATCAAAGTCAACAAATTCCAAAATATCAACATTATATCCTGAATATTCTAATAACTTAGCACGAATTGTATCCGTGAGCAATGCACTCATTCTTTCCTTTACAATTCCATAGCTTGCTAAAAAGCTCGAACTTTTTTTAATCTGATTATTTATTTCATGTTGACAACATGGTACACTTAATAAATATTTCGAATGAAGCTTTATAGCATGATACATTGCGTAATCTGTTGCTACATCACAAGCATGAAGTGTAATAATTAAATCAACTCTAAAATGAGGCTTATACAATGATATATCACCTATTTCAAAATTCAAAGAATTATATCCATAATTTTTAGCAATTTCATTGCACTTTTTTATTACATCTGCTTTTAAATCAAGACCAACAATATTAGTTTTAATATTTTTTATATTAACTAAATAATAATATACTATAAAAGTCAAATAAGATTTTCCACAACCAAAATCAATAATATTAAGTTCTTGTTCTTTAAAAGTTTTAATTGTATCATCAATTATTTCTAAAAAGCGATTAATTTGGCGATATTTGTCATAATAGGATGGTACTATTTTTCCATCTTGCGTCATTACTCCTAAATCAACAAGTGGAGGAATTATGTTTCCATCATTTAAAATATATTTCTTTTGTTTATTGTGTGAAACATTTAAAAGAGTCTTTATCTCTTTATTTTTAATTTTATTACTTAATAAATGATTCTTTTTAGTATATTTAAAGTTATAATTATATTCATTAGTAATTATATTAAGTTGAAAAAATGAATCCAGCATAATAGTATTTATAATTTCAGAAAATTCATCATAATTATAATTGTGTGCAAACGATTGTGTCTCAGTAAAAAGTTCAATTTGCATCATACTATTTCCCTTTATTTCAACTGGCCTAATATATCCCTTAATATATTTTGAATTATTTTTTGGGTTTGATATTGTCCCCCTTATGATATTTTTAATTTCAATATTTTCTAACATAAAAACTCCTAAAAAAAATAAGTGGCATAAACCACTTAAATTTAATTTTTACCTTCAGCCTCACGTGCTTTTTGATTAGCTTTAAATGTTTCTTCACGTTTTTTTAGATCAGCTCTTTGTTGTTCATACTTCTTATGATTTAAAATAGGTACAATAAAATATAAGCCAACACATACTGCTATAACAACGCATACAATAATTAAAAATAGCCAATCAGGATAAAATTTAATAGTCTTACTAAGTAGCATAAGTTTCACCTCATATATGTTCAATATTATTATATAACATCATTAAGCGATTATCAAGAAAATGTTCTTAAAAAAAGAAAATGCTGATCACTTTTAGATCAGCAAAGAAAAAGAAAAAGAAAAGATTTTACAGGAAATATTCACGTATAAAATGTGAATACGTAAGTAATTATACCAATATTTTTTTATAATGCAACACTTTTTTTCAAGTTTCCCTAATGAAAACGTTTTACCTTCGAAAAAACTCTTTTATTTAATTAAAATCAAATAAATTAACAACTTTTTTACTTCCATCATTCCATTTAATGGGTGTTAAATTATGCTGAATCAAAAAGTCGTTTGTTTTAGAAAATGGCTTACTTCCAAAAAAACCGCGATATGCACCTAGTGGGGAAGGGTGTGCAGATTCAATAATCAAATGATTAGGGTTATCAAGCATTTTAATTTTTTGTCTTGCACTATTCCCCCATAATATAAAGACGATTGGTTGAGATAATGTATTTAGTAATTTTATTGTATTATCTGTAAATGTTTCCCATCCCTTACCAAAATGTGATAACGGCTCGTTATGTCTTACAGTTAAGGTAGTGTTTAATAAAAAAACACCTTGTTTAGCTAAATAAGTCAAATCACCAACCTCATTTATATCGATACCTAAATCTGATTTCATTTCTTTATAGATATTTTTAAGGCTAGGAGGATTTTTAGCATTTTTTACACTAAATGCAAGTCCGTGTGCTTCATTATCATTATGATAGGGATCTTGACCTAAAATTACAACCTTTATTTCATTAATAGGAGTTAGCTTATAGGCATTAAATATATCATCAAAATCAGGATGACATTTAGATACCATATACTCTTTTTTTACATAATCCATTAAACTTTTAAAATAATCCTTCTTACTTTCTTCTTCAATAAATTCATTCCAGGTCATTAGCACACTTCTCCTTTTTTTCATATACTATAGTGGTGATTAGATTGTCAAATTATTTTGTCTTTTGTTTAGTTTTATTCATTATATTGGTTATGGCCATTATATGATAAAAGGGCTTTTTTAAAGCCCTCAAATTAATTATTCTGAAATTATTGTGGTTGTATTTTTAAAACAATTTTGTGCAATTTGATATGGAGTCAACTCTGTACCACTTGCTGTACCACCTTTTTTATTACATACAACTGAAGTTGAATCAAATGATAACATTGCATCTGACTTACCAACAGTTGTTCTTATTGACAATAATGCTGTAGTCTCAGCTTTAATTTCTGCAGCACGGCCCTTTAAAGCGGTATTTAACTTTTCAATCTTACTATCTGATAAATTAGTATCAATCCAATATAGACAGCTAATTTCATATTGCTTAGCTTGTTCATCAAAAATTTGGGCATCAGTTGATGCTGTTGAATTAGTTGGTGTTCCTAAGAAAATATAAATATATGTGTAAGTTACAGCATTTTCTCCTTCACCTTCTGTAACAGATTTAGATCCTTTAATATCCTTATCTTTATTTAATTTTTTATATAAACCACTAATATCTCCAACTGATATTTCCTTAAGAACATGAGATTTAGCTAAATTAGAACTATTATTATGGAATTTATTATAAGTATTTGCATGATTACAGCTTGTAAGAGATGCAACTCCAAGTACAGCAATAAATGCAATTAATAATTTTTTCAAAGTTTTTTTCATATTATCCTCCATTTGTGACGATATATTTATTATAAAGTAAATACGTTTCTTTTACAAGATATTAAAATAATTTTAATCATTTTTTTCTTCAGAATCATATTTCAACATATATTCACCACGATAATTTGAAAAGGCATTATCAGGATATTTCGCATAAACAGGTCCCGTTTTAAATTCTTCCGCTTTATAAATCCATAATGAATCTAGGTCGAAGGTCAAAATTTCATCTACTCCATCCTGATCAATATCAACAACCTCAGTTGCAAGAGTTGGATGACCATCATCTGGGAAATCAACAACTGTATCAAGTTCTCCATCTAATAGTCCTCCTAAATTAGGAGATGTATTAGTTAAAATAAGCACATTTTTACCATCATATATTACCGGCGAAACTAAATTACCATTTCCTTGCATTTCTCTTTGTTGCAAGAGATTACCATCACCATCAAATAAATAAACAAGCATATCTGCACCCCAAAAGCTTGTAACAGCACAATCAAGCTTATTAAGTCCACGATATGGCGCTACACTTATTCTTTGGGCGTGCCCTACTGTATTCATTTTATAGAAAGTTCCATCTGAATTTACAATATTAAAGCCTTCATTTCCTGATGCCAAATATAAATGCTTAATTCCATTTTTTAAAGATGCCGCATAAATTATTTCATCTGTATGATCTGAATTAATTGGTAAGCTCCATAAGATATTACCGTCCTTAACCATATCATATCCTACAAACATTTCATCACGACCATCGCCATCAAAATCATATATATATGGAAAATGACCCGTATTTTTATGATGATATCGCCATAGTAATTTAAAGTCAGATGCCCTATAAGCCCAAACATTTTTATATCGATCCTTTAAAATAAAATCACCCTTATAGCCTAATCCTTCAAAATCAGCTACTCGCATACCATCTGGATTTAAATAATCATATGGATAATCACCAACAAGCTCATCACCCTTAACATATGGTGTTTTCATTTGACTTATAACATGTCCATCCTTAAGGGAAACAATATATACATGGAAATCCATCGCGAATATTACTTCCATTTTTCCATCATTATTAATATCGGCGATTTGAAAAGGAAGATCACAGCTAATAGGGCCATTTTCTTCTTTATTAGGATGTCCAATTTGCCATAAAATATTACCATCTATATCAAAGGCAGTTAGACATGAAAGTCTTGCAAAAGCATCACGATACATTCTTTTTTGATGTTGAGCAAAGAGCATTACAGGCTTACCATCAAGGTACGCAAATCTAAATTGGCGACCAGCACCACATCCTTTTAAATCAAGCTTTTTAATTAGCTTAATTGGTGCGTATTTCTTTTTCTTTGATGATAATACATCATTATATTCTTTAATACCCTCATTATGCTTATAATACTCTTCATTTGTCATTTCAAGTTTAAGTTCTCTAAAACGAGCCGGACTCTTACCAATAAAGGCTACATTTGATGGTATAAACTTAATATCAAGCGTACAAATTTCTTTATCATCAACTAATAGAACAAATTTTTCTTCTAATCTAATTGTAATCTTGTGCTCATCTAAGGCATCCATTTTGTAATCAGATATAAAGTAAACCTTTTCTTCCTCTTGATTTTTATGATATATCTTTAATTTTTCGCCATCAAAGGAAACGCAATCATAAATGCGATTGTGAATATAATTAAAAGCTAGACCACAAGGCTTTTTTGTTTCAAGCAAAGTCATATAAAAGCTTACCGTATAACCAGCATATAGTTTTGTCTTATGAACTAAAATTGCACTTACATCAGAAAAATGCCCCGTTGCAAAATCACCACGATTTTGTTCTAAATAATACTTGCCAAAAGCCTCAGTTATAAGCCATGACCCACCAAGTCCACGCCATTGATGAAGACTAATTGGGTCATAAAAATTCCCCCTATAACCTTTTGGCATTAAATGATGATATTCACCAAGTGCACTATGTTCATGATCATATGGAAATTCACTTGGTTTAAAATCACTAAAATCTTCTAAAATAATATTATGCATAATAATCACCTACAAACTTAAAAAATTCATTATATGAAGATATAATTTGAACACCTGCTGACTCTAAAACACGATGACTTTGATGTCCTTTATCAAATAAAACACATTTAATCCCCATCGAATCACAAACTTCTTTGTCATGAAGTGTATCACCAATCATAATTGCATCAATTGGATTTATCTTATGTTCCTCTAAATACTTTTTTCCTATTTCTACCTTACTTGCTGCATAAATGTTTGATATTCCTAATATTGCATCAAAATATTGAGCTATATTAAAATGGACAAGCTGTTCGGTCAAATTATCAATTTGCGATGCACTTAAGCATACTAAACGATAGCCATTATTTTTTAATTTCAATAAAGATTCTCTTACATTATCATATAAAGGACATTCTAAGGAAGCTTTTTGATAAAGCTTAATAAAATCATCTGATAACGCCTCAAAGGTTTTCTTTTTAAAATCAAATCCTGCTGCCTCATAATATTTTTTTATTGGAAAAGTAAAAATTTCCCTATATCTTTCTAAAGTTATTGGCTCAAGTCCATTTTCCTTAAGCATCTCGTTTAAAATATTAAGACATAAATCTACATCATTAATAATTGTTCCATTAAAATCGAAAAAAATTGTTTTCATCTATTTACTCCTCATTTATACTAAGCATTATTTCTAGCTCTTTCTTCACAGCATCCTTAACCTCTTGTGGCTCTAATACTTTAGCCTTAGAGCCAAAGCCTAAAATAAAGGACACAATACTAGCCAAATTTTGCATTTCACATTTTAAAATTGTTGTATTAGCATCAACACTAATTATCTGCTGATTTTTACCATAAATTCTTTCTTTTACTAAAGCCGCATAGGGGGATGAAACCTCAATTGAAACAGGTATATATTCACCATTGTTTTTCATTCCATATTGATCTAAATAATCAGCTTCATTAAATGTCTTAGAAATATAATATTTTTCATTTAACAATTCTATTTCCTTAATTCGGTTTAATTTAAAATACCCAACGTCATTAATTGTCTCATTAAAAGCTAAAACATACCATGCAAGGTTATACATATAAATCTTATAAGGGTGAAGAATATGCTCACTTATTCTATTTTTAGTTGAAAGATAGGATATTCTTATTTTATTTTTATTGAAAAGAGCTTTGCTTATCATATCATAACGATATTTAATTTCGTCATCCTTCATTACAAGTGGAAATCTATCAATAATCATAGGACTATCAATATCCTTATTAACATAGCTACTATTTAAAACTTTACCTAAGGCTACATTAAATTCATTCTTGTTTAAAAAATCATACCTAGCATTTAAATATGATGAGGCTTCAAGTAGGGCCTTCTTTTCACTCTCTTTCAAACGAGGATTAGGTAAAATATTATCGCCATCAAGAAAATATCCTCCTCCAATACCTCTTAGATAGCCAATATCATAGCCTGCATTAATAAGTTCCTTACGATATTCTGTTATATTTCTCACATTTGTTTCTAGTAAATTTGCAAGTTCTTCACGAGAAGCTTTTTTTACCGAAGCTAAATAATTCATCATTTTAATTGCTTGAGCTATTTTCATATTATCAACCCATATTAAATAATACCACATTTTTCATATAAATGATAGTTTACATTAATTAAAATATCATATAAAAAATCTTCTACCAAAAATAGAAGATCAATTAAAATTATTTATTTTCTGTTTTATTGCAGAAGTTATAAATAGCATATCCATCATTTATAATAATTGTTACTCCAATTAAATCATTAATAACCGTTTTAATTGTCTTAGAACTAAATGTCGCATATTTATTAATAAAGATTAAAGCTAATGCTAGTAAAATTGTACCAACAAGAGCGATTATTAAATGAATTATCTTTTTATTCATTAGTATTTTCCTCCAAATAACCTTCAACATCTATTTCATTAATATGATTTAAGCTCTTTGTAGCTAAATATACTCTATAATAAATTAAAGAAATAATTATCACAGTTAATGTACCAGTTAAAATACAAGATGGCATTGTTGAGATACCCTTTATAAGAGCTGCCTTACTAGTAAGCGATTCAATCCACATATTGTAAAATAGCTTCCATATAAACTCAAGGGTTATATTAACAATTACTGATATTGTTGTAACAAAAACCACTACTCTTGTAACACTCTTAAGCTTTGTACTAAATATTCCCGCTAATATCAATAATAAACTAAATAAATAACCAAAAAACACTACTATTATAATATACATTGTTTTTTTATCAATTGATTTTGAAAGCGAAATTAAATCCGTTTTATAAAATATAATTACCAGACTTGTAAGGATAGCAAGAATAACACCTAAAGCGCTTAAGATAATATTAAAGGGAAGCTTTGATTTATGATTAATAATTAATCTAAATAAATAACCAACAATAAAGCCCATAAGAAACTTTAAAATAAAATATTGAATAAATCCAGGAAGACTACTATAAATAATTAAATCGTATAGGCCACAACCTATACCCCCCGCAAGACCACCAACAATAGGTCCACACAAAAGGGCTCCTAAAACACAAACAAAATTTCCTAAATGAACCATTCCCCCTGAAGGAAGCGGAATTTGTACCATTGTACCAACAAAAGCAAGTGCTGCAAAAATAGCACATATAATCATTTGATATACCAAACGTTGATTTTTCATATAACTCTTGAACCTTTCTTTTTTATTATATATAATATTAAACAATAAAACTGGTTCTTTTAAAAGTGCCAGTACTTAAGAAAGATATGGTACCAGATATGAATCTATTTACATTAGAATTTACCAAAAATAAATCTAAAACAAATGAACTTGCAGAAGCTATCGCTAATGATATTAATACTAATAAACTAAAGAAAAATGATAAACTTCCATCTAAAAGAGCATTAGCTAATCATTTAGGAATAAGCCTTAACACCGTAATAAATGCCTATCTTCTTCTTTTAAGTGAGGGCTATATTTATTCAATCGAAAAAAAAGGATACTTTGTTTCAGACAACGTTCTTATTAAAAACACTAATCATAGGATAATTTCTAATAAGGATATTAAAAACGACAATTATCTTTTTTCATTTAAAACCTCTAATATTGATTCTACTTTAATTCCTACAAATACACTAAAAAAAATCTATAATGATATTCTTAAAGATAATAATTATTTTTACAAAACGGATTTTTCTGGTGAAACATCACTAAAAGAAGCTATATGCCAATACCTATACGAAGTTAAAGGCATTCAAGCAAATATAGATGATGTTATTATTTCATCAGGTATTGATACTCTTATTCTTCAAATAATTAAGCTTACTAACGCTAATATCATCGCTATCGAAAATCCCGGATATAAGAAAATTGAAACAATAATTAAATATACCGAAAAAAGAATTGTATATCAAAATATTGATAATGAAGGAATTACAATTCCCAATGAAGCTGTTGATTTAATTTATACTACTCCTTATTCTCAATTCCCGTTAGGAATTAAAATGTCAAATCATCGTAAAAATGATTTAATAAATTATGCAAAAGCTAATAAAGGATACATTATTGAAGATTCATTTGATAGTGATTTTACGCTAAAGCCATTTATAACAAAAGCACTTTATTCAATGTCTGATAGTGTTTTTTATATTGAATCATTTTCAAGAAGTATCTCTCCATCATTCAGAATAAGCTTTATGTTACTACCACCAAAGCTCAGTACAAAATATAAAGCACTTCATAAAGGATTCTCTAATCCTGTATCAACAATTGAACAGCTTGTACTTGCAAAATACATAAGTACATCCTTCTTCAGCCATATTAACAGACTAAGAGTAAGTCTAAGGAAAAAACGAGAATTAATTATTGAAACATTAGATTTAAGTCTATTTGATATTTTATATGACCAATCATATTTAGCTATTATTGTAAGGCCTAAATATATTCCTTTAAATATTAAAGAAATTCTTTTAAGTAATAAAATAGATATATCATTTATTAATGATTTTATGTATAATGGTAAATCCGATTTAATTATGATTGGCTATAGTGAAATAGCGTTTGATAAAATAAAAGAAGGAATAATTCTTCTAAATAATATTTTTAGAAGAAAAAGGGATGCCTAATGTTGGGTACCCAATAAATTGGACTAAGTAATTTAATATTATAATTGAGATACGGATTGTTGTCTATATTCTAATGGACTCAATCCGTTCCTTTTTACATTAATTCTTTCTTCGTTATACCATTTGATATAATCTTCTATATTTTCTTTAAGATTATTCAAGGATTCAAATTCTGATTCATGACCATAAAACATTTCATTTTTAAGTATTCCAAAGAAATTTTCCATCAAGGAATTATCCATACAATTTCCTTTTCTAGAAAATGATTGTTGAATTCCTTTTGCTTTTAACCACATATTATATTGTTTCATTTGATATTGCCATCCTTGATCTGAATGAAATATCAAACCTTCTAGATTATCATATTGTTTAAATGCACTATCAATCATTCTTTTTGTCTGGTTAAATCGGGATGTTCCGATATATCAAATGCTATTATAGAACCGTCATACATATGCATAATAGGTGATAAATAAAGCTTACCATCTTTATGCTTAAACTCTGAAATATCAGTAGTCCACCTTTGATTTGGTCCTGTTGTTTCAAAATGTCTTATAAAAGTAGTTCTATGTTTTTCTTCATCAACTACTTTTTCTAAAAGAAGATTACTTTTTTCAATCCCATTATCGCCTTTGTAAGAATGATACTTTGAGTTCTTGCTTTGTATTCCTATAATGCCTAACTCATGCATTATTCGCTGTACACGCTTGTGATTAACTTTACCTTGTCTATTTTTATTAATCACTAATGTAATGCGTTTAAATCCGTATCTACAACGCGATTTATTATATATTTCGAGGATTTCTTCACGTAATTCTTTACCTTTATCTTCCTTAGCTTTTATCGCTTTTACAGTGTAATAATAGCTAGATTTAGATATTCTAAAGATTTTTAATAACTCAGCTGATGGAAATTCTTGCCTTAGTTCATTTATAGCTTTTACTTTTTCTTGGTTTGTTGGTTCTGACGTTGTTGAACTAAGGTCTGGATTTTTTTAAGCAGGAATTCTCCATTTTAAGCTGATAGTTTTCTTTACGTAATCTATTTAATTCTTCACGTTCGTCATCATTTACTGGTGCCATTGCTTCTGTAGTAGAAGGTTGTTCTTTATTTTTCTTTGGTCTTCCCATTTTCGAGACACCTGCTTTCCTCGATTATCTATAAGACCATTATACCCCATTTGTTCATATTTTTTAATCCAATCATGAATTAACGAAAAATTTCCATTTATTTCAATTGCTAAAAAGCTTTTACTTTCTCCGGAATAGTATCGATTAATTATTGCTATCTTTTCTTCAATTGTAAATGATTTTGAATGTGCATGTAATATTCCTTCTAATCCATGCATTTTATAACGTCGAACTAACGAGTTCATATTTGTTTTGCCCATATTAAATTTACAAGCTAATTTAATGTATGACCAACCTTCATCTATTAATCTTGCTATTTCTTTAATATCTTCATCTTTTAATTTCATAAAAAAAATACCCCTAAGTCTTTCTAGATTTTACTCTAGTCCAACTTTAGGGATACTCTTCATAAGCATCCTCATTTATTATTTAAGTTTTGTCGTATTAAAATACTTTACTAAAGCACTTCCACCATTTCCTCTAGCATAAAGACCATAGGTAGCTCCAATCCATCTTCCCGCACTTGCAAGATAGCTCTTTTCAATTACTTTACCATTTACAGTATATTGATATCTTAAATCATAAATAGCCTCATTACGAGCCTTTAATCCTAATATAATCTTATCATCTTGATATTCTTCTTTAAATACACATATATCATGAGTATTAAAGCTTCCCTCATATAGCGCTAACTCTAATTTATTGTTTATCCTTTTAATTTCAATATATGTATAGTTAGTTCCCATCATTGTAAAACCAACTGCGTCATTTTCTTTCAAATTATCAAGTTCAATTAAAGTTTTGGTATCAAACTCTAAAGCTGGTACCTTTTGAGTCAAAAGTTGTGGCACAAGATGAAGATCACAAGCATCTGTCTTAATACAATTTAAAACAAGACCTTTATTAAAACTGAACCAATATTTTTTGGGATTAGCTTGTGTTTGCCATAAAAGTGATAGTTTATTATCTTTAAAATTATCATTTAAATCAATTTTATAGTTTGTTTTAACATCAAGCGGATAATCAGCCTCACTAACAGGAGCCCCTGCAAGTAATGGATCACCAACATGGCCACATATTGGCCAATCATTATACCACATTACTGGCTCTAAATGAACAATTCTTCCATAAGCCCACATATCCTGAAAATGAATAAAAGCCCAATTATCATTATCATCTAAATCAATTAAAGCACCCTGATGAGGTCCATTTATTTTAGTACCATTTTGCATTAACACAACCTTAGATTCATAAGGTCCATAAATATTTTTACTTCTTAACGCAACCTGCCAGCCACCCTTTACAGAACCTGCAGGACACATAATATAAAAATAACCGTTACGATAATTAAACTTAGGTCCCTCAATGGTAGGGTTATTATCATGACCATCATATATAATTTGATATGACGCAGAAATTTGCTTCTTAAGATCTGGCGATACCTCATATAAACCAATTGATGAGTTAAAGCCAATTCTACTTTTAGCAAAGCCAACTGCCATATAGCATTTATCATCTTTCCATATAGGACATGGATCAATTATACCCTTTCCTTCGACAACACACCACATAGGTTCCCACTTTCCATAAGGATCTTGTGTTTTAGTTATATAAATTCCTCTATCAGGATCAGGAATTATACAATAAAACCATGAATCATGATACCTAATTGACGGTGCCCATAAGCCTTCACCATGTAACACCTCATCAAACTCTTTTGGAAGAATATCAACCACATAATTAATTAGTTCCCACTCAACTAAATTTTTAGAATGTAAAAGGGGAATACCTGGTACATAATTAAATGATGAGGCTACCATATAAAAATCATTTCCAACTCTAATTGCATCAGGGTCAGAAAAATCAAATTGTAAAATAGGATTTGTATATTTCATATAAAAAACTCCTTAAATAAAAAAATACTAGAACAATAATATTCTAGCATATTTATTAATATAATAATTATAATATTGTGTATTTTTTTATAAGAAATGACTATTTTAAGCTTTCAATTAAAGCCTTAACGTCATCACGTAAATCATCACGTTTTAAGGCAAATTCTAAAGTGGCAGTAATAAAGCCTAGCTTAGAACCAATATCATAACGACGACCATCTACTTCCATTGAATAAACGCTTTCCTCTGCCATCATACGTAAAATAGCATCAGTAAGCTGAATCTCATTTCCAGCCCCTCTTGTTTGTGTTTCAAGATACTTAAAAATAGTTGGTGTTAAAATATAACGTCCACCAATAGCAAGATTAGATGGAGCATCCTCAACGCGAGGCTTTTCAACAACTGATTCAAGTTTTTGAATACGTCCACTTTCCCCCTCAACTGGCTTACAAATACCATATTTAGAAACATCACTATCCTTAACCTTTAAAGTTCCTAAAATTGATGAGCCTGTTTGATTATAGGCATCAACTAGTTGAGCAAGAGCAGGTGTTCCATTTCCAACATAAACATCATCACCAAGAAGCAAAGCAAATGGTTCATTACCAATAAATTCCTTAGCACATAATACTGCATGTCCAAGACCTAATTGCTCATGTTGACGAACAAAATGAATATTAAGCTTCTTAGGTAATTCTGTAATTAATTCAAGCTCATGTGTTTTTCCTTTTTGTTTTAATTGATATTCAAGTTCAAAATTATTATCGAAATAATCAATAATAGCATTTTTATTTCCCGATACAATAATTAAAAACTCTTCAATACCACTTTCCATTGCTTCACGAACAATATATTCAATTGTTGGTGTATCAATGATAGGTAGCATTTCTTTAGCAACAGCCTTAGTAACTGGTAAAAAACGAGTACCATAGCCAGCAGCAGGTATAACAGCTTTTCTTATTTTTTGCATAACATACATCCTCACTTTTGTCCTAATAAAAATAGCATATTTTATTATAAAAGTCAAATAATTGTCATATTTTAATTTTTCTCGAAAAGTCAATATACTCTTTTTTTGAATATTTCATTTTTCATCTTTAAGACACATAATTTGAAAGTATAATTTTAAAACCTTTATTTTTTTAAGTCTTCAACAAGCTTAGATATATTTAATTTTTTTGACCAATCATTTAAATGGTCCAAATAAAATTTGCATGGGATAACATCTTCTTCCCATGACCAAAAACATAACTTTTCTTCAAGCATCATAAGCTATTTACCTCTTCCCTAAGCACCATCAAGAACAAAAAAAGACCATGTAAAAATGATCCATTTTTAGGATGATAAATATTCCCCCCGGCGTAAATCCGGGAGGAGGCAAGGTCATTTTATTTACTCAACTATACGCAAATTATTTTATATTTTGTTTATAGCAAATACTAAAAGACTTGTCAATTTTTGCTAAATTATTTCATTTATCTTTCTGTTTTAGTTGAATCTTCATTTGAAGTATCAGCTTCTTTATTTTTAGTAGTTTCTTCATTTTCTATTATTTTTTGACTGTCTTCAACCTCAGGTTTAACATCGTCATATGCAAGTGACAAAACAAGTTCAAAGCGATATCCACGCACATTGATTTTACTGTTTGTTTTAATTAAATGAAGTCCCTTAGCATCTAATGCTAAAAATTCATATTCACCATTTTTATAACGTTTAGCTATTTTATAATTATGCGTATAGTCAAGCTCAAATAGCATCTTTTCGCCATTAGCCTTACCATATACTACACTAATCTTATCCTTATAGCCAACGGGAACATGAGCAGAACATATAACATTGACTTCATATTCGTTGCTAATTGTAACTTCATCTTCTTGTCTTCCTTTTTTATTCTTGCCAAATAAGCGGTTAAAGAATGCAAGAATTCTTCTTTTACCAACTAAGAAGTCACCAATAATAAATACGATTAAGAAATAGCAAACAATTTGAATAATCGTTTTAATTTTTGCACTTTTCATAATATCGGAAACATCTGCAAGTTTATAGCCTAAATCATTCGTTTTAGTATATTCATCTTTCCAAGTGCTATATCTATCATTTACATCATTTACATCATATTTAATACCAATGGTTTTTGAATCAGTTATGTCATTTTTAATACCATAATAATATGTTTCATTCTTAAAGTTTTCACTATATGTATTTGTATTCGAATCAAAACCATATCTTACAGAAATACTTCCATAATTGAATGTTAAGCCACTAATTGTCGTATCAGCGGTAATTTTAATTTCTAATTCTTTACCAGCTTGAAGCTTATAAGTAGTATTAGATTCATTTTTTGTTGCATTAGTAAATTCTAAATTATTTAATGTATTACATTCAAGATTTAAAGTTGGTGATCCGTATGGAGTATATTTAATAACTGTGCCAGCCTTAAATAATGAACCGGAATCATTATATATTACTGTTCCTTCAATTGTCATTTGATTATGATATATAGACTCATTCACTAACTTCTTATATTCAGTAGCAACTTTAAAGAAGGATGAATCGCTATCAAAGCCTACATTTAATCCTGTTTTTGATAAATAAGAATTACCTGAATTATCTAAAATATCAATTGAAGAAACCTTAGAAATATTACGCTTTGCTAGATCTGATGATGATATTTCAAAATAAAAGAAATTAAGATCAGTCACATAAAAATAACTTGTATCCGGAATTTCAATTATATCTTCATTATTATTAATCTTAATTCCACGATTATTATATTTATTACCTGAACCATCAACATTGTCATCGTATTTATAATCAACGGGATTAATTACAAATCCCATATAAATTAAATCCGCATAAGAATAATTTTCGTTTTCATCGACACGCATATAGCTTACAGATTCAAATACGACCATTGTAGCACCTTTATCATTTTCAAGCATTATAATTGGATTTTCATTATAAACCGCTCCAAAATAACCTGGTAAAGCACCATAATTTTCGTCTTTAATATCATTTTTCAATCTTTTAGTCATTGTATTCAATTGATTATATGATGGTAGCACAAAACAAAAAATAATTCCAATTACTATCATAAATGAATAATACAATATTTTAAATACCTTAAATCGTTTCATTAGTTTCTATCCTTTCATAATTGACTAATATTATTATATATTAAATATATTTTTTTTCAAGAAAAATAAAAATAATGCTTTACAACCCATGGTTTTTTTGATATAATTACTTCGCATATGGCGTACGTGGTGAAGTGGTTAACACTCTGGTTTGTGGCACCAGCACTCGCAGGTTCGATTCCTGTCGTACGCCCCATGAAGAAATTAGAGTCTAGCTTGCTAGGCTTTTTTTATTTTTTTCATATGCATTCTATCATTAAATAATATGAGAATTATGTGATTAAAAAGAAATATCTTTAAAATTACTACAAAAAATAATATAATGATAACTGTAATTTAAAAACAAACTAAATTAATATGAATATATAAGTTTTGCTTATCAAAACAAAAAAGGAAGGTATTATAGTGAAAAAAATCCTTATGCTAACGACAGGTGGTACTATATCATCTATAGAAACAGAAAATGGACTCATTCCATCTTCTGCAAATACAATTTTAAAACAAATGGGGGTTGAAAATAACAAAGAATTTGAGCTTTATGTTAAAGAGATTCTTCTTCTTGATAGTTCAAACATTCAACCTGAAGAGTGGAATGTAATTGCAAAAGCAATCTATCTTGATATCAATAATTATGATGCAATCATAATAACGCACGGAACTGATACAATGGCCTACACTGCTTCAATGATTTCATTTATGATTCAAAATCCCAAAATACCTATCATATTTACAGGCTCTCAGCTTCCCATTGGTAACTTTTTAACCGACGCTATCTTCAACCTAAGAAGTGCATTTGCTATGGCTATGTCTGGTGTTGGTGGTGTATTTTTAGCTTTTGACCGTCAAATTATTTTGGGTACTAGAGCTGTAAAAGTTAGAACTACCTCATTCCATGCCTTTGAATCAATCAATACCCCACCAGTTGGAATCGTTGATTCTCATGGACTAACTCTTCAAAAGAATTTGATTCCTCGGCATGATTTAGATACAACCTTTAATAATAAAATTAATAGTAATGTATTTTTATTAAAGCTTACTCCTGCAACAAATCCAGCTATTATTGATTTATTAATTAAAGCCAAGGTTCAAGGAATTGTAATTGAAGCATTTGGTGCTGGCGGAATTCAATTTGTAAGACGAGATTTCGTCCCTAAATTACTAGAAGCTTATAATAAAAATATACCAGTTATAGTATGTAGTCAATGCTTATACGAAGCAGCCAACTTTAACATCTATCAAGTTGGTAAAAAAGCCTTGAGTGCTGGGGTTATTGAAGCCTATGATATGACCACCGAGGCAGCCATTACAAAGCTTATGTGGGCTTTAGGACAAACCAATGATTTAAAAAAAATTCGTACTATATTTGAAACAAATATTTCTGGTGAAATTTCTTTAAAATAATGAAAAAAATATCTAACCTTATATTAGGCTAGATATTTTTTATTTAAGCTTAAATCTGATAATTTGGGAGTTGTTCAATAGCTTCATTAATTTTTGAAATTAATCCATCAACGTCAGAAATAATTTCAAGATTATCATTAATACTAAATTCATTACCTTGATACATTAGAATGGAATTAGCATATGCTGTGTAATCATTAATATTAATTGATTTAATGTTTAGACTCCTTAACAATAGATTTAAATTATTAACATAATCAATAATATCTTGACTATTTGTCAATAGTATAATTCGTGATTTAGCCATTGTTTTAATTTTAGAAATTGTTTGGGAATCATATGTATTAAGATTAATTGTAGCACCATAGGAAGCATCTTCGCCCAATACTTCAATGATAGTATCAATATATTCTTTAATATATGTATTTTGCATAACATAATAATTATTTACATTATTAGCATCATTCCATAAATATGTACTATCATTATAGTCTAAGTCAAGTTTACAATTTTTGGTATACATGTTATCGCTAATAGTTGCTGTAATAATTCCACTTTCAAGGATTACATTCAAATTAGTTGATATTTTTTCAATAGAAACATCTGTACTTTCAAGGCTTGTAATACCTAGCGTATTAATCGCCCTCACCAAACTTGTAAGTTCTTCTTTTGTAATAATTAAAGATTTATATTCAGCATCCATGACTAATTTCGTAACTGTAAGTTTATCTACATGACAAATAGTATCCGTTACAGTACATCTTAAGATTAATGATTTATTAATCGTTTCATCTATATTTGCTATATTTAAGAAAGAATCAAAATTGAAATCTTTAGTATCACTTAAGTTAAGTAAAAATGTAGCATCAAATAAAGCTGTTATTTCATTAGTTTTAATATATCTTTCCTCATATATTTTTTCACAAGCTTCATCAGGCACATTAATATTTTTTGGCATCTTTTCTGTAACTGTTCTTCTTAAAATATATGAACTATTAACTTTAGACGCGAAGTCAAATGATAAATCATTTAGTAAAGTGTTAAAATCAAAGCCTTCAGTTGTGCCATTACATTTTTCAATTACATCAAATAAGGCTTCAATCTCAGTTTCTAATAAAACCTTCTTATACAAATAATCCGTTGAATTACTATCAAGGAAGCAATCATCTACAGTTATAGTACCATCATAAGCTGCCTTTGGTACGATCAGATTATCACTTTCATTTAGCTTAGCACCGATTGTATATCTTAAGACTGTTGATTTATTTAAATTAATACATACTTCTTCCTTATTAAGTTTAAATATATTATCAAAGTTAAAATCATCGGTTGAATTAAGTCCTATATTTTTAATAACTAAAATAAGACCTTCAAACTCATCTTTGGTTAGCATCTCATTCCTAGCGGAAGCTTTTAACTCCTTAGCAACTTGAGCAGCTTCTAGGTCATAAGCAGATTCTGGAATGCCGATATTATCATTTTTTTTCAAATTATTTGTTAACGTAGAACGGATAATACTGGAATTATTAACAATACTTATGATATCATCAGCTTCTTTTTTGAAAATTTCATTATAATTGAAAGTATCGAGGTCACCACAAATTTCAATTACATTAACTAAAGATTGAGCCTCAGCTATAGAAATCATTTTTGAAATAGTATTAGTATCATATGCACAGTCTGGCACAAAAATATGTTCTTCATTCTTTAAGAGATAGGATGTTGTTGTATATCTTAATATTGTCGAATCAGACATAGCTTTATTTAATGCTTCAAATTTTGTTTGGTCTTTAAAAATACCTTTTACGTCAAAATTTTCAATATCTTCAATACCCAATGCATTTACCGTATTAACCAAAGCTTCAATTTCATTAAGTTTTATATATTTATCATCTTCTACATTCAATAATATATCAATCGCATCTAATGGCATTTTAACTGCATCATCGCTTTTTATTATTGTATTATACATTGTTAACTTTAATGTATCACTTGAATACATACGTTCTAAATTAGTTTTATCATAGCCTTCAGCTATTTTATTTAAATTTTTAATAACATCATTAGCTTTGAATGAAATATTTCCATCATCATTGAATGTTATTTTTAAAGCCTTCAGACCATCAATAACATCAATAATTTCTTCTTTCCATCCGCTAGAAATATAATTTTTTTCTAAATCAACAGTAACTAAATTAGTAGGAATTTTTACAGGATCTTTAACCTTAAGTCTTACAATACCTGCAACAGTCGCACCAATAATATCTGTTTCATTCAAATAAATATCAAATATTTTATTATAATCAATTTTATTTATATTATATTTTCCATCTTCATCACGCATAAATAATGTCTTTAAAATCTTAATTGCGCCAGTTATTTCCGTTGTTTCAATAATTTTATCATTAACCTTAATTGCTTCTTCCGTATAAGATGTAATTGGCACAATTATCCTAACTTCATCTTTGTTTAAAGAAAGTAAAGACTGCGTCATTATTGAATTAATAATACGATTACTAAATATTATATCAATTTTGTCAGTATCAAACATAAAGTTAATAACATTATTGGTCACATCATCAGATTTAATCACATAATAAAGATTTGTTTCCTTTAATATCGTAAAGATGTTTAAATCACTCTTAATTTTCTTTTTATTTCCCACACTGCTCATACATAAATTTGGCAATTTAATTTTAGTCTCATTTATGCTTATATCTTCAATAAAACCTACGATAATACAATTTAAAACATTAGAATCCAATAATGCAGTTTCAATTGTATCAAGTGTTTCAAAATCATATGCTAGAAATTCCTTAACTATATCAGTTTCATCTGAATAATTTAATAATAATTGCAATAAACTCTTAGATTGCTCGTCTTCTTTTTCACCAGCATTTATAATTTGAAGAAGAATATCAATTTCACCATTTTTTTTCGTCCATTTTTTTAAATTATTATCATTACCATCGCCAAGTAAAAAAGTATTTGGAATATAATTATTTATTTCTTCAACTTGTGATAATGCATAATAAATTACTTCTGATATAGATGCTCTTAAAAGTTTAATACCTACTAAATCATTTAACATTGTAGTCGTAACATTTGTTTTATAATTAAAATCATCAGCCAAAAATTTAGGAATATATTTAATTATTGTTGATAAAGCCTCCGTTAAAACTTCTGAGTTGATTTGATTATTATCAACATATTCTTCTTCAATTACAATTCTAATTCCACTATTTTCTGGCATGACGATATTTAAGTTCATTAAAGCTGAAGAAATAATAGAATGTAAGGTTGGTGAATAAATAGTACTTTTTGAATCAACAATATTTGAAAGCTTACTTGTCACTGACTCATTTTCAAATATATCACTAACAATTTTTTTAGGTTGATCTTTATTTTCTTTTACAATATTATAGATTATTTTTGTCTCAGAAATAAAATTCTTAATGATGTTAGTTAAATCACCTTCATGTTTATCATTATTAACATCATAATATGTGCCAAGCTTAATATTAGAACCTAAGGAAATCAACCCTTGTGTCGAATTATTAATTGTCTGTGACATAATATTAATCAAATTAGGATTATTTAATATAACACCTGAAAAGTCAGCATCTAAGATTTCATCAATTATTTTTCTAGAATCACTATTTTCATTATCTAAATTATCAATTATATCGTTTAACAAAGCATTTGCATCATATAAATTATACTCCGTAATATGATTTACGAAATCAGCAAGAGTATTGCAAATATCATGAAGATTATTTTTCCACTTAACTTGTTCACATGAATTTATATATTCTTGATTTTTAAAGCTATCTGTCTTATCAACACCATCCATTTTTAAAGTATCTAATAAAATAATAACAATATCCGAAATCAAGCCATCCTTAATACAATCTAGCTTACCAATATAATCACCAATTGCAACTAATGTATCACTTACACCCTTGTATGTTTTCTTAGTTTCCTCATTTAAAGGTTTTAAACCAAAAACAAGTGTTTCTGTTTGTTGCTCACTATTTTTAAACTCTGATGCAAAATTATTAATATCCTGATAATTTACAAGAACAGTAATAGCTAAATTTAAAGCATTTGAAATACTTTCATTAGTTACTAAGCTTGAAGCTTTTACAGCATGTTCACCTTTAAAAATACAATTTAAAAGCTTAGCCGCCATATCTTGACTACCATCACCATTAGCATCATCTGTATTTTCGGGAAGATTGGCCATAACAGCATTCAAAAAGCTTTGACATAAATTAATTGTATAGTTACCAAAATTATGACTTTCAATCATTTTATCTAATTGGTCTGCTAAAGTTATACCATTAATTTCACTATTTAATGCCTCTGACAAATATGTTGGATCATTTAATCTATTTAAATCGACATTATAATCCTTAAATAATATATAGCTATCTTTAACTAATCCCATAATTGGTCCAAGTTCTTTTCTAGGAACGAGGGTACCACCAACTTCTTCACCATCAATTGTAACCTCATAATCAACAGATATAATTCCATCTGCAATCAATAAATACCATGGTCCATTCTTTTTTGTACCAATCGATTCTAAAACCTGACCGATTCCCGTCTTACCATAACGATTTACCATCTCAATTACACTATTAATACGAAATGAATCTGCCACGATAACATCTTCCTCGATTAAATCATCCTTACTATATTCTCCATTTGTAAGCATATGAAATGCTCCACCAATAAAACTAAAGATAAAAATACCAACTACAAGACCACGGAAGGCACCAACTGCCATTCCCCATAAATGTTTTGGCTTATATTCTTTTGTAGAAATTCCCAAACAAAAATTTTGAGCAATTTTCTTTTTATATCTTTTTTCTTTAAAGAAAATTAAATAAATAATATATAGTAAAAATTTCATCAAATAATATACAATACTCATTACGAAGAAAACAACATATCTTGTAATTGATTCTGCAAGCACAATAACAAGTTGTATAGTAGCACTTAAAGATGCCGTATCTGATATTACATATTTTGTGCTATCTATATTTTTTACAATGAGGTCTAAAATATAATCTGAAAGCCTTGCATGCTCAACGCCTGTTCCTAAAACACTTCCAAGGCTTTCCAAATTAAACCAATTAGCAATCACATTATAATATTTTACAAGATTTTCATCGAACTTACTTCCAAAGAAAATAAAGAAAATAATTAAAGTAACGCCCATTGCAATCATCATATTGATAAACAATATTGTTGATTTACGAAGTCCTCTTCTAAGTCCAGCAATTAATTGCCATAAGAAAATAACAAAAAATAATATTGTCGGAATATAAACGACAAATATTTCCCAACCACTTAGAGCTAGCATAAATCATCACTATCCTCTCAATAAAAGTACCTTACATATAGATTATATTCTATTTTTTTATAAATGAAAATGCTTTTTTATACATCAATTAAATAATATACATTATTTTTTTTATGAAAAATAAAAAAATGTAGCTTTCACTACATCATTTATTTCAATATAATGGCAGGGGCGGAGAGAATCGAACTCCCACGGACGGTTTTGGAGACCGCAACAATACCATTATGCTACGCCCCTAAATATTGCTTTTTTAGTATATCATATAAAAATAAGTAAATCAAGAAATATCTTCTTTTTTTCTAAAAAAGCAACATCATAAATTATATTTTTTATTTTTTTTGAAGTTCTAAATCAATCATAATATCATTAAAACTATAGTTTTTGCTTCTTAAATTATTTATTTCCTTAATATTAAAAAAATCAATTTCATTTTGTTCAAAATGATCAACTAATAATCTTAATTTAGATAGTAAAAACGCCTCTATTTCATCCGTATTATCTAAGTTAAGCAATCCTTCATATTTAAGACAAATTTTTATAATCAATTTATCTTTATATCTAATTCTAATTTTATTTGAATTTATAATTGCATGATATTCACTTAAATTTAAAGCTCCATCTTTAAAACTATTTAGAAGGTATAAATAAGGTTCATCTTGTTCAAGTAATACATCATACTTTTCTTTTGTCAGGCATATTGCTCCCTTAAGCATAATATTTTTATTATTATATACCTCACTTAAACCAATAATTGGTATTTTAACTAATGCATTATCACTCCATTTTTTTAAAAATGTTGTTAAATGACATGGCTTAATATAAGAAAACTGACTATCGGTTTTATCATTAACATTAAGAAGCGAATAATAATTATCTACACTTTTTGGATTTTGGTAGGAGAATAAATCTTCGCTAGATACATCTGATGCAAATACATAAAAATTAAAATCAATGGCACTATTGTTTAAAAAAAATGAATTAATGTCCATAATATATATTTCATTTAAGATACTATAATCGAAAATTACACTTTGCATATGCCTGAAATTTATAATAAGTGACGAAGCCTCACTAAGCATTGTAAAAGCACCTCCAATATCTCGACTATGACTTCTTATAATATCATTTTCATTATTGTTTTCTAAAATTAAAGCTGTAACTTTATACTCATCATTCTCATAAGCAAGATGACAAGACGAAACATATAAAATATTAGATAAACGAAATTTTGTTGATGCTAAATAAATAATGGCTCCTAAAAGTAAAACCCCTAACCATTTTCTCATTTCTTTTTTCTCCTGTTTTTTACATTTAAAGGAATTGGCCTTTCCACTAAAGATTTAGATGAATCAAATAAAACAACCTTTCTTATCCCTTTTTTATCAAAAGGAATAAACGGATATAAGAAATCAATATGGAACGTTGATTCCTCAGCAATTTTACAAATCAAATAAAAGGCTGAAATCGTAAAGCCAAACATTCCTAAAAATATAGTACTTACAAGAAGCATTATTCTTAAAAGGGATAAGCTCATTACAAAGGTAATATTAGAAGAAATTGTAAATGTTGCCAAAAAACATAGTGCAACACACGTCATTACAAAGACACTAACCATTCCTGATTCAATCGTATTTTGTCCAATAATAATACCTCCTACAAGTACAACCATTGAAGATAGGGTTAATTTAGGTGATTTAAAAGAGACAATATAATAAAGTTCAAATAAAAAAAGGACGAAAAACATTTCAATATAAATTGGGAAAAATACTTCTTCTTCTGTAACTTTAATTCTAAGGAGCATACTAAGCGATAAGGAATCACTTTGATAAGTTAAAAAGCACGTCATGATAGGCAAAAAAAAGACAGCAATAAAAATTGATAAATATAAGAAAAAGCGTTCAAACAAGGAATACATTGGAATATTAACCTGTTCAACCCTATTTCTTAAAAATGAAGATATTGTGTTAGGAAGGCATATTGCACTTGGAATATTATCAACTAAAATAATAATCTCTCCATCTAGTAATCTTCTTGATGCAATATCTGGAACTCCTACATATAAATATTGGGGCATTATACAGTTTTTTTGAAATACAGTAGTTATATCCTCAATAGATAAAATAGCATCAGTATCAATTTTATCTAAGTGATATTTAACCTCTTTGATAAAGCTTTCATTTGTCACATCACTTATAGAAAGAATATTTATTTTCGTTTTACTACGTCTTCCTAATGTTTTCTCTTCAATCCTTAAAGAATTGTCCTTTATTCTTTGTCTTATAAGACAAATATTAGTTTTAATATTTTCAACAAATCCATCCCGTGGCCCTGTTATAGCCTCAGGTTCCTCTAGGCTATCAGACGTTTTTCTTGTATCACGTGATATTAGATCAAACATATAATATTCCTTTTTCATTTCATCATATATTATCATCATGCCGGTATATAATAGTTCATATATTTTATCTTCTTCTATTTTTTTAACGGTTCCTGGGAATAATTCATAAAAGCTTTTTTTAGCATCTAAAAATTTAGGCAGATACTCACGATTAAATAACGCAATATTAAAAGAATCATTTTGGTAAAATAAAATATAGCCTTCAATGCTTGATATAGTAGTTACATCATATTGATTATCAAGTGATACTATAAGCTCGCTTATATTCATTTTGAACCCTCCTTAAATAGACTAAAAAAGCAAATAATAGTACTCCTATAATAGCTAACATGTAAAATATATAATCATCAATTACATAATAATATTTAGTAATAAAAAAAGAACAAATTCCTACAATTGATAAAACAAAAGGCATTACATATTTACTTTTTTCAAAATAAAACAATTTAATTATATTACAGGAAAAGCTTAATTTAAAAATAGCTGATAAAGATATTAAAAAAATATAAACAAAATCAAAATTACCAATTAAGCCACTTAAAGGTTCAATGCTATAAAGAAAATATCCAAATCCATAATATCCCTGTAAAGAGTTTCCCAACATTAAAACTAAAATTAAAGCTTCTACTCCTTCTATAACAAAATAAATAATTGTTCCTGAAACTAACTTTTTTTTACTTTTATCTTTGTAATAAGTAATTAACATTGAATACATAAATGTATCTAAACAAATAAAAAAAATTAAAGCAACATTACTAAATTCAATATTCGGTTTAATATAATAAAATGAATTTAACTCAACTAAATAAAAATGACTAATTATATTGTAACATATAAAGGGAATTCCTACTATTGCTAAAATAGCAGCGGTATTAATCAAAGTAGTTACTTTAATATTAAGCATAAATAAAGAAACTACTAAAAGTATTGTAATAAATTTAGAAGGTGTTTCATTAATGTAAAAAATACTAGATAATGCAACAGCCGAAAATACCAGCCCTAAAATAATCATTATTACCAAATATATTGAAAGTATAAACTTAATCACTGTTTTTTTTCTTAAAAATCGAATAGGATTAAAAGAATAATTAGATACTAAAAAACCGAGAATAAAAGATAATATACTCCCTAAAAGAAAATAATACACCATTCCATAGCCTGTTTTTTCATAAAGCTCTGGATAAATATAAAAATCTAGAATAATAAAATTATTTAGAAATGGAATTAAATATACTCCAAGATTTGCTATTTTCTTCATTACGTCACCTAAGATTATTTTTTACACATCAAGATAGAAATATACAAAAAAAATGGCAAAAATAGCCATTTAATTTAAAAATATTTTTCCTTTGTTTTTTTAGGAACAATTATTCTCATTTGTTCCTTTAATACCTTAATGTGACATTCATCACTAACAAAAGCGAGTTCTCCATCGACATTAAAATCAATTGCCTCCGATGATTTTACATCAACCTCGGAAACAGTATAATGCTCAATGCCATATTTAAAGAAAGCACGTTCTCCCCTTAACATAAATGTTATCAGTTTAGGGAATGATGCTAATCCATTAGCAGGAATAAGGGTTAAGTTAATCAAACCATCATTAAGCTTTATATGTTTTTTTCTAAAAATATGGAAGCCTGAAATGTGGTCACTATTCATTCCCAAAAAAACATAGTAATTTCCTTCCTTTTTAGTACCATCAAATTCAAAGCTTAAATGATATTTTTTCCTAGAATTTAATTCTTTTGCTCCATAAAGAAAATATGCAACTTTGCCTAATCTTTTTTTAAGCTTATGTGGTGTTACATAGCTTATATCAATAAATTTACCAGCCCCAACAACATAAGCAAAATATTTATTATTTGCTTGACAAATATCCATCTTGACGACTTCACCACTTAAAGTTAAATCCATCGCTTTTTTTATCCTTTTTTTAAGATTAAGCATTGATCCAACATCATTACATGTTCCTCCTGGTATATATGAAATAACCGGTCTAGATTCTTGTTCAATTATTCCTGTAATTGTTTCATTAAGCGTTCCATCGCCACCTGAAATTAAAATTAAATCATATTTTTTAGCATTTTCTTTTAAATAACCAACAATACTTTTAGGGCCTGTCGTTGTATAAACATCTATATTTTCATATTTGGTTTTTAATCTTTTTTTGATATAATCTAAATTATTTCCAACCTTCTGCTTACCGCTTTTTGGATTATAGCATATTAATGCTTTCATTCTTATCACCCAACATTCTAATAATAATTTTTAAAATTAGATTTTCTCTTACTACCCAATGAAATTTTTTTATATCAAGACTCTCATTCATTCTTAATGCATAATTTGGACTCACAAACACCGCTTGATAATCTAATTTTTTTTCATAATCATCAAGAAGTGGAAGGTCATGATTGGATTCAATATCACAAAAATAATATTCTGATATCATTTTAAACAAGACATTTTTATTATTAGATGCCTTATTTAATTCCTCAACATATCCAAGTGGTTTAATAGAAGCTTTAATAATATCATATCCCGTTTCTTCTTTAGTCTCTCGTATCAAATTATCAATCGGAGATTCAAATACTTTTCTTCCTCCACCTGGAAATTTAAAATCATCATTTTTAGTTGAATGAATCATTAAAATTAGATCATTTTTGATAATAATTGCCCTTGATGATTTCCTAATTTGCGTTTTTGAGTATGCTTTATTGAAGATATTATTAATCGTTGCAATTTTTTTCAATATAGCACCACCTTATTTTAATAATACCACACTTTAATATCATTTTAAATTAATTATGATATTTATTTTTTATTTTAATACATACTGGCAAGAACAAAGCTAATAATATTGCAATAATATAGTTTATAGGATAAAGTTTAGGAATTTTAAACCACTTTCTAAATGTCGTTGTAGCTAGTATTGTCAATAATATTCCTACAAGAGCCGACAAAATAAGAAATTTGTTTTTTTTGCGTCCTTCATGAAGACTAAGTGAAAACATAATTTGACAAAATGATAATGTTAAAAAGCACATCGCCTCTGCAGAACCATCCTTAAGTTTATAACCAATTAAAAAAGAGCATAAGCTTAAAAATCCTATAATTATACCCTCAAGCATAATTGTTCTAATCAATTTTTTATCAATTAATTCTGTCTTAGGGTATTCATTTTCATTATTATCAATTCCAAGCGATATAGCAGGAAGAGTATCCGTTACAAGATTAATCCATAAAAGCTCAATAGGACTTAAGCATACCCCAAGATATTTAAACTTTATACTTAAAATAGCCACTAAAAATACAACTGTAACTTCTCCAATATTTGATGATAACAAATATCTAATTGCTTTTCTTATATTATGAAAATTACGTCTTCCTTCTTTAATTGCTTCTGAAATAGTTTTAAAACTATCATCTAATAAAATCATATCTGAAGCATCCTTAGCTAAATCAGAAGCAGTTGAAACTGATATTCCTATACTAGCCTTTTTTAAAGCTGGAGCATCATTTATACCATCACCAACATAAGCAATTACATTATCTTGTTTCAAATAAGCTTCAATTATTCTTAACTTATCGAGCGGCAATACCCTTGCATATACGCAATATTTATCAACTGCTTTAGCCAATGAATCATCATCCATTTTTTGAATATCATCATGTGATAAAACCTCATTAATATTGGTTGTAATACCAACCTCTTTTGCGATCTTAAAGGCTGTTTCTTTAAAATCTCCCGTAATCATAATAGGATTAACCCCTAACTCCTTAGCTTCCTTAATTGCTAAAGAAACACCATCTCTTATTTCATCTTTAAAGCTAACAAGTCCTTCAATAACTAAACCTTGAGGTTTTTTTACCTCATTTAAAGTACCTGTTTTAGTTCCTACAAATAAAACTCTTTGCATATTTTTGGCAAGTTCAATAGCGGTATTATATAATGCTTCATTCTTATTAGAAGCATAGCCATATAAAACATCAAAAGCTCCCTTTATATATGCCTTATATTGAAGTCCTGACTTATATATTAAAATTTCGTATTTATTTTTAGAATCAAAAGCAATCATTTCCTGTGGTTCATCATGAATTTGATATAAAAGACGATTAATCTGATTAACACTATTTGCGGATGCAAGACTAAGACTTAACTTCAACTTTTCTATATTATTATCACACGCTACATATTTAGCAATCTCTAAATGTCCAGTTGTAATAGTACCCGTTTTATCACAAGCAATAATATTAATAGCTCCTAAAGCCTGTGCAATAGGCATTCTTTTAACAATTGCTTTATTTTTAGACATCTTTAAAACCGAAATAGCCATTACAGTAGTAAGAACACTTTGAAGTCCTTCTGGTATAGCTGCTACTGATAAAGAAATTGCTAACGAAAATGAAGATAAAATATCTTTAGTAATAAAAAGCTCAAGTGCATACACAACAAGACAAATTCCAATTATTATCATACCAATAACCTTAGAAACCTTATCTAAAGAAGCTTCTAATGGTGTTTTTTCACTTTTCGTTTCAACAACTCGTTTAAGAATTTGTCCAATTTCGGTATCATTTCCCGTTCTAACAACTACACCTATTCCATAGCCTGAAGAAATAAAGGTTCCTTTAAAAAGCATATTAGTATGATCATGAATTTGTTTAATACTATTAATTTTTTTATTGTTTTTATCTACTGGTACTTCCTCTCCAGTAAGAGGGGCCTCTAATACTTTAAGCTCATAGCTAGATATAATTCTTATATCTGCTGGAACTAAAAAACCTGCCTCTAATCTTACAATATCACCCTTTACAACTTCACTAGCAGGAATCATTTTAAAGATACCGTCTCTTTTTACTAAAGTCTCTGGTGTTTCTAAAGCACTTATTTTTTTTAAGGTATTTCTTGCGTGAAGCTCTTCAGCAATTCCTAAAATAGCATTTATTAATACAACTAAAACAATTAAAATACTATCAATATATTCATCTTTATTAATTAAAAAAGAAATAAATGCTGAAGCAATTAAAAGCCATACTAAGAAATCTTTAAATTGATTTATTACTATTTTAAAAAAGCCTAAATTATTTTTAAGTTTAAGCTCATTAGGACCATCGTGCTTCAGAATTGCCATTGCATCATCATTCTTTAATCCTGCTTCACTAGTGTTAAGATAAAGATATATTTCTTCTACATCATTGTTGTAATATTCCATCATTCTTGCATCACCTTCATATTAATCTTATGAAAGGATACCTGAAAAAAGTCCAACATTTTATGTTAGACCTAACTTACAATAATGGCTGTTAGAAACTGTTTTCAATTTAGCAATGTTTGGACTATTATATCTTTCACCATCACTCTGATGTTAGTACTTAAATTTAAGACAGTTAATCCAATACTTAAACACATCAAAAAAATTAGAGCAGTTGCAATCTTTCTCTAATCCTCCTTATTAATTTTTTCTACTATTTTTTCATAAAAGCTTTCAATATCACCAGGTAAAAAGTGAATTTCTTCACCATTTAAGTGAACATATCCATTACATATCCCTGAATTATAGAGAATAACTTCGTAATTTTCAAAAGAAAAATTATCAATAACAAATATAATATCAATTTTTATTTTCCACTTTTTTATAGAACTTTCTTTTTCTAAATCTTTCTTATAAGGAAAAGATATATCAGAATAAATATAATTAATAATTTCTTTTTCTGTAATAGTATAATCTTCTTTTTTTTCATTATCAAAATGTGAAATTTCAATTTGATTAATAGCTTCTCTCTCAAACGGAAGAGAAATCCTTGGCTAATCTTTTGTATCCCTTCCACAAGCTAATAATAAAAAAGTACTAGCAATAACCAATAATATGAGAAATATTTTTTTCATATTATTTCCCCTTCTTTTTCTCTTAAATATCTCATTCCTTCTCTCTTTATGTTTATTCTATCATTAAATGTTAATCAATTCAATACGATAAAAACTAGCATGTAATCTTATGTAGGAATAAAAAAATGATAAAACAGCTAATGCCACAAAAATCATTAGCCTCATCTTTATTTTGTTACAAACTTAAACTCATAATTTGTTAGAACTGTGCTATTTTTTTAAACACTATTATAATCATTAACTGCTCCAGATAAATGGATGAATTTCTTCTAAATTATTAGTATTATTCTTTAAAACATCTTTAAAAGTTTCATTTTCAAAATCAACAACTGTTCTTCCGCTTTCCTTAAAAAAACAGTCAACTTTAATACGATAATATTTAATCTTAAAATAATCTATATTTTAGTCATTTTATTATAGCTTATACCCTTATTTATTTTGATTAGATATCATATTATTTTCCTTATATAATTTGCCGAATAACACCATGGTTTTAGATGATAAAATATTATTTTTTATCAACAAATACAACATATACTTTAATCATTATTTAGTTTATACTCAAAGTAAACTCTTCCAGTTTCTTCTTTTGAACCAATTTTTTTATAAAATTCAATTGATGATAAGTTCCAGTCAAGACAACTCCATTCTAGTTTTGAATAACCATCATTTAAAATCATCTTTGAAAGTTTTAAAAAGAATTCTTTACCATAACCTCTACCACGATACCCTGATTTTATAAACAAATCCTCCAAATGTGCATTGGCATGTGCAGAAAACGAGGCGAAAACAGGGTAATATATTGCATATCCAATAGGTTTTCCATCGTTATTTTTAGCAATAACTGCCGTTGCAAGTTTCTTTTCAAAAAGCCAATATTTAAGCATTTCAATAGAACCAGTCATATCATTAGGGCGCTTTTCATACGCTGCTAAACCATTTATCATTTCATAAATTATATGTATATCTTTCTTTGTTGCTTTTCTTATTATTATCTTTTCCTGTTCCATTTTTCCACCTCGTATAATAATTACTTACCGCTTATAATATATTTTTTCAAGTAAAATAATTGAAGGTTATAAATAAAAAAAGTCCAACATTTTATGTTAGACATTCCTTACAATAATGGCGGAGCAGCAGGGATTTGAACCCTGGCACCAGTTTCCCGGTCTACGCCCTTAGCAGGGGCGCCTCTTCAGCCACTTGAGTACTACTCCATTAGTAAGCCTTTTTATTATAACCTATAAATAATTTAAAGTCAAATGTTTTTTCTTTCTAATATGAAAAAAGAGAATGAATTTTACTCATTCCCTTTAATCATTGTAAGTGATAATTTATGTTTTTCTAAATCAATTCCACAAACATATACCTTAACCTTATCACCAACACTTAACACCTCAGATGGATGCTTAATATACTTTGTACTTATTTTAGATAAATGTACCAAGCCGTCATATTTTACTCCGCAGTCAACAAAGGCACCAAAATCAACTACATTTCTTACTGTACCCATTAATTCATCGCCAATTTTTAAATCCTCAAAATGTTTTATGTCGCTTCTTAGTTCAACACTATCATAATTATCTCTTATATCCCTTAAAGGCTCCTTAAAAGCATCCAAAATATCATTGAATGTATATTGGTCAAGACCAGACGCCTTTAATAATTCACTACGATCAGCTGTCTCAATCTTTTCCTTAAGCTCATTTGTACCAATTGAAGAAGAATCTTCATTTAAGAGTTTCAAAATAGTATTAGCATTTTTATAGCTTTCAGGGTGAATTGAAGTTTTATCTAAAGGCTCATTTCCATCAATAATTCTTAAGAAACCAACTGCTTGTTCAAAAGTTTTAGCGCCAAGCTTAGGAACCTTCTTAAGCTCAGATCTTGATTTAAAAGGACCCTCCTCATTACGATAATTAATAATGTTTTGTGCTATCGTTTTATTTAAGCCTGATACATACATCAAAAGTGATTTAGAGGCCGTGTTAACATCTACTCCAACCTTATTAACAGCTTCCTCTACAACAAAATCAAGCTTTTTACCTAACTCATTTTGATTAACATCATGCTGATATTGGCCAACGCCAATCGATTTAGGATCAATCTTTACTAGTTCAGCTAATGGATCTTGTAAACGTCTTGCAATTGAAACCGCACTTCGTTGCTCAACATGATAATCAGGAAACTCCTCTCTTGCAATATCACTAGCACTATATACTGAAGCACCAGCCTCAGATACGATAGCATACTTACAAGGTAATTTATATTCCTTAATAACATTAGAAATAAAATCTTCTGTTTCACGTGAGGCTGTACCATTTCCAATATCTATAATATCTACATGATATTTATTTACTAAATCAGCAATCTTCTTTTTACTAGATACTACTAATTCATCTGATACTGTCTGGCCCTTAGCTTTTTCATTAGGATAAATAACCCCTATTTCCAAAACCTTACCCGTTGCATCTACAACTGCAAGCTTACATCCAGTTCTAAAGGCTGGGTCAACGCCAAGGACAACCTTATCATGAAGAGGAGCTTGTAATAAAAGATTTTTAACATTTAGAGCAAATACATCAATTGCTTTGGTTCCTGCCTCTTCTGTAAGTTCAGTTCTAATTTCACGTTCAATTGAAGGATACAGTAAACGCTTATAAGCATCAAGAACTGCCGCTTTTAAATCATTATAAAAGATTGTATTTTCTCTTCTTATAATGCCTCTTTCTATATACGCAATATTCTTATTATCATCCATTTTAATTGAAGCAGAAATAACCCCCTTATCCTCTGCTCTATCAATTGCTAGAATACGATGCGATTTAATTGTTGAAATTGCCTCATCATACTCGTAGTAATTAGCAAATACTTCGTTTTCATCAACTGCATCTTTTTTCTTTTTTGTAACAATATGACCAAATCTTTTCATTGTTTCACGTAAAGCTTGACGATATTTAGCATCATCAGAAATTCTTTCTGCAATAATATATGAAGCCCCTTGGATTGCATCTTCAACGGTTTTTACCTCTTCTGTCAAATACTTACTCGCAACATCTTCTCTTGTTGACTTAACATAGCATTTAAGCATTTCATCCGCAAGAGGTGAAAGACCAAGCTTAATTGCTGCTGACGCTTTAGTTTTTTTCTTTTCTTTAAATGGTAAATATAAATCATCTACCTCAACTAAACGAGTTGAAGCCATAATATTATTTTTTAAGTCTTCTGTTAAAAGACCTTTTTCATCAATTAATCTTATAACATCTTCTTTTTTCTTCAATAAATTAACCTGATATTCAAATTCATCATTAATCGTACGAATAGCTTCCTCATCTAATGCACCTGTGGCCTCCTTACGATATCTTGCAATAAAAGGTACTGTAGCTCCTTCATTTAGCATATTTAAAACAGCAGTTATTTGTGATTCTTTTATATTAAGTTTTGATGCTAAATTTGTTATTATTTCTTGATTTAATTCCATATTTTCTTCTCCTTAAAACAAAAAGCGCCTAAGCGCTTTAATTAATTATATTTATTGTGCGTCACTCGCTTGATTATTATAATAAACAACAAGGTCCTTTAATTCTCTTAAATCCTTTGTAAGTCCAGAATATGTACCTGAGCTTTCAACAGGAACCTCATCATCATTATACTCAATATTTGCAACATATTTTCCTTCTGAATCAAGTACAAACACAGCTGGTGCTGATTTTGATGAGGAACCATCACTTGATGAAGATGAACCAACATACTTTGAACTTAAGAAATCAGTATTTCCAAGAAGTGATGTATTAATAAAATACATATCTACTCGATATTGATAGTATAAAGAACTATTTGAATCTTTAGAATTATATTTAAATTTTGAATGATTTTCATCTAAACTTGCCATCAAATCTGAGATAGCTTTATTAGCTTTAACATATGCATCTTTATTTGGGTCATCAGAATCAAGATCATCAATTTTACTTTGAGTCATGTATGATTCATCGTATGCAAATATAATTGTATACTTACCACGCTCATCAACATGGTCACTATCAAACATTGTATCAAATTCATTTGCGTTCATTTTGTATTCAGTATATTCACTAAAAACATTTTCATAACTATCACTATAAACAACATTGTATGTAATAATTAATCCTATAATTAACGCTATAATTAAAACACCAATCACACTTGAAAGAATTGTATAAAATTTCCATGTGTGTTCGTTTTTTACACCTTTTATATTATTTCTTGCCAAAGTAGTTCAGCTCCTTTAAAAAAACACTATGCTATTTAATTATAAAGGAATTAAACTAAATATTCAAGATTATATTTCAATTTATTAATCAATTTGAATACTATTTGCCACTTCTACCATTTCTTCTAATGTTAAAGTGTTTGATACTATTTTAAACTCATAATTATTTTTATAAAAGGTTAATGATGATGTGCTTGTAAATCCTAAAGAATCATCAAGAAGTACAAATTCATCATAAACTCTTGAGGTTGTAAGTAAAGAATCACTAAGTTCTTGATAAACTATCGTATAATTCTTTTCCCCTTTGAATGATACAATTGTAATTTTATCATCTTTATTTGTCACAACTTCTAGATCAAAAGGATTATCGCAGCTAATTTGACTACATTTTTTTGTTTCACCCTCACCAATCAAGGCTGTTTCCTGCTTCATAATTTGATCTAACGAAAATTCATTACTAGTACATGTTTGATTAAGCTTAAATTTATTAACGCTTAAAATTATTTGCTCTGCATCCCCATTATTATAGCTAATCTTTGAAAGTTCATTTGTTTTCTTATCTAGGTAAACCTTTTGATTATTAAGATCTTTTTTAATATGATGATTAATTTTAGATTTAAAAATATAATTTTCATCTGTTTGTGATATTTCACGTTCAGTATCAGTATTTAAATCCTCAATTACCTTATTTATAATATATATATGACTAGAATTTAAAGGCCATGAACTTTCAAATTTGAATTCTTTATTAAGCTCAGGACATAAAACATACACTCCATCACTATTTTTTAATAAAACCTGTCTTGAATTTGATTCAAGATTTTGATATGTAACCTTAAATAAGTTCGGCGCTTTATATATAACATCCATTTGAAATTTATCACTTTCATTATTTCGTTTGATTTCCATTTCACCCTGAAGTTCATATGACTCACAATTATTAACCGAATCAACAAAATCCGTATATACATCTTTCATATTATCTTTTTTACAAGATGTCAAAGCAAATAATAATACTACAGCAAATAAAAATATTTTTTTCATTTCTCCACCCCAATAATTTCACTTTATCATATGAAATAATTTAACTTTTTATTCTTGTATAAATAATTAAAAATGATTAATACTAAATATGGAGGTTATATTGTGTCAATTGCACAAAAGATTGCACTTATTTTCACTATCATTGGTGGATTAAACTGGGGATTGGTTGGTTTTTTCAATTTTAATCTTGTTGATTTTATTTTCAATGCTGGATCTGTTATGTCACGAATAATCTATTCAATTGTAGGAATATGTGCTATTTTTAATATATTACTGTTTTTCTTTAGAATTGGGAAAACAGACGATATGTAAATAAAATGTCTATCCAAAAGATAGACATTTATTCTTTTTTAGAGCCTCTTATTTCTTCAGCCATTTCTTTAATTTTTCTAAAACGATGATTAAGTCCTGATTTAGTAATATTCTCACCATAATCATTGTTTAAAATTTCAAGTAATTCTTTAAATGAAGAATCAGGATGATCCTTTCTCACCTTCATTATTAATAATATTTTAGGGTCCATTTTTTCAAGAGGATAATTATATTCAAGACACTGTATATTTGCAAGCTGTTGATTTGCAGCGTCTAGGGTTTTAAAGCCATTTGCAATTTCACTATTAACCTTTCTGTTTAAATCATTTTTAAATTCTCTTTGAATTTGTAATTCCTCAAGCTTAAATACCATTTGACTAACACCAATTATTCTTAAGAAATCCGTAATTGATGCTATTTCCTTAATATAAATTATAATATCATTTCTTCGTTTAGATATTTTGGCATTTAAATCAAAGCTATTCATTAATCTTTGAATATAAATAGCTTCAATATTATTCCTTGTGGCTATCTCTAAATGATAATCGCTTCTTGCAGGGTCATTTACTGATCCTCTTGCTAAAAAGGCTCCCCTTAGATAGCTCTTCTTGCAGCATTCTCGTGATTCATAGTCTAAATGATTAGGCGACTCATTTAAAAACAAATTCATATCATTAATTATCGTTTCACATTGACTATTTATAACAACCTCATAAGTTTTCTTTTTTAAAAATTTTGTAGCTTCTTTAGTTAAAAGTTCCATTTGAGCATCATATAAATCCTTAATTAATCGCATAAAATAAACAGCAACATGACTATTCGCACTTAAAAAAGTAATAATAAAATGACCATTTGTTCTAACAATTTCACTATTTAATCTAAGCATTGCCTCAAGTGATGCCATTTTACAATGACCAGGCATATCTTTAATAGTTGATGCTTCATCCTTACAATCTGATGCAAATGACATAATTATTCTCCTAAAATTGAAATAATACTCATTAAATCCTTGACGCAATAATTAGGATTTAGCTTTTCACATTCTTCGAATTTTTCTGAATACATAACATCACAGGTTTTAACCCTAGCATTAATTCCTGCTTCAATATCGGTTGGATTGTCACCAACATAAAGTATGTTAGCCTCAGGATGTAAAATTTCAATCGCCTTTAGAATTCCATCAGGAGCTGGCTTAGGATTTGAAACATCATCTCCACCAATAATAACATCAAAATACTTAGCCATATCATATAAATCAAGACCAAGCATGACGGTATCCTTCTTTTTTGAAGACACAATTCCAAGCTTATAACCCTTACGATGTAAAGTCTTTAACATATCTAGGCAGCCATTAAAAGGCTTAATGTTTTCTTTATTATGATTTTCTTCATTATATTTTCTATAATAATCAATCATTTCTTGAATTTGAGCCTCATCTTTAGCATATCTACTAAATGTTTCATGTAGGGTTGGTCCAAAAAAAGATGCTAACTCTTGATCCGTTAGATTATGATTCGGGAAAAAATGTTGAAAGGTATATACAAAGCTTTTATCAATTAAAGGCTTAGTATCAAGTAAAGTACCATCTAAATCAAATAATACCATATCAACACGGTTTTTCTTAACCTCAGCTAAAATATCCTTATAATAATCCTGAGGCCCAAAGAATCGTTTTAAAATAAGGAAGGAAATGCCCAAAATGATAAAAATAATACTTATTAAAATAGAGACGCGTATTCCCCCGAGCATTAAAACTTCATTAGCTCCTGATTTTGATCTTAACGTTTCAGTAATAATTCTTACTACACCATACCAAACTAGGTATCCACCAATTAAATCGCCTGATTTTAATTTAGTAAATTTTCTTCTTAAAATAAGCATGATAATAGCCCCTAATAAATTTAGGGAACCCTCATATAAAAATGTAGGGTGACGATATTTACCTAAGATATACATATTATCAGTAATGAATCTTGGAAGTAAGGCTTTAAATAATGTTACATTTTTTATTTCTGGTCCATATAGTTCTTTATTAAAGAAATTTCCCCAACGTCCAAAGACTTGAGCAATGAGTAAAGCTGGAGCTACAATATCAATTACCTTGTACAAGGCCATATTTTTGTGTCTACACCAAAAATATATAACAATCATCGCCACAATAACTCCACCCTGTATGGCAAGGCCTGCAAGGCCACCATCAAGCCCAATTATTTTAGAAAATGTCCAGCCCTCATCTAAGTTAAATAAAACGTACCACAATCTAGCACCTACTATAGCAAGAGGGACAGTAATAATTACACCATAATAGATGAAATCAGAATATATACCTAATCTTTTTCCTTCTTTAATCATCATATATACACCAACAATAATTCCTAAAAGAATACAAAGTGCATATAATCTAATTCCAAATATAGATAAACCTGCATCAAATAATGCCATTATTCATCCTCTCCTTGTCCACGCGCAAGTGCATTTACTGATTCTGTAAATTCACGAGCAGAATTTATACCAAAATATTTAAGTTTTTCATTTAATGCTGCACTTTCAACTAATAAAGCTGTATTTCTTCCAGCAAGTACAGGAATAACTACCTTAGGAATTTCCGTATTAAAATATTTGGTTGTTTGGGTTTCAAGTCCTAAACGATCATAATATTTTCCATCCTCCCATTTTTCAAGTTCAACAACAAGCTTAATTTTTTTAGATTCACGAAAAGCTCCAGCACCAAATAAACGCACAACATCAACGATACCAATTCCTCTTATTTCTATATATCGTTCAAGTATTTTAGGTGCAGTTCCAATTAATGATCCTGGTTCTTCTTCATATATATCAACACGGTCATCCGAAATAAGCTGATGACCTCGTCTTATTAACTCAAGAGCAGTTTCTGATTTACCAATACCACTTTTACCCATTATCAAAGTACCCATACCATTTATATCCATTAAAACGCCATGAATAGTTTGTCTTTCAGCTAAAGTAGCTTGCAAATAATTATATAGTTTAGAAGAAATAGCAGTTGTACGTAAATTAGATTTTAAAACCGGTGTTTTGTATTCGTTTCCAAGTTCAACAAAGTAATTTGGAATTTGAACATTTACTGAGCAAATAATGCAAGGAGGTTGCTTGCGAAAAATATATTTAACCCTTGTTTTAGCAACCTCTAAATCAAGCTTATTTAAGAATGAAATCTCTTTACTTCCAATTAAAAACACACGTCCGGCTTGGAAAAAATCATAAAATCCGGCAAATTCAAGACCTGGTCTTTCTACATTTTGATCAGCAATAGTATTATCCTTGCCATCTTGTCCTGCTACTAACTCTAAATTTAAATCCTTAACTAATTTTTTTACCTTAATAGACATCTTATTACCTCACCATTCTCATCAAATTAATTTTAGTATATGTGATGCTCATCATCTCAAAAAGAGCTTGAGCGAGCAAATAAAATATAATTATATCAATAAACGAATTAAAGCTCATCATAATTTTCAAATTAGAAAATAAATATGTTCCCAAAACTAAAGTAATATATACATAAATTGAAAATTCTAATCTTTTATATGTAGATTTAATACAAACAGTAAGCATCCTTATTAAAGACTTTAAGACACTAAGTCCAGCTATTAAATATAATGCATTAAGCCTTGATACTGCTATATACTTATAAAGAACACCATATGCTAAATAAAAAGCAATAAAATTAAATATTATGGTTATAATAAAGGCTCCTATTCTTGCTAAAACATTAGGTCCTCTTTTGGCCTTTATGCCTATTGCTTTAATAAGCCTAGCTACTTGTTCCTTTTCAAGATCAGACATATTTGATGAATTTTCAACTTCTTTTTGAAGTTGCTCAAGATCAGACATTAATTCATCATTTTCTTTTTCTTTATCTTCTAATTTTTTTTCATCTTTTTTCATAATTACTACCTTTTCGTTGATTCAATTATAACATATCATAACCTAATAATCTATTTAAAAACACGACACGCCTCAATTGCTAGCTTCCATCTAGCATATTTTTTATTCTTTTCTTCTTTAGACATAATGGGATAGAACATTTTAATTGTTTGATTTAAATTCCTAACCTCATCATAATTTTTAAAAAATCCAGTATAAAGACCAGACATGTAGCAAGCTCCAAGTGCTGTTGTTTCTACCTGACGAGGACGCTTAATTACGCTTTGTAAAATATCAGCCTGAAATTGTAATAGATAATCATTAAATGAAGCCCCACCATCAACTGAAAGAGATAGTTTATTTATATTTGCTTCACTTGCCATGACATTAAATACATCCAAAGACTCATAAGCAATTGATTCTAGTGTAGCCTTAATAATATCGTCCTGATTAGTGTCAAGCGTTAAGCCAAACATCGCACCTCTTACATCATTATCCCAATAGGGAGTTCCCATTCCCACAAATGATGGGACTATAATCAACTCATTGTTATGAGACTTGCGTGCTCTTTCATCTGTTTCCTTTGAATTTTCAATTATTTTCAAAGAATCTCTTAACCATTTTACCGCTGCCCCAGCAATAAAAACAGATCCTTCCAAGGCATATGTCGGTTTACCATCAATTAATGATGCCAAAGTCGTTAAAAGGCCATTTTTAGCCATAATAGGCTTTGAGCCCACATTTAGAAGCATAAAGCAGCCTGTTCCATAGGTGTTTTTTATCTCACCTTGATTAAACGCACAATGCCCAAAAAGTGAAGCTTGCTGATCACCCATCATTGCACAAACAGGAATCTTTACACCATTAATATTAGCATATCCAAAATTATCAGCAGAATTCATTACAAGCGGTAAACTTTCCTTTTTTATATTAAACAATCCTAAAAGCTCATCATCATAGGATAGCGTATGAATATTATAAAGCATTGTTCTAGAAGCATTAGTCGCATCCGTTTTAAATGATGCACCATTTGTTAATCTATATAAAATATAGGTATCCATAGTACCAAACAAAACCTTACCAGCATCGTATAAATCCTTAATATTTTGATTGTTATCAATTAAATATCTTATCTTAGATGCTGAAAAATAAGGATTAATATGAAGACCTGTTTTTTGATATATCATATCTTCATAGCCTCTTGCGATTAAATCATCACATATTTTTTGACTTTGCCTTGATTGCCAACAAATAGCGTTAGCCAAAGGATGCCCATCAAATCCAAAGGCTACGGTTGTTTCTCTTTGATTTGTAATTGCAATTGAATCTATTTCTTCCGGTTCAATAGATGCATTTATAATTACATTTTTAATACATTCTAAAACCGTTTGATATATTTCATCCGCATTATGCTCAACATAACCACTTTTAGGGCATATCTGGGTAAATTCCATTTGATAAATACCAATTGTATTAGCCTTATGGTCAAATAAAATAGCTCTTGTTGAGGTTGTACCTTGATCTATTGTAAGGATATATTTTTTCATCTAATCACCAGCTTATATGTGCCTATTTTACCACAATTAAACAAATAAAAAAAGCCCGAAGGCTTTTTCTTAATCAATCCACCAAATTGGTTTATCAAGTAAGATGCAAACAAGGTCAATAATCCAAAGAATAAAGAATCCACCGCATAGCAATAAAATGATTGCTAAAACGACTCCTAATACATCTTGCTTGGCAATTGAACGACATAAACGATAGATATTCGCTAAAATTCCCCAAATTAGTGTACCTAAAAAACGAACGATTTTAGGAAGTCCATCAATAGCTTTAATTAAATCCTTCATTTCTCTTTCCTCCTACTAACTATAGTATAGCATAATATTATCTAAAAAGACTATTTTTTTTACTTTTTTGTCTAAAAAAATCAAATAACCATTCATACAAATAAGTAACCACTGCAGTTGCTAAAAAGACAACATACCATGAAGTTAAAATAGGTGCATTTTTAATTAAAGGCTTACCTATTTGCATAGCATTATCAATACCAAGAGCATCTATTAAAAAGATACCGTAAGTCATATAAAAAGCCATCATAATAATTAAATACTTAAATTTAGTACGAGATGGCTTTATATAGCCCGTTATCATCATTACAATAATAAGCAAATTCATCAATGAATGATGAAGGAGTCCCGTAATTGATCTTATAGAAAAGAATGGTTGTGTTATTAAAAAATCAGGATAAAAAATAACAATGGCACTTCCAAAAAAGCCTAGATACGAAGCTGAATTTAAAATCCAATTATCTTCTTTGCCCAAAATAATCGCTAAAGCTAACAATAAACTGGATAATCCACAAATCGAATTTGGAAGCAATTCCCACCAGCTTGCATCTTTTGATGCAATAACATTATCATAAATCGTAATTGAAAATCGATTTATGATAACCAAAACAAAAAGTATAATCCCCGCAATTTTTATAATTAATTGTTTTCCTTTAAGAAAACCTTTACCACAAAGAATAATCGTTAAAATTAAAATGATTATATTTAGTATAATATAACTTATATGTGGCATTTTATATAAATCGCTTAGAAATATCACTATTTTTCTTCAATCTCCTTTGCAATTGAATTCATTAATTTTGAGTTTCTTTTCTTATCAATGATATAAATGATAAAGAAAACCGCAATTCCTACGAGTGTAATCATTAAATCCTCCATTGTATCCGCAACAGGACTTTTACCAAGAGCAATTGATTCCTGTACTCTTTGAGAATCAAGATCAAACCACGTATCACCTAAATATTCAAATATTTCCCATAAAGCACCAAAGCCCATGCCAAAGCCAACAACATAGGTAGACATTAAAAACTCATTAGTCTTTTTTCCATGACATAGGACAAAGAAATAATAAGCAATAAAGCTAATTACAAGTCCAAAGAAGCCATGTGAATATATATCCCACCAACTAATTAAATCATAAAAATTAAAGACTGAGCCAAGTACTACGCAACAAAATATATGAAAAGTAATAATACCAGTCAATACAAGAGGAAATTTTTTCTTAAATGCTATTTCATATAATGGTATTAAAAATAGTAAAGCATGAGAGCCTACTGATTGAACCATTGTCAAAAAGCTAAAGCCATCAATAATACTATGTATTACAAAACAAATAACAGCTGCGATAAAACCAATCGCGGGAATTGCAAGTCTTTTTAAACTCATTTTACTTCAAATACTCCTTTAAATACTTACCTGTATAGCTTAATTCATTCTTAACTAAACCCTCAGGTGTCCCTTGATATAATATTTCGCCACCACGACATCCTCCCTCAGGACCAATATCAATAATATAATCTGCTAGCTTTATTACATCAAGATTATGTTCAATAATAACAATTGTAGCCCCCTGATCACGCATTCTTAAGATAACCTTCATTAGTCTATCAATATCATCAATATGAAGACCCGTTGTTGGTTCATCCATTACATATAATGTTTTTGGGGTTATTTTAGAATGAAGCTCATAAGCAAGCTTGACACGCTGAGCCTCACCACCAGACAAGGTTGTAGATGATTGACCAAGCTTAATATAACCAAGACCAACATCAAGCATTGTTTGAAGCTTAGATTTAATCTTAGGAATAGTATCGAAAAATTCATAAGCCTCTTTAACTGTCATATCCAAAACCTCAGCGATATTTTTACCCTTGAATGTACAATCAAGTGTTTCACTATTATATCTTGTACCATTACAAGCCTCACAAGGCACATAAACATCTGGTAAAAACTGCATTGAAATACGTTTTACGCCATCACCCCAGCATGATTCACAACGTCCACCCTTAATATTAAAGGAAAATCTTCCCTTATCATAGCCTCGCATTTTGGCAACATTTGTTTGACTAAATAAATCTCTAATGTCATCAAAAACACCTGTATAGGTAGCTGGATTTGATCTTGGTGTACGGCCAATGGGCGATTGAGAAATTTGAATTACACGGTCAATATTTTCAAGGCCCTTTATTTCCTTACATTTTCCAGGATAAACCTTTTTAGCCTTATAAAGCTTAACATATAAATTCTTATATAAAACCTCATTAACAAGCGATGATTTTCCGCTTCCTGAAACTCCTGTTACTAAAGTTAAAGTTCCTAGAGGAATTTTAGCATTCACCTTTTTAAGATTATGCGCCTCTGCCCCTTTAATCTCAATAAATTTACCATTACCCTTATACCTTTCCTTAGGAAGCTCAATTTTCTTTTTACCACTTAAATAAAGCCCCGTAATACTATTAGGATTAGCCATAACCTCACTAGGTGTACCAGCAGCTACTACCTCTCCTCCAAGGTCACCAGCTCCTGGGCCAATATCAACAAGATAATCTGATTGAAGCATTGTATCACTATCATGTTCAACAACAATTAAGGTATTTCCTAAATCACGCATTTCTTTAAGTGTATCAATAAGTCGTTGATTATCTCTTTGATGAAGACCAATTGAAGGCTCATCAAGGACGTAAAGAACACCCGTTAGCTGTGAGCCTATTTGGGTTGCAAGTCTAATTCTTTGAGCCTCGCCTCCTGATAATGTATCTGCTCCACGTGCAAGTGTTAAATATTCAAGACCAACATTTTCCAAAAAATGAAGACGATCCTTAATTTCCTTGATGCACTGATGTGCAATTTGTTCATCAGTTTTACTAAGTTTAATTGTATCAAAGAATTTATATAAGTCCTCAATAGACATTTGACATAAATCATCAATTGATTTACCATCAATTAAAATAGAAAGTACTGCCTTATTTAAACGTGCTCCATGACAGGTTTGACATTCGCATTCAACCATGTAGGTTTCAATCCAATCTCTAATCCAATCAGAATTTGTTTCAAGATAGCGACGACGGAAATTAGTAATTACACCCTCATAATAATCAATCTTATCATGAACACGACCACTTGATGATTTCATCTTAAAATCAATTTTATCAGGTGAGCCATAAAGAACGATTTTTCTTTGCTTCAAAGGTAAATCAACAAACTTAGCCTTCATATCAATTTTATAATGCTCACATGTTTGCTTAAGCTCGGCATTAGTTAAATTATCCTTTTCCTGATTCTTATAAGGAAGAATCGCTCCATCCTCAATTGATTTATCAGGATCTACGACTAAATCCTCAGATACCTCAAGACGATGCCCTAGGCCATTACATTCCGGACAAGCTCCTAAAGGTGAATTGAAAGAAAATAATCTAGGTTCAATTTTAGGCATTGTAAAGCCACATTCCTTACAAGCATAATGCTCTGATAAGAATAATTCATTATCATCATACATTACTTTAACAAAACCACCTGAGAATTTTAAGGCAATTTCTAAGGCTTCACTAACTCTATCTCTTATTCCATCTTTCATGACAAAACGAGATACAACAATATCAATATCATGCTCTTTATTTTTATCAAGCTTGATTTCATCTTCAAGAGAAACAATTTCCCCATCAACCCGCGCTCTAATAAAGCCTTCATGCAAATATTTTTCAAAAACGGCCTTATGCTCACCCTTAGAATGCATAATAACTGGTGCCATCACCCACACCTTAGCCCCTTCAGGCAAGGCTAAAACCTTTTTTACCATTTCCTCTTTAGTATCACCCTGAATAGGAATATGGTGATTAGGACAATATGGTACACCAATTTTGGCAAATAAAAGTCTTAAAAAATCATAAACCTCTGTAACAGTACCAACAGTTGAACGAGGATTTTTACTAGTTGACTTTTGGTCAATTGAAATAGCTGGTGATAGTCCCTCAATCGAATCAACATCAGGCTTTTCACTACCACCTAAAAACTGTCTAGCATAGGGTGATAACGATTCAATAAAACGTCTTTCACCCTCTTTAAAAATTGTATCAAAGGCAAGTGAGGATTTTCCACTTCCAGAAAGTCCTGTTAAAACAACAAGTTTATTTTTAGGTAATTCTAAGGAAATATTTTTTAAATTATTTTCTCTTGCACCCTTTATTATTAATTTATCCATAAAATCACTCCTTCGAGTCCTCAATAATCGCTATAAAGGCGTCTTCATCCATTATTTCAATGCCAAGCTCACGAGCCTTTAAAAGCTTAGAACCAGCCGCTTCACCGGCAATAACAATATTAGTATTTTTAGAAACGCTATCTACGGTTTTTCCACCAAGTGACTCAATAATCTTTTTAGCCTCACTTCTTTCAAAATGAGCTAAAGAACCCGTTAAAACAACCTTTTTACCCGTAAAATAAGACTCTTTAATCTCCTGAACATTTTCAGTCATTTTAAGACCTAATTCTTTAAGACGAGTAATAAGGTTAATATTACTTTCATTCTTAAAATAACTATCAATTTCCGAAGCAATTACCTCTCCTATATCATCAATTTGACGCATATTTTCATATCCTGATTCTATAATCGCATCCATTGATTTATAATGATTAGCCAAGATTCTTGAAACCTTAGCACCACAATGCCTAATGCCAAGTCCAAAAATTAAACGAGATAAATCCTGCTTCTTAGATTCTTCAATCGCATTTAATAGCTTATCAATACTCTTCTTTCCCATTCTTTCTAGGGCCTCAAGCTCAAGTCTATGGTCCTTAAGCGTAAAAATATCGGGAATATCTTGAATTAATTTGTTTTCATATAAGCTTCTTACAAGCTTTTCTCCTAATGTATCAATATCATAGGCAGGCTTAGATGCAAAATGAATAAGACTATTTATTCTTTTTTCATCACATAAAGGATTAACGCAATAATAATCAGCCTCACCAGGCTTACGCTCTAAAGGCATATGACAACAAGGACATTCCTTAATCATCAAAAAAGGCTTTGCGTCTTTACCTCGTTCTTCTGGTATAGCTTTAACAACCTCCGGAATAACATCTCCAGCCTTACGAATTACAATTGTATCATTAATATGAATATCTCTTTCCTTAATAAAATCCTCATTATGAAGGGTTGCTCTTGCAATAACAGATCCTTGAACTAATACAGGCTTAAAGCAAGCTACAGGTGTAATATTTCCGGTTCTACCTACTTGAAAGATTATATCATTAAGCTTTGTATGAACCTCAACAGGTGGGAATTTATAGGCAATTGCCCATTTAGGATATTTAGCAGTTACACCAATTTCATCATACTCTTTAAAATCATTTACCTTTAATACAATACCATCAATATCATAGGGAAGTAGATCACGTTTTTGACCCATTTGTTCAATATAAGCAATTACCTCATCAATATTTTTACATAACCTAAAATTTGGATTGACCTTAAAACCTAGTTCTTTCATTTTACATAATGCATCATATTGATTATTAACATTAACACCAGAAGTAGCATAATAAAGAAATACATCAAGATTTCTTTTAGCAGTCACTTTAGGATCTAGCTGACGAATAGACCCCGCAGCAGCATTACGACAATTAGCAAATAGCTCCTCTTCATTTTCCTCACGCTCTAAATTAAGCTTAATTAAGCTTTTTTTAGGCATAAAAATCTCACCTCTTACCTCAGCAGTAAGTGGTACATTTAAACTTAATGGAATAGACTTAATCGTTTTAGCATTGCTTGTAATATTTTCGCCCCTTACACCATTACCTCTAGTAGCAGCTCTTTGAAGACGTCCATTTTCGTATTTTAATGATACAGAAAGACCATCAATTTTAAGCTCACATACATAACAAGCATCGGGGCATATTTTACGAACTCTTTGATCAAATTCTCTAAGCTCATCATAGCTAAAAGCATCTGCCAAGCTCATCATTGGTACATCATGTGTAACCGATTCAAACTTTTTTAAAGCCTCTCCTCCAACTCTTGAGGTTGGTGAATTTGGATCCTTGTATTCAGGATGAAGCTCCTCAAGCTTAGTAAGTTCTACCATAAGCTTATCATATTCATAATCCTCCATTGTAGGAGCATCTAAAACATAATAATCATTATTAGCCTTGTCAAGAATTTTAACTAATTCTTCCATTCTTTCTTTATCGTTCATAAAATCACCTATTTTCAAAACTATCTATATTCTACCACAATTTGCATTCTTTTAATAATGTTGTTTAATTTTTTTGTTTTTGCTATAATATAGCAAAGGTGATTATTATGGAGCGAATCGCAGTAAATGTATCTAAGCAGCATCTAAGAAAAGTTAATCAAGAAATTTCATTTAAGGCCTATGCAAATGAAATCACAGTTATTTTATCACCTGATAGTAGCCTTATTCATTCTTTAATTCTTAAAATGCTAAAATCTAAAAATACCGGAGTTTCCTATTATGAACATAAGCTTGAAAAACAAAGAGAGTATATTTTAAATTTCTTAGGCTATATGCCAAGCTCTCTTCCATCATTTAAGCATATGACAATTGAAGAATACTTTAAATATAGTGCTAAATTTTATCAAGGTGATTATAATAATAACTTTGAAGCTTTACTTAATTTTTTTAACTTAGATAAAGACTTAAAAATAAAAGTCTTATCCTATGAAGAAAAGAAAATCATTAATTTTATCGATTCGATTTTTTTTGAACCAGAGGTTTTAATCCTAGAAGATCCTTTTAGTAATATTTCAAATATTAACGTAGCTAAAATTATAAAATGTATTACTAAGCTTAAAGATAATGGTTTTTCAGTTATTTTAACTAATTTAAAATATGATGATCTTGATATTGCAGATCATATTTATTTACTTACTAATGAAGGATTAAGTGAATTTAAAAAGAATAAAAAAAATAAAATATCTGTTTCATTTGAATATGATTCTAATATAGAAATAAAAGATTTTTTAAATGATATCGAAGCCTATGATATCATTATTACAAATAATAATGTAGCATTTAAATATGATGGTAATATTAATTCATTGCTTACAAAACTAAATAAAATAAAGCTTAATAGCCTAAAAATTTATCCGCAAGATATTTATCAATTAGGTGTTTAATATGATTTTTAAATTTGATTTGAAAAGAAGTCTTAAGACCTCGGTAATTTTTACTGCTATAATGTTTATAATTCTAGTTTTAGGACTTATCGCATACAAATGTGCTTTTTACAAACAGGATAACTTTTTAAGCTTTATAAATAATCTCCCATCATTTGTAATTAAGGGGCTTGGAATTAAAACTGATGGCAATTATAGTTTTTATGATTTTTATGCTATATTAGTAAACTTTATTTTAATAATCGCCGCTCTATTTGCTAGTTTTATAGGATTCTTTTGCATTTTAAAAGATAAAAAAGATGATGCTGATGCTTTCTATTTTAAAAAGCCAATTAATAAAGTAAGCATTATTAAACAAAAAATACTTGCATGCTTTGTTCTTCTTTTAGCTTCTACTCTTATTTATCATATTGTAGCTTTTATTTTTATTATCATAATAAAAGAAAAATATAATTTTAAAATTATGTTTTATATTGATTCTTCTATTTTTTTACTGGAACTTGTATTCTTACTTTTTGGAACTTTAATTGGACTTTTCATCAATAAAAAAAGAAGCTTTATCGCTCCTTCTATTATTACAATATTTATATTTGAATTTATAAATATTCTGTCACAAGCATTTAATATAACATTTTTAAAATATATTAATCCATTTTCATATTTCAATGTTTTAGATATTGTAAAAACTCAAAAATATCAATATCGTTTTATTGTAATTACAACCTTCTTAGTATTATTTTTATCAAACTTTATTATCGGAGTTTATAATTCAGAAGAGGAATAAAGGAAGACCTTAAGGTCTTCCTTTATTATCATTCTTCATTATTTAACATAACTATAAGTATCTTTATCCTTTAATGATTTTATACTATATGATCCATCTTTAACATCTACGTTAAGATAAATAGATGGATTTTCTAACTTAGCATTTAACATTGATGATGCAGATACATTCATTTCATCAGCCTTTATATCAATGTTGACATTTTTAATGTGGAAGTTCTTGTCAAAACCAAGAGATGCCTTTCCCTTTAAATTTTTTACTCCAGCATTAGTAACCTCATCCCCAATAAGAGAATTTAAAGCTTCATTTTCCCATGTGAATAATAGCATACCATCATCAACACTAATAGATGCACTACCAAGTACTGCTTTAAGTTCAGTAATATCAATTTTTGATAAATCAATATCAGATATAATATCACCGATACCTGAGTTTGAAGAATCCTTTTTAAACTTATACTTATATTCCTGATCAAGCTTAGTACTAGCTGCAGTACCACTTATCTTTGCATATAAGTAAGCATCAGCTTCGTCATTTAATGACTCTGCGGTTGCACTACCCTTTAAATCAATTTTAGTTTCAGTTGTAACGCCCTCTGTAACTACAGTTTTCATATTAATCTTAGCTTTCACGTTGGCACTAGCCTGAACACCTGAGGCATTATAAACACCAGATATATCTCCTGAAATATCAAGTGAACCAGAGGCTGTAACTGAACCAAAGCCTGAAGATGACTCTAAGGCAGCTAAATCACCTTTCATTTTAAATTCGCCATCAAGCTTTAAACCATCACTATAAACATCGGTTAATGTTTCCTCTTTATTTGCATCAACTACCATTTGAACAATTTCTGCATCGCTTTTGTCCTTGATTGCGGCATTAATTTGCTTTTCATCTCGTGCATCACAGGCTGAAAGAGACAACACACCTAAAACACCCACTACTAAAAATAATTCCTTTTTCATATAAACCCTCCATATAGCAATAGCTATTTCCTAATTTAATTATATTATATTTTATTAAATTTTAAAAGTAAAATGATAATTAAATTAACTAATTATTAAAAAATCCTATGCAAAGCATAGGACTTAAATTTTACTTTTTGTCTTCTTTTATAGATGCAACAGCACATTCAGTTGTTATAAACATAGAAGCAATACTAGCAGCATTTAAAAGAGCACTTCGTGTAACCTTAGTAGGATCTACAATTCCATGATGAAGCATTTCAACCCAAGTACCATTCTTAGCATCAAATCCTACACCCTTACGTGCATGAAGTTGCTTTTCAACGATATCATGACCATCATATCCAGCATTTTCAGCAATTTGATACAAAGGCTCAGTTAAAGCATCAAGTACAACTCTAATACCCTTCTCAACATCAGGAATATCAGATGATACATTATCTTTAATTTCTTTATAGACTTCAATTAAAGCTGCTCCACCACCAGCTACAATACCTTCACGCATGGCTGCATGAGTAGCATTTAAAGCATCCTCAAGACGAAGTTTCTTCTCCTTTAATTCTGTTTCAGTTGTAGCACCAACCTTAATTACGGCAACACCATTTGACATACCAGCAATACGTTTCTTCAATGCCTTAGCTTCTGTTTCATTTGCAGCATTATCAATCTTAGTTTGAATTTCTGAAATACGAGCTTCTACTTCATCCTTAGCACCAGCACCTTCGATAATGGTTGTATTATTCTTTTCAACAATTACCTTCTTAGCTGAACCAAGGTCATCCGTTGTCATATCCTTAAGCTTCATATTTAAATCCTTAGAATAGAACTTAGCACCAACGAATGTTGCAATATCCTTTAAAGTATCCGTTCTTGTATCACCAAAGCTTGGGGCTTTAGTAGCTACAACATTAAAGGCTCCACGAAGCTTATTTAAAACGATCGTTGAAACAGCATCTTGTTCAATATCATCAGCAATTATAAACAAAGGCTTTCTTTCTTCAACAATATGCTCAAGAACTGGTAATATATCTTGAATAGCAGAAATCTTCATATCTGTTACCATAATATATGGAGATTCAAGTTCAATTGATGTTTTAGTATCATCCTCAAGCATATATGGAGAAATATAACCCTTATCATATGACAAACCATCTGTAAGCTCAAGCGTTGTTTCAAAGCCCTTAGACTCATCAATATTGATAATTCCATCCTCACCAACACGTTCAATTGCATCAGCGATTAAAGAACCGACATCACTTGAGCCAGACGAAATAGTAGCAACAGATTCAATATCCTTACGCTCACTAATTTGCTTAGTATTCTTAAGAAGTGTATCTGATACAGCCTTTGATGCCATATTAATACCTTCACGCATTAATACTGGATTAGCACCCTTATCAATAGCCTTAATACCATTCAAAATCATTGTTTGAGCAAGTAATGTTGCAGTTGTTGTACCATCACCTGCTTCATCATTAGTATTATTAGCTACCTCATAAACGAGCTTAGCACCCATATTTTCATAAGGATCTTCAAGTTCAATTTCACGAGCAATGGAAACTCCATCATTCGTAATTAGTGGAGAACCATAGCCTTTATCCAAAACGACATTCCTACCTTTAGGTCCCAAAGTTACCTTAACAGCATCAGCTAACTTATTAGCACCAGCTACCATTTTTGTTCTTGCATCTTTTCCAAAAATTACATTCTTAGCCATAATAATATGCCTCCTATTCAATTACCGCATAAATATTAGATAGTGGAACAATTTCAAATTCTTCTCCACCATCTTCAAGCTTTTCACTACTATAGCTCTTGTAATAAACCTTGTCTCCAACTTTTACAGGCATAGAAATCTTCTTACCATCAGCTAAGATTCCATCTCCTGTAGCCACAACAACAGCATATTTTGATTCTTCTTCATGTGCTGAAAGTAAAATACCACTGCTTGTAGTTTCTTTCTTGTGCTCATGCTTTACAAGCACATTATCAAATAATGGTTTTATCATTTTAAATACCTCCATACCAAAGAAATTATATTAATTACTCAATTGAAATATACTTTTTAGGTGCCTCTTTAACCTCAGGTTTTTTAATATGTAATGTTAAAATACCATTTTCAAGCTTTGCCTTAATATCGGATTCACTAACATTAGAACCAATACTAAAGCTTCTTTCATAAGAGCCACTATAACGTTCACGACGAATTACCTTATGATGTTCATGCTCATTTTCCTTATGATTAAAGGTAGCATGAATAGTCAAATATCCATCTTCCAATGATAAGTGAATATCTTCCTTCTTTACATCTGGAAGTTCTATTTTCATTTCATAATGATCACCGTGATCAGTAATATCGGTTCTCATCATTTGACCATATTGGTTTCTTTCATCATTAAAGAAATCATCAAAGAAAGGATCAACTAAATTATAACGATTACGATTTGCAATATTGTTCATATAATTATCCTCCTAAAAATATTCTTTATTTGGCACTCTTACTTCCTAAGTGCAAATATATTATAGTTCTAAAAATTGGCACTGTCAATACTTATTTGCTAATTTATTTAAAATTATTCGCAAAAGCAAAAAAAGAACTAGCTTTTAGAAAGTCATTTTAAACTTTTTTAACCAGTTCTTTTTTATTCTTAAATATTATAATTATAATTATAATTCATTCATTTAGCAATAAATGTTATATCTTTTCAATCTCATCAGTTGTAAGACCTGTAGCTTCTTTGATTTCTAAGATGGTTTTTCCTAGTGATTTTAAAAATTTAACTAAAGATACAATCTTTTCTTGTTGATTTATTATTTGCTCATCTTTTTGTGATAGTAACTCTTTTTGGGCTTGAAGTTCTTTCGCATCTTTGTCAAAACATTTCAAAAACTTTTTGTATCTTTCGAAACGTACTCTTCCTAGCTTCATTTTATCATTTTTTAACATTAGATTGCAAATGATGTATCATTATCCTACCTTTGTAATATTCCCTACATTTATCTTCTATCTTTTTCATGATAACTATCTCTTCATAATTATGCTTTGAATTCCTTGTATAATTGTCAAGGACAATTAAATGCGTTACAGGAAGCTCGTTAATATCTTTTACCTCATTTTTCTTAATATCAAAATCTGATATGATTCTTTCAAGAAGCTTAATAGTTATTTTAAATGATATATTTTCATTATAATTTTGAAGCTCAAAATCATAGGTAGTTTGACTTTGAGAATCTATAATTTCCATATCAAAGCGATGCTCACCTGTGCATCTTATATGAATACCCGTTCCTATTTCACTTCTTATTGTAATATCTTGTGGTTTTACAATAAAACCTAAAGTATCTAATCCAACTGAAGCTACTTCTTGATTTTGCATAGCATATTTAAAGCATAAATCATTTTTTAAATGAACTTCTTTTCCTCTTTTTGTTAATAAATACTCGTGAAATGTAATTTTTTCTTGTACCATTTAATTATACCTCCAGCTACGTAAATCATTTAATAATTTGATATTAGCATCAAGGTATAAATGTGTCAAATGCACTAAAAAGGGTCTTTTGAGAAAAACAAATGACAAAATTAAATCTATTATTTAGCTTTATAGGATTCACTTAAATATTTTCTCCAAAAACAAGATTTTTCATTAAAGATGACTAAAAAATTATGATTTTTAATTTTTTTAAAAACGTTTTTATAGTAAAAATAGTTATTTTTAAAATGTTTATATCATAAAAAACTACTTTGCATCAAACAAAGTAGTTTTTTACTATATTTTTCTAATTGATGGATGAACAGCACTTAGCTTCTTAACTCCATAAGGAGCCATAAAGGCTACTGTTATAACATTTCCATTTTTTTCAACAACCAAGCCATCACCAAAAGCCTTATGATTAATCTTATCACCCTTATTAATTTGAGCACTAGGCTCTTTTTCAACCTTAGTAGGTGCACTTGTAGTTGTTTGAGTAATTGGCGTTGTAATTGGCCTTTTTATCTTGCCAATAACATTAAGGTTATCAAGTCCCATTTCCTTAATATAAATTGATGGAGCTTCGTTTTGTTGCTGACCATAAAGATATCTTGTTTCCGCATTAGTTATATAAAGCTTTTCTTTAGCTCTAGTAATGCCAACATAACAAATTCTTCTTTCTTCCTCTTGTTCTTGTTCACTTACGCAATTAAAGCTTGGAAAGATTCCTTGTTCCATCGCCACCATGAAAACAACACGATATTCAAGTCCCTTAGCCTGATGATAGGTCATAAGCTTGATGCAATCAGCACTTTCATTTTTATTATCTGTATCAGTTCTTAACGCCAAATCAGAAAGTAAAGACTCTAACGTATTTTTACGAGAAAGCTCATAGTACTCGATAGCTTCTTCAATTACCGTTTTAAGTTCCAAAACATTCTCTAAACGATCTTGTCCCTCTTCACCTTCATTTTTTAGCATACTTCCATAACCAGTTTTATCTAAGATTCCATCAATAATTTTAATAAGTGGTTTATCTTCATTTGCTATGTATTCATCGAATAACTCTAGGATTGTGAACTTAAATGCTATTAAATTATTAAAACCTATTCCTGATGTTTCAATATGATCAATAGCTTCAAATAAAGAACAATTATTGTTTATTTGAGCTGTTTTAAGCTTATCAAGAAGTGCATCACCAATTTTACGCTTTGGTTCATTAACAATTCTTTTAAACGCAAAATCATCATCATGATTGATTATCAATCTTAAATAAGCAATCATGTCCTTAACTTCTTTTCTTTCAAAGAATGACAATCCACCATAAATAACATAAGGAATTTGATATCTAAGAAGCATATCCTCAAATTGACGAGATAAAGCATTTGCCCGGTATAATATGGCAAAATCAGAATATGGATATCCAAGAAGATGAAGCTCTTTTATTTTATCGATTACAAACATTGTTTCATCATAGCCTGATGATGTATGAAAGTAAACAGGAAGCTCACTACTATCGTTATTAGTATAAAGATTCTTTTTTATGCGATGTTTATTACAATCAATAACATTATTGGCAATCTTTAAAATAGGATTAGTTGAACGATAATTTTCTTCAAGCAATATTTGTTTACATAAAGGAAAATCCTTTATAAATAAATCAATATTTTCAACCTTCGCCCCACGGAAGGAATAAATAGATTGATCCTGGTCTCCTACAATAAAAATATTTTGTGTATCACTTGTTAAAAGCTTTATTAGTTCATATTGGATAATGTTAGTATCTTGAAATTCATCAACCATTATATAGCTAAACTTTTTACGATATTTAGCTAATGTTTCTGGTCTTTCCTTTAATAGCTCTAAGGTTAGCTTTATTAAATCATCGAAATCAAGAAGATTATCTTTCTTTAAAGCCTCATTATATTTATCAAAAATTTTAGGATAATAATTCTTTAAAAAAGGATCACTAATTGAAATAATCTCTTTGTTTTTCTCATCACTAATCAATCCTAAAATTCTTTTAGGCTTATATTCCTTAACATCAATATTATCGTTTTTCATAATGTCTTTAATTATTTTTAAGGCATCATCCTCATCAATAATAGTAAAATTCTTAGAAAAGTCCTTAAATGAATCAAGCTCAATACGTAAGAATCTAGCACAAAAACTATGGAAGGTTGAAACCCACATATGTCTTACATCCTCGTTGGTTAAATTCTCAATTCTTTCTTTCATTTCTCTTGCGGCCTTATTAGTGAAGGTAACGGCTAAAATATTTTCAGGAATTATACCTAAATCAAGAATTAAGTGAGCAATACGGTAAGTTAAAACACGTGTTTTACCAGAACCAGCACCCGCCATAACCATTACTGGTCCTTCGGTTGTTTCTACCGCTAGTCTTTGATTTTTATTCAATGAACTTAAGTCCATAATATCCGCCCCTTCAATTAATCCTTTAACGAATCAAGGTATTCTTCATAAGTTGTCATCTTATCTTTAATTCCATTTCCTTCAAATGAAATAATACGATTGGCTACCGTTTCAAGTAATTCGGCATCATGACTTGAAAATAAAATATTTCCCTTAAACGAAGTCATACCTTCATTTAAAGCTGTAATTGATTCCAAATCTAAATGGTTAGTTGGATCCTCCATAATTAGAACATTACCTGATTCTAGCATCATTTTGGCAAGAATACATCTAACCTTTTCGCCTCCAGATAAAACTGTTGACTTTTTCATTGATTCCTCACCTGAAAATAGCATACGACCTAACCAGCCACGAATAAATGATTCGGTTTGATCATCAGGAGAGAATTGACGAAGCCAATTAATTAAATCTAATCTTTCATCTGAGAAAAACTCTTTATTATCCTGCATTAGGTAAGATACAGAGGTTGTAATTCCCCATTTATATGAACCACTATCAGCCTCTTCCTTACCTAAAAGAATATTAAATAAAGTTGTAATTATCATTGAATTTTCAGCCAAGAAGGCAATCTTATCGCCTTTTCTTACTGTAAAGCTTAAATCCTCAAACAAGCCCTTTTTAGTCAAATTATCAACAATAAGAATATCATTTCCAACCTCACGTGCTTGTTTAAAGCCAATGAATGGATACTTACGGCTTGATGGTTCAATATCAGTTAAAACAAGCTTATCAAGAAGTTTTTTACGGCTTGTAGCTTGACGAGCCTTTGATTTATTAGCACTAAAGCGGGCAATAAATTCCTGAAGCTCTTTAGCCTTTTGTTCAGCCTTTTTATTTTGATCCTTTTGTTGTTGTAGCAATAGCTGGCTTGATTCATACCAGAACTCATAGTTACCAACATAAAGCTTAATCTTACCATAATCAACATCACAAATGTGTGTACAAACATTATTTAAAAAATGACGGTCATGCGATACAATTAAAACCGTATTATCAAAATTTAATAAGAAATTTTCAAGCCAACGAGTTGATTTATAATCAAGGTTATTAGTAGGCTCATCTAACAGTAAAATGTCGGGATTACCAAATAAAGCTTGAGCAAGTAAAACCTTAATTTTAATTTTAGCATCCAAGCTTCCCATTAGCTCATAATGATATTCATCAGATACACCAAGACCATTAAGTAATGTCGCCGCATCTGATTCAGCCTCCCAACCATTAAGTTCCATAAATTCGCCCTCAAGGTCAGAAAGACGCATACCCTCTTCATCTGTTAATGATTCTTTAGCATAATATACTTCTTTTTCATTCATAATTTCTACAAGGCGCTTATGGCCTAACAAAACAGTTTTAATAACTGTTTGATCGTCAAAGGCATTTTGATTTTGTCTTAAGACAGACATACGCTCCTTAGGATCCTTTATTACTTCTCCTTCAGTTGATTCAATTTCACCTGAAAGAAGCTTTAAGAAGGTTGATTTACCCGCACCATTAGCGCCGATAATACCATAACAATTTCCTTTATCGAATTGAATATTTACTTTATCAAATAATTTTCTTGAACCATATTGTAGTCCTAAATTAACGGTTTTTAGCATTTTTCTATCTCCTTTATTTCGTGCAAAAAGCCGCCATAGGCAGCTTTATATTATAATGTGAATGATGATTTTAAACTAGCAGTGCAGTTAAAAATCAAATTATCTTTAGTAGAGTCCTTATCTGTGCAATAATAGCCATTACGAACAAATTGATATTTATCAAGTGGCTTAGTTGAAGCTAAAGAAGCCTCTACATAGCCCTTTAAAACATGTAAGCTGTCTGGATTTAGCTTATCAAATAAATCCCAATCTTTATTTTCTTCTGTTTCAGGAAGTAATAAAGGTGCAAATTGATTAAATGTTGCAGGAATAGCAGTTGTAGCCTCAACAAAATGAATATTACCATTTGGCTTACGTTCATTAAAGCCTGAGCCTGATTTAGTTTCTGGATCATAGGTACATAAAATTTCTTCAATATTACCATCTTTATCATAAATAATATCATTACACTTAATGAAGTATGCATGCATTAAACGAACCTCAATATCCTTTGATAAGCGTTTCCATTTTTTATTAGGCTTTTCAGTCATAAAGTCATCACGTTCAATATATAAATGACGTGAAAAGGCAATTTTTCTTGAACCCATTTCTTCATTTTCTTGATTATTTGGACAATCCAAATATTCAATTTGACCTTCAGGATAGTTAGTAATGGTAACACGCAAAGGATTTATTACAGCATTAGGTCTTGAAACCTTAAGCTTTAGGTCATCTCTTAAGAAATTTTCTAGTAATGAAAAATCAACAGTTGAGTTAATTCTTGAAAGACCAGTTGATAAAATAAAGTTCTTAATTGAATCAGCTGTGAATCCCTTTCTTCTTAAACCAACAAGTGTAGGCATACGGCAATCATCATAGCCTGTTACCTTTTCTGCATCAACAAGCGCTCTTAAATAACGCTTTGATAAAACGGTATTAGCAATATTTAGACGACCAAATTCATATTGATGAGGATGTGATTTAACCTCACAATGTTCAACAACCCAGTCATATAAAGGACGATGGTTATCATACTCAATTGAACATAATGAATGAGTAACTCCTTCAAATGCATCCTGAAGAGGATGAGCGAAATCATACATTGGATAAATACACCATTTATCTCCTTGACGATGATGAGTATTATGAATAATACGATAAATAACAGGATCTCGCATATTGATATTAGGGCTTGACATATCTATCTTAGCACGTAGTGTTTTTTCACCATCTTTAAATTTACCCTCACGCATTTGTTCAAATAAAGCTAGATTTTCTTCTACACTTCTATCGCGATAAGGAGATGGAATACCTGCACCATTGTTAGTATCACGCATCCTACTCATTTCTTCTTGTGACAGATCATCAACATAGGCTAAGCCTTTTTTAATAAGCTTAATTGCTTCCTCATAGGTAGCATCAAAATAATCTGAGCCATAAAAAATATTAGTTGGTGTATAGCCTAACCACTTTAGGTCTTCAATAATCGCATCAACAAATTCTTGTTTTTCCTTAGTTGGATTAGTATCATCAAAACGAAGATTTGTTTTTCCACCAAAAGCCGCAGCTGTTTCAAAATCAGTAATAATAGCACGAGCATGTCCTATATGTAAATATGCATTTGGTTCAGGAGGGAAACGTGTAATAATTTCTTTAACACGTCCACTTGCTAAATCATCTGCCATAATTGTTTTTATAAAATTAGAAGTTTCTTCCATAATTATCACCTATTTTAAATTATACAATATTTTTTATTTTTTTCATAGACACTTTAATAAGAAATTTAGGATAAAAAAGCCTACTATAAATAAATCAAGAGATATTTGAAAAAATATTTAAATTTATTTATATCAAGCATAAAAATCGTCGATTTTATCATTTTTTAAAAACGAGGATAATTGAATAATCTAGATCTTTGAAAATTTTATATGGTTATTTTTGTGGAATGAACATTGATTTATTCTTAAGAAGTGAGAAGATAACTCTAATTAGC
>OJLA01000031.1_pt1 | contig 122567 bp, 129 predicted proteins | sample 1596611 | NCBI WGS metagenome assembly OJLA01 (sample SAMEA4350168, study PRJEB24818) | metagenome | biome: human; feature: gut; material: faeces | place: Denmark | collected 2013-09
TTTTTTCCAAAGCCTCACTATATTTTCTTGATGAATAAGCGTCCATTCTTGGACCTAAATAATCATAATTTCTATTTTGCATCTCAAGATTAAGTCTAACTTCCTTTTGATATCCATTAAGTGAAACGGAAGCTACTACATCATAAATTATCTTTTTACCATCTAATACGGTTGATTCAGTATTATCATATGTAATATCATCTTCATTTACATTTTGATTCCACAAATTGGATAAAAAAATAGCTAGCATCTTCTTAATCGAAAAGAAATGTTTAAAATAAACATCAGACCTTAAATTAAAAAAACGATTATCATCTTTATAAGCTTTCATATGTTCTCCAAATTAACTAAAAATAATATATAATATTTTATAATTTGATATTAGCACTAGTGTTAAATTTTGTCAAATATTTATAAAGTTTTATATTTTCGAAAATTAGCTTCGAAAGTATCACTCTGTTATACTTTTTTACCATTTTCTCTCTAAAATAGATTAAAAAGAAAGGTTTTAGCTAAATGGAGTATAAAAATAAGCTAAAATCTTTTCAATGAAAAAATTTTCATTATCAAAAAAAGATAGTAAATTATCTACCCTAGTTTGGATAGCTTTTACCATCTTTCATTTTTTTCATTCAATTCTAAAGTAGACATCTATCAACCTCACTTTGGAAAGAACAAATATTTATTCTTATCTTGTAATACTATTTTTAGTAAAATATTGTTGTTTATATTTATACATTAGCTTGTCACATTCAGAAATAGCGTTTTTCAAATTAACTCCATTAGGATAATATTTAGCACCAAATGAGGCTAAGCATGTTTTTTTCATAAAATCCTTAAGTGAATCAACTAAAATTAAAAATTCTGCCTCAGTACCGGGATAAATCGCAACAAACTCATCACCACCGATGCGATAAAGCATATCGCCTACTAATTCTTTAATCGTTTTTACAAATGATCTTATATAGTTATCTCCAGCTTCATGACCATATTTATCATTAACACCTTTCAAATCATTTAAATCAAAATAAATAACTCCTAAAGGTGTTTCTTCATTATTAGACGCAATCTTCTCCTCTAGCATATAACGATTAGCACAACCTGTTAAAGCATCATAATTAGCTCTTTTAAAAAGTTCCTCATTAAGATTCTTAGTTCCTGAAAATGACTCAAAGCTAATAATAATACATGCACAACAATCATTATCAATAGGAAAGGCTTGAATTAACAAATTTTTTTCAATCAAGGTACTTCCTGACTGCACTAAATGGGGCTTATGTTCACTAATGGTTTTGGAAAACAAATCCATCCATATTTTTTCTGTATAATCAAAAAAAGATAAGAAATTGGAACCTATAAGTTTTTCTTTTGAAATACCTAAAAAGCTTGCGAAGGCTTCATTTACATATTGATAGGTAAAATCATTGAAATGACCTTTTTTTATTATAGGTTTAATAACAAATATTGGACTTGGACAATTATTTAAAATCTTTTCGTACTCCATACATCCTAGCCTCCCAATTTATGATACGATAAGATTATACCATATTTGTAGTTTTTTGTCGATTTTTTAAATAATAAAAAGAAAAAAAGACGATTGCTCGCCTTAAGTTCACTATTATACACTTTTATTTAAATTTTTAGGATAGCCACATTTACGCTTCCATCTACCACTAAAGAACATTCCAATTGAAATTAACATACCAACAGCCCAACCAATTGGCCAAGCAAAGAATACACCCTCATAGCCAAATATTTTCCCTAGTACTAAGGCACTTATTACTCTAAGGGCTAAATCAACAGATGTACCAAGAGTAAATCCTAGCATATCAGTTGACCCCTTTAAAATACCATCAAGAGGGATTTTAGCTACCATTAAAACAAAGAATGGTACAACACATAGCATAAACAATTTACCTGATGAAACAATAATATCAATGTCTCCTTCAGCTTTATCAGAAATAAATAAGCGGACCCAAAATTCTCTAAATGGTAAAATTATAAGCATTGATACTGCACAAATAATTGCACAAATAATTACTGTAGCAACATAACCCTTCATTATTCTATCATACTTAGAAGCTCCTATATTTTGACTTACAAAGTTAGAGAGTGCATTACAAGCAACTGTAAAAATATTAATAGCAATATAACAAATCTTATATGCTGCACTATATCCACCAGCAACCGAATTTCCTCCAAAGCTTGTCAAAATGGTTGTAATTAAAACACCACCAATAGAAATAAAGCATCCTTGTAAAATAGATGGGGTAGCTAAAGAAACAATAGATTTTAAAAGACCGGAATCAAATAATTTTTCCTTATCAGAATCAAGCTTATTAACACTTTTAAATAATACAACAATTGATAATATAGCAGCTATAGCCTCAGATATTACCGTACCAAGTGCAAGACCAGCACTTGACATATGACAAGGAATAACAAATAAAAAGTCTAATGCTACATTAAGCAATGTGGAAAAGATTAAAAAATAAAGAGGAGTCTTAGAATTACCAAATGATTGGAAAACATACATTGAGAAATTATACATAAATAAGAAAATAATTCCTGCAATATAAATCATCATATAAGAATATGCTTCAGTAAAGCAACCATCACCCTTAGATGTATCAATCATACCACGTAATAAAGGCCACATAATAGCTAAACCAACAATGGTTGTAACAGCACCAAGGACAAGCATTGAAATAAAGCCTGTTGTGGTAGTTTTCTTAACATTCTTAAAATCCTTTGCTCCAAAGAATCTCGCTGCCACGACTCCAACTCCAACACCAAAGCCAACCGCAATATCTAAAAATACGACCGTTACGGGATAAACAATACCAACAGCCTCAAAGCTATTCAAATTAGTAATAAAATGTCCAGCAATAAAATTATCTGCTAGATTATAAAGTTGTTGAAGTGTAACAGATAAAATCATTGGGATAGCAAAAAATAGTAAAATTTTAAAAGGATGACCTGAAGTCATATCTTTTGTTTTCATAAAAAAACACACTTCCTCACATTTTGCTATTATACTCTTTTTTATTTATCATTCAAGAAAAAAAGCATATCAATCTAAAAAAATTAATATGCTTAATAAATTAATTTACTTATTATATAGACTAACAAATTTATCAAAATACATTAAATATGTTTTTATTTGTTTTTTAGGATCAGTCACAAAAAGGGGAATTATTTTGGTATAATCCATTTCACTATCAATATTTATATTTTGATTTCTTAATACTTTTTTTTGAAAAAACTATTAAATTTCTGCTCATAAAAGTTCGCAAAAGCATCATTTACTCCTAATTCCTTTGATGCGTAAATGAAGCCATTTATACAATACTTTAAATATTTTAAATTATATTTACCAATGAACATACCAACTCGTCCCGTATATAAGTAATAAATTGTAAAAAATCAGTTTTAATATTTGTTTCTTTTATTTTTATTAAACTCAATTTATATGTATCTCTATCACATTTATCAAATCTTCGTACAAGAGGTGTAAAATCATAATCTGCTAAAGCTAAGGTCTTAAATTCATCAAAGCACTCAAAGAAAAAATCAAACTGTTTTTCAGGATCAGTTTCAACTAATGGAATGTAACTTTCCCAGTTTCTCGAACCAAGACAATCTATTTTTTTTGCTAAAGAATTTTCTATTTTCATTACTTTATTTTGTATAAAATAATTGAAGCAATAATCTCCAAATATAAGTAAATCGTCAAAAAAAACATTATATTTCTTAAAATAATAATATCCATCTAAATAATTTCTTAAATATAATAAATTATATTCATCAATATATTTTAAAGGTTCAGCTTTTATTTTATTAACTAATTCACAATAACTCATTATAAAATTACAATCCTCGATTACGCCAAAATTCATCTAGCTTTTCAGGTAGCTTATAGTTTACTTCTCTTAATAATTTAATTGTATCTGTAATATTATGAGCTTCTAATATATCATTATTTTCATACCAATAAGATAATTCCCCATCCATAAGATGATTTTTTTCATTATAATGAAGACATATAGGTAAAAAACAATTCTCTAAGTAATCATCTAAAATATCATAATATCCTAAATCTAATAGATTGGGAACAAGCCCACATCTTTTTCGCTTATTATTATAAAAACCAGGATTTATAGGGTTTGTATAATTATTTTTTTCTATTATAAAATCCCAGTAATATGCAAACATACCAATCATCCCCATTAAATCATCATTACCAAACATAAAATAATTCATAAAGTAACCATACTTATTATATAAATCCTTAATTAATTCAATTTCTTCAATATATATATCCTTTGACTTAACATATTTTCTAATAATAAGGCTTAATTCCCAAATTCGATTACATACATTTATAATATCAGTATACTTAACATTATTTTTCTTATATTCTATAATGTCTGATTTTACATATTCTTCATTCCATTTAAGTATTTCTTCTTTGGGAAAATTTTTTATAATAAAATCTCTTTTTTCGAACACTACATAACCTCGATGTTCCTTATAATAAGCTTCTGCATTTTCTAGTGTTAATTCTGTTAATTTCATTTTATCTTGTTCCTTTCATTACTCTAAAGCTTGCAGGTTCATACCAATAATCCCTAGTTGATGGATCTGATATTGGGTTAGGTAGAGTATTCCAATTATATTTGTTATCAATATTATTATAATTATAATCTCTAATTGTATATAGTTCCATTCTATAGGAATATCCACCATGCGGCAAATCACCACTCGAATTTATATAAGGATATGGCTGGGTTACACATATAAAATCCCAATCATTATTACAACAATATACAATTAATAGCTTATTAGCCGCTTTAATTAAATCTTCACCATATTCTTTCCGTTTTAAATCATATTCTGGTGAAAAAAATCTACAATAGCCATATTTATCCGCATAATTTTGATATCCACTCATATCATTGCTATCATAGTAGCTATAGGGAACATCCCTTCCAATACATAATACCTTTTTCTTATTTTTATAAAAATCCACAACACTATTTACTGCTAAGAAATCTTTTAGTATTTCTTTAATATAATCAAAATCAACCCCCTTTTCCTTTAATGCATCTTCTATTTGCTTTTTCAAGCTAGAATCACTATCTCCTGCATCCTCAAATGTTCCCCATGTATTTACATTAGAATTACTACTTGAGTTTGAGGAAATACTTGGCTTTTTAGGTACAACTGTTATTGTTCCGGCATTTGAGCTACTACTTCCAGTACCTGTTGCGTAAATTAATCCTGCACCTAAGGCTCCTCCAATAGCACCTGAAACAGCAGAGCTCATTCCACCTCCGCCGCCTCCACCAGGTCCAAAATAATTTTCAAATGGATTTATATCATCAATGCCTGACACCATTGAAAATGATGCACAATGCTTTAAAATCCCAAAGTATTCTAATAAATCATTCAGTTTGAAGGTTGTACCAAAGCTTGTACTTACTACTACCTCATCATTTTCATAATTAATATAATAAATATTATTAGCTTTAAATTCTAAGCTTCCGTTCTCATAAATTAAATAGGTTAAATCTACATTTTGTGTAACCGTATCAATTTCAAGCTTCAAGGTTAAGCTTATATCTCCATCTGATGTATTCTTTAGATTAAAATCAGATGCTGTAAATGATTCATCAAAGACAACATTATTACTAGTAATATTTTCTAAATCATATTTTTCATTATAGTAATCGTATGAATACTTTTCCGATACATTAATATTTCTAACATAATTACTGTGATTATTATCCTTAAAATTAAATGATAATAATGACACAAACAAACAAATTTCACACACAATAAATAAAAATATTTTTTTCATTTTCACCCCTCCATTTTATTATTATGTATTAAAAAACTAACCTTCGCCCAATAATACTCACTTCCCTTCATTTACAAATTCATTAATAGTACGCGCAGGAATCATAAAACTCATTCCTAGAATATATTTACCATCATCCCTAAGTCTAAACGCCATAAGACCTAACAAATTACCTTTTTTATTAAAAACTGGTCCGCCACTACAGCCATCATATATTTCAATATTAGTTTGAATTGATAAAATTTCTTCTTTGTTATAAATTACATTTTTATATTCGCTAGTAATTATTCCTTCACCTAAAGATAAACCATATCCTTTAGCATTACCAATTGAATAAATCTTTTGCCCCAAAGAAAATTCTTCATCAATTTTGTTAAAAAAAGAAGTTTTCTTATCGATTTTAATCAAAGCTAAATCATAATTAGATGAAACATTAATAATATTTGCTTCATATTTAATGTCTGGACTATCATAATAATTTATCAAAATATTATTTTTATTTTCGACGACATGTTTATCAGTAATAATAAGACCGTCATTTGATATAATTGTTCCTGTAGCATAAATTAAATTTTTATCTTCTTGAATACTAATTTCAACTGTTTTTTCAAAATATTTTTTAAAGCCACTACCTGTACAAGATGTAATAAGCATTAAGAATATTGAAAGTATAAAGCAAACAGTTATTTTTCTCATAAACTCACCCTCTTTATAAAATTAATTTCAACATATTGTCTTAATCATAAAATTTAATTTGTATTTTGTCAATATTTTTAAAAAATATTTTTATACAAAAAAGCATACCAATATAATCATTGATATGCTTTTAAATATTAAAATTTAACTATTTCTTAAATATTCTTGCAAATAGTCCCTTTTTTTCATAAGGAGTGCTTTCCTCATCAAGAACATGGTAGCCATCTTTAGTAATTGCTCCTTTAATATCTTCAATAGAAACATTATCCTCGCAAACAATTTGGCATGTTCCTTTAATATGAGATGAAGATACCTTCTTAATACCATCAAGATGTCTTACATTATCATTGATATGAGCTTCGCACATACCACATTTCATTCCATCAATCTTTAAAGTTACTTGTTTCATTATTTTACCTCGTAGCCTGCTTTAGTAATGGCAGCTTTTAAATCATCAACTGAAACATAATCATGATATGTTACAACTACATCCTTATTTTCTAAAGATGCAATAGCCTCATCAACGTTTTTAACGCTCTTACATGCCTCTTCTACATGAGCCTTGCAATGACCGCACATCATTCCTTCAACATTCAATTTAATTTCCATTTTATTTTCCTCCTTTACTGTTTTATTTTCCTCATAATTAGCTTCAATACGATATGGCTTAAAGAAGTTAATTGTAAGTGCACTTAATACTACTGATACACTTGAAATACTCATTGCAAGTGAACCAATCATTGGTGTCATTTTAAATGAACCATCTGTTAGATAATACAAGAATCCAGTTGATAATACTACACAAACAAGATTATAAAAGAATGCCCAGAATAATCCTAATTTAATTGTAAAAAGAACTCTTTTGCTTAGCTTAATAGCATTATTAACATCCATTAAATCATTTCTTAATAGTACAATATCAGCTGTTTCAAGGGCAATATCAGAACCAGCTCCAATAGCAATACCAAGATCAGCAGTAGCAAGTGCAGGTGCATCATTAACACCATCACCAACCATAGCTACAAGTCCCTGCTTTTTATCTTTCAATTCATTAATAATTCTTAGTTTATCCTCAGGTAAAACCTCAGAATAAACCTCACTTACTCCAACCTCAGATGCAATCTTCTTGGCTGTATTTTTATTATCACCAGTAAGCATTACAACCTTAATATGATTTTTCTTTAGTTCATTAATTGCAATTTTAGATGTAGGCTTTATTTCATCCTTAAGGGCAATATAGCCAATTATTTTGTTTTCTTCTGCTATTGCAAGAGGTGTTTTTCCCATACTGGCAAGATCATTAAATTTATCTTTAATATTATGGTCTAACGCACCAATACGCTCCATCATTTTAAGGTTTCCTACATAATATTTATAACCCAAAATTACACCCTCAAGACCTTCTCCTTTAATAGCATTAAAAGAATCAACACTTAATAATGTGCTATACTTCTTAGCATATTCAATAATTGCACTTGCAAGAGGATGCTCTGACATATTTTCAAGTGAATATAAATACGATAGGACCTTATCATTTCCATAATTTTCAAAATCAGTTACTAATGGAGTGCCATTTGTTATTGTACCTGTTTTATCAAATACAACCGTTTTTATATTATGAGCCGCCTCAAGAATTTCGGCATTTTTAATTAAAAGTCCATTAGAAGCTCCCTTACCAGTACCAACCATAATTGCTACAGGTGTTGCAAGACCTAAAGCACAAGGACATGCAATAACTAAAACTGTAATAGCAAAGTTTAAGCTCAGTTCAAGATCCTTGCTAATTAGCATATTTATACCAAAGGTTAAAAGAGCTATTACTATTATTATAGGTACAAACACTCCAGATATTTTATCCGCAAGCTTAGAAATAGGTGCCTTAGAATTAGATGCTTCATCTACAAGCTTAATAATATTAGCAATTGAAGTATCATCACCAACGCTTAAAGCCTTAATCTTAATATAACCACTTTTAATTATACAAGATGAATATACCTTAGCACCATTTTCCTTTAATACAGGCATTGATTCACCGGTAATATTAGCCTCATCAATGGAAGCACTACCTTCAATTATAATACCATCACAGGCAATTAAATCTCCTGCCTTGGCAATAATTATATCACCAACTTTAAGTTCAGAAGCATTTTTTAAAACTTCATTTCCATTTTCAAGTACTAATGCTGTTTTAGGAGCTAAATCCATTAAGTGCTCAATAGCTTTCGTTGTCTTCTTTTTACTCAAGCCCTCTAAATATTTTCCTAAAGAAACAAGGGTTAAAATCATAACAGCTGCTTCAAAATATAAATACATATGATATTCCTTATGTCCTAAGGAAATCATAAATAAGGAATAAATACCATAAATAATAGATGCACTAGCCCCAAGAGCTATTAAAGAATCCATATTAGGGCTTCTTTTAATTAATCTTTTATAACCATTTATAAAGTAATCCTTATAAATGTATACGACCGGAATAACTAAAATAAATTGAATAAGCGAAAATCCCATCGGATTAGTATGCATATTAAATGCCGGTGGTGCAGGCCAACCCCACATCATATGTCCCATTGAAAAATACATTATTATAAACATATCAACAAGTGCGAAAATAAGCTTTTGAAGTTTATAATCCTTTTCTTCTTTTTTTACATCCTTCCTACCAGAAGGAATTGCCTTATACCCCGCATTATCAACAGATTTTATAATATCGTTATCATTTAACTTAGATTCGTCACAATCTAGCTCAAGCGTATTTTTAAGTAAATTTACATTAACATTACTAGCCCCATCAAGCTTTGAAACCGCATTAAACACGTGAGCCTGACAAGATGCACAAGTCATACCTTTAATATCAAATTTCTTTTTCATTATTGAAACCTCTTAAATAAATCAATTATCTCATCGATAGCTTCTTCATTACCATTTTTTATACTTTCAACTACACAAGAATGCATATGTTCTTCCAAAATCGAATTGGCAAGTGATTTGATTGATTTATCAACCGCAGATAATTGAATTAAAACATCATCACAATATCTATCATCTTCAATCATTTTCATAATACCATTAAGCTGACCAATCATTCTTTTCATTCGATTAATAAGCTTTTTTTTAGCATCATCATCACGAGGCTTAAGCTTATGGCGTTCTTCTTCATTAAATACCTTATATTTTCCGCTTTCTTCTATTTTAGCTTTTATTAAATCTAAATTTATATCCTCACCCTCGATTGTAGCTTCATTTGTATCTAATGATACTTCTACACTCTTTACATTAGGAAATGATTCTATCAAATCAGTTATATGTTTTCTACAATTGGCACATTTCATACCATCAATTAATATTTTATAAATCATAAAAATACCTCCTACCCGTATTTCAACTTTATTATATACCTACTAGGGGTATGTGTCAAGAAATAATAATAGATTTTTTTTGACATTATTTTAGATAAATGCTAAAATTCGATATAGGTGATAAAATGCAAAACGATGAGCTTGAAAAGCAAAGGCTTGCTAAAGAGAAAAAAAGACGCTTAATTATCCAAATAATTTTGATTACTATTGTCCTTCTAGTTGCAATTGTAGGCACAATTTTACTTTTTCCTATTTTTATTAAAATTCAAAATGATGAAGTTTATCGTAATCAAGTAATTAATTATTTAAATGGTTGGGGTTCATGGAGCTGGATTGCAATAATTGGTATTCAAATTTTACAAACAGTTTTATGTGTTATTCCTGCAGGACCGATTGTAATCATAACTGGTGTACTATATTCTCCTCTTAAGGCTGCTATTATAACAGTTGTTGGGCAAACACTAGGAGCACTTGTAGTTATTGGTCTTGTAAAGCTTTTTGGGCATGGTTTTCTTACTCTTTTTATTGATCCTAAGCAAACAGAAAAATTTACAATATTAAAAGATAGAAAACGCTGCTGTGTACTTATGTTTTCCTACCTTTTAATTCCCGTTTTGCCAAAAGACCCAATTGCTTTCGTTGTACCGTTTACAGAAGTTAAGGTGAGAGATTTCATAATCATTAATATCATTGCTCGTCTTCCTATGACCCTTGTATCGGTTTATTTTGGCTCTAACATTTTAGGCGGAAGCTTATCTTTAGGCTTCTATATCGGCTGTGGCATTGCCATAATTGCGATTATATGCTTTATATTCAATAAACAAATAACTGAATTTATTGATAAAATAACCTCTCCTAAAAAAGCCGAGACAACTGATAAAAAATAAAGAACTTCGCTTGAAGTTCTTTTATCTTGCCTTTATTTTTTCCATATCAGTAGGAAGCTTAGAGGTTAATTCAATTTTCTTTTTTGTAACGGGATTTATAAATGAAACATAATAAGAATGAAGAGCTACTCTTTTTATATATTTTATATTTCCACCATATAACATATCTCCTAAAAGAGGATGTCCAATTGAGGTCATGTGAACTCTAATTTGATGGGTTCTTCCCGTTTTAAGTGTTAGCCTTACTAAGCTTTTATTCTTATATTGACCAATTGGATGGCATATCGTAATAGCCTTTTTTCCTGTTTTAGATATTAAATATTTTTGACTATTATGCCTATTTCTACCAATTGGTTTATCAATTATTATATCATTAGAGATAATTCCTTCAACGAATGCTAAATAATCACGTCTAAGGCTGTGATTTTCAAGCTCGGAAGACAAAGCTGACATAGTCAAAGGGTCTTTAGCAAAGATTATTATTCCCGTTGTTTCATAATCAAGCCTATGAATATATCTAACCGGCATATCAAGACCTTTTCTCACATAATAGGCCGCCACCATATTGGCAAGCGTATTTTCGGTATTTTTATTACCATCACTATGAATATGACAATAACATGGCTTATTAATGATTAATAGATTATCATCCTCATATAATATGTCAATTCTAACGTTTAAAGGCTTAATATCTAAGCCTTTTTGATCATCTATTGTTAAAACATCATCTAGTTCAAGTCCACTTGTCATATCACATGGTAAATCATTTATCCAAATATGATTTTTTAAAGCCTTAAGTTTTTCGTTTCCTAAATAAAACGATTTAAAAAAGTCTAAAACAGTTGGTTTATAATTATCAATTGTGATTTTATAATTATATTTCATATTACTTTTTTAATAAATCAATGGCCTTACCTGCACCAATTCTTAACATTGTAAGATATGTTGTATCACTGTCTAAAATTGAATCATAGGTATTTACACCAAATGCTTCACTCTTTAAATGCTTTTTAGTAGCTAAATTAATTTCAGGTTGATATTTCTCACTTAGACCGGTTATTACAACCAAAGTCTTTTTTTCTTCATTTTTTAACTTAAGTAAAATACTCTTTAGAGTATCGTCATCACGATAATTTCTTGAAATAAAGATCAAATCATAATTAAGCTCTTCCTTAGTTAAGGCAGAAAGTGGAAGTCTAATCGCATCTTTAATATGAAGACGATTTGAAATAATACTATGAGGTCTAAAGCCCCATTTAACATTTTCAAGAATAGTTACATCAAGTTCTTTATCAAGTGCATCTAAAGCATTTGAGCAGCCTACTAAATCAGCACCTGCTGTAGGACCTACAAATAATACATTTTTTATATTTTCACGTTTTAAAATCATAGTAAAGATTGCCTTTGTATCTAGAGCAGCCTTCAAATAAAAGCGAGTTAAATATTCTAAAGCACCTTTATCAGACTCTGTTTTAATTTGGGTTAAATCCTGATATTGATTTAGTCGAATATTTGATTTTTTCGCTTCTTCAAGGAATAAATGATATGAATCAATTTCACTTACGCCTTTGTCTGCTGTATCAATGTATTCTCTATCAAAATATAAGCTTATTTTTTGAGGTTCAAGAATATTTATTTTTAAATCAAGTAAACGCTCAAGAGCCATTAAAAGCTTAGGACTTTGAGGTTTTACATCAAAGGCATTATCCTTATATTCGATTTTGAAGGAATTATCTTTAACTTTATGATATTCAATATAGCCTTTTTTAGTTTTTCCTACTGCTGTTTTAGCATCATCTGAAACGGCCTCAAAATAACGATTTACCGCGCCGTCATTTACAATTTTAGAAGGATATTCTAGTACATCATGCGATAGAATATATTCTCCTTCATTATTATATAAAGCATAATTTGAGCGATTAAAGGCTTCATATTTGGCCTCAGTAATATAAAGCTTAAAGGCATGCTTTAAAATGTCAATAATATGTGTATCAATTAGACTAGCTTCAGTTGCATTTTCTGTTAGAGCATATTCATTATTACCTAAATCTTTGCAATAACGATCATTAACTTTGAAAATAAGTTTAGAACCAGAATCCCCTTTTTTTAGTTTATAGCATATATCTCTTAAAACACCCGCACGATTAGCATCATTAATTAGGCGCCACTCAACGCTTGGCTTAAAATTATAATCAACTTTTAAAACACCATCATTATATGCAAGGGAAAAGCTATTTTCACCACCAAAGCCATATCTTCCTTTTGATTCAAAACAATTAAAATGAGAAAAAGCAACCTGCTTCTTTTTCATTGTTGTATCGATATAGCCGTTTGCGATAAGTAAATTACGACATTCCTTTTTAGATACTCTAAAGGCATTTTTAAAATCATCAACCAAAATGTAATTACCATTTTCACGACCAACATATAAAGGATAACGCATATTTAAAAGCATTACATATACATCATCATCAACATGTCTAAACCAACCATCAAAATAATCCTTATAGCCTTTATCTTCCATAAGAGTTAAACCTGAATCAACATATTCAAGATCTAGATTTTCGTTAAAATAATTAGTATTTTCTAAAATTGACATTAATATTTCCTTAGAAAGTGTACTTGCAAATGCTGCATTTTCGGTCATATCAAGTTTCACCTTAAGCATATAATCATTAAAATTTAAATATTTATAATGCTCATCAGAAACTGTAACAGCATAATATAGACGACCAAAATTAGAAATTTTCCTTTCATTTTCTTGCATAATGTAGGTATCTTCTAAAATCATTTTATATTCATAGGTTGGATCATACTCTAAATATTCATCATTTTCAATAAGTCCTGTAATTACTCTTTTATTCTTCTCATCCATTTGATATAAAAAACATTTAATCATACTATCGCTCCAATCAATAAGTCAATTTATTATACAATAATTCGTCAAAATAATAAAGAAAAAAATTGACCTATTTTAAAGTCAATTATTTCTCTTATAAATTTCGTAACATCCAACACCAATAGCATCAGGGCCAGTATGACAGCTTATCAAATTTGATAAATAGTCAATATGATTAAATTTAAGCTTAGGTAGTTTTTTTAAAATCATTGCCTCAACCTCATGAGCACCTTCAATATCATCAGAATGTGCAATACCAAAACCTAAGCGTCCTTCCTCATATTGAGTTTTAAATCTTGTCGTAATATCATTAATTAAAGCATTTACCAAAGTCTTTTTAGCTACTCCTGTTGAAATAACCTTTTTATAGGCATCAAGACGACCACCTTGAATTTGAAGAACAGGCTTAATTCTTAAAAGTTCACCTAACGCTGCTGCACTTGGTGTTACTCTTCCACCTTTTTTTAAAAACTTTAAGGTGTCAACCATTATATAAATACTACTATTAAGACCAGTATTTTCAATAAAATCACAAATTTCTTTAGGACTATACCCATCCTCAATCATCGATAAAGCACTATCAATAGCGCCTCTTTGTGTTACAGAAACTCGATGATGATCAGGAACAAATACCTTTCCCTGGTATTCATCTAAAGCTAACGCATAAGTTTGTTTATAAGAAGCTGATAAGCCTGAAGAAAGAGCAATGTGAATAATTGCATCATATTCCTTTAAAATATTATCCCAAAGTTCTTTAACGTTATATAATGATGGTTGACTAGTCTGAAAACTAGCTTCTTTATTTCTCATAATATCAAAGAATGTTCTTTTATCAATATTTACACCTTCAAAATATTCACAACCATCAATTCTAAAGGGCATTCCAATTACAAATAAATTACCTATATCACTTTTTTCAATTCCTGAGCCCGAATCAGTTACAACAGCTATTTTCATAATATCCTCCAAATTTTATCAATAAATATATTTTCTTTTGATTATCAAAAGAAATAGATTAAAGTAAGAGCTATTTAGATAGCTCCATCATTTTATCTAAAGCTTTTAAAGCTTCTTTACTAACTTTTTCATCCACAAATATTTCATTTTCCTCATTATTTAAAACATTATAGACATCTTCAAGTTTTGTATATTTCATATTAACACAAGAAAGCGTATTTTGTGCAAGAATAAATTCTTTATTTGGTGAATCCTTCTTCATTTGATGAAGGACACCCTTTTCTGTAGCTACGATAAATGTATTACATGAATCATTCTTGGCATACGTAATTAATTGCTTAGTAGATCCAATATAATCCGCGTACTCTAAAAGCTCAGGTTGACATTCAGGATGAGCAATAAGCTTCGCTCCTTCATTCTTCTTTTTAAGTTCAACAATTTTTTTGACATCTAAAAAATGATGAATAGGACAGCATCCTGGCCATACATCAAAGGTTTTGCCACTTAGCTTCATAGCATATTTTCCCAAATTTTGATCAGGACAATATAAAATATCATCACCATTTTTCAAATAATAATCAATAATCTTTAAAGCATTAGTTGAGGTACAAATACAATCACTTAAAGCCTTAACAGCCGCTGTTGAATTAACATACGTTATTATTTTTGTATTTGGATGTTCATCCTTATACTTTTTTAAAGCATCAGGATTAATCATATTAGCCATTTTACAGCCTGCCTTCATAACAGGAAGCAATACATGCTTATTTGGATTTAATATTTTTGCTGTTTCTGCCATAAAATGAACTCCACAAAAAACAATAATATCCGCATCGGTTTTCATTGCCACTTGGCTTAAATACAATGAATCACCAAGATAATCAGCGATATCCTGAATCTCATCATTTTGATAATAATGGCATAAAATAACCGCATTTTTTTCTTTTTTTAATCTTTTTATTTCACTTACATAATCAATCATACATAAACCTCTAAATTGCTTACATTATATACCAAGATTAATCTAAATACAATCTTAATTTTGACTTCTATTTATTTGGTATAAAGCTTTATTAATAAAACTATCAAGAATTTCTAATGCTTTAGTAGCCTCTTCTTCAACAATATATTCACCATGAGCTGGTTTATTTCTAAAATTATTAATATTTTCAGGAACTATATAAGAAATATATTCATCAAGATTATCCTTAAAATAATTCTTTATTCTTGAAGACATTTCACCATCATTATACTTACTATTTTTAAGAAGAACATAAATTTTACCAATTTCTAGATAATCTAAATTGAATTTTTCTCTTTTATAAATTTCTTTTAAATCATCAGGCAATATATCATAAATTTCTTCGCTTGTAAGGTCGTTAAATATATGGGTTAAAATATCTTTTGAGGTTATTTCAATTATTTTAAAGCATTGAAGAGAAATGATACCATAATCAAACATTCCTGATTCACTAATCGAATCATAAAGTGATGGCAAAGTAAAATACATTGATTTAGCTTTTTTAGGAAGCTGAGTTAAAGCAATTATTTTTTTTAGTTTCAATCTTGCCTCACTAAAAAAAGGCATTTCACTACATCTAGCTAAATAATCATTTGTATAATATTGTCCAATCATTACAGGAAGCTCAATTTGTTTAAACTTCATTACCGCTAGAGCCACATAAAAGCTTTGATTTAATGGTAAATGCTTAAGAATAGGAAGTGTAAGCTTCATTATTTTGGTAATTAAAGTTATATCGGCGTACTTAATTAAAACGTCTAAGATATCTGATAATTCTTCAAGCTTCAAAGAACCTTTAAAACTATAAATTCCATTTGAAAGAGTAAATAATGGTTTACTATCATAAGCATTAGCAATTTCAATTCTTTTTTGAAGCTTATAAGGATATAAATACTCATCCGCTTTATATTCCGTTGCATAGCTATACATATTATATAAACTCATGGCCTCGAAAGCACCTGCAAGTGGCAAATGTTTATTTTCTCTTAAAGCATTTTCTGCAAAAGTATCTAAATCCTTTTTATTTTTTTGTTTTAGAATCTCCTTCAAAATTTCTTCCATTTGTACCACCCTTTACTTCTTCAAGATAGGAAATTAAATCAGCTACATATTCACGCTGTAAAATAACATCTCTATCCTCCTCTAAATATTCCTTTAAATATGATAGACCAACCTCTAAAGCAAGCTCATTAATTTTTTTTACCTCTTCATCCGTTGCAATCTCATCTCGTTTAAAGAATGATTTAAACCACTCAGGGTTACTCGCTCTTTTAAAGCCCTCATCATATGTTAAAATCATTTTAATCCTCCATCGTTATTGTAATATTAGCTACATCACCAATACTATTTACCTTCATCTTAAAATTAACCTTTGAATTATCTACATATTTAAATTCTGTCCATGCATCTATACCAAACTGAAGTGATTTTTCAGTATATAAAAAATCGGCATTAGCTAAGCGATTACTTGTAATCGAATATAAATTATCATTTATTTTAGCCCCTAATAGTTGAAGCATTTTAGTAAACATATTAGAATTACTATACTTAAATCCTGATTGATAATACTCATCATCAGTCATAATCGGGCTATGATTAGAATCAAAATTTATTGTCGCATTAGCATAATATACTCTTATACCATTTACACTTTGATTCAAATCACCTAAAAACAAGCCTTGGTCTTTATTTAGCCCTTCATTTGTGAAATAATCAATTAAAATATATTCATCATAAATTGTTGATACCTCATGATTAGCTATAAGTAAAACATTACCACTTCCATCCTCTTTAGAAAAAGGATTAAGTGAATAATCACCTGATTTTGTAACAATATTAGGCTTAACCCACCCCAAAAGAATTTTTGATAAAGATGAATGATCTCCTAAATTACCATCCATCATATCTGCTCCGTATACTTTCCCAATTGTATTAGGATTATATGAATAATAATCATCTAAACCTAAAAGATGACCCGTTTCATGAATATAAGTTGATGAATCCACGTAGTACTTCTCATCATTATTCATAAAGCTCGTAGACGCGAAGCTAACCGCAAACGTCTTCTTTCCATCATATTCCTTTTTACTATCCATAAGTGATGTATAAGCCCACCAAAAATCTGAATTCCTACTAGCCTCTTTATTATACAAAAGCCAAACTCCATCAATATAGCCATCATTATCACTATCATATGAAGAATAATCAACTTTATCATTATAATAGCTTAAGGCTTCAGCAAGTAAAATATCAACACCCGTTTCTTGTTTCTTAGAATATGATTCATAATACGAAAAATCATAATTAGGGGTATACCAATCTAAGATTTTAAAGCTTAAATTTAAAAGATGATTACTTGATTTAAGATAGTATGATGATACACTTTCATACTTAATATCATCGCTACTTCCATTAAATGCATTATTAATATTATCACTAATACTATATGATTTATTTTTAGATATAAAATTAATTGGAATAACCAGACATTTAACATCTCCCTTAGATGGCATAGCATGCGTTACTAAAGGTCCATTAGTATGAAGTGAATCGGTTTCTAAATTATAACTATACTCTTCTTTTTTATCCGTGTTAAAAAAACCTAAATTACATGCACTAAGTGAAAAAACAAGAAATATTAAAAGTAAAAGCTTACGCATTAAATCACTTCCCTTAAGAATTATTTAATTCTTCATAATTAAGTCTACTTTGGGTCAAATATTCCTTAAGCTTGGGATAAGCTGATTTATATATCATAAAGGAATATGTTACATTTTCATTATAAATAATGCTAACATAAATATCTGGTGAATAGCTAAAATCAAGACTTACTAAGGCTAGCCCTTCATGCTTAAGAGTTACATTTTCTTTTCCCTTAAGGATAAATTTATTAAAGTCAAGTGTTACTGTTTTATACTTAGGCTTAGACGTTACTAGTAGCCAAATAAAATATGCTAGAGCATAAATTATTAAATAGCCTAAGGTTATAAAGAAGGCCTGATCTACAATTTTGGGCAATAAACTTTGGAAGGAAAAAAATAATATTAGAAGAATAATAAGGCCTAATGCTCCAAATAGTAAAACTTTTTTAGAGGTTTTTTTAATTTTAATCACTAAAGCATCATTAATTAACTCTAATACAATCATATAATTTTCTTTTCCTTTAAAATCTTAAATGCTATATATAATATATTAATCATTGAAGCAATAAATAAAACAGTTCCGATTGCGATTAATATTATATCCTTAGTTTGAGCAATATCTCCTTCGCCCTTTAAGCCTCGCATTGCAAGGACAATAAAAAGGGAAGCAATTACAAGCAGCAGACCACTTACAATTACATGAATATATAATTTCTTTTGTTCCATTATGTCACTCCTTTTTTTAATTATAGTATATTTTACTTCAAAGATGCAATTAGTATATTAGATAAATAGTAATAATATATTAAAAAAGCACCATTTCCTGGAAGATAAGCCTTAAGATCATCTCTTGGTGAGGTATTATAACCATTATATAAATACTGATTATTTATTGTATTCAGCTGTGTTACTTCAATTGACTTTTCAATTTCACCACAATTTAATAAACTTAATCCTAAAAAAGGGAAATCCCATCCCCAATAGGAAGATAAATCCATATTTTTTAGAATATAGTCTATCGTTTTTACCATTTTTTCTTTATCAACAATCTTTGATTTAAAAAAACTCATTAAAAAGCCTTCAGTAGGATGATCTTTATATAAATCATATTTGTCAATTACACCATAGGTTTTAAGATAAATACCATCATCTTCTTTAGGTGTAATTATTTTAGATGTTATATCTAGGTAGTCATATCTTTGATGTCCATAAAGCACAGTATCTATCTTAGGCTGTCTTTCTAAGGTATACCGCCAATATTCAAGTTCAAAGCTAGGATTTTGACATCTATCTAAAGGAATTGACTCACAAGCCTCAAGTAAAGGATCAAGCATTTGATATTTTGAGTCCTTTAAGGTTAAAAAAGAAATCATAAAATCAATTGTACCACTAATTAATGGCTCGTATTTTTTAATAATATTTTCCTTATTATATAAATAATATATTTCTTGAAGCATGAATAAAATATGTGGTGCCTGCCAAATTAGAAGTGGTCCAATATTTGAGGGAGAATCTTCTCCGTCTGGTCCTGTCATTTTTGGAAATCTAAGACCCTTATAACCATTTAATGATGCTCTTTTTAAAGATGATGGCATTATACTTAAATAATAATCAAAGCTTTTTACTAAATCACCTACATGATTATTATAAATATTCCATAAGCTATGTATAAGATGCATTTCTAAATGAAATTTTGAATTCCAACAATTATAAGTTAAACCCGATTCTTGAGGAGGATAAATACCCGTTGAATTTACATGAAGCAAGTACTTTGATAATACCATTTTTTTTACTAATTCTTCATTATCAATAATAATACCATTATCACACTTCCAAAATTCATCTAAAAGCTTTCCTTCTTTTATTTCATCAAGTGCTAAAGAAAAGGATACATTATTATCATCAAAAATAAGAGTATTTTCTACAATTTGATAATTTGAGGATGATTTTAGTTTAAAGCTTAAACTATTTTTATCATCATATAAAAGTGTAATCCTATCTTCTTTTACTAAAACATTAGGTAATATATCTAGACGGTAGCCGTTCTTAGTATAAGAAGGATAATTAAATTTTAAAGCTAAATTTAAATTATCACTTTGAAGCTTAAAATTAAATTCATCATGATCTTGATAAATAAAGGATGTTGTTTTATTAATTTTTTCCTTGTAATTAAAGCTTGATGTCACAATTCCTTTATAAAGGTCAAGCTCTTGTTTTACATCTTTTATATTATTTATGTCAATTAGTTTATCATTATCGTATAAGAGTATTTGCATAAAGCTATACTTAAATGGATACTGACGATTAATCTGATAATTTGGATCATTATCCAAATTAAAAAGCATATAAGCCTTACCATCAACATAGGACGGCTTAATATCTTTTTTATCTTTATAAAACCAATTTTTATTTGACATTGTACTTAAAGGAATATCCTTATAAATTTCATATAAACTTTGGGTCCCCGTTTGATCAAGCGTGATAGCAAAATCACCATTACCAATAGTAACAGGATTTTTTGAATCAATATGGTTAAATTTTAAGTTATATTTTATAATATCACTTTTTTTCACGAGACTTCAACTCCTTTTTACGCCTTAAAGCTTCTTCTTTAACATTCATTCCATATCCTGAAGGAATTCCTAATGAATGAAAAAATTTAACATATGGCTCTTGATTACATAAAAAAATTGTTTTCTTTCCTTTAATCGTATAAATAACTAAACCATCTGCATCATAATTAGGCTTATTTCTTTTAGAGTTTTTAGCAACTAAACCATAAACCCAATAAATATCATTATATTTAATCTTCTTAGTTCGTGTTCCTTCAAGAATTAAAGCATAGCTTGAGGCTAAAAAAATATTTGATTTTTTTTGATTTAGGGGTTTGTTTTTTGATGGAACATATTCTAACTTTCTTTCATCAGGATGCTTATTGTAGTAATTTGTAATATAATTTCCACTTTGAACAAGCATTTTTCTTTTCTTTCTTGCCATATAGAAGAAAAACATAAATAAAGTTATTAAAATAAGAAAGATAATAACAAACCAAATCTCTAAGCTATTACTTAAAATCATTTTCTTCCTCCTTCAAAGCTTGAATTTCTTCTTTACGCTTTAAAACATCTTTAGAAAATCCAAAGCCTCTTACCTCTGAGGCTTTAGTCATAAAAGTAAATGCATTAGGATCAATCTGGTCTAATAAACCTCTAAGCATAACATATTCCTTAGCCAAGCATACACAAATAAGCATTTGACCTTCAATGTGATAGTAGCCACCTTCACAATTTATTATTGTACAGCCTCGATGTAAAAGACTAGTAATCATATTTCTTACCTCTTCTGTTTTATCACTCTTAATAAAGACAGCTCTTTTTCCAACACCTCCAAAAACAACGGTGTCTAAGATAAAACCAACTAAAACCATAAATACAACCGCCATTAATCCTTTTTCAAGACCTGTTACAATCATTCCGGCAATAATTATTAAACCATTTATTACGGAATTTGAAATTGAATAAGGAAGATGTAAACATTTAAATGCAATTGATCCAATTACATCAAGACCACCAGTAGATCCATTGGCTCTAAGTGACATTCCTTGACCAACACCCATAATTACCGCTCCAAAGCAAACAATAAGCCAAGATTCAAGTCCAGCAAGGGTATCATATAAGCCAGTGGCTTTTATAATAAATTCAGCAAGTGCTACAAATGTTGGTAGCATTAACGTTGCATATAAGGTTTTCAAAAAATAATTTTTGCCCAATATAGGTAAAGATATTACAAGTAAACTTATATTTATTATATATAAAAAAACAACATTAGAAATTTTTGGTATTAGTTGTTCAAGCAAAATCGAAAGTCCCGAAGCTCCACCAGTTATAAAGCCTGTTGGCCAAAAGAAACAAGAAATACCGATAGAACATATAACAAGTCCCAAATTAATTTCTAAAAATTTAAATACTTCATCACGTTTCATAATTACCTCATTAAATTCAAGTCATTTATTTTATATTGATAGTATTCTCCATACGTTTTAGCGTAATTTTTTAAAGATACATCAACATTTTTAGCAAAATAATCATTATAAAATACTTGATCAATATGCTTAATTTTATTAACAAGACGTGTTGTTTTGGAAGTTAAATCATAAATATCAATATCACGTTGATATTTAAAATGATTTAAACTTGTATAAATAGCATTTTCTGTCATAAAAAAGTTGTATGCTCGTGAATATAAAACACTTTCTTCTAAAGAAAAAATACTATTACCATACAACATATTGCCATAGGTATTAATACCAAGTACATCATATATAGAAGGCACAATATCTGAAGTACAGCTATATTTATCAATTACCTGACCTTTAAGATGAGGAACTCGCATTATACAAGGAACATTATATAAGAAAGGATAATTATAGCTTTGATCACGAAAATTTTCGGGAATTTTTTTTACATAGTTTGATAATCCCTGATAATAACAGTTATGATCTCCAAATAAAGTTATAACGGTATTATCAAGCAAGTTTCTGTTTTCAAGCTCTTCATATAAAGTACCTATCATTTTGTCAACCTCAAGAGTAGTGGCCACATATGTTATAAATGAATTATCTAAATCACTTAAATCCTTAGTACTATCAATCTTAAGTCCATACTCACTAAGCTTTTCATAATATGGTTTTAGACTCTTACGATACGAATACTGGCCATGGCCTGTAATTGTAATAATATATGAATAAAATCTTTTATCAGTAGGCATTATTTCGTCACTAAATGAACTAATTAATTCACTATCAAGATTTCTTTCGCCTTCACTCATCCAATCAGTAAAATTTTTCTTTTTTAAAAGTTCATTATAAGCATAATAATTATCAAAACCTACCGTTTTTTCATATACTACTCGATTATAAAAACTATTTGTACCATTATGAAAAATATTACAGGTTATATCCTTGTCTAAGGCTTTTAAAGTATTAGCCATCGACATTGACATAGTATTTTGATAAAAATCATAGTTCGTTATCGCAGAAGTCGGATAAACACCAAGATAAGAGTAATTTTCTGAAATATCCGTTTTTTCCTTTGAATGGAAATTGCTAAATACCGTTGATTCTTCCATCAAACGATATAAATTGGGAAATAACTCCCGTGATAATTCTTCTTGTGTTTTTCCCTTCATAGATGGATCCTTAAACTTTAAGCCATTTGGAAAAGCCTCTTCTGATGCAACAAAGCTCATCCATTCAAATGACTCACAAAGAATAGTAATAACATTATATTTTTTAGCATAGTTTTCTTTAAAATTACTCATTTTAATTTGATTATCATCATATAAAAAGCTAGTAAGCTCAAGCTCATTCATTTCTTTATCATTTTGTTTAGTTTTAGATTCATACATTTGACTTAAAAAATTCGATGTAATTCCCATTTTTTTATAGCTATTATCCGTATTAGAATAAAGCATTTCGTCATAAAAATTACGGTAGCTAACCTGGGTTGAAACAGAAAAATAAAGTAATATTCCCGCCATTATTATTATCCCAAATTTTAAAACTCTATTACGGTTAAATTTATATAATCTTTTTTCATATACTCTTAGATATCTTCCTCCAAAAATAATAAAAGCACTAATTATAATCGCCACAACAAAAAAATACGTAACATTAATTGGTACCGATTCTAAAATACCAAAAGCATCATTTTTAAGCTCAAGCATAGTATAATCAAAAATTTGACCTGTCATTTCATAAACAACAATAAAAATCAAATCAACAACAGCATAAATGCTTAAAATTACAATTGAAACAATATACCGAGCCAATTGCGTTCTTAAGGCATATAAAAAACTTATAACTAAAATTATTTGTGAAAACAAAATCCAAGGCTTTTGAATATAAAAAGCACTAGATGTAATTGCAACTGATACTAGTTCAAATAATAAAATTGCTAAAGCCGTAAAAAGAATTATCCAATTTTGTCTAAAAAATTCTTTAATTAAATTTTTCATATAAAATTTAGCCTCCTATAGCAATCTAATAAACATCATAATTGTTAAACAAATAGTCTTATTATTATATGATAATTTATATATATATCCATAAAGAATATGAAAAAGCATAAATAAAACATCAATAAAGGCTTTTTTAGGCGTAATAATAAACTCAAATAAACCAATTGTTAACATAGATATTATTCCACCTGCAGGTAAATACTTTAACATCTTTGCACTTAAAACATTTTTTAATAATTCTTCTGTGTATCGTATTATTAAAAAAGAAATGAGCATTCTTACAACACCGGCCACAATTTTAGCAAGATTATTATATAAATAAATCATACCGATATTTTCACCCAAATCAACTACTAATTTTAATCTAAAGCCTAAAATAGCAGTGACAATAAAAATAGTTAGAATTGTTATTCCATATAAAATACCAATTCTTTTAGTTGACATATCCTTAATTTTAGTATATTCAATTTTTGAGAAATGCTTATTTGCGTAATTTGTAGAAAGAAAAAAGATAAGAAAATAAATGATAATTCTTAAAGCATCAATTATCATAGGTGTTAAATAGCCATAATATATTCTATCAAATAAAGGCTTTGTAAATCTTAAAAATTCAGCAAGAATTGTACATAAAAAAACAATACATAAAAAGATTATAAGCTTAACTTTATAATTATTAAATATGTCTTTTTTCATATAAGCCTCCATTTTTCATTTACATCAATGATAGCATTTATACAAGTTTTTTTCAATGTTTAGGTAGTAAAATTTATAAATATTTATTGCTTATAATTTATTAAAAAATAATCGAGAAGCCATTCACTTCTCGAATTTTATTATTATCTTGCAAGCCAACCGCCATCAACAGCAATTGTAAATCCATTTATATAATCAGAGGCTTCAGATGCTAGGAAAATTGCGGCACCAGCAATATCCTCAGGACGTCCCCAACGGCCTTGAGGAATACGCTCTAATATGGCATCATTACGCTTTGAATCACTTCTGATTTGTTCAGTATTATTAGTCTCCATATAACCTGGAGCTATACCATTAACATTAATTCCCTTACTAGCCCATTCATTACATAATGATCTAGTAAAACCAATTACTGCACTCTTAGAAGCGCAATAAGCAGGAACTCTTATACCACCCTGATATGAAAGCATTGATGCAATGTTAATAATTTTACCTTTTTTATTTTGGGCAAAAACAACCTTCGCAAATGCTTGGGATAAGAAAAAAACTACTTTTTGATTAACATTTATTACACTATCCCAGTCCTCTTCTGTTACGTCAACTGCATCAGCTCTTTTAATAATACCAGCATTATTAACCAAAATATCTACTGTACCATATAAATCAATGGCAGTTTTAATTATATTATCAATTGGTGTAGTTGAAGATAAATCGGCAGTGCATTCATTAAATATACCACCAATCGCATCTATTTTCGCCTTAGTTTCGGCACAGCTTCTTCTTGCAACACCTAAAACATTAGCTCCGGCTTTGGCATATGCAACACATATTGCTTGTCCTAGGCCTGTATTAGCTCCAGTTACAATCGCAACCTTATCTTTAATATCAAACATCATTTTTTACCTCACTAATTTATAAAATTGATAGGGAATAGTCCCAAAGGGCTTAGCTGTATCATTAAGTAAGCCTTTTAAAGATTTAACAAGATCATCTACTAAAAAGGGCTCATTATAAAGTTCATCAGCTAATTCATCGCCATTTAAGCCTAATTCAGTTAAAGCTGTTATGGCTTTATTAAATGGTTTAGAGTAGGATTCATTTTCCATAAAACAAGACTCATAATCTTCACTACTTTTTAAATATGCTGCAAATTCTTCAATAGGCTTTATTTTATAGCTAACATATTTAATAATCTTAATTCGATTTACCATTCTTATAATAGGTCTTATTCCCATACAAAGTAGCACAAAAAAGATAATCGCAAGAGGAATAAAGGCTACACTTAAATAATTATCTAAATATGCACAAAAGAAAATACCTAGTGTCATTCCTATTAAGCTTAAAATGAATGGTAGACATGCAAGTGATAATTTAAATTTACTATACTTCATATAGTTTATTCCTCTAATTTATAAGGAGCTAAGCCTATATTTTTATTAATTTTCTTTAAAAATGAACTTAAAACTTTTATCATAGAATCTATATCATATTTAGATGCAACCTCAACAGGAGAATGCATATATCTTAAGGGAATAGAAAATAAAACAATTGGTGTATCAATATTTGTTTTTAAAATGGTATCACCATCAGTACCTGTTCTTCCTTGCCATACCTCATATTGAAGTGGTTCATTAAGCTCTTTTGCTGTTTCAACTAGCATTTCATTTAACTTTCTATTAATAACAGACCCTCTACAAATAACGCCACCCTTACCAAGTGCTACATCATTTTCAATATTTGCATTAGGGTAGTCTCCTGAAAATGTCACATCTACAACAATACATAAATCAGGCTTCATCATCATTGCACTACTATAGGCACCACGACCGGTTGTTTCTTCACCAGTTGAGGTTGTAACTAATATTTGGGCATTTGTATCTTTGTAGGCTTTTTTGGCAGCTTCATGAATAATATAATCACCAAGTCTATCATCAAAGGCTCTTGCACAAATCATATTATTTTGAAGCTCTAAATAATTCTCATTATGAATAACAAAGCTTCCAAGCTCGATATTTGACTTAGCCTCTAAAGAGTCCTTAAAGCCTAAGTCAACAAATAAATCACTTACCTCAAGCTTCTCTTTTTTTAGCATATCGCTATTATAGCCCATTACACCATAATATTTTTTATCATTTGATATTATAACTACTCTTTGTCCAACATAAAGCTTCGTTCTAATACCGCCATTAGAATCAACCTTTAAGGTACCATCCTCGTTATAACCATTTACAACTAAGCTTATTTCATCAGCGTGAGCAATAAGCATTACCTTATAATCATTATTCTCATTATAGATAGCCGTCATTGCGCCTCTATTATCAACTACAAAATGGTTATCACTAGTCTTATAATTTTTATATAATACTTTTTGGACACTATCCTCACAGCCAGATGGAGAATAGGCCTCAACTAATTCACGTAATATTTTATAACTCATAATTACCTCTTAAATTTAGAAAACATTGTCATTGTTAAAATAAGTAATACTACACATAGTATTAGTGGAATATAAAAAAGATATTCGTTCTTTATATTTTCTTTAAAAATTAAAACAATCCATATAGCACAAGAAAAAAATGATGCTAAAACAGATAATGATGTTAATTTAAAGTTTGACCACTTAGAATGTGACTTTTGTAAGCTTGTTTTTGGCATAATATACCTCCTATACTAACTTAGTGACTAATAATACTAAAACTAAGGCTTCTAGTACTAAATTTAAATAAATAACAAGGGAGAAATATTTCTTGTCAGTTTTATGATGAAACAAAAGACGGCCAATAAAGGAACCAATTGCACCACCAAGAATAGAACCTAAAAGTAAATTCTTCTCTTTAATTCTAGCACTACCATTAATCGCTCTTTTTTTATCATTTTTATACATCATTAGCATAACTAAAGATGCGATTAAAAGATAAGCACAATATATAATTGTTAAAATTTTATAATAAGTATCATAATTCATAGGCAACCATAATCCTCCTCATATAGGTTAATTATATAACATATACTTAGTTTTTTCCATAAAAAAAATAAGACAATTTATTATAAATCATCTTATTCTTTGTAATTTTAAAGCCTTATTTTTGACGCTTTTTTATCTCATCATACAAGTATAAGCCTAGGCCCGTTATAATAAGTACAACCGAAATAATCCAAATCACCCAAAATAAAACCCCATAATCAGCATATATAAATCCATAAAAGCCATCATCAGGATGGATTCTTAATCCAATTATTGCTTTACATATAGATGAAATTCCAAACAAATATAAGCCGATAAATAATAAATATTTTTTCATTTAAATCACCTGTATTCTTATATTACCATTTTATTTTAATAATAAAAAGAAACAAATTCTCTTTTTTTGTATGGGATTATTTCAAATATAATTCTAAAACACCTATAAGATTTTCACTTGTAATTTCATCATTAATATATGCATATATAATACTATTAATTCCACCGATTAAAAATATACGCTTAGACTTTTTAGACTCATCTAAGGCTTTATCATTTAACCTAATTTTTATTTCATTTAATATTTCTTCTCTAATATCAGGTGAATTTAATAATTTTACCATAATATTCTTATACTGCTTTATAATTTCAATATAACACCTAATGTTAAATAGGAAATTCTTATCTTCAGAAATTTGATTATATTTTAAAAATACATATTTAACAAACATTCTTTCAAAATTTTGTTTAGTCTCAAAATGTCTATAAAATGTTTCTCGATTAATTTTGGCATTACTGCATAGCTTTATAATAGTTGGCTTATCATCATTTTTAAGCAATTTAATATATTCCTTAAAAATAACTTTATCAGTTTGTTCTCTTTGTTCTTGTTTTTTCATTTACTATAACATCCCTTTTATTTCATGATATAGTAATTATATCATACCAATAAAAAAGAGGAACTACATACTATGTAATTCACTCTTCTAAAAGTATTAAATTGCAAATATTCCCAGTAATGAACAAATAAAAATAATAAAAAACAAAGTCAAAGCTGATGTGATAGATGTCCACACAACAAGTTGTCCTGCAAGTTCATCATCATTATTCATTTCCGCTGCCATTGGAGCTGATGATACTGCAACGGGAGTACCAAATAAAGCAATTAATGCGGGGAAGCACATACTATTATTCATTCCAAAAAAATTACCATTCTTATTTAAGAAATATGCAACGACAAGACATGCAACCGGTACAATTAGTACACGAGCAAGGGTACCAGCAATAATTTGTTTTTTAAGTCTAGAAATAGCACTAAAGGTAAAATCACCGCCCAAAGCAAGTAAAGCAAGAGGAGATGCAACAAGCTTTAAGTTGTTAATTGTTGTATATAAAAAGGGAACATTATTCTTAATAGTAAATAGTGGGGTATCTCTTCCAATTGAAAGTAAGGCTCTAAATCCTAAAAATAAAATACCAAGACAAACCCCAATAATTAAAGGATTTTTTATAATTTTAATTAATATATCTTTAACACTAGCCTTAGAATTACCATCATGTACAAATATAGATAAAGAAATTATCGCTAAAACATTATATAAGGGAATCGAAATTGCAGAAATTACCGCCGCAAGCGCAACCGGCTCACTTCTTCCTGCAGAAAGAGATTCGGCAAGAGAAACACCAATTATGGCAAAGTTTGATCTATATACACATTGAAGGATAACACCTTTTTGCTTATCCTCTTTTACAAAGAAAATAACATATAATAGACCAAGTCCAAATACAAGTAAAATCGCAATTACACAAAATAAAACAATTCGCCATTGCTTGGCAATACCTGATATATCCGATACATTATAAATATTAATAAATAACATTGCTGGAAGACAAATTTTAAAGCATAGCTTATTTGCCATTTTCCAAAATCCATCTGGTAAAAGCTTAATTCGCTTTAAAAAATAGCCTAAAATAATCATTAAAATGATTGGAAGCACAGCATTACATGTAAATGCTAAATTATCAAACGCAGAAAGAATCATATTATCTAGTCCTTTCTTTTATAATTTCATCACCAAGAACACCATCAAATGTTACATTCTTAGTTTCAAGTTTTTCTACATTTAGGCAAAAAATTCCTGCTCTTTTCATTTTATAAGGATGCTCCATCATACAAGGTATTCCTTCTTCTGCTTCTTTATTATAACTAAAAGATACATTCTCAAATGATACTAATTTGATTGGCATTTCTGCTAGTCCTAAAAATACACCCGCTGCAATACTAACATCATTACATACCATATTTGAAAAATGAAAAGCTCCTAGGACCGGTGTATATTCATCAACAGGTAAAGCTTTAGTTGTCCAAACATACTCCTCATGTCCACCCTTAGGTCCCATATTATAATAGCTATTAATTACAAAAGGTGTTAAAACATTGTTCATAACAATATCATCGAAGGTAATATTATCAATTTGACCAATATTTCCTCTTCCTCTTCTTGTCTTTATTCTTAAACCTCTATCTGTATTTTCAAAAAGACATCTTCTTACAATAATATTTTTTATACCACCCGAAGATTCGCTTCCAAATACAACTCCACCGTGACCATCAGCCATTAAATTATTTTCAATCAAAATATCACTAGAGGCTTGTTTATATTTTAAAGCTAAATCGTATGTTCCTGATTTTATCGCGATACAATCATCACCTACAGAAAACTTACAGCCTTTTATTTCAATATTATTTGAACAATCAGGATCAATACCATCAGTTGTTGGCATTTTAGGATTATTTTTTATATATAAATTATAAAAATTAAGATTTGAGGACATATAAGGATGAATAGCCCATGCTTGTGTATTATGAACATAAAGACCAATAATATTAATATTATTTGATCTTACCATAAAAATTGAATGTCCTCTCCAAGCGATATTCATTACTCTATGATTTATATACCAATCACCATTTTCAGCTTGTCCATCAATTTCACCCTCGCCATAAATGGTAACATTTTCATTGTCAATAAAATTTACTGTTGAGGAAAAATTATTAACCTCTGCTCCCTCCCATAAGCCAACATTCGCATAAGAAGGATGAATCGGATAATCACGACGATTAGTTGAAGCTAAAATTCTAGCATTCTTTTTTAAATATATATTTACATTAGATTTTAAGTATAATGATGTAACTAGATACGTTCCTTCTTCAATTATTAAAGTACCTCCAACAGGTGTTGCCATAATCGCAGCCTGAAGAAAAGCTGTATCATTATTTATACCATCTTTATAGGGATTAAAGTCCTTAAGATAAACTGTCCATTTTTCTTTAGGGGTATGAAAGTTAATAATACCTTGGGCCTCTATTTTATAATCTGAGTCTGGTTCTAAATCATAAATAGTAAAAACATTCCTTTTTTCTTTTCTTATTAAATTGTCATTTAAAAAAATCTCATACTCCTCTTCATTATAATATGGAGTATTACTTTCAAGCTCAATCGTTACTGAACGTGAATTTAAATTAATAATTTTCATTCATATCACCTAACTTGATTATATTTATTTTTTTATATTTGTTAAGGAAAAAGCCGCACAAAAGATTAAAAGCTTAAGTTTTTTACTCAAGCTTTTTTACATATTTTTAATTATCCATTGATTGCTTTATCAAATTTAGTAATCTTTAAATTTCTTCCAACAACTAAAATAGCATCTAAAGGTTTAATTGTATCAGAGCCCTTTGGCAAGAAGAATTTCCCACTTCTTATAATGCCAACAATATTAATATCATATTTGTTACGATAATCAAGCTCTAATAGACTATGCTCTTCAAAATCATGAGGAATAGCAATTTGCACAATAGCATGTTCTTGATCAATCGAATAATAATCAAGCATTGTATCTGATAGAATTTGTTTAGCATATTGACGCCCTGCATCATCCTCAGGAATTAAAACCTCATCAGCACCTAATCTTTCTAAAACATTTGAATATTCAGAATCATCGACACGAACCGTTATATATTTAACTCCAAGTTCTTTCAAATTGATTGTTGTTAAAATTGTAGCTTGCAAATTATTACCAATTGCCACAACAGCATGATCGATATTTTTAGCACCAATTTCCTCAAGAATTCTTTTTTTAGTTGAATCACAGACAAAGCACTGTTCAATGTATTCAGATACCTGATTAACACATGCCTCATCCACATCAACACCGATAATATCCTTAGTATGTAAAGATAACTCCTTAACAATTGAAGTTCCTAAACGACCAAGCCCGATAACCATATAATTCTTTCCCATAATTATCCTCCATCTATCCTATAATAATTTTACCTTCAACATATTTAACATCACGACTTATAATTAAATTTGTTCTTGATGTCCACATGGAAATAAAAGTAAGTGGTCCCAAACGGCCAATAAACATTGTAACTATAATTAAAATCTTTGTAGCTGCATTAAGAGTTGAAGTGATTCCTGTACTTAATCCTACCGTGTCAAAGGCAGAAATTACTTCGTAGGCAATTGATTCTAACGAAAATGAGGATTTAGCCTCAAAAGCACAGGCAAGTAAAATAGCTATTGCAAGATAAGCTATTTCTACTACAAACAAAATAAATACCTTATTAATTGTTTGTTGATTTATTTTACGTTTAAAAATATTAGGTGTTTGACCTTTTGCAAAGCATAAAATTGATACGATTAAAATTGTAAACGAAGTTGTTTTTAAGCCTCCACCAGTTGAACAAGGAGAAGCTCCAATAAACATTTGAATAACACTTAAAAGATATGCAGGCTTACATGCCTCAACCCTAGATTGATCAATTGATGCAAAGCCCGCTGTTCTTGTTGTAACACTTTGGAAGAATGCTTGAAGCCAGGTTATATCATCACCTGATAAATGAAAGAAAAGCTTATAGCCTAAGGCTCCTGTTATTAATATAATAAAGGTAACAATTAAAACAACTTTAGTATGAAGCTGAAGCTTATACCATCTTCTTTTTGATAAAACATCGATAATAACAATAAAGCCAAGCCCACCTAAAGTAATTAGAACCATGATAATAATATTAAGCATAACATCATTCGTATATGGCATTAAAGAAGGTAATTCATTTTCAAACATATCAATACCTGCATTATTAAATGCTGATACCGAATGGAACAATCCATATTTTAAAGATGTAAGAAAACTATAATCATACTTAAATCTAAAAATAAAAAATAATAATAAGGCACCAATTGCTTGAATAATTAATGCCAAGGGTACAACCTTTTTTACAAGTTGGACAATTCCTCTACTAGTATCTTGATTTAAGGTTTCTTTCATTAATAACCTACTAGAAACACCAATCTTAGCTCCAACAAGAGAATAAATAAATGATACTAAGGTTAAAAAGGAAAGACCGCCTATTTCAATTAATATCAAAACAATAAGATGACCAAATGTAGATAATGTCGGTCCAACTGCTATAGTTGAAAGACCTGTAACACAAGTTGATGATGTTGAAAGAAAAAGGGCATCTAAGAAGGAAAGGCCTTTTCTATTTGTTGTTGAAATCGGAAGCAATAAACAAAGTGTTCCTGCTAATATAACACATAAAAATGATATAATTATTAGAAATTGAGGTTTTATTTTTCTCTTTAGCTTCACAAAATCATCTCTTTTCCATTTAAATTCGAAATCATTATACTCTAAAAAGAGTCACTTTGCAAGTAAACAAAAAAGGACCAGGAATAAACCTGATCCATAATCTCATTATCGACGTTCTTTGATACGAGATGCTTTTGCAGAAAGTGTACGAATATAATGTAACTTAGCTCTACGAACCTTACCAAGACGAGTAACCTCAATCTTGTCAATGATTGGTGCATGTACAGGGAATGTACGTTCAACACCAATACCGTAAGAAATCTTACGAACAGTGAAAGTCTCAGAAATACCTCCACCTTGACGCTTAATTACTAAACCTTCGAAAACTTGGATACGATGAGTATCTCCTTCTACAATTTTAACATATACCTTAACATTGTCACCTGGACGGAATGCTGGTACATCTTGCTTTAGGTATTGTGCAGTAATTTCATTGATTAATGCTTGACCCTTTGCCATAATTTTCACGCTCCTTATCACCCAAAATTCATGAAGCGTTGTCTCTTCAGCGGAATAATGTGCCTTGACTAGCTTTCTAGCCTTTTGTATTTTACCATAAAGGCAATGTGGTGTCAATTGTTTTTTTACAATTTAGTTTATTTTTGCTCTTCAGCTTTAATTTCATCAAGAAGTTTATAATCTTCCTTTGTTTTTGAGTATTTTTCAAGTAAATCAGGTCTTCTTAAATAAGTCCTTCTTAAAGATTCTTTTTGACGCCATCTATTAATTTCCTTATGATTTCCATTTTGTAAAACAAATGGAACTTCTTTTCCCTTATAGCTTTGAGGTCTCGTATATTGAGGATATTCTAAAAGTCCATTAGAATATGAATCTCCTTCATAGGAATCCTTTAAAATAGCTCCATCAAGAAGTCTTGTAATACTATCAGAAATTATCATTGAAGGAAGTTCCCCTCCGGTTAAGACAAAATCTCCAATCGAAATCTCTTCATCAACATAATCTCTTATTCTTTCATCAAAGCCCTCATAATGACCACAAACAAGAATTATATCATCAAGCATACTAAGTCTTCTAGCGTCCTCTTGTTTATATTGATGTCCTTGAGGGGTCATAAGACAAATGTGCGAATTTAATGCTTTATTCGCCTCTAAGCAACGGTCCATAATATCACATTTCAAAACCATACCAGCTCCTCCACCATAAGGAGTATCATCAACATGATGATGCTTATCAAGTGAGTATTCTCTTAAATCAACAATTTTAAATTCAATTAAGCCCTTATCAATTGTTCTTTTAATTATTGATTCACTTAAAAAGCCATCAAACATATGAGGAAATAAAGTTACAATCGTTATTTTCATTAGAAAAGCCCCTCTATCTCTTTAATAATGACTCTTTCTTTAGTAACCTTACCAATAAATTCATCGCGAAAAGGAACTAAAGCTTTTTTTCCATTTTCCATTTTAATTACAAGTAAATAGCCTTGAGGTACTTCTCTTACATCTATAACCTTACCTTTATAATCAGCTCTATCATTATAAGCATCAAGGCCAATTAATTCGTGAAAATAATATTCACCATCATCAAGTGGTTGTTGTTCATCTTCACTAATAAATAGTTCATATCCTTTATACTTTTCAACAAGATTAATATCCTCAAGTCCTTCAAAGCGAACAAGAATATGAGGTGGATAATCCGTTCTTTTTTTTACAACTAAAGGAATATATTCGTCCTTATAGTATAAATAAACCTTATCCTTAACATTAAATCTTTCAAAATCCGATACAACCATAATCTTAAGGTCCCCCTTAAGACCATGAGTATTTAATATTTTACCAATACGATAATAATTCATTTTCATACCTCAACTTCACGTGATTTGGCATCTATGATAGATAGCAAATGACATTTAACTGTTTTATTAGTTTTACTTTTAACATAAGCCTTATATAGTCCTAATTGTCTATCATATGCTTCATCATCAAAATTTTTAAGCTTATAATCAATAATATCGATGTAATCATCATAAATTACAAGCAAGTCAATAATTCCATGATATGCCTTATTTTCTATTATACTAGAAAACTCATATTCATGTAAAGTTTTAGCATGCGAAATATTTTTCATCAAATCCATTTTCAAAACATTTTCAATAATTTTTTTACTACTTAAATCAATATTCATTTCATTTAAAGATTCAAATGGCCTCTTAAAATCAAGCATTTCTAAGATATAGTGATAATTAAGACCATTTTCAAGCATTGTATCTAAATGCTTATTTGACAACTTATTCATACGCTTAGAAATATGATCATTTTTTATTTCTTTAATATCCAAATTAAGGGGCTCATATTTTATTTCATCATTGTTTTTAAGGCCTAAAGAATAAAAATGACCTTCAATTGCCTTAACATCTAAACCGGCAAAATAATCTTCTGTTAAATCAATTCTATTTTTTATAATATTTGGAGCCTTAGCCTCAATATAATCGAAATATTGGCCAAATGATGATTGACTTTGAGTATCCTTAGAGTCATCATAATTAGTAATATCTCGAATAAAAATCATTTTTTCCCGAGCTCTAGTAAGAGCTACATAAAATAATCTTAGTCTTTCTGAAACTGTTTCTCTTACCCATGTATCTTTATATAAGGCCTTAATCATCGTATCATCAATACCTTCATCATTAATAGGCATATAAATACCATATTTCAAATCAAAGCCTGTACCTGCTTTTACATTTGATTTATTATAGGCATGATTAAAATCAGCAAAATAACAAATAGGATATTCAAGACCCTTAGATTTATGAATATTCATCATTTTAACTCCGTGGGATGTAGAAACGTCCATTGAATATTTAGCATCCTCACCATTTTTTATAAGAATATCCAGTTCTTCTACTATTTTAGTAAAATTATAGCCCATTTTAGCTAATTCACCAAGTTTATTAGCAATATATTCTACAGCATGAAGAGCATCGTTAATATTTGATACAAGCTTAACTTTAGAATAAAATCCAAACATCTCCAAAGCCTTATTTAAAATACTTGCACAATCAGTTGTATCTACAAGATAAGATAAGCTTCTTGCATTCCTTGAAATTTCATTGTCTAAATTTCTATTTGATACAATCTCAAAAATTTCCTCATCACTTTTTTGACAAATAAAGGATCTTAAAACGCTCGTAAGGGCGTGATAATAATCACTAGTAAATTTTGCTAAATAATGATAGCTTATAAGATGCAAAATATTTAAAATAACCATTGCTGGATAGGAATCAGAAACAGTACTATCGGCATAAATTACAACTGGTATATTATTAGCCTCAAGAACTCTTTTAAAAATTTCAAAATGATCCTTCCTATCAAGAATAATACAAAAATCATCATAGGTTGCCGGCCTAAAGCCCTTTAAATCCTTATTAAATACCATATAGTTTCCAAGCTTACTTTTAATATCGGAAGCTATAATATAGCCCTCATAATAAGCACGGTCAATCTTTTTTTCTTTATCATAAGGATAATAAATAAAATCACTACTAAAGCCTTTTTCATCACTACATGCTTGGTTATTATAAACAGTAAGACCAAATTTCATTTGGTGAGATTTAGCATATTCTGCATCACCAACCTCTTTAGTCATTAAAAGTGAAAACATGTTGTTAATATCTAAAAGAACCTCTGCTCTTGAACGGAAATTTTGATTCATATCAATTAAATAGCCAGGTGCGTTTTTAAATGTTTCCTGTAACGAAGGATAATTATCCTTCGTAATAGGATAATAGTTTTCATATTTTTGTTTAAAGATATTAGGATTAGCATTTCTAAAACGATAAATTGACTGTTTAATATCACCAACCATAAAACGATTGTTGTTCTTAAAATAACTTATAAATATTTCCTGTAAATCTGAAGTATCTTGATATTCATCAATCAATATATACTTAAACTGTTTTTTCATTTCTTCTCTTATATCTGGATTATTTTTAACAAGCCTTATTGCAAGCTTTTGAATATCATTGAATTCGTATAAGCCAGTTTGAGAGGAGTATTCTTCTATTCTTTCATAATATTTAATTAAAATATTAATAAATAAATTAATTGATTTTTTTGATAATAAATATTTATTTATAGCATCATCTAAGGATTCATACCTTGTAAGGGAAGAAAGGGGATCTTGAACCTCTTTTTTTAATTTTAGCTTTAAAAGCGAAAATGATTCATCATCATTTTTACCCTTTCTTGGAAGTGACATTAAAGCCGCTTCCTTGATTCCTTCATAATTATTTTTTAAATAGGTATCAATAATTTCTTGAATTTGCTTATGACTTTTAACTGAATCAGTGCTAGACATTAAATCCTCTAATATTTTTACAGCCTTTTCTTTATAGTTTAAGCATAGTTTAAGATAATCATCTTTAATTTTTACGAAAAAATCATCTGAAAAGAATTTTTCATTATAGTGCTTTAAATAGTCTAAAGAATCATCAAGTTTATCAAGACCATTTATAAGAATTAAAAGATTATCCTTTAAAATATCGTCTCTTTTATCAGTAAAATTATTCAAATAATCCTCAAGAGCATCATCATGGGCTTCATAAAGCTCATTTAAAATGTCATCAATAATTTCAATTTTTTTAATTTTCATTGATGATGCATCACAAATACCTATATTAGGTGAAACATTTAAGGCATAAAAGTATTTCTTACACATTGAAAGATTAAATGAATCAAATGTTGTAATATAGGCCTGTTCAAGTAAGGAAATAGAATCTCTTAAATCTTGCCTTTCACTAAGCATGCCTCTAACACGACTCTTCATTTCCGCAGCAGCAGCATTAGTAAATGTTAAAACTAAAAGTTCTGTTGGTTTTACACCCTTTTCAATTAAGTTAGTAACACGACTAGTTAAAACCTGAGTTTTACCAGAACCAGCACCAGCTGATACTAAAACATCCTTATCAAAATCACCATATGCCGCAAGATACTGCATGTCATTCATTGGCATTTTCATCTTCCTCCTTCCACTTTTTTCCTTTAAGTTCAACAATATCCTTATCCGTTTTGTAGCAACAATCCACAAAAGGACAATACTCACAACTAATATTTACTCCATCAATTCTTTTTGCTGTAATATCAAAATTAGCATTCATGATGCCTTTATAAGCCTCATCAACCTTTTTAGATACCAGCTCAAATAAATCTTCTACATCCTTATCATTAAAAATCTTACTACTTTTAGAAACTGATGTATCCTTATTTTCTTTATAATTTTTTAAATATTCACCACGATTGTCATCAATAAAGTCAACATAATCCGGATGAGTATACCCCTCAAGCCTTAAATTCTTTTGAATTTGTTCTTCCAAAGATCCATCACCTTTTTTAGGGAGGACAATATTTATTTTTTGAAGATAAAAGCCTACTAAATTAGCATGTTTAAATTCACTATCATTTTTAAGTAGATAAATATAAACCGGAAGTTGAAGATTTTCACCATAAATTAGATTATCAAGGGATTCCTTATCCTTACCTGTTTTATAATCAATAATAGCTACATAGCTTTTGTCAGATGAATACCAAAGTTTATCGATAAAGCCTTTAAAGATTAAATTGCCATCATAAAGTGATACATCCATCTTCTTTTCACATAAAGTATTATTTAAGGAGGTATGATTTTTATGAGCTTTAATTTCTTCAATCACCAGTTTAATATGTTCTTTCATTTTGTTAAAATAAAAGATATCCTTAGCACTAAATTCATATAATCGTTCCTCAAGAGCCTTATTTTTTTCGTCTTCGAACCTCAATTTGGAAGACACTTCAAAATCGAATGAATCATTTTCATTTTCAAAATCCTCTAAAATAGCGTGTGCAAAGCTTCCAAGCATCGCATCTAAAGTTGGTGTAAAGGTATCAATTCTTAAAATTTTTTGACAATAGTACTTAAATGGACATTGAAAATAATTATGAATATCAGTATATGATAGGGTAAAAGGTTTTCTTATCTTATTATGAAATACTTCTTTATTTAATCCCTTATATTTATTATCATAGGAATTATACCCTAAGCCATCATAATAATATTTGAATAAAATTTCATTTTTTTCATTATATTTAATATAGTCATCTAATTTTTTAGCCATATAAAGATCATCTATAACCTTGTTATACCCAACTTCATAATCATTATGCTTTATTTTTTCAATATTTAATTCATCAATTAATGGTGATGGATTATTAGCCTTAAAACTATGCATTGAAGAATAGGTAATCGTTATATTAGGATTTTGATTCAAACTTGCACAAAGTTTAGCCTTTGTCCATTCATTAATACTTTTGGTTGTATCCAGTCCTAAAGCTTGAGCTTCTTCATCAAGAATAAATCTTTCATCCTTAATTACCTTACAAGCATCAAGATTAAAATTAAGTAAAAATACATATTTATTTTTATTAAAATCAAGCTCATCCATGTCAATAAGTTCAATAGTATTATCATATTTAGAAGAGTCAAATGATATCTTTTTAGCCAAATAAGGCCAATATTTTAAATCATCTTTTGGATCATTATCATAAAGCTTATAAGCATTAATTACTTCTATCAACTTATTTAAAATAGTATTATCATTACTTTTTAATAATTCTACAATTTCTTGGTATTTTTTTCCGTCCTTAATATGATTTATAAAATCATGATAAATATTCGTACTTTCTATTTCTTTATTTTGAGGTAGTTCAAGAGGAATTTTATAAGCTTCTAGATATTTTTTTATTACAAAATTATAATCTGAATCTAAATTGCAAATTTTAATATCGTTTAAATTTATCCCCTTTTGTATTAATTTTATGATTTGCCTAAACACATAGGCAACCTCATCTTCAATTATGGGAAAATAATGACAGGATAAATGCAGCAAATTAAGAGTTGCAAAAGGATAAATAACATCAACTTTAGCATCCGTAAGTAATGAAATAACATACTTAAGCTCTAAAGAATCATCATAGCCTACAAATGTAAAATTATGATTCTTGATACTATTAATAAATATAATATCCGTCTCAATTAAATTAGAATTTAATAAGAAATCATATATTTCCTTTAAAAAAAGTCCTTTTTTTGAATCATAGCTTCCATTAAGCATTAAAAGAGCATTAATATAAGCATCTGCAATTTCTGGCTTTATATTGTAATGGTCAGAAAGCTTTAAAACAGCATTTTGCTTAACTTTAAAGGTTAATCTTCTTTTTAAATCCTCTAATGTCATAAAGCTATAGTTAAAAAAATTATTATCCTGATTCAATTTTTCTAAAATATCCATTTTAACTTTGTTAGGACAAATGATATATCCTTCTAAAAAATCCATAGTTATCTGACTCCTTTTGAAACTATTATAACACTAATTATTACATCATTTATGTAATAATTATTTTTTTGTACAAAAAAACTCTCATTAGCTGAGAGTTTAGTTTGTAGAATTAATTCTACTTTGATTCAATATTTAAACGAACCTTTACGCCTTCCTTAGAAGCCATTGCATATAAAATAGTTCTAATTGCTTGAGCAATATGTCCGTTTTTGCCAATAACACGACCAAGATCAGCCTCGCTAACCTTCGCGCAATAGGTATAAAATCCATCACTTTCGCCAAGATTTAGAACCTCTAGTTCTTGCGGAAAAGATAATAGTGGTTGGATTAAGTTTTGAATTAAAGCTTCAAAATTTCCCATTTTGCACCTCCACTAATTACTTAGTAGACTTAATGCTTTTAAGAATATTCTTTACAGTTTGAGTAGGTTGAGCACCATTGTTTAACCACTTAGCTGTAGCTTCCTCGTTTACATTAACGATAGCTGGGTTAGCAACTGGATTATAAGTACCTAAAACTTCTAGGAATCTTCCATCACGAGGGCTCTTAGAATCGCATGCAACGATACGATATTGAGGGTTCTTGTGAGCACCAAATCTTTGTAATCTAATTTTAACTGCCATAAAATAATTCACTCCTTTATCAATTTTACGGTACAATTATACCATAAAATATTTGCTTGTCAAGTATTTTTTCTTGACAAAGAATATTTTATAAATGAACTTTCAAAAACAAATACTCATCATATAATTTTTACTTAAAAGTAACAAAATTTTTACCAACGCCAAATAAAATAGCACAAATTGTTAGAATCGCTATAACCCAATATAATACACGCCAAAACATTGTTTGTCTTGATGCATAATCATGAGCCACGATTAATGCTACTATAGTTAAAACTAAAGATGATATGTCAGTCAATAAAGTTGGAATCTTATAGCCATTGATTGTCCAATTAATATTAAATTGGTCACAAATAACCTTCAAAAGCCATGCTACTGCATTCAATACTAATGCTAAATATGCACCGAAACCTAAACCACCTGTTTTTCCTGTTTTTGCCATATATAAGCCTCCTTAAATTCTTCTTCATTATAACATACTTTGACTTTTATTTAACCTTTATTTTAAAATTTTATTTATTTTTTAACCTTTTTTCATTACTAATAATTCCCATTACAATTCCCTTCATCATTAAAAATACGTATAAAAAAGCAATTACAATAGTTGAAAAAACACCATATAGTTTTTCAAAATTAGCAAAGCTTGTCACATACACAATAAATATCGCTGATACAATTGTTACATAAATAAGTGAAAAAACAATTCCTTTATTTAACTCCCTAATACGAACATCAAGCTGACAAGCCGTTTTATTTATCAGACATAAAAAGCCATAAAGCATCAATAAAAATACTAAGTATGTCAAAATAGTAACTAAAGCTTTAGCCCATGAATATTTTAAAAATGTATTACAAAGGCTTATCAATAACAAGCCTGCCGATACAATTACCATTAGCATAATAACCAAAACACACGATAATACTTGTGTTTTAATTGTTACTCTAGGCTTTTTTATATCATAAACAATTTCACCTGTTTTTCTTAATTGAGTAAAAAACTTCGATGCGGAATATATAGTTGTTAGTATAAAGAAAATAGAAACGCCGGCATTTAGATCAAATGATATATAGTTTTGAATTACACTTGGCAGTTCAATCTCTAAATTAAATCTTGTACCAATCTTTACGTATAGATTTAAGCACAAATATAAAAGTGGTACAAATGACAAAATAAAGAAAAAGGATAATGTTCCTGCTAATGTATCATAACGTTTATTTTTACAATATTTATACTTCTTTAGATATTCTTTAACCATAATCATATATACCTTTCTTCTTACATTCTAAATCATTTATGCTTCTTTTAAAGTAGTTTCAAAGGGAAATATCTTCCATCCATGATTTTGTGAATCAAATTGATATAGTGAGCAATATAAAGAAATCTTAATATCCTCGCCATAATAATTATAGAAAATATCTGATAAAACATTATCTTCTTTAATATTTAAATGATTCATTAAATAAACTCCTTTAATTACTGTTTTAATCCCTATATCAGATAAATTATCATTGTATTTATCTGATATACCAAAATAATAGGCAGATTTTCTTGATTCATCAGCTGAAACATATCCTGAAACTAAATAAAGTTTTGCATAATCACTATAGCTAGGATCCTTCATATTATCTGACAAATGATACCACTTTGAAAAATAAGATGGATTAACCTCAAGAGCATTTTGATAGTTAATTTCAATTTTTTTAGTTTCAATACTCATATCCAAAAGTAATACCGCAGGTGCACCGTTTTTAACCGAGGTTATTCCCGTTATTTTAAGTTCTTTGCCTAAATCTAGCTTACCATCACAAATTTTTTTATCAGAAATCACAGTAATAAGATGATCATTATCATACAAAACAGCCTTTTTGTTGGCATCAGAACGATCAGTTGACATAAGAACACCATTAAATGTTACAATGCTACCGACACCATTTTTCTTTTCACTTAAAGATATATTATCAATATCATTATAAACATCTAAAATAGTATTACAATCCTTAGTAATTAAAGTATAATCATAATCTTCAGGACTTGATGTGATATTAGTAATTGATTCATATACCACTTCAAGTTGGTTATTTTTCCTATAAAGTAGTCCCTTAACCTTGTAGTAACAATTTAAATATCTATTTTTTAAATAATCATTAAAAGCACTATTTGAAACTCGAACATTAATATAGGATGAATCATCTACAAAAAGCATTAGCTTATCCGTATTATCTGTAATAAGTTTTACATACATACCATCAAAGCTTACCTCAAGAGTTGAATTATCATCAAGCTCTTTGCCTAATTCCTTTATACTTGCAATCATCATTTGATCTTTACTAGGTATTGAGCTTGATGATGAATTAGTCTTAGAGCTTATATTTGATGATGTACTTTTTGATGAGGTTGTTTCACTTTTAGTAGTTGTATAGTTTGATGGTGTACTTGTTTTGCTACTAGTTACTGACCCACTACTTATTTCACTACCAGTTGGTTTCGTATTATTACTATTAGAAATATTATTTTTACACGAAACTAAAACCATTAGGAATAAAAATCCTAATATAATAATTTTTCTTTTTTTCATCTTATTCTCTTCTTTCTCTACTTTTATTTTTTTATAAAGATACTTAATAGCATGGTACGTGCCATAAAAATTAAATTAATTTGTCTATCAATAAACTCTTTCATTTAGTCAAATTATACACTTTTTTTTAGTTTTTTTAAATATAATATTTTTCCAAGAAAAAGTAAACCCTATAAAAAACTTTATTTAAAAACAAATTTTGTCATTTTTTTAAAGTTTACTCTTTCATATTTTCTTAAAATGTAATATCCTATACATGTACAAAAAAACAAAAGGAGAACAAAAAAATGAAACCAATTAAAGAGGGTAAAGTCAGAGAAATTTATGATAATGGGGATAGCTTAATTTTAGTAGCTACGGATAGAATTAGCTGCTTCGACGTTATTTTAAACAATACTGTAACAAATAAAGGAAAGGTACTTACACAAATGAGTAAGTTCTGGTTTGATTTTACAAAGGATATTTGTAAAAATCATGTTATATCTTTTGATACAAAGGATATGCCAGCATTCTTCCATAAAAAGGAATTTGAAGGAAGAAGCTTAATGTGTAAAAAATTAAGCATGTTACCAATTGAATGTATTGTAAGAGGATATATTACTGGTTCTGGTTGGGTAAGCTACCAAAAAACTGGAACTATTTGTGGAATCAAGCTTAAGGATGGATTAAAGGAATGTGATAAGCTACCTGAGCCTATCTATACTCCTTCTACTAAAGCAGAAATAGGAGACCATGATCTAAACATTAGCTTTGAAGAAAGTATTGATGTACTTGAAAAGCTATATCCTTCTCATGGTGAGGAATACGCAACTAAAATAAAAGATTATACAATTGCAATTTATAAAAAATGTGCTGATTATGCACTAACTAAGGGTATAATTATAGCTGATACTAAATTTGAATTTGGTCTTGATGAAAACGGTGATGTTGTCATTGGTGATGAAATGCTAACACCTGATAGTTCACGCTTCTGGCCTTTAAGTGATTATATGCCTGGAAAGCCTCAAAGTTCATTTGATAAGCAATTTGCAAGAGATTGGTTAAAAGCCAATGACCATAATTGGACATTACCAGCCGATATTGTTGATAAAACAATTAAAAAATATCTTCAAGCCTATAAAATGCTTACTGGAAAAGAACTTGATGTCTAGTATTTAGGACTTATTACTTTTGTAATAGGTCTTTTTTTATTTGACATGAAATTTGCATTTTAAAAAAAGAGTGATATAATAAAAATGTAAATAGGTTTTAACCTATAGTGCTCATAAGCGAGGCTTAGATTTTCTAAGACAGCACCAAGCACTTAATTACGATAAATAAATCGTGACGCAGCTCCAATTCAGTCACCACGCTGAATCTTGCAAGCATTGGCAAGCTTGGACACGCTTCTAGGGTGGTACCTTTTAGAGCAAATGCAAAAAGTAAGGATGTTATTAATAATGTCCTTACTTTTTTAATTTTTAGTTTTATTATTTAGTTCTAACCGCAAAACTTCTTTTTTCGAAAAGGTTTGCGGTTAAAAAGCTTAAATAGATTTTAGAATGTTTTCATTTAAAAGAAAATCAAATAAATTTAGCATTTTATATCCTCTTTCTAAATGAATCAAAGGATTATTATCCATTGTGATTATTATTTTTTTATAACCATCATCCAAGCCTTTAAAAGCATTTTCTTCTCTCATTCTAGTACTTTCATTTTCAATTGATAATGAAACCTGAATATAATATAAATCATCATGCGACCTTACAACAAAATCTATTTCTGACTCTTTATTTTTTCCAATATCAACCTGATAGTTTCTTCTTAACAACTCTAAATATACAATATTTTCAATGATATGAGTCATTTCCATTTGCCTATATCCTAGTCTTTGATTTCTAAGTCCTAAATCACAAATATAATATTTATTTAAAGTTTTCAAATATTCTTTTCCCTTTAAATCATATCTAACTGCCTTATAAAAAAGGAAGGCATCACATAAATACTTCAAATAATTACTAACAGTATCATTGTCAACCGTTTTAAAGCCATTACTAACCAACGTATTAGCAATTTTATTTGGAGAAACGTAGCACCCTATTTGAGAACATAATAAATCAATAACTGCATTAAATACTTCTTCATTTCTTATTTTATTTCTATCGATAATATCCTTCGTAGCTACTGTATCATTTATCATCTTTAAATACTCATGTTTTTCATATTCTTTATCCAAAGAATTTATATATGGTAATCCTCCATACTTAATATATTCATTAAAAGCAGTATTTTTATCCGTTTTACCATCATAAAATTCTTTAAAAGATAATGGATATACTTTAATTTCAATTCCTCTTCCTCTTAATTTTGTATTAATTTCACTTGATAATAATTTAGAATTTGATCCAGTAATATATAAATCACAATTAAAATCCGTTTTAATACCATTAACAACATCTTCAAATTTATCCATTAATTGAATTTCATCAATAAAAATATAATATTTTTTATTATTTTTTATTTTATTATCTAAATATTCAAATAAAGAATTTGGATTTCTAAGCTTTTCATATCTAATAGATTCTAAATTGATTTTAATAATATTTTCTTCATTTATACCTGTTTCAATTAAATAATCATAAAAAATTTTAAATAGCAAAAAAGATTTTCCACACCTTCTAATTCCCGTAATTATTTTTATTATATCTTTATCTTTATAATCTATTAGTTTATTCAAATAATAATCTCTTCTAATCATAGTATCACCAATTTAATTATAACCGAAAAACTTTTTTTTACAAGTTTTTTTGCGATTAGAAAATATAATTAATTTATTATAAACTTATATAGTCAAAAAAATAAGCCTAAATTAATAGGCTTTAACTATAATTTATTGCTTAATCGTTGGATACGATTTGCAACGAAAGGTGAATCGTCGCATTTAATTTTGCAACGATTTTATCGGATATTAAATGACTTACTTCTTCTTGTAATAAGTTGTTCTTCCTTTTCCACTTTTTTCAATCAACCCTTTTTCTTGTAAAGATGCTAATAATCTTATTAGCTTATCCTTAGTAAATCCACTTATTTTTTCAATATCTGATCTACTATATAAATAATTATCTTTTATTGAGTCCATTACTTTGGCTTCATTTAATGATAGGCTATAATCTTCAATCACTGGCAATGTTATAGAAATTGCTGAGGGTGTAACATTATAAGTTGGTTTAACATAAGCATTTTTATAAGCTTCATTTATTCTTTTTATACCAGTAGCAAACGCTTCTATAATATTCAATCTTCTAAATACATTAGCTATAATAGGATCAAATCCCATTTCTGTTATTATTTGAGAAGGTAATTTTCCTAAATTGTATTCATTCATAAAAACTTCTTTAAATTCCTCAGTGTATGTAATTGCTTTTTCTGAGGCATGTTTAACATATTTATTTTTTCTTAATTGTTCAACCTGCTCAGGCGTAAAATAATTCTTACCCATATATAATCAACTCATTTCTTATAATTTTATTATACAACGACAAAAAAAACCTACAAAATAGAATCACGTTTTTTTAATGTGTCTACTTTATAGGGTCTATTTTAGATTAATAATTGTTTTTATTTTTCTCAAAAAGTAATAAAAAGTAATCCTATTTTTTTAAATCTTTTAAAATTTTCTCGAATCCCATCGTGTTAACAAAAAAATTGTTAGGACATTTTGTCAAATTATTAATTATATCGTTTTTAACGGTATTAATTTTCACAGTTGATTTTGGGTTTATTAGACTGTTAAAATACATGCCATCCAAATATGAAATGTATCTTACGCCATCTTCAGAGTACTTGATTAAATCTATTATTTCTAATAATTGTTTGTCTTGGCCTCCACCACCTTCCTTTAAATGTTTATGCTCTACTATATATATAATATTATTAAATTTAAATATAGCATCTGGCAAACTTTCTAAAAATTATTAACCCTAATTTAATATCAGCCATTAAATTTTTACCTTTTTGAAAATAATATTTAACCACTTAGTCTCCTTATCTTTTCTTACATCCTCAGTAACAAGCATATCAATAATTGAAAGATTAGTACCTTTTAAATATTTTTTAATGGATTCCTCATTTAAATCCAAAAAATATCTACCATGTCTTTCTCCTTCAAAAATACCATATTTGAATGATACATACATAATTCCATTTTCTTTTAAAGCATTACTACACTTCTTAAATGTATCATTTAATTCATTTGATGAAACATGAAGTAATGATGCACAAGCCCATATACCATCAAATAAATCTTTAAAATTCATTTTTTGTGCAGTCATTTGATATACATGCTTAAGTCCCATTTTTTTCGCATTATTACAAAATTCCAATGTTGGATCAATAGAATATACTTCATAACCTTTATTTTGGAAATATAGAGAATCTCTTCCGCTTCCAAAGCCTAAATCTAATATTGTTTTTGCATTGTTCAAATATTGCTCAAAAAAATTATATTGACTAGACATATCACATGTGAATGTATCATCAATAAATGCTTTTGAGTTTTCATTATAATAGTTACTCATTTTATAACCTGCATTCATAATAAAACTTATCAAGATAGTTGTTTTTCATAGCCTCTTCTATATCCATTTTAAAAGAATCACTTACAATATCTTTTATTTTATTATTTCTTTCCTTCAACTTTTTTATAATTTTTTCACTTGGTATTGAATTATTCTTTTGCGAATTTTTAGATTTAGATGTAATTACCAAATTCCAAATATCATCAGAATACATAAAACTCCATGGTATAACATGATCAATTGAAATATCATCAGTAGTTAGTTCTTTTCCTGTATAAAAATCAATTGCTTTACCATTATATTCTTTAAGTAATTCTTCCTTATATTTTGCTAAATTATTTCGTCTGATTTTATTATCAGATATTCCTGACACCTTTAATGAAATCTTTGGCTGATAATTAAATTTTTCTAGTAATTGCGTCCATTTATAATTTAAAAGTTTAGATAATACTATTCCATAGTCATCCTTAATAAGTAATGCACAATCATAATCAAAAATCAATCTAGAATTTGCTTTATCATAGTTATATATTTCTAAACTTTTACCCGGAATGTTTTTAAATCTCCAACTTACATTTTCATGAAGAGTTTTAGAAATATGTTTTAAAACCTTATCAAATAATTCTTTATTATTTTTACTTACTTCTTCTTCACTATACCATGTTGGAATTGCACTATTTTTGTTTTTCTTCCACTCTTCAATTAATTTATTAACATCTGAGCAAATAATTGGTTCTTTATCCTTATATGGTGATTGTTTTAGCTTAAAGAAAAACAATTGATTCCAATAATACCTAATCATGCATTTTGCAATTTCATCAAATTCAACTATTACGTATTCACCATTTTCTTCATAACAATGGTCTAAACAAATACATTCTATAACAGCTCTTCCCCAAGCAAGCTTATATGTATTATCATTATTCATTTGTTCAATAATAGTTAGCCAATCATTTATATATGCTGGAATCATTATTTCATCCCCTTACATAAAATCAAATAAAAATACTTTTATAGTTTATTATATTTTGTCGAAACACCCTTACCTTTTTCAATTGAATATTTCTTTTCGTTTTTATCAATTTTATTATTAATTATTTCAATAGGATCTACATTTAACACCAGTGACATTTGTAAGCAATAATTCATAACATCTGCTAGTTCTTCTTTTACAGCTTCAAGATCATAATTGTTATCATTCCACTGGAAGCATTCTAATAATTCATTAGCTTCAATCGAAATTGATTTGGACAAATTAGCGGGAGAATGGAATCGATTCCAATCTCTATCTTTATTAAATTTAGCAATTCTATTTATTGTTTCTTCTAATCTATCCATATTACTTTATTATCTCCTTATTAAGCATCTTTGCCATATAATTAAGTAAAGCTTTATCCTCACAATATATAAAACATCCCTTTTGACCTCTAGATAATAATGTTCTATAAGTATTTCTAATTATTCTATCTGCTAGAGCATAATTTTTAGTTGTTTTTATTCCTTTTAATGATGTATCAATTTTGGCTCTTTTCAAGTAATCAGTCTGAACAACACCATCTTTAAAAACTAAATCTTTGCCGATAATTACACCACAGTAATCAAATTCAAGTCCTTGAGAAGTATGAATACATCCAACCTGAGAAAATGAATTTTCATCAATTGTCCATGTTGATGTGTTTCCAAAATTCCATTTAGCATGAAAATCATCCTCAAGATTTATGTCAAATTCATCTGAATTAGGATTTTTCTTTGTAATCCAGTTATAACAATAACCAGCTATCATTCTAGATTTATTATTAATATCATTCTTTTCTTTTAAGGCTTCTCTCATTTTTGTAGGACTATCAAATAATCTAATATCATAATCCATATCAAAATTTGTATTTGCAGTCATTCTAATATTTAAAAGATTATCTAAAAAGGCTAAATAACCATCTGAACCATTACATCTAAATTGTGAAACTAAATTAATCTCATCGCCTGTATATACAGCGCTATTTTCTTCTCTTGCAAATTTCTTTATCAAATCAATTGAGCCAATATCAGAGGTAGTAACAACTTGATTTTTATCAATTAGAAATACTGAAACCTTAGAAGCATGAATGATTTCCTTAATTTGATTTTCACCTAGATTTTGAAACATACCTGATTTAGCATTTAATCGATGTGCCTCATCAGCAATTAAACAATCAAAATAATTATTTGGTACACCTATATACGATCCTGATCCTTTAAATAAATTTTTAATATAATTAAACTTATAATTATTTTTCTTAAGTTTTTCAAAATATACATTTCTAGGGGCAGCATTTTTTGTTACATAATTTACAGCATAACCCTTTTGAATCAAATCACAAAGTAACTGTATTGCAACTACTGACTTTCCTGTGCCTTGCAACAGTGAGTAAAAATTAATTATATGTTTTTATTATCTTTTGTGTCCCCTCAATCAAATCATGAATTTCCTCTTTAGTTGGTTCTACGTCCTTATTGTGATCACATTTATTTCTTATGTCTGCTAAAAAAGTTATAAATTTGAACTTCGTAGAGTCAATTAATTGATTTTCATACAATAATGAATTTAAATCATTTATCCCAGGATTTTTCTTCGTTATTAGAATGTTATTATTATTTAAAATATTTGTTAAATGTTTTTCTATTATAACTCCACATATTGCGCCAGCAGAACGATAATATTTATTTTTCAAAAGATGTCTTGCAGCATCCAATTCTTTTTCAAAAATATCAAATTCCAACATACTATTCATTTCATCTAATTTATTATCAACTATCGTTTTAATACTTTCTAAAATGCCAAATTGCGTAATTAATTTAGAGGTAGCAGTATGTGGATATATATTTCTAGATTTAACATTTAAGCCACAAATTGCATCATATATCGTATAATTCATAAGTGTTAATTCTTTTCTATTCTTTGCAGGCTTATACATTAATTCGAATTCTTCAAATCTATATGGTAAAAAATGTTTAACAATAATAAGAGATTGTGAATACCAATTATTATATTCATATTCAAAAGTGTTACCTTTATACTTTTCTTTGATTTCATTTTTCACATCATTTCTAGTTTTAATCGCAAATAAACAAATTATTTTTTCTTTAGCATCAATCAATTGATTTAATAAACTTAGAAACTCATCTTTTGTCACGCCAACAACCTACTTTCTACAAAAATCAAAATAATCATTAATTAAACTTTAAAAATACTTATTTTTCTCAAACGATTGCCAAAGATACCTTATCGGCATCCTGAAGACTTAGATTGACTCTATTCTTCTCTTAGAAATATTAAAATACTCTTTTTCTTTTTCAATTCCTATATCTTTACGATTTAATTTCTTTGCAACATAACATGTAGTACCTGAACCACTAAACGGATCTAATACTGTATCACCAACATTTGAGCAAGCTTTTATTATTCTTTCTAATAGTGCTTCTGGTTTTTGTGTAGGATGATAACCAAACTTTTTCTCATGCATTTGAACAGCTGGAATTGTCCATACATCCTGCATTTCCTCACCTTCAATATCAAACATATATTGATAATTAAAAGTATGCTTGCCGTCCTTTTTAGCCCATATAATTAGTTCGTATGAGAACTTTAACTTGTTCTTATAAATTAGTGGTGGTGGGTCACTTTTATGCCACACAACTATATTGATTATTTTAAATCCTATTTCATCTAAATAGTTTTTGACATCAAATATGTTATGGATAGTTCCACTAATCCATATACTTCCGCCATACTTAAGTATTCTAAATGATTGTTGTATCCATTCTTTAGTAAACTGTAAATGATTATCATATTTTGATTTTTCATCCCAATCACCTTTATTAACGGATACTATTTTACCACTATGAACACTTTTACCTCCATTGGACAAGAAATATGGTGGATCTGCAAAGATTAAATCAATAGAATTAGGTTTAAGAGTTTTTAATACTTCTATACAATCTGCATTGTATAGCAATCATTTGCACCTTCTTTCTATTTATAATATTGTACCATTTTTCAACAAAAAAATAAAGAGGATGATACATCATCCTCACGTTACTCTTGTATTAGTGCTATTATCCATTCGATCCAACTAATTATTGTACTAGCTCTTCGTTTGTACGTTTCTTCTGAATCAATATGATATAAATTGCATTTTTTCATTTCTTCAACCAGTTGTTGTTTTCTTAATAATTCACCAGTAGCAAATCTTTCATTAAGAGCCCAATTAAATATTTTGTGTGATAAAATCAATTCAACATACTTTAGTTGTCTCTTTTTATAGTCTAATTTCAAAATATTTTTTCCTATTTGAGATAAGTTAACATGGCCTCTATCATTCTCAAACAATCCAATATATCTTCCTGCGTTTGTATAATAATCAGTTTGTCTACCTGTGAATGAATATTCTACAGTAATATCCTGCTTTTCTTTTTCACCACTAGAAAAATATTCACACATATTAATAACTCTATTAAAACTATCTGCTTGTGGAAATGGAATTTCAGGTTCATCCAAAATCTTCACAGTATTTAAAATATCCAAAATGTCTTGAGTAGTAATAGTCAAATCCTCTAATGTATAATTTTTTTGTTTCACTAATCTAATACTATTATAATTTTGTTCATCTTCAAAAATATATTCAAAAAAATGAAACACACTATTACTGTATACAAAATAGACAAGCTTGATATCTTTAACCACTCTATTTTTCCATACTCTAAATGGATAATATAATTGTCGAATCAAGAAGTTATCCGCCAATGTTTGTTTTGCTTCAACAATAGTAAGATATTTAGTTCCTTCATATGCTCCATCTATTTCTATCATAGAATTTTCAACATCTATTTTATCTAGTCTTTTTGTTAGAACATTTTCAATGTTAAATGAAAAAGTTTTAGAACTCATTTTACCACTAACTGTTGGATATATATCATCGTCACCGATAAAATCAGCAATCATACCTGTTAAATATGAACAATTTAAAGCAATAGCTTCACTAGTTATTGAATCAGGTGTAATGCTTTCAATATATTCTGGCAAAGGAAAAGAATCTACTTCAAAAGTAGTTTCTTTCAATTCAGAGAACATTTCATTATTTGAAATCCTATATTTATTTCTTGATACAGGCATAATTGATAGTTTTGCTTCTTTAAAAATAATTGGCAAATCTTCGTTATGATCAAATTTAGTCATTAGTCGTGGCTCTCTAAATTCTCTTATTTGATCAGCTGTTATTATATAATATCCATCTTTTTCGACCGCTTCATAAATATTATATTTATCAAAAAGTTTTTGCCAAGCACCATCTAATTTAGTTACCATTAATAATTCCTAATCAACACTTCATCAACTTCGCCACGCTTATTTCCATTTGAGTTGATGCTTCTTTTAGCCTTGACAATATCAATTGTAATTTTGCTTTCAAAATTCTTAGAATTATATAATTCCATAATGAATTTTGTAGCAGAATTAGATAATAAGAATTTTACTCCTTTTTCATCCAATTCAACACATAAATCTCTTAATCTTATTTGTTCTTCACTACCAAATCCACCAGCATTGTATCCTGTAAAACTTGCAGTATCAGATACTGGATCATAAGGTGGATCCAAATATACAAAATCCCCTTTTTGTGCACCTTGACAGGCAGCAGCAAAATCTACATTTAAAATAGATATCTCATTGTCATTGAAATATTTACTTACAGCTCTAATAACTGGTTCGTTCACAATGTTTGGATTCTTATAATTACCAAATGGTGTATTGAAATGACCAGAGCTATTAACTCTAAATAACCCATTAAAACAAGTCTTATTTAAATAAATTAATCTTGATGCAATTTCTACTTCTGATTTTAAATTAAATGTTTTAGGATATAAATCTTCATTTCTAATTTCATAGAAATATTCAGATGTATTTTCATGCAAAGACAAGCTAGCAATAAGTTCATCAGCATTATCTTTTATAACTCTATATGTTTTAATTAAAGAATCATTTAAATCATTAATTACTGCTCTTTTTGGTTGTAGAGCAAATAACACCGCTCCTCCACCAAAAAATGGTTCATAATACGTTTTATATGTTTTAGGGATACGGGATTTAATTTCATCAATTAATTGTCTTTTTCCACCAACCCATTTTACAACGGGCATCACTAATTTGTTTTTAGCCATGATATCGCTCCCTTCCTTTTGATTGCATTTCATTATATCACATCTAGTGAAGATTTGAAACTAGCAATTTATATTTTTCACTATCATTTGCTAAATTTATACGAAATGTTAACATTAACCTTTTTATATCTTCTTTGTGGTCTTTCAAATATGACCTTAAATTTAGGAATGAACCTCTTTTGTAGTATTATTTAAGTATGGAAAGCCATTATTCAAATTAATGCATAAAGATATTCTAAAGAATGATATTGTTTTAATGGATGAAATGACGATTATGTAATAACTAATAATCGTAGCCAAAGATATATTTGGATGATTAATTCATCAAAATATGACATTCTAATCCTTTTTATAATTTTCATATTGCTTAATTTCACCTATAAATTCTAATTCCATCATAATCCTTCTTTCCTATAAAATGTCAAATTTCAGTTTCATTATACATCAAATTTTTTATATTAAATAGCAAAAATATGCATTTTATTAATTTTATTTTTTATATAGAAAATTTATATTTTTAACCCTTTTTATGATGAAAATTTTATTATTTTTGAGAAAATAATAAAATTTTCGTCATTCCCATTGCACCGTACGTACGGGTCTCGTATACGGCGCTACATTTATATTCTACACAAACTACTAAGATAGAAGTCCAAAGGTTGACTAGTCCAGGTCTTCCCTTTTTCTTATTGGCCTTAGCTAAAACTTTAATATTTAAAACATAATTAACGACATTCAAATAACATCTACGATACCAACCTAATCTTGAATTTGCTACTTTGTAGATACTTTCTTAATTAAAGTTACATTTATAAGATTTATTAATCTTTTGTAGATTTTTATAGATTGTCCTTGGTCCCCTCCACTGCTTAATAATTATTACTCTTACTTTATTTCTTAACCATTGGCCGAACTCGGTTATAAACATTTTCATGTTCCAAATTCGAAAATAGTTTATCCAACCTCGAATAATTTGATTAAGTTTAGTAAAGGTTTTGGCTAGTGGTTGAGATACAGCATGTTTTCTTTTGAGTTCACGTTTTATCTTTTCATAAAGTTTTAAGCTCAAGTATTTCGCTACATCTCTTCCATCACCCATAGGATTACTCCTAACGACTTGAGGTTCGCTACACTTGGCGGTAAATACCCGTGACTGGATTTTCACCAGTAAGATTAATGCCATGCCCGGCACACGTATAAAAAGGTAATCCTTTTTAGGACTGCCTTAAGTTACAAGGAAAAGTAAAATTCTAAAATATTTTAAGAAGGAACGTTTTTCGAATTTTCAATTAAAATTTATCATCGTTAAGCATTATTGTTTTAGTTTTTGTTAAAATCTTTCCTTTCGCGGAGAAGGCACCCTTAGTTGCTGCATTCGCTATTTTTAATATTTTTTCATCATTGCCATCAATAAATAATGCTAATCTATGCCGAGCTCTCGAGCATGCAACATAAAACGATCTTTTTTGCTTTTCATCTGAAAAGCAAGTCTCATCAATGTCCACAATTATAACAACCTTGCTTTCTAGACCTTTGAACTTTTTTGAAGTTGTGTAAAACACTGAATTATTGTTTCGTGTTCTTGAAATAGCGATCCCATCAATCTTGTTCACTTCATTCATAATAGAATCATTTTCTGGTTTCATTGAAAGAATCGTAATTTCAGAATCTTTATAACCATTTTCATCAGCCTTAAAATATTTAATTAAACGACCGAGAAAAATTAGACTTTTTGATGGTGCAAAAGTCAATGATGGCTGTACTCCATTAATCATATTAGTATTAGTTTTTATTGGTATATCGATAACATTATATGAAGTACAAGCAATTTCATAGGTATTTCTACAATTTTTCGTCAAAACTAATTTACATTCCGAATTAATTATCCAATTGGGAATTTTATTTGTAGTTATTAATTGATTCTTATCATAAAAAACAAAAAAAGGGATTTCCATTAACTCACAATATTCAGCGAAGTATTTAATTTCTTTATCAGTAAAATCTTGAGCTTCGTCGATTATAACTGCTTTATATTCAAGTTTATCAAAATCAATTTTTTGAAGTTCCTTTGCTCTCGATTCATCTGATGATAAATCGGATTGGGTTTGTGTAATATCCTTAATAAAAGAATGTATGTTAAAAAAATCAACATTTTTAATAGGACAATCAAATTTTAAATGTTCATACAAAAGTTTATTAAAACATAAAAATAAAACTTTGTCGCCTTTGAATGAAAATCTTTTAGCAGCTTCTAAAGCAATTAATGTTTTTCCAGTGCCTGCTGCTCCTTGAATTGTTGCAACTCTTTGCTCAGAAATATAATCAAGAAGTCCTGACTGTTCATTTGTTAGCCTTAGAAAAGAATATTCTAACTCATTTTTTATAATACTAGGCGAAGGAATCAAATCAAACTCGGGAGCTAGTATTTCAATTATTTTTAAAAATTCCTCATCAGTCATTGATGTTTTTTCTTTTGAATTATAAAATTTATATATATTTGATATTGCAGCTTTCGGGTCAATTATATTTTCTCCATCAAGAATTACATTTCTTGCCTCATCGTAAAAAGATGGCAGAATACTTTTAACATCAATCTTGCATGAAGGAAACCAAACACAAGGCTCAATGGAAATTCTATTTCCTAATCCTTTTATTTGTAAATTTAATATTTTTCTATAATGATAAACTCCCCGCTTTGCCTGAGACAATGGATCATTACCTTCATCTAAAATCTTAATTTCATTATTTGATGTATTTTTTTGAATAATCAAGCCATCTGAAAAAGAAATTAGTCCTCCCTTAACTTCTAAAACCAATATCCCATATTTTTTATTCAGCAGCAAAAAATCATTTTCATACCAAGTAAATTGTGATGAGTATTTTTTATTTACCCACTGAACAGAATGAAAAATGACATAATCATCTGATAAAGAAGATAAAACTCTATAGACTTCTCTTTCAGAAAATGGCAATTTATCATTTAAATATTTTTCTTCTTTTGGGAACATTATTGCCATATCAGATCAACTCCTTAAGCAATTTATCAATATCAAGTTCTAAAATTTTATGAACACTCCAACCTACAGATTTACATTTATCAATATCTAATTGAGTTACATCAGGGCCAAAAACAACAATATTCTTATCTGGCCAAGACATAATAGGATCTTCAGAAATCATTTTTCCTTTAATTGAAGTTTGTAAAAAACTTGGCATTGGAATACTTAATGTTGCTAATTTATCAATAATATCCCAATAGGATTCATCAAATAAAACTTTAGCATCTTTCCAACCTTTTAAAGAAGTAGTTGAATAAGAATGCACTACATCTATAACTTTTTTTAATTTTATATCTCCTTCTACTTGACTAAATGACTCATTAATAACATTAAAACCTAAAAAATATTTTTCAATATAATCCCATCTCTCTTTATTGTCATTTAAATCGCAAAAAAATTTATATAACACTTTAACATCACGCTCATGTTTTTCTTTTGCTGTATTAACATAATTATTCGAATATTTTATTGCACCAGTAACAATTCCTCTTACCTTTAATGGATCATTTAAACGAACAAATATTTCTGGCTCTTCTCCACCTATTATTTCATAAGAAATGTAATCAAATATAGAAAGTAATTTTAATGCAACTGCATCTAATGAGTCAGGAGCAAGGCTCATAAATTGAGTGTAATTATCATGCATATCATTTGCAAAATCTTTAATTAAAAAAGATTTTAAAATTGATTTAGTTAAATACGATTTAAACGTTCCATTAGCCAACATATAACTAGATGATACATTATTATCACTTTTATACTTCACCACTTTATGGCTTGGATCAACTAAATCAAATATAGAATTTGCAATAATTCTTGCTTTTGTCATCCCATATTGTGAACTAATGGAACGAGCAAATTCATCAAGTGTAAAATATTGTTTTTTAAACTTTGAATACAGAGCATCCACAATATAATCAAAATCTCCCAATATTTTTTCTTTTAAATCATTTAGTACTAATCCTTCTTTAACTTTAACTTCCACTCTTTGTCGTGGCACAACATAAGGCCTAATCTCTGGGATAATCTCAACTTTTTCTGGTTTTGCATAACTTGTTGAAAAATAATAAAATTTAAATTGTGGAAACGATAAATCTTGGTAATATTTCTCCCAAATACCTTTCAAATCAATTGAATAAATATCACCAAAGTCAGATATAAATTCATTTTCACCAGGAATACTTTTGTTAAATCTTCCTTTATAAACAAACTTTAAATAATCTTTATATTTAGAATTCAATACTTCATGTTCATGATTTCTATCAATACATACAAATGCTTTTGTAAAAACACTTTGAGGTCTAGAAATAAGCACCTTAAAGTTATACTTATCGTAAAAATCTTTTTCCAACATAAGGAGGCAAGTTTTAAGTTTATTTATTGCCACATCCTCACTAGAATTACTTCCTTTACTAGCAAAAATATATGTAAAAGATTGAGGAGATATCAAAAAACTTCTTTGTCCTTTATTTTTATAAACATCATATATACCAGCCAAAACCTTAGAAACTTGATATTGTCTAATTTGTGACATTCCAAAAAGACGTTGCATAAAACTAATGTCATTTCGATAAAAATCAGTACCTGCTATACCATGCATTCCAATTTTTCTTGCAGCACGTCCAATTTCTTGAACATAATCACACAAATTTCCAGTTACTGCATAATGATAAACATTTTTTATATCATTTACATCTACACCCATACCAAAAGCCTTAGTTGCAAACATTACTGTTTTTATGCCGTTTTTAAACTTATTAAATGTTTCTGTTTTTTGAAGTTTAAAATTATCGATTTGAATTCCATCTGTATTTCTTCCTGTATATAAACCTATGCTTTCTTTTGGGAAGTTTTGTGTCGAAAAACTATTAAAACCATTATATGCATCATTAGCATATTTTGCATATGGAAAGTAAACAATTGTTTTTTCCTTTCTTCTAATCCATCCATTTACTTTTTCAATCAAATCGTTAGCTTTTTTGCTTTCATATTCAAACATACTAAGTTTAGTATTGTCCTTTACTGAAATATCAAATGTAATCTCATCTCTTCTAGCATATCCTATATATTTAATGGGATTTTCCATATATAAACTAACAATAGTTTCATCGACACTATCATCTTCACCACCATTTATTGCAGTTGCAGTAAATGCACAAATTGGAAAGTGTTGAACTTTTCTTTTAGCATTTTTTCCATATTGAATAACATTTCTAATCTTATTTATATATCCACCTAAATACCAATAATCAGGCCTAAATCCAATCCCCCATGTCGTAACAATATGGGCTTCATCAACAATTATAAGGCCAATTTCTCTATCTCCAATAATTGTTTCAAGTGAATATGATAGTAATGTTTCAGGGCTTAAATAAAGTAAGTCTATCTCTCCATTTTTAACTTTTTTAAGTACATTTTCTCTCTCAACTTGGCTAATTAAATTTGAATTAAAAGCTTCTACTCGAGTATATCCTCGAGACAATAAAGTATCTTTTTGATCCTCCATTAATGCAATAACTGGCTCAATAATAATTGTCAACTTCTTATACTTCTTTGCCAAATAAACAGCAGGGATTTGAAACATAACAGATTTTCCAGCACCAGTCGATGCTGTAATAAAAACATCTCTAAATGAATGATTATTTGATTCATCATAAGCTTTTTCAGCTTGTAAAATTATTTCTTTAATAATTTGTGACTGAGATATTGAAACAATGTCAAAATTCACATTAGGATTTTTATAAAAATTAATATTTCTGAAGCTTTTAAATTCAGGTATTTTCAAATCATTTTGTGCAATATCAACTAAATCAAAATCAATTTTCGTTTCTGGAACTAGATCATCACAATATTTTAAAATAGTTATTTTCTCATGAAGACAATAAGCATATATTGAATTAATAATACGTTTAGAGATGATATTTTCCGTGCCTCTAATACTTATCGTTTTTGGTTTTGATTCTTTTATTTTTTTAAGAGTTCTAAGATAACTTTCAATATCATCATTAATAAAAATGTCAATCTCTGCTTTTTTTCTTTCTTCTAATTGACAAGCTCCTATTGGATAATAAGGAATCATCTCAATTCCAGACCCTTTATCATACTCACAATTGTAAAAAGACCCATAAAATTCTCCGTCAACTTTATAAATTGATGAATAAATCTCCAATATATTTTGAGCACATTCGCTTAATTCATTTTCATTTTCATTTTCTTCAGAACTCTTCACTTCTAAATATACAGAATTTTCTATTTCAAATGGAATAGGATAACAATCAGGATAGAAATTATTGATATAACATTTCACAATCAATCCATCATTTTTTATTGCTAGAAAAACATAATCTTTAATTAAATAAAATTCTTCATATGAAATCCATCTAGTGTCCTCATCATCCATTTGAGTCAACATTGCATTTAATCGTTTTTTATATTTTTTATCAAATTTCAAAACGTTAAGTTTTGAATTAACATCGCCTTCTATAAGAGGTGTAAAATCAATTTTACTTAAAAATCCATCATCAAACCCTTTATAAATTATTAATTTCATCATTTTATCCTCATCGCAATTCAAACTATTCTTAATGTACTTATTAAATCTAAATTTCTTATTATAGGCTAAAAGCCATTCGATTAATTATAACATATTTTTTAATTAACGGATTAAAAAGATATTATTAATCCTACAAATACTTTAACTTACATTTGCAATAATATAAGTGTGAAGGATTTTAAATTGTTATTTAATGTTATTTTAACTGATAATGAAACAGAATTTTCAAATCCTTTAACTATTGAAATCAATCATAAAAATGGTGATAGATGTAATGTTTTCTTTTACCATCCTTATAGTTCATTTAAAAAAGGTAATTGTGAAAAAAATCATGAATATATTAGATATGTTTTATCAAAAGGTACTAATTTTGATGCTTTAACTCAAGACAAAGTTAATTTAATGATGTCACACATTAATTCAACATTAAGACCATCTGTAAAGTGTTCTCCTTACGATTTCATGGCACCTACATATGGTAAAGAAATACTTGATTTACTTAAAATAAAAAAGATTGATTCTAAAGAAGTAAAGCTTCAACCAAATCTTCTAAAATAATCAATCTAATAAATAAAACATAGCCAATTCAAGGTCTCGAATTTAACAAATCACAGTGGAATTTAGTTCTACATTTTTTACTATTCATAACAGAATTTACTTTTTCAACTAACGTTTTTTATTAAAATAAAATCATCAATTTTAATGCCAATCAAGTACATAAATAATTTTAATTCCATTATCATCTTTAACTGGTGCTTCATCCATTGTTAAAATAATTTTAGAATAGCTATTATTAAGTGCTTTAAGTGGTGCTATTTCTCTTTAATAAGTATTTGAATCCCTAAGAGATAATGAAACTTGTATAAATATAGTATCTTCATGAGTTGAAGCAACAAAATCTATTTCATTTTCCTCGTTTTGATCAATATATACATTATATCCTCTTCTTAAAAGTTCTAAGTAAATAACGTTCTCAAGGATATGACCTTCATCTTTCCATTTAATACCACAAATCAAATATCTAATTCCAAGATCTGCTATATAATATTTAGCCTGAGTTTTTAAAAGTTGTCTACCTTTTATATTATATCTTTTTACTTGATAAATAATAAGAGAGTTTATTAATGCTTGTAGATACTTTTCAATCGTCTTATCATTTGTCGTTCTACCATTTGCTGTTAATATATTGGAAATATTATTAACACTTAAACGATTACCTATATTATCAAATATAAATGAAGCGACGCTTTCAAGCATCATAACATCTGTAATTTTATATCTTTGAACGACATCTTTTAAAAGAATAGTTGAATAAATACCTCTTAAATAATCCTGTGCAGCTTTTAAATCATCTTTATACCAAATAGTATAAGGAAATGAAGAAAATATAATATAATCATTATACTTAGCAACAATAGATTCAATTAATTTATTTTTAATATAAAAGTACAATTCTTTATAATTTTTATCTTGATAACTAATGTCTTCTAAATTAATAGAAATAAGTTGTTCTTTTGATATACCAGTTTTTATAAAATAGTCCTTATATGTATCAAGCAACGTTGTTCTACCACAACCTTTAATTCCACTTATAAACTTAATTACTTGTTTATCTTTATGCCTTAACAAAAAATTTAAACATTCTTTTCTATCAATAAAAATCATAATTCACCCCGATTATCATTCTTACTCAATTTTAAGAAACAAACAATATCAATAAATTCGAATTATACTTCGAAAATATATCCATTTTAGTAAAAATTTGAAATCTATTTCATTTTTTTAAAACATTTCTAGTGTTTATTTAACTGAAGAAAGTTCCATCATAAATCTTTGCTCATCGCCTTCACCTACAATAGACACCTTAAAGCCTTTTTTGATATATTTATCATAGAATACTTTCTTTTCAGCTTCTAATTGATAGGGTGAGCCTTGAATATGACATTCTTGAAATATAATATCAACTAATTCTTTAGGATTTAAAGTTACAAAGTTCTTTGTTTGATTAAAATCATTGAGTTTTGATTGTAAATTGCGAAGTAATACATTATTCTTAAAATCCTGAACCTCTCCTTGTGCAAAAGAATCCATAAAGCAATAATTAATATTAGCCTCATCAAGCTTATCTAATATTAAATCTGAGGTTTTATCTGACTCATTTAAAACATAAAACCTAGCACCTGAAAGACTACTAATAAGACCATAAAAATCCGAATCAGATGATGCCAAAATTAAACTTTCCGTATTTTCTTGATAATATTCCTTACAAGCCCCTGATGTCATCACAATATCTACCAAAGATTTATTATTTAAAACTCTCTGTATTTCCTTATGTTCAATAGGAAGTTTAATATATTCATTAATATAGTCCCAAGCGTTAGATGTGTTTACATCATCATATAAAATAACCTTTTTAATCTTTTCAAGATTTTCCTCATTTAAATTTTTAAATACACTTGCAAATCTATATGGATCAACATTTTCACAATCTACTAAAATTGCAATATTTATTGATTTTTCAACAAAATCATAAATTGAATTTTTATCCTCCCTTGTCGCATCAATTACATATTCTTTGGCATAGAATGTTTCATCAAAGGAAGCATATAATATTTTTAAAAACTTTTCATCATTTAATAAAATATTACCATAATATGGCTTTATTTTATTTTCAGGCCAATTTAAATAAGTTCTATATGGGTAAAATGAACTATATGTAGCAAGCTTAATTCTAGTACGATTAATTGCCAAGGTAATTTTTTGATTTTGTTTAGTATTTGAAATATTAGAGCCATTAAAGCCAGCATAACATCCAGGCATTAAAAAAATTGATTTAACATATTCCCATTTAATCCAAGACGGAATCAAATCCTTAATTAAATCTATTTTTTCTAAAATTATTTGATTAGCATAAGCAATATGAGAGGTTAAATTTGCATTAACATGAACAATCTCAATACCTTTATTTCTTAAATATTTTATTAAATCTACTGAAATTAAATCTGTTAAAGTTTCAAGTGGTTCTAAGTTCATATTTCGGCTGCTTATTTCTTTAAAATTTCTTATAAATTCACTTCTTAATATAGATAATGCTCTTATTATTTTAGCATTATCATTTTCTTCTAAACTTGAAATAATATTTTGTTCAAATCTATTAGTTTTAATTATAGAATCTTTAACTCCTATTAAGTATGCAATCTTTGTAACAATATCTTTTTTATAATTTTCATATTGCCTATTATCATCAATATATTCTAATTCCATCATAATCCTTCTTTCCTATAAATTGTAATAAAATGTCAAATTTCAGCCTCATTATACATCAAATATTTTTATATTAATAGTAAAAATATGCATTTTATTAATTTTAATTTTTTATATAGAAAATTTATATTTTTTAGTTTTTTTATGATGAAAATTTTATTATTTTTGAGAAAAAAATCAATTTTCATGAGATATATTTTTTTATGCTCTTATAAATAACTAGTATGTTTAAAATTTATAGTGATAAAAAGTATACCATTTTATCATGATATACTTTTTATTGTTAACATCATTTGCCAAAAATTTCAAAATGTTAAAAACTTATTTTACAAGATTTTATTGCAAGAGTATTTAATTTCAAATTTTAATTTGATAATTTCTCATTCTTTCTTTTTAATCTTCTTTCATAATATAATTTCCTAATAACAACGCATGATTCTGATACGTTAAACATTTCAGCAACCAATTTAGTATCACAATCACCAACCACATATTTTGTTGGGACTAATAATTGAGCTGCAAATTCATCAGCTTGCCATTCTGGGTCTTCAAAACTAGGACAATTTTCAACCTCTTCAAATTCAAATCCTAATACCTGGCATTGAAAATAATGAAATAGTTCATGTGCTAATGTAAAATTGGCTCTATATTCATGTTTTTCCAACTCCTCTAAAACTGATTCTTTTACATAAATAAAATTATCAGCAGGATTATATTTAGCAGGAGTATCATCTTCAAATAATGAATCATCATCCTCTAAATATTGAATTGTAAGTAATCCATCAACATGAAATTTTTCCATTACCTCTAAAACTGGAAAAAAAGAATTGGATGGAATACCCAATTCTTTTCTTAAGTTATTAGCATAATTCTCAATTTCAACAATTTTTAACGGATTAGTTTTTTTCATCTAATAATGCTTCCTTTAACTTTCTTAATAAATCTTCATCAGCTGTTTTTATCTTCCTTGCAAACATTAATGAAACATCTTTTTGGGCTTCATTCATTGCAGCAAGTTCGATAGGGGCCCTTTCATTAGTCTCATAAATACTGTTTTCCAGTTCGACTTCTTGTTCTTCTGTTAAATTATAAATACCTTTAATCTTTTCAACATATTCTAAAGGAATTTGTTTTCTTCCAACTTCCATCGCTGATAAAAAAGCAGCTGAAATACCTAATTTAATGGCCATCTGTCTTAATGAATCGTTTTCTTGCTCTCTAATATTTCTAATACATTTTCCAAACTTACTAATCATAACATTTTTTTCTCATTTCTTTTAACTTTTAAACACTAAACTATCAAACATCTCAATTTTATTATACATAAATGATTCAATTTTGAAACTATTATTTTTAAATTTTAGACCAATCTGGTGTATCAATTTCTTGGATTTTTATTATCTCATCTACACACTCATTTAAAGAATCTGAATATTTATAATACTCATCTACTAAAATAACATCTTTAACAGACCATTTGTAACAACTATAACTAAATTCTAAGTAGAAATAAAAATCAAAAGTTTCATTATGTAAATTTAAACTAACAATGCCATTTTCTTCTTTCAATAAATAGACCTTAGAAGCTCTAAAATCTATTAATCCTTCTAAATTTATTTTATTGATTTTTATTCCATTATAGATAACATCTAATATAGCTAAATGTTCATCATCTTCCAATATTCCAAAATCATCCATATATTTCGCTAAATTAAATCTTATGTGAATACTATCATTTAAAAATTTCATATTAACTACTGACATATCATGGAAATTTGTTGGATCTGGATACTCATTCAATTTTAATTCAGCCTTTTCGTATTTACTCATGTTGCACTCCTACTTGAAATCATATTTTTTATCTAATGGTGCTAAATGTGATTCTCTTGAACCATCAGCGCAAATCTTACCATAACGATTTCTATACTTTTCACTTTCAGGAGTTTTTCTATTTTCCTTAATAGTAAAAGCTTTCCACCAATGATAATGTTCATCAGCTATTGTGCCTCTTTTGGTTGAGGCTTTACAATGATAATCAACAACTTGTCCACTAGATTTTCTCTGAAATGTTCTGTGTGTTCCAGTTTTTGTGTATATTTGTTTATTTTATTGTATCTAATTCATCAGCTGTCACCAATTTGATAGGTAACCATTCAACACTATCACAATAAAAGATAAAATCTACACTCTCACTGAAATTAATATTAATTGATAAAAGGTATTTATCTTCAACAATTTTAAAACATAAAATATCTTTTAATAATAAATCTGACTTTTCAGTATAATTACTTTCAATCATCTCATATTTATGACAAATCACATCATATATATAAAATTTCTCTGCAAATTCTGATTTAACACCTAATTTTTCTTCTACTCCGCAATTAATAGCAACTCTAAAAATTAAATCACTATCCTTAATAGTAAAACGGATAAATTCTGATTCATGTAATTCAAATAACAAATTTTGTCGTTTTAACATTTCTTTTTTCATTTTCATTACCTCTTATATGCTCCCTTAGGACAATCTCTATCAAGTGGTGCTAAATGATGTTGATCATCTCTTTTTGTACAAGGTCGACCATATCTATCAAGATATTCTGTGGTTAACTTATGACATGCTTTTGTTGGTGCAGGATTAGACCAATGATAATGATCAATTTGTATTTCATTTTCCGGGTCAAATCTTACTACTTGGCCAGATGATTTTCTTCTAAAATGTTTTATACCACTTTTATTCTTACTAGAAGTAATATCAATCCATCCTTTATGATTTAAAGTATTAGGATCTTTAGACAAATATGAACCATTATATACACCTTTAGCCTTACACCAATTATTATATTGAACTTGTCGACATTCCTGTAATGTTTTAGGCTTATCAACATGAACATACTGTAAAGGCTTTTCAGTAAAATGATAGACAAAGCTTCTAGCAATTTTTTTTAAAATTCCCATAGTATCTTATCCTCCTTTCTTGAAATTTCAAAAAGAAAATGATAAGATACTATATGGAGATAGTTATCTATCACTTAAGGTTTGTTGGTTGCCGCCGACAAATCTTTTTTCTTTTCATTAATCATTATAGCAGAGTATAAGTTTTTTGTCAACCAAAAAGGTATACATTTTATTTTCATTTATAAACATATCAGATTTTAGTATAAATCAATAAAAAAACTATAAATAGTAGAGTCTCGTCACTCAGTGCATCATTTATTTTCTATGAACATTTAACTTTTTATTTGTTTCTTATTTTATTACAAACTGAAAAAATATTATGGTTTCAACTGAAAGAATATTATTAAAAATAAAATTTAATTTATTTTGCTGAACATTCGCGTTAAATTTTTCCACAAAATGACAACCTTCATTATGAATTTTCAACTAATCTCAATCAAATGTTATTTTAAGAATAAAATCATTACAATTATTTGATATGAAATATTTTATCAATTTTAATTTAATTTTAATATCATAATATAATTGATGAAAAAATACCTTCTAGGAAAAATCGATATTCTGGATGATCAATGGCATTTTTATATTCCTCTTTAATTATATTTTTTAACACTTGTTATTTATTAACCATCAAAAAATTAATCAATTTTAACAATTAATATATCTTCTTTTCCTGCTGGTATTTCGCTTATTATTTTCCCTTTTGAAAATAATATGGCTCCACCTTTAGCTATTTCTTTTTCATCTTTGTCAATGCAATAAGAATTAACATATAACACGTCTGAATTAATTTTAGAGGCTTGTTCTAAATATTCATATTTGATTTCTTTATTCCATTTTTCATAATTAAAATCAGTATATACCGGCCAAAAAATTATATCAGCATTTATTTTTTTAATCATATCAATATTCTCGTCATACCAAAGGTCGCCACACAATCCAACAGCTATTCTTTTATCCATATATGAAAAACTAGAAAACGAACTTCCTTCACAATATTCCTCTGTAGCATATGTTTCTTTCCATCCTTTAGAAACTCTTCTATATAAATTTACTATATTTCCTTCAGAATCTATTGTTAATTGCGAACTATATACCTTATTATCTTCTTTTTCAATGAATCCAAAACTAACTGCAATCTGATTATTTTTAGCTGTTTCTATAATTTCCCTAATGACATCTGAATAAATACTTAAAGGAATATATTTATCTTTTTCATAATCAAATGATAAAGAATCAAATCCTTGAAGAAATGCTTCACCAAACAAAACTATATCGACTTTATTTTTAAGATTATTTAATGTATCAATCATAACCATTTTATTATGATTAATATCTTTATTAACAAAGCCTAACGCTGCTAGAGCAATCCTCATATACATCACTTCCTATCCTCAAATAATTCTCTAGTTATTTTACTCTATGTTAAAATTTTCCATTAAACAACAGCATTCAGCTGAGTATTTCCATTAGATTCAGTTCTTTTCCAAAATATATAACTAATAACTAAGCTTATTTGTTGTTAATACATACAATTGCTCTACTGTACTTTTAGAAATGTTTTTTTCAAAATAAAACTAAACAAAATCATCATTTATTTTTGGTGCTTTTATAAGCAAAAAATGCTCAATTTGTTGCGTTTTTTTAATTCTTGTTACTTAGTAACCAACTAGTTTTTCTATTTAATTAAATGATATTCCTAACGCTTCAACTCCATTTTTACAAGAACTTCAACGGTATATCACAAAACACAAAGTGATTTTTTTAATTTTAAGTTTCTTATTTTTTTAATCAACTAAGATATGCAACATATATACTATATTTCTCCCCAGTTAGTATATTCATCTTTTTGTCATAGCCATTAAGAAATTCTTTTTATTAATACCGATTGCTATTCTAAGCAAATGATTATAATATGCTACTAAAATACTATTTAGCAATATATTTTTGAAAATGTTTTGTCAAAAATAGTCAATGATAATTTACCTTTTTCGATTAATGGATTAATATATTTATTTCTAAAATTCGTTTTATGTTTAAATTCAAATTTTTCCATTATTTCTCTTAATGATTTTGGAGTTTTACAGTAATTAAGAATAGATTTTAATAATTCAAGATCATGGTCATTATTATAATTTGGCCTATAAAAATTAACTCTAATTGCAGAATCCATTTCTATAAACTCAGATTTCTTTATTCCTGCTTCTTCACATAATAGAATAGAACGCTGTTCTCCAGTTTTCAATAATATTTAAACATGAAAACACATTAACTATACAAGCATTTCTAGTTGAATATTCCAAAATAAATTTCCAAGTCAGCATTTTAGAAAGAGTCAATACAAGTGGCTTAAAAAGAAAACTATTGAAAGTTCTAAAGCATCAAAATATTCATTTCATTTGTAGCCACACAAAATATGGAGGTTTTAATAGCAAAATATAATACATTAAAAGTATCAACCAAGAATCAAATTTTTAAAGTTCTTCCATTAATAAAAAATCATCTAACTTAATATGCTTCACTGTGCTTGTGGAAAAATCAATATTATCTGTTGTAATAATAATTTTTTGATTAGAATTATCAATATTAGAAAAGGCGCCAAATTCTCTTTGATACGCTTTTTCATCAACGACACTATAAGCCACTTGAATTAAAAATACTTTGTTATTTTTTGTTGCTATAAAATCTATTTCTTTTCCAGCGTTATCGTACAACTTAACATTATATCCCATATATAATAATTCGTTATATACTATATTTTCCAAATTATGATCAATGTCATATCTATTATTATTTACTCTTAAAGAATTAAAACATACATCTGCATTATAAATTTTACAATAATATGATAACTCTTTTTTTGCTTTAGTACTATATTGAGGTATTTCATCAATTATATAAGCTTCTTTTAAATATTCTAGATATTTAATTACAGTATTTAAAGAGATGTTTTCACACTGATTTTTTATATTCTTATGAATTGATCTTGATGAGTAAACTCGTGAATTATTCATCAAAATATAACTTACTATCTTTTTAAATGCAATAATTTTTTTTATATTATATCTTTTAATTAAATCATTAAATATTATAGTATTTTCTAAATCTTCTAAATATAATTTTGTTGATTCTACATCATTAAAATTAAATCTAGCTGGAAACCCACCCCATATAACATAATCCATTGGGGTGATTTCTCTATTAATTTCATTGCAAAATTCTAAAATTTCTTTATAACTAAAAGGTCTAATTCTAAATGATACAAAGCGACCACTCAATAGAGTTAGAATTTCACTTGATAACAGTTTAGAATTACTTCCTGTTATAAAAATAGAATTTTTAGAATCTAAGCGTAAATCTTTAACAGCTATTTGCCAATCATCAACCTCTTGAACTTCATCTAAAAATATATAACATTTGCCATCTTTTCTATTTCTGTTAACGTATTCAACTAATTCGACCGCATTCGAAGCTTTCATAAGATCATTTGTCTTTTCAAAATTTAAATAAATAATATTATTTGTTTTGCTCTTGATTTCTTCCATAATTGATTGAAGAATAACAGATTTGCCACATCTTCTAATGCCAACTAAAACTTTTATTAGATCGCTATCATAAAAATTTCTAATTTGTTTAATATATTTTTCTCTTTTAATCATTTTATCACCAATTCCATTATCATTTACCTATATTATACTGAACACTTTTTCAAAAATCAACATTTTGTTAAGTTTAAATGAACACTTTTTTTATCATCGTAAAAAGTGTTCATTTAACATTTAGTGCCATAATAACTAAGGAATCTAAAAGAATTTAACATAATCATGAATCTATGTAATATTTTTTACCATTATTAAAAGATTAATTTATCAATATACGTTATTCATATTCTACGCAAGATTAAATAATTTCCCAATAACCAGTTTTATTTGATTCAACACGTCTAATTAATTTTTCATCAATTAATTTCTTAATTGCACGTTGAACTGTCATTTATGTTCTTTCAATCATTTTAGCAATCTGAGTTTTATTTATTCCTTTGTTATTTTTTATAATATCTAATACTAATGTGATAAATTTATGGATACATTTATCAGAACATTTTATTGATTATTTTATTATTGACATTAACAATATTAAATATCATCGTTCCTTATTTGTTCCTTATCTAGCTATTTTCGTTCCTTATTTGTTCCTTATTTTAATATAAGCATTAAAAATGTACTTTTAGCAAAAAATACTTATTATCAGACTGAATAAATATTTCCTAACAAAAAAATTAAAAAAATAGATTGAGATGATTTTAAAGAAAAGAATATAGTATCAATTAAACTAGTATTAAAATTATCAACTTGATCACTTTTATAATTATTATCATTTTCCAATAAGTTTAATGAACATAATATATCAAAATATTGACCTTCGATACTAATCTTTTTTAAATCAATCATTCTTTTTCTCCACAAAATTATTACTTTCAACACGTTTAATAACTTTTTTTTCCAATTCGTTATATAAATAATTCATAAACCATTTTTTTACAGAAAAAAATCCAGAATCATAATAAATAGCTCCAACAATAGCTTCTAAATAAGAATCATGCTCTCTACAAAAAACTTGTTCATTATTAGGAACATTTTCATCGCAGTAAAAATGTTTATCATTATGTGCAAATTTTATAATTCCAGTATTCATTTCTACACTATGTAGAGTAGAATTATTTTCTAAATCTGTCTTTAACTCTGTTATTTCTCCCTTAAGTTGTGAAACATTAATATATAAAAAATCAGCAATAAGGCTTTTTAAAATCGCATCTCCCACCGTTGCTAAAGCATCATTTATATGATTATCATTTCCTAAAGATGTCGAATTCATTGCATGTTCTAACAAATTTAAATTTTTAAACTCATATTTTATTATTTTCTATAATTCCCGCATTCTTAATACTTTAGAATTTAATTCTACCGAATCAGAATCAGATTCCAAAAAAATAAATCTTGAATCAATATCTAATCCATTTTTGGAATTATATATATCATTACAAAATCCAGTCCTATATGATTCTGGGATTATTCGTTTATAAATATCTAATACTTCTACAAGAGTTTTTCCAGGAATATGATTATTGTATTCCTCTGGTCCTCTATATTTTCTATTCAACAGCATTTTATTATGAGCGACCGCATTTCTAAAAGAATTAATTGCGCCTTTTTCCTTTTTTAATAGGTCATAATCAATTCCATCAAACTCAACTTTTTTGTTCAATGATAATAGTTTTTCTAACGCTGTTTTAAAATCCATTGTAAGGAGATCTTCTTCTCTATATAACGAATTTTTTGCAATCATTGATTTAAATAACTCTTCCAAAACGACAATATATTTAAAAGAATTATATAATATTCTTTTATCATACTTCATATAATTAGTTATATTTTTCCATTCAAGAGGTATCTTATTTGATTTCAAAAATTCTATTAGTTTCTTGTAACGATATTCGCCTTTCAAAGTAGTCCATTTAATAATATTATCTTTATTTTCTTCATAATCAGTAATCAAATCTTTAAGCGCCATAGTTATTCACCTCTTCTTTAAAGATTCTACTAGAAGATATTATGTTAGGATCATTAGGATCTTTTTGTTTTTCAATTATTTTTCTAGGTAAAATATAATTTTCAATTATGTCTTCTTTTTGTACTGGACTAAGTCGTTTAAACTTTTTATATGCTTCATTGTTCATAGATAATTCATTCCAAACATATCTATTAATTGTAGGATTTTCTTTAGTATTATCTCTTCTAATTATTTGATCATTATCAGGTAACGATTTAATTAAAACGAAATCAATTGAAAACTTTGCTTTTTTATTAATAAAAGTAATAGCTGTCGTAGAATTTTGTAAATCATATTTTTCTCTATCATTATACTTCTTATTCAAATAATTAAAGAAGTCTTCTTTTATCATCGTAGCTTCAGTTTTTTTCTCAACATTCTTATCAAAATGCTTAATTTTTTTAGAATTCTTTGTTAATAAAAGCTGATAATCCAAATCAAAAAAACCGTTCTTATCTTTTAAAACAATATTCCATTTTGCTGAACCTACTAATCTTTCTGTAAACTTATATTGTTTACCAGTATTAAAATGTTCATGTAAATCTCTAATTATAGAGCGAGCTTGATCTAAAGAATTATTAATTTCTTTTTTATGAACACGTTTAATTTTTCCCATAAAAATCTCCTCCAAAACACTATATATTTATGTTAATCTACTAAAACTTAATCGTTTAACAATTCAACTGTTATTATAGCACATATTGTCTAAAATTTGGGGAGAAAATAACAAAAAAGCCGCAGGTTATGCGACTTATATCATATTAAAGTGTTCCATAGTTTCTATAATAGTTTTATATTGTGTTTCTTTAGGTTTTCTATTAACATTTTCTTGGTCAACCGTTCTAGAATCAGCACGCTTTTTTTAAAATAGTGCTATTTTTTTACTGAAGGATTTAACGTCAAAAGTGCGACTGTTTCTGTTGAGCTTGTATTTGGGAACATATCAACTGGTTGAATTGAATTAACTTGATAATTATTACTTAAAATAGCCAAATCCTTTGCTAATGTTGCCGGATTACAAGATACATAAATAATTCTTTTAATTCCACTACCAGCAATCGTTTTAGCAACATATTCACCAAGTCCTAAACGAGGTGGATCACAAACTAAAACATCAACTGCCTCTTCTCTTAATGTTTGAGGAAGTAACTCTAAAACCTTACCAGCCTTAAATTCTGCATTTCTTACCTTATTAATTACAGCATTAGTTTTAGCATTTTCAATTGAAATTTCATTTTGTTCTATTCCTATAATTCTTTTGGCAAGTCCAGATAAATAAATACCAATTGTACCAACACCACAATAAAGATCTAATACTGTTTCCTTCATTGAAAGCTTTGCAGCCTTTTTAACAACATCATAAAGCTTTTCTGTTTGAACAGGATTTAATTGGAAGAAGGTATCAGGACCAAGCTCAAATTTATATTTTCCAATTGTTTCTGTTATAGTATCCTTACCTTCAAGCTTCTTAGTTTGTCCAAAAATTAAAACACTATCTTCTTCATTATAAGACATAAAGACAGATACAACATGCTCAAGCTCCATTGTCTTTTTAGCAAGCTCACGTAAATTAGCCTTTTTATCTGTAACTACAAAGGTGACCTGTGCTTCCTTATTAAAATGAGATACACGAACAACTAGGCTCTTAAGAATCCCCTTATTTTGCTTAGGATCATAAACACTAATATGACACTCATCAATAAGCTCACATATCTTTTTATTAAGATTATTAACAATATCATTTTGATTTAAGCAAGAATCAATACCAACAATTACATTACTATTTGGTGCAATAAGTCCAACCGTTGTTTTGGCCTTAACTACCTTTAAAGGTAGAGCAGACTTAAACCGATAGCCCCATTGATTATTCGCTCCTATTGTTGGTTTAATTTCAAAGCTTCTTGGGTTAAGCTTTGTATATCTTGTAATAGCCTCAATTACACCATCTCTTTTAAATTCAAGCATCTTTTGATAATCAATATGAAGAGTTTGACAACCACCACATGCCTCATAATAAGGACATTTAGGTGTAACACGAAATGCTGCTGTATGCTTAAAATCAATTACTTCCGCAAATGCCATGTTCTTTTTAATATTTGTAATTCTTACATTAACACCCTCACCAGGAAGAGCATTTTTTACGAAGATTGCAAGTTTTTTATAATAAGCTATACCCTCTCCGTTAATACCTAATCTTTTTATATCAACAATTACTTCATCATTTACCTTTAATTCTGTTTGCATAAAATCACCACTTTTTTAAAATTACAACTAATTATATCATAAAAAATTTTACTAAACAATTACATTATAAATTACTTTTGATCTGATGGTAATATATCATTATAATCATGGTCAATATCAACAATTGCATAAAAGCTATTGTTAGCCTCATGAATTAAATTTTTAATATATTCTTCAATCTCTCCATCCGTTTGCTTAATACCATAAGGAACAATAATATCAAAAATAATATTTGTATGGGTAGGTCCTGACACAATTCTAAAATCATGAATTGACCAGTTAAAATCTAAATTTTCCTTTAAAATTGTTTTGGTAAATTCCTTAAGCTCGTCCGTTTTTTTATCTCCGACTAAAACCGGATCAAGGTGAATAGTTAAATGAACATTAAGCTCATTTCTAATTTCATGCTCAATTTGATCAATTTTATCATGAAGAAAAACTAAATCACCTTTTGAATCAACCTCTACATGACATGAGGCAAAAATAATAGAAGGCCCATAACTATGAATTTCAAGGTCATGAATACCAATAACTACATCATGGGCTTTAATCCTTCTTTCAATTTCATGTACAAGCTCCTTACTAGGTGCTTCTCCAAGTAAAGGATTAGACGCCTCCATTACAAGCTTAATACCACTATAACAAACAAGTAGACCTACTGCTAGTCCAAAATAACCATCAAGATTATAGCCAGTAAATTTCGAAATAATTAGTCCAACTAATACAAGTGATGTTGAAATAACATCATTTCTCGAGTCAGTTGATGTAGCAATCAAGGTTTGTGAATTAATCTTCTTTCCAATTGAACGATATAAAATAGTTTGATAAAGCTTAATTATAATAGCAAAGCACAAAATACCCAAATTCAAATAAAAATAGCTAACCTCAGAACCTGGATTTCTTATTTTATCAATTGCTTCCAATATAAGTTGAACTCCAAGGACACAAACAATAACAGATACAATAAAGCCTGCAATATATTCCATTCTTTGATGCCCATAAGGATGCTCCTTATCAGGCTTTTTTTGACTCATTTTAAAGCCTAATAAGGATACTATACTATTTAAAGCATCCGATAAGTTATTGATTCCATCAGCCAAAATTGATAATGCTCCACTTATTACGCCAATAACAATTTTAAACGCACAAATGATTACATTTGATACAATACCAAAAATGGAGGCTAAAGCTCCATATTTTATTCTAACATCTTCAGATTGCGTATTTTTATAATCCTTAATAAATAATTTAACTAAAATGCTATCCATAAAATCACCATCTTAAAATTATACTTATATTATTATAGCATTTATAATTAAACAAATCTAGAGTTCATATAAGCTTTTAAAGCTATAACCATCACTTTTTAGCTTCTTAATTATTTTATCTAAATCCATCATATTATCTTTAGAAACTGTATGCATTAAAATAATAGCTCCATTATGAATTCTTTTCATTACCTCATTATAAGCATAATCATTTCCATTATATTTATCCTTATACCAATCAACATAAGCAAGAGACCAAAATATTGTTTTATAATCATTATTTTTTAAAGTATTAAGTGCCTCTTTATTAAATTCACCAGCTGGAGGTCTTACAAAATGAGAAATTTCACTACCCATTAAATCATAATACTTTTCTTCAAGCTTACTGATATCCTTAAGCATATCTGAACTACTTTCTTTAGTAAAATGCTTATGAGCATAGGTATGATTTCCGATAATATGACCATCATCTGTCATTCTTCTTACAAGTTCTGTACTTGATGTTAAATAATGTCCGGTAATAAAAAAGGTAGCCTTAACATCATTTTCCTTAAGCGTATCTAAAATAGATGATGTATAGCCATTTTCATAGCCACAATCAAAGGTTAAATAAACACTTTTTTCATCCTTACCTAAATAATAACCGTTATTTTCTTCAATTTCATTTTTATAGGGTAATATTGGTCTTTCATGATTGTTTATTTTTCCAACCCCAAACCCAGTTGCGAATGTTACTGTTACATTTGTAAATATCATAAAAAAAGCGAGTATACTAAATATAAATATTTTTTTCATTTAATTCACCATTTATATTATTACTTAAACTTTTTGATTCATTATTCTATTTTTTGGTATGTGTTCATTTGCAACAAGGCCAATTATTAAACCAATTATTAAAATATATAAATAAATTACACCAATTATTATCATTGTAAATATACCATATAAAGCTTTAAAATTAGAAAAAAAACGTAAATAAAGCTCTAAAGTAAATGTGGAAATAATCCAGCTTGAAATAGTTATTAAATAACCAGGAATTATAGCTTTAAAGCTAATTTTATAAGGTGGGACAAAAATTAAGAAAAAAATAATAATAAACGAGGGAATAACCATCATCATTAATGTTTCAAATAATGATTTTAGCCAAATATTTTCAATATATTTTAAAATTATATTTCCTAAAATAATCATAAAAATCATAAGTAAAATTAAAACCATAAAAATAACCACTAAAAAGATAGCTACTACTCTATGCATTAAATAATATCTTTTTCTTTTTTGATTATAGATTATTTCACCAATAAGCATAATATGATAAAAAAGAGTTGATGATGACCATAGTGAGGTTATACTTAATATAACATGTGAGGCATTAATTCTTTTAGTATTTTCATCAAAGAAATTTAAAATATTAGTAAAAAAATCATTAGCAAATACACCTTCACTTGGTATTTTAAAATTAAAAAGATGCAAAATAGAAGCCACAAGAAAAAATAAAGAACCACAATTAACAATAACAAAAAAGGCAATAGCTCCTGCCATTGTTGTAAAATGTCTTTCCTTTAAATCCTTATATAGCCTCAATATTCGCCTCACATTATCACCATTTATATTATGGATTTTATTTTTAATCATTAAACAAAAAAATCCTAATTTTACCAAAAAATATAGGTATAATTAGGATTAATATTATAAAATTAAAAGCAATAATGGAATCGTTATAACACACAAAATTGTTGTTAATAAAACGACATTAGCACAAAGCTCCTGTTCAGTATCATGTAATTCTGCAAGTGACAATATAATGGCACCTGAAGGAGCTGCACTTAAAATCAAAATACATGATTTAAAGGTTTCATCTAAAAATGGCAAGAAATAAACACATAAATAAGCAAAAAGAGGGAATATGATTAGCTTCATTGCACAAGCTAGGTAAGCAAATGGTCTTTTAAAAAGACTTAAAATATTGACAGTTGATAATCGCATTCCTAACACTATCATACATAAAGGGGTTGTCATTTTACCCAAAATATTAATAGCATTTCCTAATACTTGAGGAAAATGAATTTTAAATATATAAAGTGGTAAAGCAACAAAAATAGCAAGAGAGGTTGGATTAAGTATCGCTGTTTTTAAAGAAACATACTTAGCCTCTTGCGTTATTAAAAAAACACCTAAGGTAAATGCAATAATATTCATACTCATTACATAAACAGATGAGTAACAAGAAACAATAGGATCATTTGGAAATAATGCTTGTACTAATGGAAGACCAAAAAATCCTACATTTCCACAAGCTGCTCCAAAGGTTAAAACACGATATTTAGCATCAGAAAACTTTTTTCTTAAGGCATAATATAAAATCATAATGACTAAAACTTGAATTAACAAGCTTGCAAGAAAAAAGATTCCCATTTGTTTAAGATTATCTAAAGAGTATTCTACTGCTTCAAAGGCACTTAAAATCATAGCAGGTCCACAAACATATAAAAGTAAAGCTGACAATGTTTTAGCATGAGAAGCTGTAGTCTTCTTAGCCTTTGTAACAATAAAACCAATTGCCATATAAAATAGCATTATTAAAACATTAAATAATGTTGTTGTAAAATTCATACTATCACCACACGTGCAAACATTATACGCTCTTTTTTTTCAAATTCAAGTTTTTTTATATGCTTTGTTAAATGATAGCGCTTTAATTATAACTAGTACAAATTTTCAAAATTGGTTTTTTACTATACGTTTATCTATACTATTATTTAAAACCGCGATAGTATATCATTCGATATTAAAAATCGTACTTTATTTTTCCTAATACAAAAGTTAAATAATGTGGAATTGTAATAATATTTCCTTCTTCACTTATATTATAATCACTATTTTTTATCAATTTTGTTTTACCATAATGTTCGGGACGATTCATTACTGTTTTACTAGATTTTGTATTTCCTGTTTTAGCTTTAGCCTCCACAAGAGTAGGGTATCCATTATAAGATACAACAAAATCAATTTCTAATCCACTGCCTTTGGCAAAATAATATGGTTCTAAACCTGCCTTGCTTAATGAATCAAAAACTAAAGCTTTTCTTCAGTAACACTAACAACATCTTGTTCTGCCAATAAATTAACTATTTCAATATTAGAATTAATGAAATCGTAATTTTCATCATATTTATCGCCCTCAAATACGTATTTTCCATCAACAACTGATATTGAATCTTCATATAAGTCAGAAATCTCATCATCTAAAACTAATGATTCTTTTGTTAATTCTACTGCTTCTGAATACACATCATCACAATCATCTGTTCCAACAGCATAAACATTAAAATCAACATTCATAAAAAGTATCACACAACATAATACAGTTATGATTAATAAATAAATTTTTTTCATATTTTCACCCTCTCGTATAATTAAATTATATTATTTTATTATTTAATAAACACTTTAAGAAAAATCAAGCGACTTTTCAAGATTCTTTAAGAAAAATCAAGCGACTTTTTTGTTTTTTCATTTTTTTCAAAATAAAAAAGGTCGCTAAATTGCGACCAATTAATTAATTAATTAACGTTTCCAATACGGCAAACATCACGAGCAATCATAACTTCCTCATTTGTAGGTAATACATATACCTTTACCTTAGAATTTGGAGTTGAGATTTCCTTTTCAATTCCGTATGCTTGGTTGTTAGCTTCCTTATCAATTTCAACGCCCATAACACCTAAACGGTTACAAATCTTCTCACGTAGGTGGCAAAGATTTTCTCCCATACCAGCTGTAAAGCAAATAGCGTCACATCCACCCATGTAAACATAGTAAGAACCAATGTAGTCCATAATACGCTTAGATTGAACGTTGAATGCCATAATACAACGGTGATCTCCTTCGTTCATACCCTTTGTAACGTCACGAGCATCGTTTGTACGACCACCCATACCAAGAAGACCTGACTTCTTGTTAAGGATATTGATAAGCTCAGAAATGCTTTGACCTTCATGCTTAGCAACTACCTCAAGAGCAGTTGGGTCAATATTACCTGAACGAGTACCCATAGGAATACCCTCAAGTGGTGTAAGACCCATTGAAGTATCAATACATTTTCCACCCTTAACAGCAGAAATTGAAGCACCATTTCCTAAATGACAAACAATAATCTTAGTATCCTCAAGTGGCTTACCCATAATTTCAGCACATCTTTGAGAAACATACTTATGGCTTGTACCATGAGCACCATACTTACGAATACCATACTTTGTATACCACTCATATGGTGTAGCATACATATAAGCTTCTTCAGCCATTGTTTGATGGAATGTAGTATCAAATACTGCAACCTCAGGAACATCTGGTAAAACCTTCATAAAAGCACGCATACCAACAACATGAGCTCTATTATGTAAAGGAGCTAAATCAGCAAGCTCTAAAATCTTGTTAATTACAGTTCCATCTGGACCATCAATTAAAGTTGAATCCTTGAAGTATTCTCCACCTTGTACAACACGGTGACCAACACCAGCAATCTCAGAAAGATTTTCAACAATATGCTTTTCAAGTAAAGTCTTAAGTAAAAGCTCAACACCTTCTGCATGTGTAGGTAAAACAGGATTTGTTTCTTCCTTTACCTTTTCACCATTCTTAAAATACTTAAGAGTGAAAATACCCTCAGGTAAACCAATACGCTCCATTACACCTGAAGCAATTACTTCTTCAGCTGGCATTTCAAGTAATTGGAATTTAATTGAACTTGAACCAGCATTAACTGCCATAATTTTTGACATAACTAATTTCCTCACTTCGTTTATTTTTTATTAATATTATTTTCAAACCACGTTTCAATTTGAGCCAAAGCCTCATTAAAGCGCTTCGAATCATTAAAGCTTGGTAGTTTGACCATCATACATTTCTTATTCTCGATATGAGCACGTTGAATAAGAATAATTGATTTTTGATTATTCTTAAAGAATGTATCAGGAAGCTCAATCAAACCAATCATTGAATTTTCCTCATTTAATTCCTTTTTAAATTTCTGATCCTTATCATATGAGAAAAAATCATTAGGAATTAAACACATCATTACTCCATTGTCATTTAGGGCCTTTACATGATGAAGTATAACCTCATAAGGGAAATATTTACCATCTAAAGGATTTGAATAATCAAAATCACAAACAATATAGTCAAGATTAGAAACATTTACATTGCGTGTATCCTGAAAATAAATTTCAAGCTCTGTTTGAAGCATGTCACTTAAGCTTTGCATTATCTTAACTGATAGCTCATTATGCTCACAAGCAATAGCGTCTATTTCTAAATCTAAATGGTTAATTATTGTAAACAATAAATTACCAACACCTGCTAAAGGGTCAAATAATCTAATATGTCTCTTTGTAGGCTCAAACTTGGAAATTAAATAGGCAAATAACATTCCAATCGTATCAGGAGTAATTCCTCCATTACTAATTTTTTGTTCACTAAAGCCTTTTAAAACTATAGCTTGAAGAGCTTTTCTAATTGATTCAACATCTAAATCCATATTTTTTATTGGTTCATATATTTTTTCAAGCTTAGCTTTTTTATCATCAGATAAATCATTTAAAACCTCACCTGCTAAAATATTATCCACCGTTAAAAAGAATAAATCAAAATATTTCTTCTTATATTCATCATATAAAAATTCAATTGAAGCTTCAATAACATCATGGAATATTTCTAGACCATTTTCTTCTGCCATTTAATATCACCAAAAAAGATTATAACAAATATTATGTTTTTTGTAAATGTTTTGCGTTTTTTAATTTTTAAAAAAAATGCTTATAAAACACTTTTATATACAAAAGCTAATAATTAATTACAAAAAGGGCCTGAGCCCTTTATTAGTTAATTTCAATATTAGAGGTGGTTCCTTCATAATTAAATGCCTTTTCTTTTCCACTAGCATTAAAATTATAATTATCCTTGCCATCTATTAATTTAATATTAATATTTGAAGTAGTATATTTTAAATTTGCTTCTTTAATTATTTTAATACTTGCATCTAAAGTTGTAACATCCATATCTATATCAAATTTTTCTAATTCTAAATTTTCAAGATTTGAGGTTGTAGCATCATAATTAAATGTTCCATTATTTATTAATGAATTTGAAATATTAGCCGTACCACCTTTAACATTTAATAATAATTCTGATGCTTCAATATTAGAGGCTGTAAATGATCCACCTTTTATATTGATAGATACATTACTTAAATTCACGTTTTGAAGCTTTAGATTTCCACCTTTAACATCTACCTCTAAAGCAAAGACGTAATCATTAGGTACCTCAATAAATAAAGCCTCATTTGCAAAGCCAAGTTCATTCATCCAGCCAATATTTAAAACATTTTCATACCATCTTCCATATTGACAATCAATATTTAATATCTCATCATCTTTAGTGATACTATATTTATAATTATTAATTTTTTTACTTTTAACATAAATATCGCTACGTTCTGAAGCTTTTATAACAATGCTATCAGCTTTTGTATTACATTTTATTAGATTTACATTAGTATCATATAAAGATTCTTCTACCTCAACATTTTCTGAAGCTATTTTTTTAATATCAAAGCGATTATATGCAAGTATTACTAATAGACCAATCAAGCCTATTATTGTAAAAATAAAACCTGGGATTAAAAACTTTTTAATTTTCACAGAAAACACCTCCAGTTATAATTAAAGCGATTTTCTTATATAACTTCTTAATCAAAGTAATTATTAAAGCTACAAGCTTATAGATTAAAGGTACAACAATTAGAGTTAAACCAATACTTAATATACCTAAGCTAATCATTATAACGCCTTGTGATATACTTGTATGCAAATTAATAATACCAAAGATAATCATTGCAATTCCTGAAAGGCCTAACGATAGACCTAAAGAAACACATAGACAAATTAAAGCAAGGTAAAGTGCAAATGCTACAATAGCCATCGGAAAATATAAGATTTTTGTTAATATATTTCCAGATGATGATTTATGTTTTTTCTTAGGAATTTCATCCTCATCATATTTTATCTTTTGATACACTCCACTTTGACTATTCGTTTTCCTTACAATATCATCAATATCGTCAAGGCAATCAATAACCTCTTCTTCTGTAAGTCCTGTTTTATCCATTTTATCTTCAATTAATTCATTATAATAAGCGATAATATCATCCTTATCATTACAATTCAATTTTTTTCTTAATCGTCTTAAAAATTCTCTTTTTGTCATTATCTTGTCCTCCGCTTAATAAAGCTTATAACCATTTCTATTTCTTGCCATTCATCTAAAAATTCTTCAATTCTTTTTTTTCCCTTTTTAGTTATTTCATAATATTTTCGAGTTCGGCCATTATACTGCCTATTATAGGTTTTAAGGAGGTCTTGAGCCTCAAGCCTTTTTAAAATAGGATAAAGTGTTGATTCTGATATTTCAATAATCTCTGATAAATCAGAAATTATTTTATAACCATAGGATGGCTCATCAGCTACCGCTCCTAAAACACAAACCTCTACAATACCTTTTTTCATTTGTACATTCATTAAATCACCTCTTAATACTATGCAATGCATAGCATAGAAACTAAAAAAATAAGCATATCCCTAAGATACGCCTAAATTATACTATGTATTACAAGGTATGTCAATAAATTTATTTCTAAATTCTTGTATCAACCAAAGGAATGACCAACTCTAAGGTACCAATATATTCTTCATTTTCCTTAACAGCGATATATTTTACTAAATATGCTACATCATTTTTCTTCATTTGAAATGAAAATTCCCCTTTAGCTCCTGCTTTAAGTTCACTTATTATCTTTTTTACCGCATTAACCTTATCATGAGGATGACAATCATAAACACTTCTACCAATGGAAGCACTTGGTCTTTTAAAGGCTTTTTCACCTTCATTATAATAAGTATTTATATCATCTTCATTAATAAAGCTTATTTCATAAGGAATAGCGTTTAAAAGTGCATTAACCTGTTTAGGTGATAAAGAACCAAGCTTAAAATTAATTTTATAGTTATCGAATGTTAAATTTGTTTTCTTCTTTTCATCATATTTAATATCAAACAAGGGCTTATAGTCTTTCATATCTTCATACATTTGATTTAAATCTTCTTTTGATATAAGCTTTAAACAGTTAGGAAAAAGAATATTATTTTCTCTATAAATCATTTCTTTAATTTCTTTTAAAATTCTAATAAGCTCATCATCTTCTTTGATTGAATAATCCTTAAGCTTATTTATTCTTTCTTTAATTTCATTATCTTTATTCCACATTACCCTTGCAGGCCCTTCAAAACCATATTTTGTTTTAAGTAAAGGATAGATTAAATCGCCTTTTTTAGTATAATGAACTTTAACATCATTAAGTAAATCCTTAGCCCCTGTAAAAAGACCTGTATCTAAATAATAATCTATCCTTTCTTCAATTTCAGTATTTTCAATCATCATTATTTCAATAGGATCATTTTTAATATATTCAAATTCATCAACATTTATATAATTGTTTAAATCATCATGGAATAAAGCTGAATGAATTTCACATAACCTTTCCATTTTATCTTCCATAATACCATTTCTTATTAATTCCTCTTCGGCTATTAAAACATCATTATAGCTTGCATTTTTAAAGTCAGAAACAAAATCAGCTCTAACCGTTTCAAGATTCTCACCATTTGTTAATCTTTCTAAATACTCCTTAAGCTTTAAAGCATTTTCACTAATCATTTTATTCACCATTTATATTATTTACAAATTAATTCGTAATATTAAAAAAAACAGCAGATTTACTCCACTGTTTAATTTAATATACTATGTAATAAATTCACAACATTCTTATATAAAGATCAATTATACCAATGCTTTTTTAGCATACTCTATCTCGCGTTTACAATCGATACAATTCCTATCGCATTTCTTTTCATACAATTTATAAGTTCTTGTGATTTAAAATGTTCGCTTAGATCCTCAAATAGTTCTGAAATCCAATAAACATTTCTAATGAACAATTATCTAAATAAATAATTGTTTCATTTAAATTTTGTATCAAGCAAGATAATAGTTCTTTATGATTTTCTTATGTTAAAACATCGTTGTGAGCATCAATATTTTTTCTTTTTCTATTATTTTTTTTAGTCTATTTATATCCATATTACTACTCCTTTTCTTCATCTTCAAAAACATCAAAATTATGCTTACTACCATATTCCTTCATATAATTTTCGTAAGTATCTTCACCTTCAAAATATTTAGCTTGGTTTCCTTTATTAAGCTCTGCGCTAAAATTTAATACTGCTTTTTTAATCTTAAACATATTTAAAACACCAGCCGCTATAATTATTCCACCAATTACAATTATTACAACAAGTGCGAAATAATTTATTGAAGAAACCTGACCTGGCTCTACAATTAAAAAAGAAACATTATAACCTGTTTTTTGATAAAATATCTCTTGAGCATCATTTAAACTAGAAATACCATTAATCGTTCCATATTTAGTTTTATTGATAACTTTATATGCTTTAGGATTACTACTCTCATATTTAGTATAAAGGTTTTCATTAACCTTATCTAAAGATGTTGCAAGAGAAAAATATAAATTACCATAGTAGTTACGAGAAGGAACATTATCATTTACGGCATTTCCAAAGCTTGTTCCTATACCTCCAAAGCTTCTATCAATTTCATAATCTATATCATCACCAACAACGTTAAATAAAACATATTCATCATTATCTTTATATGCTACAAAACACACCAATATATTTTTTTCATAATAAGATGAGCTTTCATCATATGTTTTTTCATATTGATTTAAGGTATAATTTTCAATCGCATAATCAACGCTTGTTCCTTTATATATAATCGAAATAAGCATTATTATCATTATAATAATGGTAAAAGCTAATACAATAATACTATTTTTTAGAGCATAAAGCATTCTTTTATCAGAATCAAATGGAATATATACTCTATTATAATAAAAGCCAGGTCCCACGTAATATCTTGAATGAGGATGACCATATTTATCTGTTTTAGGTACTGATGACTTAAAGTTTGAGCTTCCTCTACCTGATGAATGAAATCCTCCACCACTACCTCCTCCACCTGCATGTGGCATAATATCCTCTCCTTTCACAACAAAATATTATTCTAATATAGCTTATTTAATTTTAGATATTTCATACATTAATATTGATCCTGCAACCCCTACATTTAATGACTCCATATTTTGCATCGGAATATATAAATTATTAAGCTTTAAATCACAAATTTCCTTAGAAACACCATTTCCTTCATTACCAAGAATTAGAATTATTTTATCACTAAATGTAACCTCATCTGGAGTTTTACCATTAATAACATTAGTTGAAAAAATTTGATATTCATTCTTATATTTATTTATAAATTCAAGCTTATCACCATATAAATAATTAAGCTTAAAAATCGCACCCTGACTAGATCTTATAACTTTATCATTGTAAACATCAACAGTGCCCTTTGCAAGAAATAAAGAATCAAAGCCAAAGGCCTTAGCACTTCTTAACAAAGTTCCTAAATTACCAGGATCTTGAATTCCATCAAGAAATAAAATTCTATTTCCTATTTTTTCATTCTTTTTAATATAGCAAATACCAATTTGAGGTGAAACAGTTTGGGTTTGACATAACTTTTTCATCACATTTATTGATACAAGCTCACCATCATAACTTTCATCAATTGTATAAGCTTCCTTAAGAACACCTGCCATTTTGGCTTCCTTAACTAAATGAGGTCCTTCTACAATAAATAAGCCCTCCTCATCCCTATATTTTGCATTTTTTAATTTAATAATATTTTTTACTCTTTCATTATTAACACTTTCAATCATACAATCACATCCATGCTATAATTCTAACATTATTTAATAAGAAAATCCACTCATAACGAGTGGATTTACATTAGTTATTTTGCTTTCCTTTGTTTACAAGTTTCTTAGTCATAGAACCTCCAACACGTCCGTTTTGTCTAGCGGATGCATCTGGTCCAAGTTCAACTCCAAGTTCAGAAGCAGTTTCATATTTCATTGATTCAGTGTCAGTACTTTGCTTTGCACGATTAACTAACTCCTTAGTAATAGAGCCACCAACACGTCCGTTTTGTCTTGCAGATGTATCTGGTCCTAATTCAACACCAAGCTCTGATGCTACCTCGTACTTTAAATTACCACTTTTTGTAGCTTGTTGTTGATAATTTTGATAATTAGCATTTGCGCCTTTTCTGTTAGATGCCATAAATTGCACCTCCTTACACAAATAGTTTGGTGCAAATATAACAAATTATACAATTATTTTTTTAAATTTTCTAAAGCCTGTCGAACCTCAAGACCTAATAGCGATAAATCAAGGTCACTATCAGGAGTAATATAGATTGTTTTTGTGTTTTCAACACACCAATCAACTAATGCCTCATAATCGATTGTCTTTTCATATTCAATAGCCCGGTCAAGTTTAGGTGCAGTTGCAGGATTTTTAGGTAAATAAACTGTACAGCAATCCTCAAATGGTCTAATTGACATTTCATAAGTTCCAATCTTATGAGCAATAGAAACAATATCAACCTTATCATACACTGCAAGTGGTCGTATAATAGGGAAATTAGTTACATTATTAATCGTATACATTGATTGAAGCGTTTGAGACGCTACCTGTCCAACTGATTCACCATTTACAATACATAAGCAATTACGCTTTAAAGCAAGCTTGGTTGCTATTCTATACATCATTCTACGCATAATGGTAATAATATACGAATCAGGAATATGATCTAAAATAGCCATATGAAGTTCCTTAAATGGCACCATATGAAGAGCCATTTTATTTTCCTTAGAATACGCACTAATTGACTTTACAAGATCAACAACCTTTTGACTTGACTCAATTGATGTTAATGGCGTTGATTCAAAATGAAGACATTCAATTTCAATTCCTTGTTTCTGCGCTAAATATCCCGCAACAGGCGAATCAAGTCCACCAGATAACATAAGCATACCTTTTCCGGCAACACCAACAGGGAATCCTCCCATACCTCTTATCGCATTTAAATATAAATATGTTCCATCCTCACGAATTTCACAAGTTAAAACCTTCTCAGGATTATGAACATCAACATGTAATATCTTCATTTCCTTAAGAATGTATGATGAAAGCTCTTGGGTCATTTCCATTGAATTTAAAGGAAATTTCTTATTAGCTCTTCTTACTTCAAGCTTAAAGGTTGCAGGCTTTTTAATTTCATTTTGTAGCAATAAAAGACTATTCTTTTTAATATCTTCAATAGTTGATTCGCTATGAAGACAAAGTGAATAACTATATAAGCCAGAAACATGATCAAGAGCATTAATTACCTTTTTGTAATCCTCATCAAGTAAATCAATATAAATTCTATCATGTCTGTTAATAATATTAACATGTAAACCTTCAAGTTTTCTTCTTACAAGTGCATATTCACGATTTAAAAATTCCTTTTGATTCTTTCCTTTTAAAGTTAAATCACCAAATCTAACTAATATTTGATTATATATCATTATTATGCCTCCTTAGCATTTCCTGTTATTTTAAAATTAATATTACTATATTTAACAATTGTACCATTAGTTGCAAAAAGGCCAACATACATATTATTAAAGTCATGAGCCTGCAAGTCAAAATCAAGATATTCATTTTCATATGAAAACTCTTCATTTGAAACTCTTACAATAACCCTTTGTCCAAGTCTATTTAAATATAGCTTAAACTTATCACCATTAAAGTAAGGATGATGAACTACATTACTACTTCTTGTAATTTCTGTTGTTGATTCTCTTTTATAATTTATCACGTATGATTTTGCATTGGTAATTACACCTGAAGTAATATAATTAGATGCAATTACTTCCTTAGCCGCTTTTTGATTTAAATATAGGTCATCTCTTAGCATGATACCAAATCCAGCTTGATCGACATAATTCACATCTATAATTGTCGCTTCTGCCTCAATAGTAAAATTATCTTTAATTGATATTTGTCTAAACATTCCACAAAGACCATCATTAGTTGAGCATAAAGTACCAAAGTTCTTTTCACCATATTGACCAACCAAATAATAATCATCTATTTTATTTGCCCTATAGCCATCTAATGAAAAATTATTAGTTCCTAAATTACCAAACGCTATACCATAAAATTCTCCATCAAAATTAAATGTTTTATCCTGAGGAATATAGCTTTTCATATTTGGAGCCTCATAACTTAAAAGCTTATAATCAGGATTCATATGTAAATAAGAAATATCAGGTCTTTTAATATCTTCTTTAACATATTTTTCTAAATCCAGATTACTTTGTTTAATTTTTGCGGCAACATAATATGCAACAACATTAGCTCCATATTCATTTAAATGAGTTTTATCAACAGAAGATATGTCATAGCATAAAGTACCATCAACCATTTTCCCTGCAGTCATAGCATGATATAAAGCCGCTTTTTCATAACCTTCTTTGGCATCACTTAAAGTTGGTGTTGTAAGATCAATTCCTAATATATTTAACCTATCTGCAAGCTTTAAAATAGCTTCCTTATAATTTCCTGTTACAGTATCATGAATAGCAGTTCCTTGATATTCATTATTTTTTGCGATACGACAAATCGGTGTACATAAAATAGGAATAGCGTGTGTATCTAATGCCAATTTTACATAATAATTATATAAATAATACTGGAATGATGTCTCATCATCAAGAGGCCTGCTCGCATCTGTAAAACGAGATTCATCATCTGCCTTTTCATCATTATGCCCAAAGCCAATCAAAAGATAATCACCATCTTTTAACAATTCCTTAAGCTTAAGATAATTTTTCTCTTTAAGATAGCTTTTAGAGCTTCTTCCTGATAAAGCTAAATTAATAACCTCAACATTATTAAAATAGTCTTGAAGCTTAGTACCATAGCCAAAGCGAGGATAAAAATATGTATAATCATTAAATGATGCGACTGTTGAATCGCCAACAAGATATAGTTTCATAATAAATCAAATCCTTTAACGTGCAACATTATACCATATTTATATATTTTTTTGAATATCGATTTAAAAAGTCATTCATTTCTTTACTTTTTAAAAAATTAGTAGTAGAATACAAAACGTATAATTTTAAGAGTTTGGAGTTTATTTGTATGAAATATTTACGTATTTTTATTAGTTCATTTTTAGCTGGATGTTGTATCGTCTTTGGTGCAACCTGCTACTTAATTTGTGCTAGCCAAGGAACATTTGGTCTTAAGCTTGCGGGTTCCTTTATGTTTGGAATTGGCCTATTTACTATTATCCATTTCAAATTATGGTTATATACTGGCAAGGTTGGCTATGCTTTTGATAATAAAGCAAGCTACATCCTTGAATTACTTACGTGTTTAGCTGGTAATTTAATTGGTGTATTTGCATTATCCTCTTTGCTTAAAGCAACCTATATTATTAATGATTCCGTAATCTTACTATGTCAAAGCCTAGTTAGTAAAAAACAAAGCGAATCCTGGATTGAGGTTTTAATTTTAGGTGTCATGTGTGGAGTTATGATATATCTTGCAGTTGAAGGTCATAAAAAGGTGGAATATCCTCTTGGCAAAGTTCTTTTCGCTTTTATGCCTATTTCCTTATTTATTCTTTGTGGCTTTGAGCACGTTGTAGCTAATGCTTGCTACTACACTTATGCTGGTGTATTTAATGGTAAGGTCATTTTATGGTTCTTACTAATGGCTATTGGTGATGGCATTGGTTCAATTGCCTTTGATGGAATTATAAAATTAATCAAATATCTTGAAAATGAAGAAGCTAAATAATTTAACACTTATAAAAAAAGGTGGATTTTTAATTTAATCCATCTTTTTTACTTCTTAAATTGATTTTTTTCATGAAGAAAATCACATTCATCCTCTTTTTTTGTTAACTCGGCCCATCTAGTTTCTAAAAGCTTGGCATAAGCTAAAGGATCTAGTCCATAACAGCCTAAAGAAAATGCGTCATTAACCTCAATTAATAAGGTTCTTCCATCATCAGTAACTCCAAAATCAAGCGTAAAGCCTGAAGGCTGCTCCTTATAATCATTTAAGCAATTTGTAATAATATTAGAATCATACACATATTTCCAAGAGCCACTATAATGCTTAACATCTAAAACTTTACCATATCTTACAAAGACACGATATTCTGATTTAAAATTTACGACCTCACTACAATAGATTTTTTCATTAAATGAACATCTTGTCTTATATAAATCATTTCTATCTTTAGCCACAAAGCCGGTAAAAAGTTTTGGTTCTAAAGGCTTAATAAACAAAGGATAATTAGCTTTTTGGTCTAATTCATTTAAGGTTGTAACCCACGTTTTTCTTCCAAGATATTTATTCAAAGATTTTGGATAATCAACGGTATCTGATTTAATACCATATTTAGCTAAAACAGCATTAGTAATAGCTACCACTCCTACTACGATATCCTCTTTATTAATTTCTTTTAAATCCTCAAATGTTTGAAAAAATTTTATTTCAAAGCCCATTTCCTTGGATCCATAATATGCATACGCAAAGTTTTTATTATAAGGCATATTACCCTCAGCTTGAATATAAACAATCATTTTATCATCTTCTTTATTCTAATAATTCCTTATATGATTTTATAAATAAATCACTATTTTGTTTTTTAGCCTCAATATAAGACTTTTGTGTTTCATCATCAACTGCAACCGTATAAAAGCCCGCATTGTGAGCTGTTTTTATTGCTTGAACGATATCTTCAAAAACCGCACATTTTTCTATTGAAACACCTAGCTTAGAAGCAGTAAAAAGATATATATCAGGAGATTCTTTACTTCCCTTAAATCCTGAAACATCACATATATAATCAAAAAAATGATCAATTTTATTTTTTTTAAGACATGGCATATAATATTCACTACTATTAGCTGTAGCAATACCAAGTTTTACTCCATTTTTCTTAAGATATTCTAAATATTCATATGCATAAGGCTTTAAAACAACATTATTTGTATATTGATATATTGCCGCATCATTCCATTCTTTAATAATTTCTTCTACAGTTTCTGGAAAATTAAAACGACATTTGGTATAAGAAGCTGCTTTTTTAAGGCCTAAATGAGCAATAGCTTCAGCATAATCATTAGGTATAATCATTCCTCTTTTTTTAAAAAAGTCAATATCAATTTGATGCCACATTGAGCAAGAATCAAACAAAGTCCCGTCAAGATCAAAAATAATTCCATCAATTTCTTTATCATTAATTTTCATAATTAACACCACCATATAAATTATATATATCACAAATCAGGATTAAAATCCATCAATTTTAGATTTTTTTCCTTGACTAAATTGTTACTTTTTAGTATAATTTTGTAGCAGGTAAAATCGCAGCAGTAATTAAATCAATTTAGACAATATCCAATCCCTATAGGAGGCATTAAGTAATCTCGGCTGCTTTAGGTGAAAGATGGTAATTGTGATATCCTAAATTTTTAATTATATCGATTCATTTACCTCTAAAATTAGACATATAGGAGGAAAAAATTATGTCACGTTATACAGGACCAAGCTGGAAAATTTCTCGTCGTCTTGGTTATTCAATCAGCGAAACTGGTAAAGAAATCGCTAAAAGAAACTATGCACCAGGTCAACATGGTCAAAACAGAACAAAATTAAAGGAATATGGAATTCAACAACAAGAAAAGCAAAGAGTAAGATATACTTATGGTATGTCTGAAAAGCAATTCCGTAAGGTATTTGCAGAAGCTTCTAAGATGTCTGGTAAGACTGGCGAAAACTTCTTAAAGTTATTAGAGTGCCGTCTTGATAACATCGTTTATCGTTTAGGATTTGCACGTACTCGTGCACAAGCTCGTCAATTAGTTAACCATGGTCACATTCTAGTTGATGGTAAGAAGGTAGACATTCCTTCATACAGATTAAGTGCTGGTCAAAAGGTATCTTTAACAGATGCTGCTAAGAAGTTCGTTATCGTTACTTCTGCTTTAGAGGCTACTGTTTCTCGTCCTGAGTATGTATCATACGATGAAAATTCATTCACTGGTTCTCTTGTTAGAGTTCCTGAAAGAGATGAATTCTTAAAGGATATCAACGAACAACTTATCGTCGAATTCTACAATAGATAATCATTTAGATTTAAAAGGCTTAAAACTTTATGTTTTAGGTCTTTTTTTATATTTAAAGATAATTAACGTATTCATTTATATAAACTTAATATATTAAACTTTAAATTTTAGAATTTATTTTTACATTTTGACTAAAAATATATTTGGTGATTATATGAAAGAAAAATACAAGTTTGAAGGTACAATGATGGACGAAAGACTAATAGGAGAATATAAGGATGAAATAAAATACGAGCTTGCGGATAGCTTAGGAATTGAGCTTGCACCCGATGCAGTTGTTGGTATTTCTAAAGAGCAGGATTTAATTAAAAAAACAAGAGCCAAAATAGATAAATAAAAGATAAAATAAATAGTATCATGTTTGGCTTTTTAATCAAGTTATGCTATAATAACTCTAGAATATATTTTTGGAGTTGATAAAATGAAAATTCAAGAATCTGCTGAAAATTATCTTGAAAGTATTTTAAAGTTAAGTGAGCAAATGCCACGTGTTCGTTCTATCGATATTGTAAATGAACTAGGCTTCTCTAAGCCAAGTGTTAGTATCGCGATGAAAAACCTAAAAGAAAATGGCTATATTACAATTAATGCCAATGGTTCAATCGAATTAACTGATAAAGGATATGAAATTGCCAGTAAAACCTATGATAAAGAAAAGCTAATCACAAAGCTTCTTACATCATTTGGTGTTTCTCATGAGCAAGCTCAAATTGATGCCTGTAGAATTGAACATATTATTTCCGAAGAATCTGTTCATTGTATTAAAAGGTATTTAAAAGAGGAAAACTAAAATGATTAAGCTTGCTAAAAATAACCCTATTATTAAGGATATCAAAGAGCTTCAGAAAAAAACAGTTAATGATCTTGTTTATGTAGATGACTTATCAAGTATAAAAACAATCGAAGGTACCAACAACGTAATTGATACCTTCATTTATTGTGATGAGCTTCAATACCACGATGACACAAAAAAATTAATTGACGCTTTAATAAAAAAAGCTCATCATTCTTATACTATTTCCAAACAAACATATGAATACCTAAGGCAAAAAGAAAATACTGCAGGATTAATTTGCACAGTCTTATTTAAAAATCACATTCTAGACGATTTTAAAAATAAAGAATTTATTGTCGTTTGTGATCGTCTTGAAATACCAGGAAATATCGGTACAATTTATCGAACGATGGATGCGACAAAAGCTGAAGCTATGATTTTAGTTGACGCTGTTGTAAAACCCCAAAGTGCAAAGCTAGCCCTTGCGTCAAGAGGTGCTAACTTCCTGCTCCCTACTGCTTCTGCAAGTTATAAAGAAACAGTTAAATGGCTTTTAGAAAATAATTATACGATTTTTTTAGGAGAACCTAATTTAGGTAAATCCTACCGTGAATATAATTACCAAGGAAAGATAGCTATTGTAGTTGGTTCTGAAAGATTTGGGATTAATCCTGATTGGTATAATCACAAACATGAAAAAGTATTTATACCTATGTATGGCTCTAATAATAGCTTAAATGTCGGTGTTGCAGCCTCAATTTTAATTTATGAAGCAACGATGCGTCGCCAAAAAAAATAAACTCGGATTTTCTCCGAGTTTTTTATTTTTTAGAATCATTAAGAGCTCTTAAGGTTTCATTACACATTGTAATAAACTTATTAGGATCTAAAGCTGCTCCCCCAACAAGAGCACCATCTATATTTGGTTTAGAAAGTAATTCATAGCAATTAGAAGGATTAACTGACCCACCATAACAAATACGAATTTCTTCAGCTTCTTTAGAAGAATACAAGTCACCTATTATTTTTCTAATTAACCCACATTTTTGGTCAGCTAAATTGCTTGGCGCAGATTTTCCTGTACCAATTGCCCATATGGGCTCATATGCTAAAATAACCTTCGAAACATATTTAGCTTTTACCCCTTTAAATGCAGTTTTAACCTGTTCTCTTAATATATAATCTGTATCTGCATGTTCAAATTGTTCTTCCGTTTCACCAAGACATACAATAGGAATAAGACCATGATTTATAGCTGCAATAAGCTTTAAATTGACGTCTTCTTCAGTCTCATTGTTATATCTTCTTCTTTCACTATGACCAATTATAACATACGTTACACCAGTTGAAACAAGCATATTAGGAGATATCTCTCCCGTATATGCTCCCTCATCAGCATAATGCATATTTTGTGCACCAATTCTGATATTTTCACCCTGTCTTTTTACAAGACTTCTCAAATGAATTGCTGGAGCGCAAATAATAGTTTCAATGATATCTTTGCTAGGAACGGCATCGTTTACGGCATAGATGAATTGTAAAGCCTCATCACGTGTCTTAAACATCTTCCAGTTCGCAGCCACTACTGGCTTTCGCATAGACACACGCTCCTTCCGTTTATTTTTCTAATAATTCTGCAATTTCATTAATAGCTTCTTCAGCATGATCTCCTGTTGCAACAATTGTTACATTTTCACCTTGTGGAATAGCAAGAGACATTAATCCTAAAATAGATTTAACATCTACAACCTTATCGTGATAGTAAAGATTGATGTCAACAGAGTACTTTGAAGCAGCTTGGACAACCTTAGCAGCTAAGCTAGCATGTAGTCCTACTGTACTTTTTACTAAAATTTTCTTTTCCATTTTTCTCAGTTCCTTTCCATTTTAATTACTTATCATTAACACAAGCAATACCAGGAAGAGTCTTACCTTCTAGGTATTCAAGAGAAGCTCCACCACCTGTTGAAATGTGAGAGAACTTATTCTTATATCCAAATTGAATTGCAGCTGCAGCTGAATCGCCACCACCTACAATGGTATTTGCATCATGAAGGTTAGCAATAGCATCACATACACCGATTGTACCATGAGCAAAGTTAGGCATTTCAAATACACCCATAGGTCCATTCCATACAACAGTCTTAGCTGTCTTAATGATTTCTGCAAATTCCTCTACAGACTTTTGACCAATATCTAGACCCATTTCATCTGAGGCGATATCATCAACGCTTACAGTCTTGAAAGGTACATCATTTGAAAATTCCTTTGCAACTACAGTATCAACAGGAAGAACAATCTTACCGTTTGCCTTTTTTAAAAGCTCAGATGCAAGTTCTACCTTGTCATCCTCACACTTAGACTTTCCAACATTTTTTCCTAAAGCCTTTAAGAAAGTAAACATCATACCTCCACCGATAATTAATTTATCAGCCTTTTCAAGTAAAGCAGATATTACTTCAATCTTATCTGATACCTTAGAACCACCAAGAATGGCTACATATGGTCTTTGAGGATTATCAACAGCTCCGCCAATAAACTTAATTTCCTTTTCAAGTAAGAAACCAGCAGCTGTTTCACTAATATGAGCAGCAATACCTACGTTTGATGCAGCGGCTCTATGAGCTGTACCGAAGGCATCATTTACGAATACATCACCTAAAGATGCCCAATAAGCACCAAGTTCAGGATCATTCTTAGATTCCTTCTTTCCGTCTAAATCCTCATAACGAGTATTTTCAAACATAACGATTTCGCCATTTTCCATATTAGCAATGGCATCCTCTAATGCTTTACCACGAGTAACAGGAACAAACTTAACATTAATTCCAATTAACTCTTGAAGACGCTTAGCAACAGGAGCTAAAGTGTTCTTTGCTAAATCAGCCTCTTCCTTAATACGTCCTAGGTGTGAAAATACAATTGCCTTTCCACCATTTTCTACTACATATTTAATTGTTGGCAATGCTTCACGAATACGGTTATCATCAGTAATGACACCATCCTTCATAGGAACATTAAAATCAACTCTAATTAATACCTTTTTACCTTTTACATTTAAGTCTGTAATAACTTTCTTAGCCATTTTATTACCTCCATTACGATTAATGACCTTACAATATTATTATACCATTTGTATTATCTAATGACAATTAGAAATCGGTTACATATATTTTTTAAAAAATGTCATCCAAAGCTGGATGACACTATTATTATAAATCAGCAATGTTAATTTCAGTTTCGCAGTCAAAGAAATGACACTTATTCATATCAAATACAAGTTTAACATCTGAGTCAAATGTTAAATCTGAACGAGATTGTACTGACGCAATTAAGCCGCATCCACCAACCTCAGTGTAAATGTTAGTCTCTGCTCCTAAAAGCTCAGAGATTTTAACCTTACAATCAACAACCGCATTAGGGTATGTTTCAAACATAATTGGGTCACGTTCATCATGAATATTTTCAGGACGAATTCCTAAGAATATCTTTTTTCCAATAAAGTTTTTATCCTTTAGTAATTGAAGCTTTCCTTGAGGAATTTCAATCTTAACGTTTTCCTTAGAAGTTGTAAAAATACCATTCTCTGATGCAGTACCTTCAATAAAGTTCATAGGAGGAGTTCCAATGAATCCACCAACGAATACATTATGAGGGTGTGAATAAATTTCCTTTGGTGTACCAACTTGTTGAATACGACCATCTTTCATACAAACAATTCTTGATGCCATTGTCATAGCTTCAATTTGGTCATGTGTTACATAAATAGTTGTAGCATTTAAACGACGATGAAGTTTAATAAGCTCTCCACGTGTAGAAACACGAAGCTTAGCATCTAGGTTAGAAAGAGGCTCATCCATTAAGAATACCTTAGCATCACGAACGATAGCACGACCTAAGGCAACACGTTGACATTGACCACCTGATAATTGTCTTGGCTTACGTTCAAGATAAGGTGTAAGACCCAAAATTTCAGCAGCTTGCTTAACCTTTTCTTTGATTACATCACGATCAATACGACGAAGACGAAGACCAAATGCCATATTTTCATAAACTGACATATGAGGATAAAGAGCGTAGCTTTGGAATACCATCGCAATATCACGATCCTTAGGTGATACGTCATTTACCATTCTATCATCAATCCATAATTCACCGGCTGAAATATCCTCAAGACCAGCGATCATACGAAGTGTTGTTGACTTTCCACATCCAGATGGACCTACGAAGCAAATAAATTCCTTATCTTTAATTTCAAGATTGAAATCAAAAACAGCTTGAGTTCCATTAGGATAAATTTTATTAATATTTTTTAAGCTTAATGTAGCCATAATATAAATCCTCCTGTAATTAATACACCCATATTATAGCAAATCATTTTTTAAAAAAGAATGTACAAACTGCACATTCTTTAAATTTATTCTCCTTTTATCATACTATAAATAATATAAGCATCCTTAAATCTTCTTAAATCATAGCCTGTTTTTTTATAGAATTTATCAAGCTTATTAATTAAGGTATTTCTATGCATATATAAATCAGCTGAAGTTTTTAAAATGTTTAAGTCATTATTAATAAATGTATTAATAATATTATTCATTTCTATATCATTAAAATATTCCCCTAAAAGTTCTTTTTTTAAGGATAAATCATTTAAGCAAATAGCCTCATCAATTAATTCCCACTCATGATATATTTCTTTTTTCTTTGCCAAGATAAAATACTTATAAATCATTTCATAATTATCTTTAATCGATGCTTCTTCTATTTTTTTCGAAATATAACATTTAAAAAATGTATTTAAATCAAACATATAGGCTTTAATCGCTTCTTCAAACATTAATTCTTCATAATCATTATAAGGATATATAATAACATCATTATATAGTATAGGCTTTACCGGCCCAATCAATGAAAAGATAAGCGATGAAAGCTCATCGCTTGTATCTTTTTTTAAATATAAAAAATACTTATTCATCATCATCACTATCATTCAGATTGTTTTCATCATCTGAATCGTCATCTACAATTTCTGCGTCCTTTATTTCTTCTTTATTTGTATTAAATCGACTATTATTTTCATATAAATGACTACTCATATAAGGACTATATTCGTTTCCATTTTCTTGATTTAAAGCGGCTTCATCGTATCTTACCATTCTTGTTGATGACAATCTATCTCCTACTGAAATATGATCCCTTGTAATATAAATAACATTTATAATAAATGCTATGAAACAACAAATATTTAAAATATTATATAATCCAAAGCCTACTAAATCTCTTAATACTAACGTTCCCATCGTAGGGTCTTCACCTTCAAGACTTTCGACCTTAATTTTCATAAGCATTCGACCAACGGTTTGTTTAGACCAATAATAACCTAATATATCATAATATAAGACGATTATTATCAAATAGCTCAAGAATGAAACTATAGATGATGTAAGAGTATACTTCATACTTGCAGATGCATAACTTCTACAGTCCTCAACACTATTAATGACCATACTAGAAAAATCAGAATCATATCTAGCACACGTATTTTTTACTGTTTCATCATCAACTAAATAATACACATATAAAGCTACTTGTTCATCATTAATATCAGTGGTTAGATTTGAATTTCCTGTGGGAGAAAGCTTATTATTTATCATTTCAACTAAAAGAGGTTTAACGTGAGGGTCAATTTTCTCAAATTGAGGTTCTTTTACTCTAAAAACAACCAAAAGTAAAAGTGAAAGTAAAAATGTAACAAAACCAATAATAATTGTATCAATTAAAAATGCAACAAATCTTTGACTAGGATTTGCAAGTGTCTTCATATAAAACCACCAACCTTTGTCAAAATTATAGCATAAAATTATCTATTATACAAATGCATCTTATTTAAGTTTATTATTAAATTTAAGCACATCTAAATTAATGCTATTTTTCTTTCTCAATCTAAAAAAATAATCCTTTTTATTTTTTTCCACGAGTTCATTTATAATTTTTTCAAAATCATCAAACATATAATAAGATAAACTACCCGGTATTGTATTAATCTCATTTAAATATATCTTACTGTCCTTATAAAAGAAATCAATTCTTACAATATCCTTTGCTCCTATTACCTTATAAGCTAAGGATCCAATTTCAAAAATTCTTTTAATAAGCTCATTATCATCTAAAAATAAATGGGAATATAATTTATGATTTGATAAATATTTTTCCTTGAAATCAAATATATCATCAGTGTAATTTATAAGTTCAACCTTAGACATTTTAATACTTCCATCATCATAAAAGGCCGCTGAGAATTCCTGCATATCTTCTAAATACTCCTCAATAATAAGTTCACTATCATATTTTAATGCCTTAAGTGATTTCTTTATCAATTCATCTTCATCTTTACATACACTTATTCCTAAAGACGATCCACACCTTTTAGGCTTTACAATAACCGGATAAGGAATCTCAACTAAATCATAAGGCTTATAGCTCTGTTTTTTAACTTGTAAAATTCCTTCGCTATTTAACATTTTATAGCATAGCCATTTATCCATTGCCACAACGCCAGGATAAACACCACTACCCAAATAAGGTATTTCATAGAAATCTAGAATAGCACCAATTGTATCTTCTATTCCATAACCATGATTTGCAAGAATAATAAAATCAATTTTTTCAGCTGCCAATGCTTTTTTATTTAATAAAATTCTTTTTCCTTTTTTATTAATAATTTTATCCATTGATGGCTTTTTAATATAATACAATTCATTTTTAGAATCTAAATATAAAAATTTTACATCCGAGATTCTATGATACAAAGCCATTGCACTTACAATGGAAATTTCATGCTCGCTTGATGAACCACCACAAAGTAAACCAATCATTAAATCACCATTATAAAAATATGCTAAAGTTTATTATTTATTATAAATAAATATCGGGTACGTCATTTTCAATCAAAACAGCCTCATTATTAAAGCTTAACATAAGTCTTGCTTCATCTACACTTCTAACATAGGAATGGTTTATTTCAATTAAATCATATAAAATTTTACTAGTAGAAAGCTTCACTATATAAGCATAATCACATATTTCATTTATTCTTTTTGCATATTTTAAATATAAATTTGGTAACAGCTTTTTACATTCAACAAAACCAGGTGTAATAATTATTTTCTTCTTATTATAATGTTTTAACTGTTCTAAAGCTTTAAGAGCTCCTTTTAAATTGGAATTAAATGAATCATCTATAATAATACTATTTCCGATTTCTAATATTCTTTGTCTAGAGGCTGGTCTTTTAATATTTTCAAGTCTAAAAATCAGTTGGTTATAATCAATTTTATATAAAACTCCTAAAATAATTCCAGGCATCATATTGGAAATATCAATTTCATCATAACCATTATTTTTAAATTTAAAAACGAACTCATTATAAGCATAGATATTTACATAATCCTCTAAAATTTGATAACTAAAATCAGCATTTTTACCATAGCTTATAAGATATGAAGCTCCATTATAGCTATAATTTCTTAAATATTCATTATCATAATTTAAAATCGCAATTCCTTTTTCACCAAGTCCATCTATAATTGACATTTTTTCCTTAATAATATTAGAAATATTTTTAAACGAATCCAAATGCATTGGTCCAATTCCCGTTACGACTGCGATATTAGGAAAAAAAGCACTAGTAAGCTTTTTAATATCATTAATATGATTGCTTCCCATTTCTAATATTAAGACATTATAATACTTTAACTTATGGTTATTAAGTTCTAAAGAAATACCATTTAAAGTATTATAGGAGGCCTTAGTAGCCAAAGGTGTTATGTCGTCTAAAATTTGCGACATAAAATATTTAGTTGTTGTTTTGGCAAATGAACCTGTAATTCCAATTACATCATGATTAAATTCTTTTCTTTTTAAGATTGCTTTCTTTAAATAATAATGACTTATTTTCCGTTCAATTAGATTACTTATAAAAAAAGGAATACATAAGATAAAAATAAATAAATAGCTTATACATAAATAAGAATTGATATATAAAAAAGGTATCAAAATTATAAATAATCTAATAATTCTTTTAGTAAATTTAAGCTTTATTCGTAATTTAGAATATAAATATAGTAAATAAACTAATATTAAAAAAGCCATAATCAAAGAAATATAACCACTAATAAAATAGATAAGATACACCATTAATATTAATAATTCTAAGTAAAAATGGCGAATAAAATAATTAAGATATTCCTTAATATGATAATGAGCTTGCTGATAGATAGTTATAATTAAAGGAAGATATGAAAGCGATAAGACAAGTGATATAAAGCTAAGCATAGTTTTCAATCACCTTACTAAGCAAAACTGTTTCCTTAAGATAAGCAAAATGATTCCCTTTTATTTCAATTAATCCAGACCCATGCATTTTTCTTTTACCATAATAAGCTACTCTTTTAGGTACAACCTTATCATTATTAGCATAAATAATTAAAACCTTATTACCATCAATATTTTTAAATGATATTTTTTTCATATCACTAAATACATTATTCATCGTTTGTCTCATTAAGGGGGATGCATTTTTATAATCAGCAGAAGGCTTTGATATTTTAAATAGCTTATTAGCTAAAAGCTTAACCCTTGTTTTTAAAGTTCTATAATCATAAATAGGGGTTGAAATTAAAATTATTTTATAATGATAAAGCTCTGCCATTTTAAGGGCAATCCTTCCCCCAAACGAATGACCAATGATTAAAGGATTATCTATTTTCATATTTATAATAAAATCGTTTATTGATTTAGCATAATCATTTAAATTAAAAGCCCTTTCTAGCTTAGATTCCCCAAAGCCAGGTAAATCTAGCAAATAAGACTTGAAATTAGAATCTAGATGAGAAGCTAAGGCTTTAAAGCAGTGATGAGAGCCACCAAAGCCATGAAGGAAAACAATTTCCTTCTTACCACTACCTAAGGTATCATAAAAAAGATTATTAATCGTCACCGTACCACCTAATTTAATATATGCCTAAGATAAAAAAATAGTCACATTTTTGGGACTAATAAACTAATCGATAAATTCCATTTCATAAGAAAAAAGATATTCTTCACCTGGTTTTAAACTATTAATTCCTTCTTTCTTAGATAACTCCAAATTAGGATTTTCAAAATCAGGAAGTCCATCCCATGGTTCAATACAAACAAAATCACCAGCATTAGGCTTACTCCAAATAGATAAATACTTAGAATGAAATCTAAAGCTAATTCTTCTTCCATCCTTTCTTTTTAAAGTCAAATGATTGAAGTTATTATCACAAATTAAGGTTTTATATTTTCTAAAGAAATCCTTATCAACCTCTATTTTTCCCACCTCACCCAATGTCTTTTTTCTAGTAATAAAGGATCCATCATCATTAAGCTCATAATAAGTGATTATTGTTTTCTTATCAAAAAGAACATAATTTCCTTTAGTATCATTATCTTCATAATTAACTCTTATAGCAGGATGACCGCCGATACCAAAATACATTATTTTATCATCTATATTTTTAACCTTATATTCAACATCCAAAATATTATTATTTCTTGTATAGGTGACATAGAGTTCAAATTTATAAGGATAATGCTTTAACGTTTCTTCATTTGAGGTCAAATAAATAGTATCACTATTTTCACTCTTAGCAATAAGCTTAAAATTACTATATTTGGCAATACCATGAATTTTCATTGAATATTCCTTGTCATCTACCATATATTTTTCATTCTTAAGTCTAGCAACAAAAGGGAAAATAACATTATCCTGGCCCGACCAAATTGACTCATCTAAAATGAATAACCTTTCTTCATTTGAAACCATAATAGAAGTTAAAGATCCACCATCTAATTTATATTTATAGTTTAGCATTTTAACACCTCAAAGCTAATTCCAATTAGCTAAATATTTTTTAATTAGGAAAGAACAAAAGTAATTCTAGATACATTAAGCAATTACATTTTAAAATAACACTAGCATCTATTTTTCTTTTTAAATACATAATAAACATCCATATTTTAAGTCTATCACAAAATAATAGAATAATCCACAAATGCTATCACATTTTATGAGGCACTTTTATCATTTTCATCACATTTTATGAAAAACAGCCTCATTTCTGAGACTGTTTTTTAATTTTATTTATAATTAGATTTATCTATTAGCTAAATTTAATAAATTTATTTTTTTTAAATGTTAATAATCTACTTAGAAGCATTATAAATGACATAATTACTACTATTATAATTCCAAGCCATGATGTATTGAATATCCTTATACTTGCATATTTTCCTCCACCACATGCTAAATTTAAAATTAAATTACAACCAAAATTTAAAAAAATACCCAAAATTAATGAACATGCAATCATAAGTAAATCTTCAATTAAATATAGCTTCAAGGCGTCTGTTCCATTAAAGCCGTTAATCTTATATAAGTAATTAAAATCACTATTATTTTTTAAGAGTTTTATTGACTTATCATAATAAACTAAAATAGTAATTAAATATCCAATAAGTATGGTAGGAATCAAAATATTTTTGAAGAATATCATAATATTATTTGCATCTTGAATTTTCAAATACAAAGCTGATTCATCAGTCATTTTGTGTGTATACATATATTTAAAAGCATTATAATTTGTTTTTACTAAATATGAATCATAATACATCATCTCATTATTTTTAATTTCAAATAATAATTCACTTGAAGTGTAAATAGTTGGTATAGTATCTAAATTTACCGTACTCATATTAATACAGTTATAGGCTTCAAAAAATTTATTATAATCACCAACAATAGTTTTTACTTTATCATTAATTACAACTTGATATTTACCATCAATTTTTTCATTGCTAATATTTTCATCAATTACCCATTTTATTGGAACTCCATCTAAAATCGATATAAACGTTCCTGATTCACAAGGTATATATAATAATGAATAAATATTTTTTATGTTATTACTAAAAATACTCCAATCATCCTTATTTGATTGTGAATATTCTTGTTGATATTTAGTATAATCTGTTTCAATTATTCCTGATATCTTATAAATAAAATCATTAATTCTTATACCATTTGTAATAATATCTTCATAACTTCTGCTTTCATACTGTTCAATTTTATCAGCGATGTAATCCGTAATTAAAAAATCACCTTTTTTGTAACATCCAAATTTTAAACTAAAGAAATCTTGTTCAATAATACTTACGCCTGAAAAAGAAATATTAAAATCATACTTAATATCATCCTTAATAACTCTACCTGTTTGAATTTTTTCAACATGCTCCAAGATATTTAAATTAAAAGCCTCATCTTTTGAGTCATTAACTTGATAATCATTTGTAAACGAAACAATAGATTGCTTATTTTCATTATACGCATTGTATGCCATTTTAGGTAAATTTAAAAGTGATAGGTTTATAAAAAACAACGTTAATCCAATAAAAAAGCCAATTATTAAAGAAAATAGAATTAACTTTTTTTGATTATTCTTTATAAGATTTTTAATGCATAGCTTAAATCCTAATAGCTTTGCATCTTCGAATGAATCTACATCATGCTTTACAATAGTGTTATTTAATTTTTTTGTTGATGAATCTTCCAAAACATTAATTAAAATTTTATTACCATTTAGAGAAGTCAAATAATCAACAAGCTTATTTTTTTGTATACTGTTTAAATTCATAGGCATCGTAAGAACATTATCATTCAAAATAATATCCCCTTTATTATCATCACAGGTAATGACTTCTGCTTTATGATTATCTGTAATTTTAATTATCATATCCGAAAGATCATTAACTAAATCTTCATTATGAGATACAATTACTACCAATGATAATTTGCTTATTTCATGTAATACTTCAAATAATACCTTCTCTGTTTTTGTATCTAAAGAATTAGTTGGTTCATCAATCAAGTAGCAGGCTCTTATTTTTGAAAGTTCTAATATTAAATTAGCTTTTTGCATTTGTCCACCAGACATTGTATCTATTCTTTTTTCTAAAAATGATTCGAATGAAAAAGCCTTAACTAATTTATCAAACCTATTTTTATCATAGATATCCTTAAATTAATCCAATATTTCTATAAGTGAATATTTATAATTACGATATTCCTGTGAAACATAAGATATAAGCTTATTTCTTATGTAAAAATAGTTATTTTCATCATATATAACATTATCAAACTTAACCGTACCAGATGAAGCACATAAAGTTGTAGATAAAATTCTAAGTAGGGTTGTTTTTCCACTACCATTATTACCAATAACGGATACCAAACCATTTGTTGGTAAAACAATATTAATACTATCTAAGGCTTGTTTGCCATTATAATCTTTACTTAAATTTTTTATTTCTATCATATAACTATTTTCTCTTAAGTCCAATATTTAATTATGCCAATGTTAACTGCAGTACTTCCCGTAATAGGCTTAATAATTATCGTTTCAAAATTTGAAAAATATCCAAGCTCATTCGATTCATCTGGCCTAATATTTTCTAATTTTTCTTTAGACGAATAATTATAAGCTTCTGCTTCTGATTTAGCATAGGCTATACCAAGGCTTCGACCTTCTACAATAATATAGCTTGTATCATCTGCAAGAACAAATGAATCATTTTCATCCTTATATACATTATAATAGGTGATTACAAATCCCGAAATACTAGTACTCTTATTTTCAAGTACTGGTGCTGTGTCAAGCTTAGTAGCTCTAATTTCTTTCATACCACCAGCTCTAAGACAAGATGTTAAGAGTAAAACAAAGCTAATCATTATTAAAAAATATTTTTTCATATTATCAAACTACCTCTCTTTATATTTTGTTTGATTATAGCATAATACTAGTAAATTAGCAAACATACTTACTTATGTAAATTTACTAAACCACCTTTAGTAACCACATCATCAGAAATTACAACTTCATTATCATTCATACTCCATCCCATATGAATTGTATACATGTAATTGGAATATGTTCTTATACCAAACCATCCAACACTATATTTTCTTTTCACTTTATAGACCGTTGGAACATGTCCCATTTTTACATCACCATCAGAACTACAAAAATTCTCAGGCATACTACAAAACATTGATACTGGTTTATTTTCTTCAACTCTATCATAAAATGTATGTGATGCTGGAATATGCCACATATTAACCTTAGCTTTCAATTTTGACCCTTTAGCATTTAGGTAATCGTTTAATGCATCCTCTAAATTAGGTGCAATAGAATCATTTGCTCTATCACCTTGAAGTTCTTTTACCAGATCATTTGTTATATAATCTTTGTCATATACCCAATCCCAACCCCATGACATACGTGCATAATATATTAATAATGCACCGGATACATATCCACAATTACCGTCTGTATTAAAACCACCAGTATTTGCATTTTTAAATACCTCTGGATTATCTACCGAAGCAGTCTCAGTTTTATCTCCGCTTCCACTAGAATATGTATCCATATTGGAGTACAATTTTGTTTCTCTCATATATGAATTAATACTACGTTCAACTGATGACGTATAATCTATTTCTTCCTTATTTCTTAGATTAAATAATTTAGCGGTTCCTTCTGAATCAATAGTTTTTTTATAATAATTACCAGCACCAAAGTATGCTAAATTCTTATTTTGATTTTTAAAAGGAGATTCAGAACTTAATGATATTTCTAACAATTTTGTTGAATTTGATACATAAATTGCGTACCCACTATCTTTAAATTCATATAAATCATAATACTTACCACTTAAATCAGATAATTGTTTTTTAGAAATAATCTCAACATCTTTATTATCTTCAAAATTAGACAAAATATCTTTTTTTATCTTTTCACATTCAGTTTCACTTGCACAATTTGTTGTTACATTTAATAACTTTCTTTCAAATCCAGATATCATTTGTTTATTTTGACCACAATTAAAACTACTATATACACCTAATCCTACTAATCCACACAACAATATTTTTCTCACAAATTAATCCTCCTTGATTTTATTATTTTTTATCATTAATTTGATTTAATATTAACTCTATTTTTTGAGTTTTTGGCTCCCAATAAATTATTTTAAAATACTGGCACCCAATTATCACTATGCACAAAAAAGCCATTATACATGCTAAAATTTGCATCCATGCTGGAAGTTCTTTAAAAACCATTCCTATAAAAGCTAACGAAATTGAAAGAAATGGTAACATCCTAGAAAACGGTTTAATTTCTGATTGATAACATTCTTTTTTAAAAATTAATTCTTTTTCCACTTCAGCAAGTTCATTTTTTTGAAATTTTTCTAAATATTTATCAATTTCATTTTTATTGTCTTCATATACTCCTTGTTTTAGTTTTATAACTCTTAACAACTTTTTTAAAGATTTTTCATCTTTCATTCATAACACCCCATAATCTTTTTTACACTTTTTTTTAAAATGAATACTATTCCAAAGAAGTTATACTAAAACCTCCATCAACTTCTCCTTCAATTTCAATAGTTGGACCTTTTCCATTTTTAAGCATTACAGTGCTTACACAAATCAAGCATATAGCAATTCCTAAAGCTAAAATTTTTTTCATATTATCTACCTCTTTTCCGACAAGATTCTACTTTAATTAGAAAGTTATGTCAAATACTCAAAAGTCAGCTTTTTGGCTGTAAGCATAGCAAAAAATGCAAAAAAAGAGAAATATCATTTAAAAAAATGAATGTTTCTCTTTAGTATTATTATATTTTATTGTTTAAAAATCATTTTTAATGCACCTGAAAAATTCATCTTTAGACCTGCATTTTCAATAATTTTTAATGATTTATCATCTTGTTTTTTCAAATATAAATCTAAAGCTTTAAGTGTTTCGCTTTCTTTTTTTTCAACCTTAGAAAATAATTCCGTCATTGACTCTTCATATTCTTTTTCTTTAAGCATATATAGTGCTACAAGCTTACAATAAACAATCGTTCTTGGAAGTTTAATTTTATCTTCTAAAAGCGAAATAATTTCAGAATATCTTTTCATCGCTATACATGAAACAGTTAAATAAGCTAACGTATCATCATTAAACTCAGTTTTTTTACCTATTCCCTTTAAAGATAAATATTAACTTTTAGCAAGATTATAACAACTCTTAAAATCATTAATTTTAGAATAAACATTCATATAAGTATTGTTTAAATACAAAACCCTCATAAAATTATTATCCTTTAAAAAATAATTTTTGGCTATATCAGCATAATAGAAAAACTTGATAACATCATTTTTCTTCACATATATTGACGAAATTATATAAAATTTTAGTCCATCATCAAAATCATTAATTGAATAATATTCTTGAAAATCGTCCAAGAAAAAAATATCATAAATTTCAAAAATGTTTTTAAGTTGAAAATTAAAAAAATTCTCATAGCATTTATTCTCTTTATAAATATCAAAAGCCTTTTTCTCTTCTTCTGGCTTTAATATCTTATTAAGCATCATAAAAGATTTAAAATTATATAATATTGGAAATAAAATACTATTTGTTGCAATCTCATGATCTAGGATATTCATATAGCTATCATAATTATCGAAGCATTTATAATACATATCGTTATAAATATTTGTAAATAGTATTTCCATATTTGAAATTTCTTCATTTGTTAAGAGTCTATAATCAAAATAGTCAGCTAAAATTTTAATTATTTCATGCCCTATCGCTTGTTCACTCTTACGGGCTCTTCTGTATGATGTTGGACTAATACCAATAGATATTAAAAATTCATCCTTATTTAAGTTTTTATTTTTAATTACTACATCAAATAAATAAAAATATATACTGGTATTTTGATATTCACTAAGTTTTATATCCTTCAATTTAACTTCTCCTTTTAAAAAAATAGCCTCATTTCTGAGACTATATTTTATTAATTTTGTTGATTCTTACTTAAAGAATCTCTTATTTCTTCAAGTAATTCCACTACTGGATCTTTAGGAGCTGGTTTAGCTTCCTCTTCCTTTTTCTTAGCTTCTAAAGCTGCGGCTGCTTCTTCCTTAGCACGCTTTTCCTCTAAATAAGCTAATTCTTTCTTATTAAGCTTAATGCCCTTTGAATTTTTAAAGTTAATAATGTTTTCAATATTTTTTGTCTTTTCAGCACCATCCTTAATATTATTGAACGTTCTAATAATTAAGAATAGAACAAAAGCTACAAGTAAGAAATTAATTATAGCACTAATAAATGCACCCCAGTCAATTAAAATTGAATTAGCAAGGTCAAGAACTTGTTTGCCATCTTCAACCTTATATACCTTTACAAGAACAGTATACATTTTATCAAGAGCATCATTATCTCCACCGAAGCAATAATAAAGCACCATATTAATAATAGGCTTTAAAATACCATTTGATAAAGCTGTTACAATTGCTGTAAAAGCGGCACCAATAATAGTACCAACAGCCATATCCATTACATTTCCACGTGAAATAAACTTCTTAAATTCTTGAAAAAACTTCTTCATACACAACATCCTCCATAGCTATATTATAAAATTCTTAGACAAATTTCGCAAGATTATTTCTTTTTCATTTTAAAACGCTTTTCATGAGCAAGCATATCCTCATTCTTAATTTCTTTAAAGCCATTTCCTAAAACCTCAGATGTATCTGATACAATAACAAAGGCCTTGCTATCTATAGCTGATACCATTTCCTTAAGTTCATTTAATTGACCTGCCTTAACTACTGTCATTAAAATTCCTTTATCAAGCTTAGAATACATTCCAACTCCATCTATTTTAGTAACTCCTCTTGGTGAATGATTAATTAAATAATTACCAATTTCATCAGGCATATCAGTTACGATATAGCAAAGCTTTGATCTATTTAGGCCAATAATTATCATATCAGACATCTTAGCAGATAGGAAAATAACAATTAAAGCATATAGCACATTAGAAATGCTTTTCATACATATGGCACCAGATACAACAATAATACCATCAAGCATAGCTGTAAAAACAGGAATTGATAAAAACGGCATTAAATTATGTAGGAATCTTCCTAAAAGCTCCGTACCACCTGATGATACACGATATTTACAAAAAAGACCAATCGCGACCCCTTGAATAACACCACCAAAAACCGCACCCATAAGGCCGTCATCCTTAACAATTGCCGGTACACGCTCAAACAAGGTAGTTGTAAGACCTAAGCATACAGTTGTGACAAGACAATTAATCGTAAATTTAACGCCTTCTTCAAAAAAACTAATAATTAAAATTGGAATATTACAAGCAATAATTATGATACCAACACTTATAGGAATATAGCGACTTAACAAAGTCGCAAGCCCCGAAATTCCACCGGCAACAATACTATTAGGTACGAGGAAGCAGTCCAAAGAAAATGCATACAACACACATGCTAGTATCATCATAAAATATCTTTTAATTTCTTTTTTTAGATTTATATTCATATTATGATTCAAGTCCACTAATAGGGGCTCTTTCCTCCAACCTAAATTCAACCTTTGCTATATCAGCCTTAAGGTTTATAATTTTTTTTATATAATCATCATTTAATTTTTCAAAATCAATTTGACCATTTTTGATATATTCAAAGGGAAATTCATTTTTAATTTTATTAATTTCTTCTTTGATATCATCAATATGCTTATTTATTAATTTAATATCGCTACATTTAGGTAAATCTTCATATTTAGCCTTTAATAATTCATCTAAATCTTCATTAATAAACGCTTCTAAATAAGTATTATATTGCTTTAAAGTCTCATCATTAGATGATTCTAAAACATATGGATGTAAGCTTAAAATTATATTTCTCATTGTAAATTCTAAAGCATCATGATTTATATCATCAGATGTTTCAATATATTCTTCAGTCATTGATAGAATTGTTTTCGTTTCTTCAATTTCCTTAAGATTAGGTTCCGTAGCCTTATAGGCCTTATCCTCTAAAGAATCAACATTTTGATTATAGGGAATACTTCTTAAAATATCTTCCTTTGTTTTTAAATAGTTAAGCTTATATTTTAAATTTTGAAATTCAATAATTTGATCCTTAATTGCATAATTCATTTTAGCAATATAAACTGCCTTTTGATATAAAAGACATTCCTTAGCTAAAATAAAATCCGCTAAGCGATTAATTAAATAATTATTATATTGAGCCTTATAATAGTCAAAATAGCTATTTAATTTTTCTGCCTCAATATTATTAATTACCTTTCCAGCTTGTAAAGAGTTAACTATATAGTAGCTAAAATTTAGCGGATCACCCTCATGCATTGTAATCACCCTAAGATCTACATCTTGCGGAAAATCAACATTATAAAATAATACACGGGGAATTACCATTTCCTTTGCACCACCTGGATACCAAGCTCTTCCTAAATACTTTTTATTATTACCACTAGATATAACACGTGTATTAGCAAAAATAAAGCCATATTTGCTAGAAGCGTACGTATCAGGAGCGCATAAATAGGCATTAGAATCTAGAATTTGTAACATTTTAATCGTTGAATTATTAATAATCGCATCCCCACTACCAAAGATAAAATCAACATCACCTTCAATATAACAGTTATCAAAGTAATTATCACTAGCATCAATATATAATGTATCCTGCTCACTTATAAAATCAATATTGGTATATGTACCAAAGCACGCTTCTGTTTTAAACGCGACATTTTGATTTCCCTTATTTCCTAGTACACGGTGATAGCTATTTTCAATAATTAAATTTTCAAGACGAAGATATGTAGCACTTGGCTTTACTGTTAAAGACGCTGAGCCCGTTGTACCATAGGTTTTAACACCATCACCACCATCTTCCTTCCTTACAATCATTCCATTCCTTGCATCATAGGTAATTTTAGCCTTTGTAACACCAATAATTGTTAAATGTGAAGTTGTAATTACATATTTTCCATAATATGTATCATCATATAAGAAAATGGTATCATATTCCTTGGCAGCCAGAAGAGCCTCAGCCAATGTTTCAACTATTTTACCATCTCTATCTATTTTGCTTAAATTTTCTTTTTTTGACACTAAATATTTCATATAAAACACCTTAATTAATTCATTATAATTTTACACTTTATGGCTTTATTTTTCAATAATATAGTATTTTATTTAAAAAAAGGTTTATTTGCTTAGCAAATAAACCAATAAATTTTATTCAAGTTCAAAGGCACCAGTATATAATTGATAATAACGGCCTTTCTTTTCGATAAGCTCCTCATGTGAGCCACGTTCAATAATATGACCAAGCTCAAGAACCATAATAGCCTTTGAATTCTTAACGGTTGATAATCTATGGGCAATTACAAATACTGTACGACCATCCATTAGCTTATCCATACCATCTGTAACAAGTGCCTCGGTTCTAGTGTCAATCGATGAAGTTGCTTCATCAAGAATCAAAACAGGCGGATTTGAAATCGCAGCACGGGCAATAGAAAGCAATTGTCTTTGACCCTGTGACAATTGAGAGCCATTAGCAGTCAATACTGTATTATAGCCATCTGGTAAATGCTTAATAAATTGATCAGCATTAGCAAGCTTAGCAGCTGCATATACCTCTTCATCTGTCGCATCAAGCTTACCATAACGAATATTTTCCATAATAGTGCCTGTAAATAGATTAGTATCCTGTAAAACCATACCAAGAGCACGTCTTAGATCAGGCTTTTTGATTTTATTAATATTAATACCATCAAATCTAATCTTACCATCCTGAATATCATAGAAACGATTAATTAGATTCGTAATCGTTGTTTTACCTGCACCAGTAGCTCCAACAAAGGCGATTTTTTGACCAGGTTTTGCAAATAATGATACATCATGAAGAACAATCTTATCAGGATAATATCCAAAATCAACATCAAAGAATCTTACATCACCCTTTACCTCAGTATAAGTAATTGTACCATCATGATGAGGATGCTTCCAAGCCCAAAGACCCGTTCTTTCCTTAGCTTCCTTAAGCTCTCCATTTTCAATTTTTGCATTAACAAGTGTTACATAACCATGATCCTCTTCTGATTTTTCATCAAGAAGTTCAAAGATTCTTTCAGCACCAGCAAGTGCCATAATAATAGAATTAAACTGATTTGAAACCTGTGATACCTGATTACAGAACATCTTATTATATCCAAGATATGATACTAAAAGTCCTACTGTAAAACCTAAAATAGTATTTAATGCTAAATATGAGCCAACCATTAGAGTAACTGAATATGAAATGTATCCTAAGTTATTCATTACTGGCATTAAAATATTAGCATACATATTAGCCTTAGTAGCTGTTGCACATAATCTATCATTAACCTCATCAAAATCATGCTTAGCATCTTCTTCATGATTGAAGACCTTAACTACCTTTTGACCCTCAAGCATTTCTTCAACATATCCATTTAAAGAGCCAATATCAATTTGTTGTTTAACAAAACCCTTACCAGAACGAGATCCTAAGAATCTTGTAACTAAAACCATTAAGCAAACAGTAAATAAAACAATAAGTGCAAGAATAAAATTAGCTCTAAACATAAATACAGCCAGCATAATCATCATTATAATACTAGTTGTAAGCTGAGGAATTGATTGACTAATCATTTGACGAAGAGTATCTGTATCATTTGTATAACGAGACATTATCTCGCCATGAGTATGACGATCAAAATACATAATAGGTAAGCTTTGCATATGCTCAAACATCTCATCACGTACATTCTTTAATACACCGTTCGCAACGCTTACAACTGTACGAGCATTAATATATGAAGCAATAACCCCAATCGCATAGAAAATGATTACAGGCGTAATTTGATGCCATAGGTAGCTAGTATCAACACTATGAGTTATCTTATAAGTTTCTTGAAGCTTGGGAATTATCGTATCAATAAGTGTCGCATTGAAATTTGTACCATAAACAGTTGAAAATGACGTTATGCAAATACATATAATTACAATAATTAATTGAAGCCAATATTTTTTAAAAATTATACCTAAAAGACGCTTTAGGGTCATTAAAGGTGAATGTGCACCTTTTTTATTCTTCATGTGAACCAGCTCCTTTCACTTGAGATGTATATACTTCTTTATAAATTTCATTACTTTTTAAAAGTTCTTCATGTGTACCAACACCAGAAATATGACCATCATCTAAAACAATAATCATATCAGCATCCTCAACTGAAGAAATTCTTTGGGCAATGATAATCTTAGTTGTATCAGGAATTTCCTCACGAAAGGCTTTTCTAATTAACGCATCAGTCTTAGTATCAACAGCACTTGTTGAATCATCCAAAATTAAAATCTTAGGATGCTTCATCAAAGCACGAGCAATACACAAACGTTGACGTTGTCCACCAGAAACGTTAGCACCACCCTGTTCAATATGAGAATTATATTTATCAGGGAAACGTGATACAAACTCGTCAGCTTGAGCAAGCTTACTTGCATGTTCAATTTCTTCTTCGGTTGCAAATTCGTTACCCCATCTCAAATTACTTGCAATAGTACCTGTAAATAAGACGTTCTTTTGAAGAACAACTGATACCTCATCACGTAGCGTTTTTATATCATAATCCTTAACCTCAACGCCACCAACCTTTAAAGAACCTGAGGTAATATCATAAAGACGAGGAATCAAATTAACAAGCGTTGACTTAGCACTACCAGTACCACCAACAATACCAACGGTCATACCAGATTTAATATTTAAGTTAATATCACTTAAAACAAGCTTATTCTCACTATCTTCGTAAGAAAAATCAACATGGTCAAAAACAATTGAGCCATCATTAACGGTATAAATCGGATTTTCACAATTTTTAATTGTTGGTTCTTCGTTAATTACAGCACTAATACGCTCAACAGAGGCTTTAGACATTGTAATCATTACAATAATCATCGAAAGCATCATAAGACTCATTAAAATTTGCATAATATATGTAAATAAGGCATTTAAATCACCAGTTGTAAATGTAGATGTATAAGGAGCACAAAGCTTAGCACCCATAAATGATACAAACATAAAGCAAACATAAACAGCAGCCTGCATAAATGGATTATTAAATGCTAGCCAGCCTTCAGCCTTAACTGAATATTTATAAATTTCTTCTGATGAATGTTTAAATTTCTTTGTTTCAAAGTCTTCACGTACAAAGGCTTTAACCGTTCTTGCACCAGCAACATTTTCTTGAACAACTGTATTTAGGTCATCATATTTAGCAAACATTTTCTTAAAATTAGGATGAGCTTTTGTCATAATGAAAAACAATGCTAAAGCAAGTACAGGCACAACAACTACGAAAATCATTGAAATTTTAGGACTAATAACAATTGACATAATGAATGCAAAAATAAGCATAAATGGAGCACGTACAGCAATACGAATTACCATTTGGAATGACATTTGAACATTAGTTACATCTGTCGTAGTACGAGTTATTAAGCTTGATGTTGAAAACTTATCAATGTTTGCAAAAGAGAAATCCTGAATTGAATAATAGATTTCCTTACGTAAATTTTTAGCAAAGCCACATGATGCCTTAGCTGAAAAAATTCCTGATAGGACTCCAAAGCCAAGTGATAATATAGCAAAACCTATTAAAATGAAACCCGCAATAATAGCCGCCTTTTTGCTAGGAACATCGCTTAAAAATTTAAGTAAGGTTAGCTTTAAGGTAGCACCCGCCTCATGCTTATTATTAAAATCAATAATATTAATTATATCTGACATTACAAGAGGAATTAATATTTCCATTACAACCTCTAGGGCAACTGTAATGGGAGACATAATTGTGGAAAATTTATAGCCGTTTATACACGACAAAATACTTTTTTTCTTCTTTTTTTCCATATATATCCGCTCCTTTTTTAATATTTTTCGATATTGTTAAGTATTCTCTTAAGAAGATCACTAAGTAATTGCTCTTCTTCTTTATTAATCGAAGAAAACGCTTCTTTTTCAACCTGTTCAATATTTTTTGTAATTTGATTATGAATATCTAACGCTTTTTTTGTTAATACAATTCTTTTAAGACGTTGATCCGTAGGAATAGATTCTCTTACAATAAAACCCATTTTTTCAAGATTTTGTAAAGTAGATGTAACCGATGACCCTCTAAGCTCGAAATGCTCCTCAATATCCTTTTGAAAAACATCACGATTTTTCGATTCACATCTAACATAACCAATTATTCTTCCTTGAACACCAGAAACCCCTAATTTTTGGTTTGCATGATCAATTTCTCGTTTCATTTTATGAGCGACCTTATGTATTAATCCACCTAAATTAGTCATAGCATCCTCCTTGATTACTTAGAAACCTAACTAATTTTAACATAAAAAAATAACAAATTCAATTTTAAATTGAAAATGTTATTTAAAACTAAAACGTTTTCATTTTTTCTTACGTCCCTTATACTCTCTTAAAATAGATGCATAGGCATAAACATACTCATTATCATGCTTATAGGCTGATTCCTTTATTTGCTCAAAATATTCTGAGGTAGTTTTGTTTTTAGCCTTTTTAGCAGCTTTAATAATTTGTTCAATACTTGAATAGAACATTGGGTGATTAGCATCATAAATGCACTCAAAATGATGAACTAAATGCGAGTTGTCATCAAAAAAAGAAAATATCTTTGATAAAGCATTAGGAAGCCTTAAAGGTTTTACCATACTATTAAGATCTTCATCAGTAGCAATCATACTTATAAGCTTATATAAATGATAGCCCGTAACATATCTTTTTAATCCATCAGGATTTTTTTGATAATCAGTAAACAATCTTCCAATAAGCTTTATTCTTCTAAATACCCTACTACTAGAATTATTTTCATTATATTTTTTCTTAAATAATGATAAATGACTTCTAATATCTTCACCATTTAAGAATGTTTCATAAATATTAATCGCATCATCAAGCAAATAAGGAGTTTTAGCTGATGTAACATATGAATCTAACGCTGTTAATAGCTTAAAAGCTTCTTCCTTATAAGCAGTAAGTAAATTCTTAAAAATAACATGCTTTTTATATTCAACATCTGAAAAAACAGAATATGTAAATTCATCTTTTTTTATATCATCGGGATTTAAAATAGCATACTCAGTTTTATCGTCAACAATACGATTAGTAGGATGACCTACAACATCATTTCTAATATATTTAAGTTCTCTTAAAGCTTTATTATCATTAATATTAATAAAGTTTTTAGTTCCGGTAATTTTGAATGTTAAAGTATAAAGTGAATCTATACAAACAAATAAAGCCTGAAGGAGCCCATATAATCTTAATATCACCTCTCCCGAGTCAAAAGCCTCGTCCATACTTTTTTCAAAATATGAAATTGCATTATGATTATTTTTTAAAGTCATATAGCAAGCCTTGAGTACATTACTTTTAGAATCCATATCTTGTGCTAATTTATCAATAACGTTATTTACCTTTTCCATTTTATCACAGCCTTTAATATAATTATAATATACTCCTTAATAAAAAACAAAGGAATAATCCTTTGTAGCTAATTTATTGGCTTCTTTTTAATGATACTATCTATGTCAAAAAGCTTAGTAATATCACCTAAAATACTAGGCGCTTCTCTCATCATTCCCTCTAAGTCAAATTCATGATTTAAGCTATGTACCTGTACTCTTCCTTTGTTTGTTTCAATAAAGCACAATGGTGTCAAGCTTATTGTATGGGAATTTCCTTTAATAAGGCTTTTAGAATCCGAATCAATAACAATCTTTGAAAGCTTTACTTTATAAATAGGGATTAAAGCTAAATCCTCAGTTATACTTAATTTAGAGCCAAACACCAAATCAGATTTAAGATATTTCTTTATATCTTCAACAACACTATTAATATCTTCCATTAAATTATCACCTCAATATTATACTCATTTAACCAATAATGGATTTGGTAAATGAAAGCCATAAATGCATCATAACGCATTAACTGTCCAAACCAAGGAACATCAAGCTCCTTGTCACTTACTGCAATTTCCTTAAGTCTACCTATATCAAATATTTTAGCAAGTGGAGTATCACTATTTAAAATTTTAATAACCTCGCCTCTTATTAGATTATGCCAGCTTTTAGCTTGAGACTTCGGATAAGGACTTTTCTTCCTTCTATATATTTCATCGGGAAGATACTCCTTCATTGCATCTCTTAAAATTTGTTTTTCAACGCCATTATGAGCCTTTTGTTCATAAGGAAGATTATAGCAATATTCAACAATTCTCTTATCGGCAAAAGGAACCCTTACCTCAAGAGATGATCCCATAGTCATAAAATCCTTTCTATGAAGTAACGTTGTCATAAAATATTTTAAATTTAAATAATTCATTTGTAATTCTTTTTGGGTTTCTTCACTATCACTAGGATCAATAGGTGCTTCTTTAATACACTCTTCATATTTTTTATTAAGATATTCTTTAAAATCCATTTTATCTTTTATATCATCTTTTAAAAGATTTATTCTTTGTTCAATGTTTCTAATCCAAGGGAATCCTTCAATATTTTGTTTTTTAAACCAAGGATATCCACCAAATAGCTCATCAGCACATTCTCCTGATAAAGATACCTTATGTTTAAGAGAAATCTCCTTTGCAAGGTATAGCATAGATGAATCAATATCGGCCATTCCCGGTGCATCTCTTAAATGAAGAGATACCTTTAAATAATCAAAAACGGTTTTAGTATCTATTAAAACTGATTTATGATTATATTTTCCTTCTTTAATTAAATAGCCAATATAATCCTCATCTCTTGAGGTTTCAAAGCTATTTGCCTTAAAATTTTCCTTATTACCTTCATAATCAATACTATATGTATCAATCACTCCCACTATATTTTGGGCAACGCTAGCTACAATTGAACTATCAAGTCCACCCGATAAAAAGCTAGATATACCAACATCTGATACTAAATTTCTTTTTATTGAATCTGTAAGTAAAAACTTAACCATTGATACATTATCTTCATAGGAAAGTGTATTTTTAACTCTCTTAAGCTTAAAATATTGATATTCCTTAATACCCTTTCTTGAAAATTTTAAATAATAGCCAGGCTTTACCTCATATATATTTTTATATAATGTTTTTCCTGGTGACGAAGATGGTGCAAGCGTTATAAGCTCTGCTATTTCATCAAGACCCATTTGTGGCTTAATTCCATACAAAAGTAAAGCTTTTATTTCAGAAGAAACCAAAATATCATTATCTAAAATAGTATAATAAAGAGGTTTTACGCCAACATGATCTCTTGCGATTATAACCTCATCATTATGAACATAAACAAATGCGAAAATTCCCATTATTTTTTCAATAATAGTTTCCCCATATTCCATTAAAAGCTTAAGTAATAGTTCTGTATCACTTCTTGATTCAACAGGATTTTTAAGCATTTTATTAAGTTCATCAAAATTATAAATTTCCCCATTATAAAGTAAATGATCATCTAAAATGCTCATAGGCTGATGTCCTTTTGTTAAATCTCTAATTGATAATCTTCTATGGCCAAATGAATAATCTCTTGTGTATAAAATTCCTTCTTCATCTGGTCCTCTATGGGCAATTGATTCAACCGCCTTTTTAAATGAATCGTGTAACGTTTTTGAGTAATAATTAGTTTTAAACATTATTCCACACATAATATCACTTCCTTTATTAAAATATGATATTATCCCTAAAAGGTGAAAAAAAGATATCAGCAATTTAATGTTGATATCTCATGACTTAAGATTATTTAGTTTATTTTAATATCTTATCTAGCTCATCTAAAGAAAGCCTCGTAGCTTTAACTATAAATTCCTTAGTTTGACCTAATGAATATAAAGTTTTAGCTATTGCAAGTTTTTCATTAAGTTGACCTTCCTGAATTCCTTCAGCCTTTCCTTTTTCAATACCTTTCTGTTCGGCTTCATATAATTGGCTATTTTGATCTAGGGCAAATATTTCCCTTGAAAAAGCTTCCGCTCTTAAGGCTCTATCTTTATTCATATCTATTAGCATATTTAAAGCCTCCTTCATCTCTTGACTTTCAACAACAGGTAAATTATTCTTGTTATCAATATCAAAAAATATCATTCTTAAATTATTTATTTTAATATATTATCAAGCTCATCTAAAGAAAGCCCCGTAGCTTTAGCTATAAATTCCTTAGTTTGACCTAATGAATATAAAGTTTTAGCTATTGCAAGTTTTTCAGTAATTTGACCTTCCTGAATCCCTTCGGCTTTTCCTTGAGCAATGCCTTCAGCTTTTCCTTTTTCAATACCTTTCTGTTCAGCTTCATATAACTGGCTATTTTGATCTAGGGAAAATATCTCCCTTGAAAAAGCTTCTGCTCTTAAGGCTCTGTCTTTATTCATATCTATTAGCATATTTAAAGCCTCCTTCATCTCTTGACTTTCAACAACAGGTAAATTATTCTTGTTATCAATATCAAAGAATTCTAACATTTTCCTTAACTCTATTATAGGACGCTTATCTTTATTTTTCAAGAATATCATACTGACACGTCGATGTTCATTTAATACAACGCCTTCGCTTGTTGAAAGATATGCTTCCTCATACCATCTTGTAGGAGTTTTAACATAATCTTTAATATCA